>Ga0315279_10004147_pt1 | contig 19615 bp, 14 predicted proteins | sample YL17G06_20_MG_FD_203694 | JGI IMG/M metagenome (GOLD analysis project Ga0315279, IMG submission 203694) | Sediment microbial communities from Yellowstone Lake, YNP, Wyoming, USA - YL17G06_20 | ecosystem: Environmental > Aquatic > Freshwater > Lake > Sediment | place: USA: Wyoming | collected... | reverse complement strand
ATGTTTGAGCTTTGGATCTATGATGCGCAGGCGACCGCTTTGAGCTACCATGGAAGGTTCGTTGATCTGAAATTCAACATGACCACCTACTAGGACAAGTGACTTTCCAGGAGGTTCAATGGTGTGGGCGAGAAGCGCGCCCTTTATGCTTTGGTCCCGAAGTGTGTCGCCACAGTTATGGCGTCAAAAATGTCCACTATATTGTCAGAATTGAGGTCCACGTTGGGGTTCCATGTTGGTTCCCCGGGTATTGTATTGAATGTACCTGAAAGCAAGATGGCGTCGTAGATGTCCACAGTGAAGTCGCCGTTGATGTCGCCTGTTATGGTGATTGTGACGTTTCCGCCCGTGCAATTGTTGTCAGCGAGATCAGTTTCGTTCACCACGGGACTAGCGTAGGTGGTTATGACGTAGCTTCCCAACGTGAAGCTGGTGGTGTTCCATGGGAACGAGAAGTTCATTGAAGTTCGAGCAGCGAGGCTTATTTGGGTCAGGTTCAGTGTCTGCGCGTTGGCTCTTGTGGTGACCGTGAATGTTTCTGAGTAGCTTCCACTGTTCCTGACTTTCAGACTTATGGAGATCGGGGATCCCTTCGCGGCAACAGTTTTTGAGGGTGTCACGCTTAGGGCTTCGACATCGTGAACTTCAACGTTGGTTGCTTCTGCCACTCGTGCGAGGACTGACATGCACAGTTGCCCGTTCTTTTTTGCGTAGAGGGTTGAGACCTTGTCGACTGTATCATTCGGTGTGTGGGCTGGTCCATGTGTTTCTTCATGTGTCATAACGGCCGTGTATCCGTATGACCAGAATGATTGGTGGTCGCTTCCGCAATTGTGAACGTTGTAGGTCAGCGTGAAGTCTATGCCGTAGAGGCTGTTGTGTTCGGTGAGCATGTTGGCGGCCCACGTTGATTGGTTGTTGTACATTATGTCGAGGATGAATCTGCTGTCGGGGTCGTAGGCGGGTGAGTCGAGATTCACGTAGAGAGATATGTTGAAGGAGTTGTTTGAGGCATAAGCTGTAAAGTTACGGCTTCCGATCAGGCCGTTTTCCTCTCTGTTCCAACATGCAAATTTGAGTGTGTGGTTGAAATTGTATTGGCTCATTATTCTGGCGAATTCGAGTACGATCGCGACTCCGGAGGCATCGTCTAGGGCTCCTGGCGCATTGTTTGGGTCTGAGGAGGTACTGTCGTAGTGTGCTCCTACCATGTATATCTCGTTGGAAGAAGTGTTGAGGCCGGGAAGCGTCGCTATGACGTTTCTCAGGTCGCCTCCTTGGTATTCCACATTCAGTTCAGGGATTGAGTCGAATCTGTTGTAGATGTATGTCGAGGCGGCCGTGTTTCCGGGATATCCATAGGCGCGGGTTTTGAAGTTTTGCAGATCGTACACGCTTTGGTAGATCTCTTCTTCACTGACCTGTGAGATGATCTCTGCGATAAGCTGCTCTTCGGTCCAGGTGACTACTGCCGCGGTCGCGGATGTCTGGTCGCTTTCCATCGGCAACTCAGAATCGCCACTCAAGTAAGCGAGGTATTGACTTGGGACATGGACAAAGGAGTAGGCTGCGGGCATTAGAAGCATGACTGAAGCCAAGCAGATCGCGATGGCTGTTTTGTGAAGCAAGAGTCTTTGGGACGTCATCAAAATTCTCCTGAGGCTGAGAAAAGATACATCCTGTAATCTCTATTTCAATTTGAAGGCTGCTTATCTACGTTGTGGAGACATCGTTTGACGCATGCACTCCAAATGCACACGCAGGGGTGGCCGAGGAGCCTAGGCGGTGACCTGCAGAGTCACTCACGTCGGTTCAAATCCGACCCCTGGCTCCATTTGAGTTGCAGTTTGACGTGTTCGAACTTCACGAGAAAAGGTTTTCGTCGGGACTTGCCATTCGAGCTGTGGCTTTGTGGTGTCATGACGAATATGACTATCGTCCAGCCAGCAATTGCCAATGAAGTAGTTACATGCGGGTCGGGGTGTATCATGTTTTCAATAGTGGATGTGGAGTTGTTTTTGGTTGTCTGAGGAAAAACTGAGAATCGCGGTCGTTGGACTTGGCAAGATGGGATTGGTTCATGCTAGCATGCTCAAAGTATTGCCCAACGTCGAGCTTGCGGCTCTGTGCGAAAAAAGCTCTATGCTCCGAAGGTTCCTGAAGAAAGCTTTCAGGTCGGTTCCGGTGGTTTCGGATCTAGAAGAGCTTTCCGAGCTAAATCTTGACGCAGTTTATGTGACGACACCGATACCTTTCCATTTTGAAGTGGCTGAGACGATCTATAGAGAGAAAATAGCGAAGAATGTCTTCGTTGAAAAAACACTAGCTGCGAATTTCAGTGAAGCCAAGCAGCTGTGTACGTTTTCGGAGAAAGCTAATGGTACTGATATGGTGGGGTATTTGAGGAGATTTTACGTTACGTTTGCGAAAGCAAAGTCACTCTTGAGTGAAAATGCGATAGGTCACGTCTCTTCTTTCAAAGCATATGCCTTTTCGTCAGACTTTCTGGATACGCGCAGTGATGAGGGTCAGGGTACCTCTTCGGTTAGCTATTCAAAGACAGGAGTGCTTGAGGATTTAGGTTGTTATGCTATTGATTTGGCAATTTGGTATTTCGGCGATCTCGGCGTATCATCAGGCAATGGTTCTCCTGAGGAAAACCAGCAGAAATCTGTCCGTTTTAAACTAGAAAATGGGAAGGGTTTGTCGGGAACGGTAGAGTCCTCGTGGAGTATTGCTGGTTTTCGCATGCCTGAGGTTGGGTTTTCGATCGAAGGATCTGACGGTTCAATCGATGTGACCGATGACAAAGTGGAGTTGAGGACGAAGGATGGAAAATCCCCCAAATGGTATAGGCAGAATCTTGAGGACAATGTTCGGTTCTGGCTTGGCCTGCCGGAGTACTTCCGTGAGGACGAGTGTTTTGTCAGTTCGGTTATGAAAAAGCGGAGGACTGAACCTGATTTTGCGTCTGCGTCGAAGGTTGACAGAATAATCGAGTTGGTGAAGAACGGAGCATAAAATAATGGTTGAGAACAAAATAGAGTTGCTGATCGGAGACAACCCGTTTCATGGTATTAGTCATCTTTCGCAAGAGAGGAGCAGAGGGCGAGAAGAGGATCCTACTAATTCCGAGTTTGCGGCTGATCTGGTTTGCTTGTCCCTTGATAATGGGGCCAACGGATTCATGTTTTCAGTCAGCGAAACGACATTGTCCATCTTAAAGGCGCTCAGTGATCGAGGCAGGATAGGCGACGCGAATCTCTATGCGATTGTGCCTTACGCGTATGAGTATGTGAGGTTGGCTTCGCAGCATGGCGGTTTTCCTGGTCTCGCGAAGAAATTGATTTGGGAGATCCTTGCATCGAGAAACATCAGTTCAATGGGAAACGGTCTCAGAGGGATCTTGTCCGGAGATTTGGAATCGCTCCTGAAAGCCTACCTGTCATATGAGATCTCAAGGATAAGAGCAGCAGCAGGCAAAAGATCCGTAATCAGGTCGATTCTGCTTCACGAAGTAATCACCGACATGGCGCTGGCTCTTGATTTGGAATGGTTGTTTCGGACGTACTTCAGGTTTCTGGCGGATAGGAAAATCACTCCGGGCTTCAACACGTGCAATTTCGCCTACCTGACGGAGAAGCTGAGGAAATGGAATTTTGATCTTTCCAAGGTTCTCATTGCCGCGCCCTTCAATAAGGTGGGTTTTCAAATGTGCCCTTCAAGGATGGATTGCGAGAGTGCTTTGGAAAGCTTGCCGGGACCGGTTGTGGTTGCCATCAGCGTTTTGGCTGCGGGATACTTGAAGCTTCCCGAGGCGGCCGAATACGTTGCGAGTTTGCCGAACGTTAAAGGTGTTGCCGTGGGGGTTTCGAAGAGATCTCATGCGACTCAGACTTTCAAATTATTGCGTGAAAGACTTGGCTGAATGAAGGTGTACCTCGAAGCAGAGAATCATCAATAGAATTGGAGGTGTGAGAAACATGGATATTTCGATCCACGTAATACGTGACCCGAGTCGCCTTGATGAGATCGAAGATTCATGGAACGGATTTGTCAGACTATCGAGTAATTCACCATTCCATTCTCTTGGATTTGTTCGACATTTCATGGTCATCGATCGGAATCTTGGATGGCGTCCCGTCGTACTGGTAGCATATTCGGATGATAAAATCATCGGAATCGCTCCCATGAAAGAGATGAGACGGTTTGGCGTTCGATGGGTGAAGTTTGCATGTTGGCCACAATTTTCTCCAGACTTCATAACGGATTGTAAAGCGAGAGAACACATCATAGGAAAGATGCTCGAATGTTTATTTGGGAAACTTGGTTGTCATCTCGCCGATTTATGCGTATCTTCCGATTCAGTTACTTATCTTGAGAAGATATGCAGATTGTATGGTCTCCAGCTTTCCTTATCGACCCCGCCCATTTTTGGCCACCGTATCTTGCCTGTATCCTGTGACTGGAACGATTTCGAAAGATTCAGGGGAAGCAATTTCAGGAACAAAATGAGAAAAATCGGACGGAAATTTAGCCAGATTGGCGCAGTGGAAATCACTTGCGTACAAAACCCTCGTGACGATGCAACCGTCTTGGAGAGAATCCTTGGGATTGAAAGATTGAGCTGGAAAGAAACTTATCGAAAGCAAAAACAGCAGGTCATAGATACGTCGATTCCGATGCTCTGCAGTGCATCGCTAGCCACTGCCAAAAGTGAACCGGATTTCGAGTGGAGGGTCTATTTTCTCGAACTCAACAAAATGGCGATAGCATACTCTCTTGTGCTGAAATACAAAGACACAGCTTATATCGCCAAAATCACGTATGATGAGGGGTACAGGCGCTATTATCCAGGAATTTACCTAATTAACGGTATTCTAAAAGAAGAGTTCACACTTCGTAGAGTTAGAAACATCGATTTCCAGACAGACATGCAGTTCATGGAAACTTGGACCAAGAAACGTCTGCTCCGCTTCAGAGCGTTGGTAAGCAGAGGCGTTCTACCTTTTGTGATCCATGCCTTTGTTATGAATTACAGTCTCGTAAGGGTCAGATATCTGACGTTAAGCTACATTTCAAAAAAACTGCCTGCATTGGACAAAGTGCTAGCTGCATTTTCAAGATAGTCAAGTCAGAAGAATCTGGAGCGTCAACGGTGGAATTCAAGTTCATGAATGCTCGGAAAACACGCGTGGTTGGCCGAAAGGCTGCTGAGTCGAAGCTTATTCCTGGAGAAACTGTTGAGATTCTTAGCGAACGCGAGATTCGAGCTACTCTGGACGATGATCGAGCGTGTGAAGGATTGCTTTTTACTCCTGAGATGAAAAAGTATTGCGGGACTAGGCACAAGGTTCTGAAACGGATCAACAGCATGATGGTTGAAGGAATAGGCGTAAGGGGCGTAACGAATACGGTGATCTTGGAAGGAACAGTGTGCTATGGTGAATACTTGGGTTGTACAAGAACATGCCTTCTTCTTTGGAAAGAAAAATGGTTGAAAGAAGCGACAGGCAATACACGGAGCATTCCGCCTCAAAAAGAAAACATAGAGGGTTTTTCATCAAGCATCAAAACTAACCCGTTTTGCCAAGCCACAAGCTACGTCAAGGCTACTTTCCCTACAAAAAGGTCACCAATAAAACAGTACATATTGAGATTGCAGGCCCAAGGTCCAACAGTTTTCCTGCACAGATTGCTCGCTTCATTGAACCAAAAAGTCGAGAGTCTCATGATCGGGAAGGGCAATTTGACGTTAGGGGATAGGACTAGAACACCCACAGTCACACTTGGTTTGAAGCCAGGGGAATACGTCGAGGTCAAGAGTCTTGATGAGATTCGAGCCACTCTTGATCGTAGAGGCAGGAATCGGGGTCTGTCTTTCAATCTAGAGATGCTAAAGTATTGTGGAAAGAGGTACAAAGTGCTAAAACGCGTTGACAAGATGGTAATCGAGCCAACAGTCACTATAAGGCAAATCGCAAACACGGTTCTGCTCCAGGACGTGACTTGTGATGGTCAGGCGCATGGTGATTGCCCACGAATGTGTTATTGCTTATGGAGAGAAATCTGGCTCAAAAGGACTCAGTGAGTCCTACGTCACGATTCTCACTGGTTGTCGCGGACGAACCATTGCTTCACTGTATCCGCTACGCATATACTGATTGTTCATCGGTGAGGAAAATGAAAGTCAGAGCATGGACTTATGAGGAATTCTTAGCCTCAAAAGATCTCTGGGAGGATGCTTTGAACAGGAGTCTGGACAACAATATCTTTCTCACTTGGGAATGGCTGTCAACTTGGTGGAAGCACTATGGGAAGGGGAAGAAATTTCTATTGGTTGCACTTCTTCGAAATGACAGAATAGTTGCTGCCGCACCGCTCATGTGTTCAGAATACCGAGTATTCGGCTTTAGATTGTCTAGGATTGAATTCGTCGCGAGTCCCACTTCGGATTATCACACTTTTTTGCTAACTGAGAAAAACGATGACCATGTCAGATTAATTGTGGAATATGCAAAACAAAGAGTTACTGGCTGGGATTCAATCGAATTGCGGGACATTCCAGAAGATTCTGAGACGGCCAGAAGTCTAATAGCACTAAGGGAGACTCTAGGCGTTAACCAGAGAGCTAATGAGCAAACAGCCCGAGTTTACCTCCCTAACAGATTCGAAGACTATTTTGGCAGACTCGGCCTCAACCTTCGAAAGAACCTAACGAGATATGAAAGAAAGCTCAAGCGGGACTTCAACGTAAGTTTTGAAGTTTTCACGGATCCAATAATAATCAATGACGTCATGAAAACCTTCTTTGACCTTCACCAGAAACGCTGGCAAACGAAGAAGGAACCTGGAGTATTCAGAGATCGAATCGCTCGTGATTTCCACTCGGAGATTGCAGTCTGCTTCAATAAGAGAGGATGGCTGACGCTAAGCGCTATCTCGCTGAACGACGAGGTCAGGGCCGCGAACTATACATTCACTTACGCGAACAAAACCTATTATTATTTATCAGGGTTCGATCCAGAACTCTCGAAATACTGCATGGGTAACCTTCTTCACATGTATACGATACGGTACTGCATTGCCGCTGGAACAAAAGAATATGATATGATGAGAGGGAACCATCCTTACAAGTTCGGTTGGAAAGCAAGATCGATGATCAACCTAGAGTTCTGGGTTTCAAAGCGAAGAATAGTCCCGATACTTTACGATGCCTTTACAAAAAACGAGAGATTGCTCGGAATGAGTCGGGAACTAGGCAAACATATCTCTTTCAAGAGCTACTGAGTGCGCGCTGAACAGAATATTCCTCTTTTGTCTGGGCGCGCGCTATCATCCAGCGCACTACCTAAACCTCTTCATTGTCGTATCGAATTAACAAATGCCCAAGATCAGGACCGGAAACAATCATGTTGGTGCCAATCATTCTGTGGGTGACTTCCGCGATCTTTTCACTGGGACTGTTGGGCCTGAGCTACATTTGGACGCGATACAATGCAGGAAAGCCATGGAAAACGAGAATTGACAAGGATTACAGACCAAAAGTCTCGATCATAGTTCCCACTTATAACGAAAGTAAAGTAATTGACTACAAGCTCAAGAACCTCGCAAGACTGGACTACCCGAGAAACCTGACGCAGATGATAGTGATAGACAGCAAGTCCGCTGACTGTACTCTGGAAAAGGTGGAGACATTCGCGAAAAATCATCCCGAAATGAACCTTGACATACTGGTCGAGAATGAACGACTCGGAAAATCTTCAGCTTTAAACAAGGCTTTGAAGAAATGTAACGGCGACATCGTAATTATTTCAGACGCGGATTGTTTCTGGCCATCCGACATTCTCAACAAAACCTTGCCCTATCTGGCCGACCCAACAGTTGGCGCAATATCTGGACCCAAAAAACTGTTGAATTCTGAAAGTTCTTCGGCTACCAGGAATGAGGAATCTTATCTTATGTCAATGAACATGATGAAGTTGGGAGAGTCAAAGAGCTCGTCGACATTGCTTTTTGAGGGTGGGTTCAGCGCATACAAAAAAGAAGTGTTTGAATCTTTTGACCCTTACGGTACCGGATCAGACGACTCGGGGACAGTTATCAGATTAATGGAAAAGGGTTTCAGAGCAATTATGATCCAAGAGGGTGAGTTCTTTACAGTCTTCCCTGAATCTTGGAGAGGAAGATACAATATGAAAGTGAGAAGGGCTAGTCAACTGATCAGTGTGATGGAGAAACATGCAGCTCTTCTGTCAAAGAATCAAACAAAAATTGGGAAAACCGTTGCAGCAAAGAATATTCTCCTTTATTTGGTTTCTCCGCTCCTGTTTCTTCTCTTTTTGACCACGACAGTTTATCTCATGATCCAGTTTCCAATGTTATTGTTGATTATGCTTGTTTTCTTGATTCCAAGAGCAAACACCTATCTGATCGAAGCAATTCTGAATTACATTATTCTTGCGTATGCCCTCTTCTCAAATTTGTCCGGAAAGAAATTCGTTATGTGGGAGATATCTGAGGACAGGACTCTTCTCCAACCAGGGATCCTCGCTGAGAAAGGATTGATCTAGTGCCTAGGTCAGGAAGCTGAGTAATTGAGCAAGTCGAGCGAAGAAATAATCGCCAATGTCGAGAGACAAGTTGCGAGAAAAATGGCTATGAAGAAAGGGTACCGTAAAAAATTCAAACAAATCATTGAACGGCAACTTAGGAAAACATTGTATCAAGTGTTTTCATCGAAGAACGCGGTAGCCTCATGCCTGAAAGGTAGTTCGATGTTTGGATGCGACGAGTTCGGACGAGATGTTGAGCAAGGTCTCCAGCAATATGTGGCAATCCTCAAATCGCGGAGGATAGAAGTGCACACCGTCATAGTGCAGGGTTCCAGGGCAAAATCTTCGTGGAAACCTGAAAGCGATGTCGACGTCACAATCGTGGCAAACAATCTACCCAAGGAAGGCCGCGATTTTCTCTCCTTCCGATTAAGGGACTTGAGAAGAAGAATTCTGCTTTCGGACAGACCACTGTTCTTGGGAATAGAACCCAGCGGATGTTGTTCTCCGCGGCAGTTTTTGGAGAGATTGGAGGATTTCGATATTCAGGAATTGGACGCCGTTCTGTACGGCAAAGTCATATATGATGTTGGCTTTTGGCGAACCGTAATGGACAGATATCAGACACTTGAAAAGAAATATCACTTGGACGCTATGAATCTGAAGACAATGCTCAAAGACACTTGATACGCACTTTGCCATTTTCACCAGACATAAGGTGAACGATACGAGAAGACCAGATAACATTGCCTTGATTTCAGCTGCCTATCCGCCGTATATCTCAGGAGGTATCGAGACTCAGACTTATGATCTGGCACATGCTCTGTCTTCTTTAGGCGTGGACGTAACTGTCTTCTGTGGAGGTGCTAAGTCGCCCACTCTTTTGCACGAGGACAAAAAGCTGAACGTATTCAGATTGCCAATGGTTAAAATTCCGCCACGAAACGTTTTTTTTCAATTACAGAATATGAATATGTTGGGGAGATTGCTGTCGAATTATGATGTTGTTCATACTCAACATTCTTCAGGTTCCTTTTACGGTTTGATCAAGAGAAGAGTTGGGAGACCGTGGATCGTTTCTTTTCATGACCATCAACTGAGACGCCTGAAGCTTTTCTTTGACATAAAACCATGGAATCTGAGTATCGGAGACATATTTTTCTATACTGGAGGGTTCCCCATTTTCGATTTGCTGACACGCCTAGAGCTGAAAGGGGCAGACCATTACGTAGCTTGCGGGAGATCTGGGTTCTCAGACTATTTGAGTTTTAGCAAGATGGATCCTGCCAAGACTACCCTGATACCGAATGGTGTTAACCTGAGCAAAATAGACTCGGTGAGAAATTCATATGAGGACGAAGGCACAGATGAAAAAGATGGTTTCACCCTGTTCACATGCGGGCGCTGGTTTGCTTCAAAAGGTCTTCATTTTCTGATAAGTGCAATGCCTTACGTTAGGGAACGGTTCAAGAATGTGCGTTTGAAAATCTTTGGAAAAGGCCCCATGGGGCCACGTTTGGAGAAACTGGTCCTTTCTCTTGGACTCGAGAATAGCGTGAGACTGGAGGGACTTGTTCCATATGATCGTCTGATTCATGAGATGAGCATTAGTGATGTCGCGGTCTTCCCGTCGATGGTTGAAGTTGGTGCAAGCTTGGCTGTTATGGAAGCGATGGCGTGTTCCAGACCTGTGATTGCCTTTGGGTATCCCTTTTCCTTAGAGATTATCGACCACATGAAGACTGGGTTCCTTGTGCCTCCAAAAAACGTGAAGGCATTGTCGGAGTCCATTTGTTTTCTTCTTGATGACGAAGCTTTGAGAAGGAAGTTGGGCAAGAACGCCCGCACTGAAATTGTCGCAAATCATGATATCCGAAAAATCGTTTTGAAATATCTTGACGTTTACTCTTCAGTTCTTTCGTGATCCTAGTTTTCGTAGAATAGTTACTCTCTGATATTGTGCAAGGAGTGATTCGAGTGTTACAGGGTCATTTGATATGCCTTACTGGAGTCGATGGATCAGGCAAGAGCACTCATGCCAAATCGCTTTCCAAGTTTCTCACAAGCAAAGGGTACCCGTGCAAGTACGTGTGGGGAGCTTCTCGTCCAGTACTGTCTTACTTCTTCTTTGTGTTTACCAGAGTTTTTGGGTTCTGGAAAGAGACAAAGAAAGATACCTTCACGGACCCCCTCGAATATGCTGACAGACGACTCCTGAAGATTCTAGGAGCAATTTGGCGCCTGTTTCTCTTTGTGGATTTTCAGATAAGAACATCTTTCAGAATACGATACGCCCTGTTATCGGGAAAGATTGTGGTTTGTGATCGATACTTCTATGACATGTTGATGGACCTTTTGGTGACTGGGAAGTCTTCTGCGAGGTTTGTGACTGTAATTTCGCGAACCGTGCCAATTCCTGTCATTGGTTTCTTACTGGATGCACCTGAGAGCATTATCAGGGATAGACGTGTGCTTTTCAGCGAAGGGCTTCGAGCAAAAAGAAGGGCTTTTTTGGCAATTGCGCGCACTTTGGATCTGATCACGATAGAATCCTCACAAGATTTCTCAACAAATCAAGAGAAAATTCGAAGCCTCACTTTGGCAAAGATTGGTGGAAGTCTGTGAGAACAGATTCAGTCTCGCTCGCCTTGCTCTGAACCAGAACAGGAGTTCTGCTGCAATATTGAAAGTGCTTTTTGTTTGCGAGAATCTGAATTCTATAACAATTGCGCGCCAGCCTTGGAAGCACGTTTTCGAGGTCGCAAAGCGAATTCAGGTTTTAGGGAATGAAATTAGCATAGTTTCCAGTGGACCTTTTGAATCGACGGCTGAAGAAATCCTTGGAGTTCCGGTTCGCAGAGCAAAAAAACGTGGTCTGTTCTTTGATGTTAAGTCGCTGTCTGCTGCCATAAAAGATGAAAATGCAGATGTGATTAATTGGCACTGTAGTGATGTTTGGTCTTCCTTCAATTTGTGGCGCCTGAGAAATAAGATAGATTCAAGAATTGTGTGGACCCTTCATTCTGGAATACTTTCAATCGATGATCTCAGCAATCTGGAACCATTAGACTATCTTCAACTCTACAAATTCTGGAATAACATTTTCAACGCTGCGATTCCAAAAACAATAATCAAGAAATGGCTCAATACTCCCGCATTGGTTCACATCGTTGCCTTAAGTAATCGAACGGCCAGAAGATTGAACGGTTTTGGCGTACCCGAAGAGATGGTAACTTGCATACCATCCGGAGTCGATGTTGATGTATTCAGATCATTGAATACTGCAGAAGATCGTTCGAGGATACTCTATTTCGGGCCGCTTAACAGACTTCGAGGGACTGATACTCTTTTATCAGCTTATGAGCATGTTAAGCAAGAGGTCCCTTCAGCTCGCCTGACTTTGTTGGCCCGTCAATCTCGTCACAACAAGTTTTGGGAAAGAAGGATAAGCAGACTCGAAGGCGTCGACTTAGTGACCGGAATCCTTGGACAGAGAGAAATCGTTGAAAAACTTGACTCGGCGTCCATGGTGGTTCTTCCTTTCAGGTTTTGGCCACAAGTCGACTGTCCGTCAACAGTGCTCGAAGCGATGTCAATGAGAAAACCCACCATTTCCACCTCCATAGGGGCCATACCTGAAATAATCTCAAACGGGGAAACTGGATTTCTGGTATCGGCCAAGGATCCGATGCAACTTGCAGAATCGATTATAGGACTTCTAACGAACAAACTGTTGTCCGAGAGAATTGGTCGCAATGCGCGTGCCCGCGTTGAACATTTTCACGACTGGAATATAATCACTAAACGAACTTTAGAAGTACTTTCCAACGCTTCAGACTAGCAAGACGCCCAACCTTTCAGCTCTAGATCTGCTTTTTTCACAAGGGGGAGATCATGAGAAGAAACACCGCAAAAGAAATCTTCTTGACTTTCGATGTTGAAGGACCAGGGGGGAATGAAGACTATTTTCCCGTAGAGTCAGCTGAAGCTCTACTTGGCGTTTTGGTTGAACTGAAGAGGTTTCGACTAACAGGGCTTTTCTTTATAACAGGCACCGTAGCAGAAAAACTTCTGCAATACCCAGAGATAATGGACTTGTTGAGAAATAACCTCATAGGCTATCACTCATCAAGTCACTCAGTCAGACCTCGGATTTTCGAGTACACAGACGTCGAAGACTATCAACAAGCCATGGAGATATCACTGCAGAGAGAAACCTCTTCAATCGACCCCCATACTGGAAACATTCTAGGAGAGGGCGGTATTCAGCAACTGAGACGGACATTCCGCAACAACGGCGTGAAGTTTTTCCGGGCGCCCTTTCTTTGCTGGTCTCCTCCTCACATGGAATGTCTAAAGGAATTAGGATTCAGATTTGACTTCTCCACAAACATCTGTGACTTTCCAGTTCATTTCAAAGGCTTGACGCTGTTTCCAGCGCCAACGGTCGTAGACAAGATTCCCGAGAAGGTAGCCTCCGTGGTGGAAAACCAAAAAAGAGTGCTCCCAAGATTTCTTTTGAGGAAGATTCTGACTAGACAATGCACGGTTCTGTTACTACATCCGTCGAAGTTGGCTCGTCCCAATCAGGTCAGTAGGCCCGAAATTGGACCAACCCGCTTCAACAAGAAAAGTTCGAAAGCCACAATCAATCTCCTAGCATTACGAATGCTCTTCTCTGAACTATCGATCCTCAGAAGAACAGGAACGATAGTTGTAACACCTTCTCCAAGAATGGGCAGCAACGATCTTGATGTAAAAAGGATAGATGTAGAAAGACTCTGCAACGAAAATGCGTCGATTTGCAGAAAATTGTTTGGCTACGAAACCAAGTATATGCGAAGCCATTTCATGAAATTCTTCGGGTGAACGCGCTAAATCTGCAAGTTCGCAATAGAGGATCTGGGGAAACAAGATTGAGCACGGTGACGATAGGACTTTGCGTGAAAAATGCAGAAGCGACGATAGGTAAGTGTATAGACTCCGTGCTTGATCAAGACTATCCGCATCAACTCATAGAAATCGTCGTCGTCGACGGGTTAAGTAAGGACCGGACGATCTCCATCCTGATAGAGAAACTCGAGAAAACAGACATTCGCAGAAAAATTCTGAGCGATAATGGCAAAGGACTCGGCGCCGCTAGAAACCTCGTTTGCATGAACTCCAGAAGCAAATACGTACTGTGGATAGATGGCGACATCGTCATTCCAAAAGGACACGTGAGAGAACAGATAGCTTTTATGGAAAAGAACCCAAGGATAGGAGCAGCCAAAGCGACCTACGGTTTTTCATACACTGGAAACGTCGTTGCCGACAGCGAAAATCTTAGGACGTTGACACCATCATTGATAGCGCGCGCGCGCGCAAGTAAGTCTTCAAATTTTGCAGGCACAGGGGCTGCGATCTTCAGACTCGAAGCGCTTGAACAGGCAGACTATTTCGACGAGAGAATCAAAGGAGCGGGCGAAGACATCGACATGGCTGTTAGGATCAATCTGGAAGGATGGAATCTGTCGACGAGTCCTGCAATATTCTACGAGAATTTCCGAGAAACTTGGAAGGACTTGTGGAGAGAATACTATTGGTGGGGGTACGGCATGCATTACGTCGCAAACAAGCATGAGGGAACAGTGGCCTTGTGGACGTATTTCCCACCAATAGCATTCCTAAAGGATGTTTTCAAAGCACTGGCCGCTGTCAAACTCACGCACAAAGTGTGCCTAATAATCATACCTTTTCACTCCTTTTACAAGACAACCGCGTGGCTTTCGGGATTCCTTCACAGTCACTTCGACAAGTATGGCCACAAACCCCTAAGCCTACCACGATTCAGGATCTTCGGTGTTTGGCCGGTCAATACAAGAAAAAAACCAGGAAATCTGCCAAAAGTAACTGTCGGAATTGTTGTCAAAAACTCCGAGTCCACAATAGGAGAAGCACTTGCGAGCCTCTCACGACAGAACTACCCAAAGGAGCTTCTGGAGATAGTTGCAATAGACAATAGAAGTGTTGACTCAACACCACTGAAAATGAGAAGGTTCGCTGAGTCGTCCCCTCATAAAATGAAAATTCTAACCGCCGGCCCAGGACTTGGCTTGGCCAGACAGATTGCTGTCGACAATGCTTCCGGCAAGTATATAGTGTGGATAGACGGCGATATGACAGTACCAGAGAACCATATAATGGATCAAGTAACGTTCCTAGAGAATCAATCTCGCACCGCTATTGCAAAAGGAAAAGAAATAGCATCCATCCATAACGTCGTGTCCAAAATAGAAAGCTATCGTCCGTTGTTGCAGGAGTTCCGGCGGCGGGATTTTTCTATAGGCACTGGAGGGGCAACATTTCTAGTAAGAGTTCTAAGAGGAGTTGGTAACTTCGATCCTTTAATTCGGGGGGCTGGTGAAGATGTTGATGTTGTGCGAAGAATTCAGGCTGCTGGATGGTCAACTGCCATTACGCCTGCTATTTTCTATCATAAACTCAAGACGTCTTGGAGAGGACTGTGGAAACAGTATTTTTGGTATGGTTACGGAATGCATTTCATAAGACATAAGTACAAAGGCGTGATCTCCACAATTCCATATTTCCCAATTTTCTCATTGGCACTTGGTTATGTTCATTGCTTTATCGTTTTCCGCAAGACGAGGGAGAAGACAGCTTTCTTGCTTCCTCTTCAGTACATTTTCAAGAGGACCGCTTGGCTTATGGGATATTTGCGAGGTCACTTTGACCACTATCAAAGTGCGCGCGCGAATTCGCTAGTTCCAGCATCGGTCGGTTGGGCCTCTGCAAAACCTGACAATATCCCGATACCCGCAGATTATAGCGCGCGCATAAATAACTTAATAATCTAAATGCGTTCGGACTGAGAAAGATGGAACGTCTAAGGGTCGTGCGCGCGGGTGCTTTGCCCTATGTGTGGACGCATTATTACAGAAGACGCTTTTGGCATGCGGGAGCGCAACTAATGGTCAGAGGCAGAATCACCGTTAGGGGAAAAGTCAGTGTTGGCGACAAGGTGACGTTTACCCGCAACTCAGAATTGTTGGCTTATGAAAACGGAGTGATAAAGATAGGTAACCACGTCTACTTCAATACAGGGACAATTATTTCTACACTCAGTGTGGAAATCGGCGATCATGTTGTGATAAACGCAGGTGCGTTGCTTATTGACCATAATGGCTACGGCCTAGATGGCAATCCTGCCGTCAAGAAACCAGTGAAGATCGGCGACCATGTATGGATAGGGATGAGAGCCATAATTCTCAAGGGAGTCACAGTCGGAAATAACTCGGTAGTCGGAGCTGGGGCAGTTGTCACAAGAGATGTTGAACCAAACACGGTTGTAGCAGGCAACCCAGCACGCAAAATTCGCGATACCACGGGTTACACCATAACAAATGCGTTCCGGGTGAGAGAATAGCAAAAGCGCATGCGATCTTAGCACTCGCACGCGCCCTAAGTACTCAGTATTAATCGCATTTCATCTGCGCACGCTTCTCATAGTATTTTGTTCTATAAATATTCTCTACAAACCTTATATATTGAACGTGGCAAAACTTGCAGGTTAGACATAGTGCAGCACGTGCGTAGCGTGAGCTAGTGAGAGCTGGACAAACCGCCAAGATTTACGGGGGAAAGGAAATCATGAAAAGAACGTACACACAGAGAATATGCGCCCTATTGACCGTTTGCATAGTCATGCTTTCAATGCTTGGAAGCTTGGCTGTTCCAGTTAGGGCAGATTCAAACGCTTATGTGCCTATCAAATGGGCAGTGATAATCACAGGGGGATTTGACTACTACCACACCGGTTCGTATTGGCTTTATAACACGATCCAACGACTTGAGAACTACATGCAGGGTAGAGGAGTTCCTTACGATCTGATTAGCGACAGTGATTTGGAATCGGCAAGAGACACACCCTCACCCGGAAAATATCCCCTACAGTTTGCCAACGGCACAATCAGATATCAAACGATGGTCCTTCAAACAAACAGCTATTCGTCGGTGGATGTGGCAAACAAGGACATAATTCTGCAGACCGTAGCAAATGGAACGAACGCAGTTCTATTCGGGAAAGCTCTGAAAGTCTTTCCGGAACTCTTTGGCCTCGGGACTGACGAAGTCCTTTCGGATAACTGGCCAACTGCCACATTTCTAACGGTTAATGTTACGAAAGCCTTTGATGACGGAGTAGTCAACGGAGCCTGCACGGCAAATATACAGATTGTAATGGGTGCGCAGACAACATATGTCGAATGCACTACTCTCAATTCTAACGGCAAAACTGTTTGGTTCAACTTCCTTAGAGCTGGAAGTTGGGCTGTAGGTATGATGAACAGCACGTATGGCTTTGGAAATGTTTGGTTCAACGTTTATGATATGTTAGAGGGCGGCCTAGAAGATACAGCGCAACTCAATCCCCAATGGGTAACCAGTAACATGGGGTTCTGGGCACACACCATAAACTTCGTATTAAAAAGTGCGGAAAAGATTTCAGTTCATATAATGCCCTTCGAAACATGGAAAGGAGCATGGATTCTGAGAACGGACCTTGACTATAACTCTTGGAATCAGCACGCGCTTGCGCCCCAGGAAGCATTTGATGCAGGGTGGCAATGGCTTGAAGGCTTCCCCGTCCTCGGTTATGGAAGAGTACCTAACGATCCGGTGTCCCTGTCCCAAGGTTTTCCTCCTGGCTATGATACTGTTGGGATCTCAAGCGAGAATGTTCTATGGGCTAATTTGGTTGGTGTCCCGACGGATGACCAGTACAGAACGCTTGTTGCTTACAACATGATATTGTACAAAAGCACACCAAGCGGCGTTTATGATACGATTAGAATCGACTTCAACAAAGACAACACCTTCTCAGGCGATACAGAATACAAAGTCTGGCAAGACATAACCTCTCCAAACGTAGTCGGTACGCTGTTCTGGTGTTATATCAATCCGGACTTTGCAAATCCAACGTCAATAGGATTGGGTTGGAAGCAGACGCCCATCCTGTTTGACGACGATTCCCAAGCGACCCTCAAAAACGATGGTGCAACCTATGGCAATCTGTACACCTTCCACAGTTTCTACCACTTCTACGTAGGAACCGATACAACGAACGCCGGTTTTCTGCGCTGGGATGCAACCACACAAACTTTCGTACAAGACCCGACGTACGTCCTAGATCAATTTGAGGCAGCAAGAGATTCCATGATCCAGAGCTTCGGTTCTACGGGCTACGGGTTTGAGGCTGACGATGTTGTTCTTCACTACAGCGGAAACGCGTATCCAATGTGGGTGCGAGAAATCGTTGATCAAATTCCATGGATTTTGTATGAGATTGGAGGCAGCTTTGGACCTGGCGGATTCTACAAAGCCAGCGATACAACGAAGTGGATGTTGCCTTGTTATGGATCGGAGGCATATGAGACTTATTGGCCAACATATGTCGAAGCAATTCAGACGTTATATCCCTTCATGGCCGTGTTTCAGCATGGCGATTACTACAACTTGAATTTCAACAAGGCACAAATGAGACCGTTTACAAATGACATTACAATAGCGAATGCAATAGACGTCTATAATTTCTTCATAAACTCTCGCACAATGCTTCAGAATGTCAATTCAGCATACTATCAAAATGGGCAAGTTGTATTGGACTTCAATGCGCCAAGCGGACTGGTGGACTACACTTGGGTTTTGCCCTCCACAATCAACGGAAATGGATACGTCGGATTCTCGGACTCTACTAACATGGCCGCTCTCAAATCAAACGATGGACAAAACATTTTCATCGAATCCAGCAAAGGACAAGGCAACCAGATACTCACAGTCAACTATAACCCAACTGCCCCCAAAGTGACAGTGACCGTTTCAGCAACGAGCAGTGGAACGACTAGTCCAGTTGCTGGCTCATATTCTGTAGTTCAGAATTTTGTTTTTACAGTGTCAGCAACTGCTAATTCAGGGTACAACTTTGACCATTGGATGTTAGACGGAGTGAGTGTTGGTTCTGCTAATCCGTACTCATTCAATGTTGGCACAACCGGTCACACAATCAGCCCAGTCTTTGCAGCCATTCCTACAGTTAACGTCGTAGTCTCTTCGGCTACTGGTGGAACGACTAGTCCAGTTGCTGGCTCATATTCTGTAGTTCAGAATTTTGTTTTTACAGTGTCAGCAACTGCTAATTCAGGGTACAACTTTGACCATTGGATGTTAGACGGAGTGAGTGTTGGTTCTGCTAATCCGTACTCATTCAATGTTGGCACAACCGGTCACACAATCAGTGCTGCATTCGTCGCTTCGCCTACTTCAACGCGGATTGCAAGTTGTGATTCGCTCACTTCGTGGTCGTTCCCCTATGCTTCTGGAAGTGTGGATACTCAGGACTTCAAGGAGGGCACCGGATCCATAGTGGTTAGCCCGCTCTCAACGACATGGGTGGGCTATGCCGTGTTGCAGCCTTCGACGAAAATGAATTTCGCGAGCTACTCAAAACTAGAGATGTGGATCAAAGTGTCTGATGCCAGTAAACCACTTCAATTGATGGTGGCGACCGACTGGAGCAACTACAACATATACACAATAACAGGGTTGACATCGAATGTCTGGACAAAAGTGACGGTTAGCCTCTCAACGCCGACAAGCAGAACCGGAACAATCAATTTTAACTCGATTTCATTCCTTCGGTTCGAATATTCAAATGCGAAAGCCTCAGTGTCACTGAAAATCGACGATGTCCGCGGAACCAACGTCCCAACTGTTAACGTCGTGGTCTCTTCCGCTAACGGTGGAACGACGAGTCCTGTTGCTGGTCAATATCCGGTCAATACTAATTCAGTTTTTACGGTTTCCGCTACTGCTTCTTCTGGGTTCAACTTTGACCATTGGGTGTTAGATGGAGCAAGTGTTGGTTCTGCTAATCCGTACTCGTTCAACGTTGGCACAACTGATCACACGATCAGTCCCATCTTTGCTGCTATTCCAACAGTTAACGTCGTGGTCTCTTCCGCTAACGGTGGAACGACGAGTCCTGTTGCTGGTCAATATCCGGT
>Ga0315279_10004146_pt1 | contig 19615 bp, 16 predicted proteins | sample YL17G06_20_MG_FD_203694 | JGI IMG/M metagenome (GOLD analysis project Ga0315279, IMG submission 203694) | Sediment microbial communities from Yellowstone Lake, YNP, Wyoming, USA - YL17G06_20 | ecosystem: Environmental > Aquatic > Freshwater > Lake > Sediment | place: USA: Wyoming | collected... | reverse complement strand
CAGGCAGAATCACACATCTTCAGGGCAGTCCTCGATAAAGCAAACAGCGTTTTGGAAAGTAACGAAGCAAACAATGAAAAAACGGTTATCCTCCCCGCCCCCGACCTCACCATCGACAGTATTACCTGCTCACCAGACTCCCCTGCCGAAAACACCCTGGTAACAATCACCGTAAGTATCAGGAACCTTGGTAAAGGCCATTCCGGCAGCACCCTCACCGCCTGCTATATCGACGGGGATATCCTGACGTGGGGCGATATAGATGATATCAGTCCCGGCGGTACGGCTACAAGCACCTTTTACTGGATAGCCCGGCCCGGAGAGCATATTATCAGGGTAATTGCCGACGAAAAGAATAACGCCATCGAGAACGATGAACACAATAATGAAAAAGAGAGCGCTATCTCTATTCCCCTACCTACGTCGACTGAAAACGCGACGCTGGAGCCTGTTCCCGAAGCTTCCCCGGCGGTCACCACCGAACTTAAAGAGCCGGAAGAAGCTGCTAAAACTATAGAAACCAGCCAAATACCGCCGTCTCAAGAGAGCGCTACCGTTCCGGATATATCTGCCAATATTTCCCAGTCGCCATCTACTTCGGCGAGGCTGCAGGGAATTCTAATGAACCGCTGGTTCATTATAGGTATCGGAGTAGTGGGTGTGGCAGCTATTACCGTGCTGCTGCGTTTTAGAAAAAAGGCATCAAAAAAATAGATTTTGTCAAATATCCAGCCCGGTAACTTATCTCGTCTCAGCCAACCTGCTTTTACTTTCCTGCCAGATATTTTTCCGGGTTAGCGTCGAAGGCTTTCTTACAGCCTGCGGCGCAGAAGTAGTATTTCTTGCCTTTGTAGTCAGAGGTAGCTGCTGCCTTCTTCTCATCAACTTTCATCTTGCACACGGGGTCAATTGCCATAATGACACCTCCTGTATTTATTCCGCCAACCGGGATGGTCGGAAACCTCGCAGGCGCAGCGAGTTCGATACCACGGTTATCGAGCTGGCTGCCATCGCCGCTGCCGCCAGAATCGGATTCAGAAATCCGTAATCGCCAAGGATAAACCTGAGTCCCGCCGGTACGCCGTTGCTGTGGAAGGCGAGGTAGAGTATTCCCGCCGCCACCGGAATGAGAATGACATTATAAGCAAAAGCCCAGAAGAGGTTCTGCTTAATCGTTCTTATAGTGCGCCGACTCAGGGAAATGGCGGTGGCGATGCCGCTCAAATCACCGCCGATGAGGGTGATGTCCCCCGTTTCCATGGCCACATCGGTGCCGGTGCCGATGGCAATACCAACATCAGCCTGGGCTAACGCCGGAGCATCATTGATGCCATCGCCGACCATCGCCACGACCCTGCCCTCACCCTGGAGCTTCTTAACCTCTTCCGACTTATGCTCCGGGATCACTTCCGCCAGGACACGGTCGATGCCGGCACCCCGGGCGATTGCTCCGGCCGCGCGACGATTATCGCCGGTGACCATACCTACCTCGATGCCCATGCGGCGTATTCCAGCGATGACAGTCCCGGCACCCGGCTTAAGCGTATCGGCCAGACCGATAATCCCCACCCCCCTGCCGTCTACACCCAGGAATATCACTGTTTTGCCGTCATTCCAGAGTACCTCAGCCTTTTCTTCCAGTCCTTCCAGGGATATCCCCCTGTCTTTCATCAGCTTCAGGTTGCCCAGCAGGAGCTTTTTGCTATCCAGAAGTGCCTCGGCGCCATGGCCGGGGATAGCCTTAAAATCGGAGGTCGGGGATATCGTCAACCCGCGCTCCCGGGCCGCTATGACGACCGCCTCGCCGAGCGGGTGCTCCGAGTCATGCTCCACCGAGGCCGCCAGACCGAGCACTTCCTCCTGAGAATGCGGAGAAACAGCGATAATATCAGTTACCTTTGGTTTTCCCTCGGTCAACGTACCCGTCTTGTCCAGAAGCAGCGTATCTATTTTATAAAACCTCTCCAGCGCCTCGGCGCTTCTTATTAGAATGCCATGCTCGGCGCCTTTACCCGTACCCACCATAATCGCCGTGGGCGTCGCCAGCCCCAGGGCACAGGGACAGGCGATAATCAGCACGGCGATAAAGTTAAGGAAGGCATAAGTGAGGGACGGAGACGGACCGAAAAAGTACCATACGATAAAGGTTATAATGGCGATGCCGATGACCACCGGCACGAAGTAGCTGGCGATGATGTCAGCAAGGCGCTGGATAGGCGCCTTGCTCCCCTGGGCTTCTTCCACCAGCCGTACAATCCTTGCCAGGGTGGTATCTTTGCCGATACGGGTAGCTTCGAATTGAAAGCTGCCTGTTTTATTGATGGTAGCCCCGATGACCTCGTCGCCCTCTTTTTTCTCCACCGGCAGGCTCTCTCCCGTGACCATGGACTCATCGATAGCGGGGCTTCCCTGCCGTATAATACCGTCCACGGGCACCCGCTCTCCCGGGCGCACCAGAATCAGGTCGGCGACCTGCACTTCTTCGACAGGGATTTCTACCTCTTTACCTTCACGGATAACCAGGGCCGTCTTTGGTTGAAGCCCGATAAGTCTTTTAATGGCCGCCGATGTCTGGCCCTTGGCTCTCGTCTCCAGAAAACGCCCCAGCAGAATCAGGGCGATAATCATGGCCGAGGTATCGAAATACAGGTTCAGTTCCAGACCTCCGGCTTGAAAAAGTCCAGGGAAAAGTACGGCTACCATGCTGTAAAAATAAGCCGCCGATGTGCCCACGGCAATCAGGGTATTCATGTCGGCGGTACGGTGCTTGAGAGCGCCCCAAGCCCCGCGGTAGAACCGCCACCCCGCCCAGAACTGCACCGGCGTGGCCAGCACCCATAATAAATATTCCATGCCAGTAAAATGAGGGGTCCACATCAGCGCCATGATGATAACGGCCAGGGTCACCGCCACGATAAACCTGTCCCTCACCCTGTTAATCTCACGCCGGGAGGCCGTGGTGACATCTTCCAGCGTCTCGGCTTCACTACCCAGCTCATAGCCGGCGTCTTTCACGGCTCGACGCAGGTCGGCTATTTCTGTCCCCTCCAGATATTCCACCGTGGCTTTCTCCGATGCCAGATTAACGCTGGCCGAGACCACGCCGGGAACGCTTTTAAGAGCCTGTTCGACACGGGCGACGCAGGAAGCGCAGGTCATGCCGCGTACCGGGAATATCGATTTCTGCACGGCCACGCCGTATCCCGCATCGGAGACGGCATTTTTAATCCCGGTGAGGTCCAACTTTTCCGGGTCATACTCTATCGAAGCCTTTTCCGAGGCGAAATTGACCCTGGCCTGTGCCACCCCTTTGGTTTCCGCCAGGGCTTTCTCGACGGTAGCCGCGCAGGTAGTACAGGTCATCCCGGTAATGTGAATACGGGCTTTCTGCGATTTTTTCGTCGTCTCTACCATAATGGTAATTCCACTATCCAATATATTTTACTATATAAATCATAATAGAGAAATGATAAAATTGTATGTGACCAACATCTCATATGAAACGGATACCATAAATTTTTTATCTCTCCCATCAATATTAATCAGATTTTAATATTTGGTTGTTATTCTCTCTATAGAAAGCCAAATAAAGGAGGTAATGAACATGTGGCGAAAGAAGAAATTTATTATCATCGCAGTTTTGACTATGGTAGTGCTGGCGGGTATTCTTGGCGGAGTAGCTATTGCCAACGCGGATGACCAAAACACCAACCAGACCAGCACCACCAACCCATTTACCACCCTGCTGGATAAAGTTGCCACCATCTACCAGCAGAATACGAGCGTCGCCATCGACTCCCAGGAACTGCAGAAAGCCTTTACCCAGGCCCAACAAGAAATGCAGAACGAGGCTCTGGACAAATACCTCAACAGCCTTGTAGACCAGGGTAAAATAACGCAGGACCAGGCCAAGCAATACAAAGACTGGCTGATCTCAAAACCCGATGTCCCGGTTGGTCCCGGCTTTAAAGGTGGCCTTCGCGGCTTCGGAAAGTTCGGCGGGATGTTTGGCGGCAGGTTCGGTGGCTGGTGCCCGCCGGCTGCTACAACCAAATAAACGACGACACCTGCAAGAATGAATTAACAGCTTAAATAAGGGAGGGGGAATTCCCCCTCCCTTATATTTTAACAATTTCTTAACATTTAAGGTATAATATTATATGAAAACGGTAAATTACGGAGATTCAGACGTGTCCGGGAAAAAGGTTCTGGTCGTTGACGATGACATCAAAACGGTAGAACTGGTCAAGCTCTACCTGAACCGGGACGGCTACCGGGTCCTGACGGCAAATAATGGCAACGACGCTCTGCAAATAGCCCGTGAAAACCATCCGGAACTGATTGTTCTGGACCTTATGTTGCCCGGTATCAGCGGACTCGATGTATGCCGTACTCTCCGTGCTGAATCCGATGTACCCATCATCATGCTTACCGCCCTGACGACCGACGATGACAGGTTGACCGGCCTCGACCTCGGCGCCGACGACTATGTAACCAAGCCTTTCAGTCCCAGGGAGCTGGCCGCCAGAGTACGGGCGGTGCTGCGCCGCCTGCCCGGAGAGCGGGGGCCGGAGAAGATTGAACATGGCGCTCTTACCGTCAACTTCCTGAAACACGAGGCGTTTCTGGAAGGTAAACCTCTGAACCTTACACCGATTGAATTCAAGTTGCTGGGAGCCCTCGTTAAAGAGCCGGGCCGAGTTTTCAGTCGGGCGCAGATTATCGAAAAGGCGCTCGGTGATGATTTTGACGGTTTTGACCGCACCATTGACGTCCATATCCTCAAGTTGCGGCGCAAGCTCGAACCAGACCCCCACAACCCCAGATATATAAAAACGATTTACGGAGCCGGCTATAAGCTCCTGGAGAACAACGGTGACTCATAGCCTGAATTTCCGACTCCTGGCAGCCTTTACCCTCGTTATCATCGTCATCATTGGCTCCGTGTTCTTCTTTACCTATCGCACTACCCGCAGTGAAATCAGCCATATCGGGGAACGCCTGGAGCTGATGCAGGATAGAAGGGTGGAAACAGAGTTATCCCGTTATTACCAGTTTACAGGGACCTGGGAAGGCGTCCAGTCACTCGTAGTCCAGTGGGGTAATCTTTACGGACGGCGGATTATATTGACCGATAACCAGGATAAAGTGGTTGCGGATTCCGATGGAAAGCTCCTGGGCAACTCATACACGGCCGAGACACCCGGCCAACCCATGACGCCATTTTTAAGAACTGGACCCGTCGGCGCCGTCCACATAATTCACGGGGACCTGCCCGATTTAAACCGGGCTGCATTACAGATTACCTACGGCACGATAGGTCGTTACTTCCTCTGGAGCGGCCTGCTGGCCATTGGCATCGCCCTGCTGCTCACTTTTCTCCTGTCGCGCCGAATCCTGGCGCCGGTTAAAGCCCTTACCGGTGCTGCCAGACAATTCGGGAAAGGCGACTTCTCCCACAGGGTGGAATATAAGGGCAAAGGAGAACTGGGCGAACTGGCCAGTTCCTTCAACTCCATGGCCGAAGACCTGGAACGTACTGAACGCCTGCGGCGAAATATGGTGGCTGATGTCGCCCATGAGCTAAGGACTCCCCTCTCTAACCTCAAGGGCTATCTGGAGGCAATTTCCGACGGCGTCGTTAAGCCGGATGAAGCCACCATTAAATCCCTCAATGAAGAGGCATCTTCTTTATCACGTCTCGTCGAAGACCTCCAGGAACTGAGCCTGTCCGATGCCGGTAAGTTAAGAATGATTGTCCAGCCGGACGATATTTCCAGGCTCATCAAAGAAACCATAACCGTATTCCAGACCAAAGCAGCCGCTAAAAGCTTGACAATATCAGCCGACCTGCCGGCGGCACTACCCCTGGTCAATATCGACTCGCACCGCATCAAGCAGGTTCTTTATAATTTACTGGATAATGCGGTCGCCCATAGCAGCAAGGAAGGGCGTATAACCGTAACGGTCCGGGAGCAGAACGATAAGGTATATGTCAGCGTGGCAGATACAGGCGAGGGCATACCTGCCGAAGACCTGCCGATGATATTTGAACGTTTCTACCGCGTGGACAAGTCCCGCGCCAGGGCTACCGGGGGCAGCGGCCTCGGCCTTACCATCGCCAAACGCCTGGTGGAGGCCCACGATGGCACGATTGAGGTCAAGAGTAAACCGGGCCAGGGGAGCACTTTCACCTTCAGTCTCCCCGTACAAATGTAACAATAATTACTTATTTTTTAATATTTTCCTGTCATAATAATCAGAAATAAGTGAAAATCAGTCGGAAGGAAAAAAAGGAATAAGGAAACGCACGGGAGAACAAAATGAAAATTTATAAAATTGTACTGATAACGCTTATCCTAGGGGCTACCGTGGCCGGACTTTTCGGTTGCGGTTCGAAATCGGACCCACAAACGCCTGCAGACCAGATAGCCGCTGTAAAGCGCGGTAACCTGGAACTGGATATCACGGCTGCCGGCAACCTGGCTTTTACACAAACGGAAGACCTGCCAGTCGATTTATTTTATCAAGGAGGAACCGTAGGGCGGGGAGGAACGATAGGACAGGTTCTTGTAGAGGTAGGAGATACTGTGAAAAAAGGGCAGGTTCTCGTTAGCGTGGACCCAACCGAATGGGCAGACCAACTACAAATCGTCCAGGATAACGTGAACACAGCTCAGCGTAACGTGACAACCAAAAATGGTCTGGTGACCGATGCTGAGCGCCAGGTCACAACTCTCCAGCGAACGGTTACCGCCAAGGAAACTGCTGTAACCAAGGCTGAGCGCCAGGTTGACCTTAAAGAGTTCGCGGTAAAACAGGCAGAGCTCGCCGTGCAGTCCGCCAATAGTACCCTGAACCAGATAACCGAAGTGCAAGAAGCCAAAATCGCTGTAGCCATGGCTGAACTAAATTTAACATTTATCAAAAAACTGACAACAGGTCAATTCGCGGGATGGGCTGGAGATTTCGGTGATTTAACGCAGCTTACAACTGATGCCAAGAATGACCTGGCTGCAGCCTTGGAAGACTATAACAATATCGTGGCAGGTCATACCAGCAATATAACAGTGCTAAGTAACGTTAAATTGTGGGCGGCGAAAAGCCAGCTGGATGTTGAGCAAAGTCATCTGGAGATTGAGAAAAGTAAGCTGGCGGTTGCACAAAGTCAGATGGCGGTTTATGATGCCCAAACAGCGGTGGATGATGCCAATTCTGCCGTGGAGGATGCCCGGATAGCGGTAGATAATGCCAACTACGCTGTTGATAAAGGGCAACAAGCTTTAGATAATGCCAAGTTAGACCTTGATATTGCCAATAGCTCCTTAGCGGATGCGCAGAAAAAACTCACTGACGCTCAGGCCATGAGTCCGGAAATTACGGCCCCTTTTGACGGCTTCGTGACCGCTTTAAATGTGAAGGCAGGTGACAATTTATATAACGGCACGATTGCCGTGACGGTGGCCGACCCCACCAAGTTCGAAGCGGTTATCCTCGTTAGTGAGATGGACATCGCCAAGGTAAAGCTCGGGGGTGAAGCCACGGTACAGGTAAGCGCCATATCGGGAATAAGCCTGCCGGCCAAGGTAACTAACATCTCCCCCACAGCTACCATACAATCTGGTGTGGTGAACTATAGTGTTAAGGTTGAATTAGGGACTCTGCCAGCGGCAAGTCAGAACCAAACAGCAACGCAGCCATCCACGTCCAATGTCACCGCCGGGCAACTCCCGGCGGCGCTGCAAAGGGCGGTTGATGCTGGTAGAATGACACAGCAACAAGCCGAAGATTTTGTAAAGAATGGTCCTCCGGCAGGTTTCAGTCCACCAGCCGGCGGTGCACTGCCGGAAGGCCTTACGCTGCCAGAAGGCTTTTCACCACAGGCGGGAACGGGATTCTCCGGCGCATCCGGCAGCCGGGCACAAAGCCAACTGCCGTCAGCGGCAACAACAACGGCTAGTTTCCAGCTTAGACAGGGCCTGACTGTTACCGTAAATGTCATTGTAGCCAGAAGAACCAATGTACTGCTGGTGCCCAATACCGCAGTTACCAAAGCGGGTAACCAGAGCTATGTCCAGGTGATAACAGCCTCTGGCACGACCGAAAAGCGTGCTGTGCAGCCCGGCATTAGCGACTGGCAGAACACCGAAATTACCAGCGGGCTCAGTGACGGTGAAAATATAGTCGTGCCAAAGGCTTCAACCTCAGCATCAACAACGACACAAAGCAATCAACCACGAGGAGGGATACCTTTCTTAGGCAGGTAGAAGATGGATAATGGAAGTATAATAATTAGACTGGAAAATATCACAAAAACGTACCCGATGGGCAAAAGGGAACTGACCGTTCTCAAAGGAGTCAACATCAACATCAACAAGGGCGAACTGGTGGCTATAATGGGGCCCTCCGGTTCAGGTAAATCAACCCTGCTCAATCTCATTGGTTGCCTGGATAAACCTACTTCAGGCACTTACTATCTGGAGGATAAAGAGGTCAGCCGCTTGAGCGGCAGCGAGTTGGCCCGCATCAGGGGTCAGAAAATTGGCTTTATCTTCCAAACCTTTAATCTGCTATCCCGGCTCACCGCACTGTCTAACGTGGAGCTTGCTATGACCTATGTTGGCGGTATCGACCGTCAACGTGCCCTGGAGGCACTGGCCAAGGTTGGACTCTCCGAGCGAGTCCGCCATCGCCCCATTGAGCTTTCGGGAGGTGAACAGCAGAGGGTAGCTATCGCCCGGGCTATCGTGAAAAACCCTTCCATATTTCTGGCAGATGAACCTACGGGCCAGCTGGATAGTAAATCCGGCGAGGAGGTAATCTCCATCCTCACATCCTTGCACGCCGAGCAGGGCATTACCCTGGTGCTGGTAACCCACGATATTAATATTGCCAGTCATTGCCAGCGCATAATTCAACTCAAGGACGGCGAGGTTATTGCGGAGAAAAGCATATGAAAAAGTGGTTTGGTACTCTAACTACTGTCTGGCTTGGACTTAGTACTCACAAGCTGCGGAGCTTTTTGACCATCCTGGGAGTCGTTATCGGCGTCGCCTCCGTAATTACCCTGATGTCCATCGGCAAGGGCTCTACGCAACAAATACTCGCCAACATACAAAGTATGGGGGCAAACCTGATTAGCATCCGCCCCGGCGCGTCCACCTTCGGCGGAGTCAGGGGTGCGGTGGGGGGTGGCAGAACGCTAACCATGGAAGATGCAGATGCAATTTCGCAGCAGGTGCCCAATATAACGGCGGTATCACCGGCCAATACCAGCAACCTGCAACTGGTCGTCGGAGGTAAGAACACCAATTCGCAGGTCAATGGTGTTAACCCCGAATATTTTGCCATCAACAACATTAATATTGCCAGCGGCGCCTTCTTTTCGGCAGACGAATACCAGAGCAGCAGTAAGGTAGCCGTTCTCGGCACTAATGTCGCCACGACCCTTTTCCCCGATACCGACCCCATCGGGCAGCAGATGCGGATGGGCACCATAATCATGCGTGTTATCGGCGTTCTTGAAAGCAAGGGAGCGGGGTTTAACTCCCCCGATGACGGGGTCTACATACCGCTGACTGCCATGCAGCAGGCGGTAGCCCAGCCGCGGACCCCCCAGGGCGGCCGCATTGTGTCCACTATAACCATGACGGTAAGCGACTCGTCACAGACACAGAATGTCATTGATGCTACCACCAGCCTGCTACGCACCCGCCACCATCTTAGCGCCTCTGCCGACAACGATTTCAATATCATGTCAACAGAGGAGATAGCCAAGACGTTGTCTCAAGTCACGGGCACGTTGACTCTTCTTCTGGGCGCTGTGGCCGCCATTTCACTGCTGGTGGGAGGCATCGGCGTGATGAACATCATGCTGGTATCGGTGCTGGAGAGAACCAGAGAGATAGGCATACGCAAAGCGCTCGGAGCCAGGGACAGGGACATATGGAGTCAATTCCTGATTGAAGCCGCGCTTCTGACTTTCGCGGGCGGTATCATCGGGGTTATTTTCGGCTGGGCAACCGCGATGCTTATCAACAGATTGGGAGTAATGTCAACTGTAGTTACGGCTGATGTAGTAATCATGGCCGTTTCGGTATCTATCGGCATCGGGTTGTTCTTCGGCTTTTACCCCGCCTGGAACGCCTCCCGCCTTAATCCCATCGAAGCATTAAGGTCGGAATAAGGGCCACCTCGTCGTGGAGCAGTTCGCCGAGATGCTGTACCCTTGAGTACCGCACTCCTCAGGGTACGCATATTATTTTTACTTCAGGTTCTTCTCGTGGACGTGCACACTTCTCCGCAAAAATATGTACCCCTTGATAAACATACCACGCCCTGAATGCACACATGCCATCCTTAAGACAAATTTCTTTTAGTATTTCATCCGCGCGCTTTCTATAAATCTTATAATCGAGAGCTTTCAACCGCATTAACTGATATAAGGCATCATGGACAAGAGAACCGCGCATAAAGTCCCTTGTGTCTATCGTCGGTCCGCTCGGCCCGTCCCAGGCATAAAATTTTTTAATAGCCAAGACCCCGCTGGAGGACAGGGATAAAAACTTTAATACGATGTCCTGTGCCGGCTTAATGTCAGTCTGAACAATGTAGTCATCCATCAATTGATACTCATACTTCATAAGTTTTCTGTAACAAGCCTTATTCATACCTACCCCTTTTTATATTACTCATGCGTACGAATTTATACGAGCTTCGAAAGTCGCCGTTTTGGTACGGATGATAGACCGTTCTCTATCAGATGTCAATGGGGTTAACTTACTCGAACGTTCTAACCTAATATGTGAGGTGATAATTGTGTGAAAAGGATGCCTTGATTATATAGCGTCCGGATTTACACGCATCCTGTTGCCTTGGGGACGCCGGCCCACTTACAGGCGGAGTTAGCCGGGCCCTCCGGAAAGAGGTCATAGAGTTTCTTAAGATTAAAACCGGTTTCCTTGACAAGCCTTCTTATCATCGGGCAAATGCCGTTGGCAAGGTAATAATTCCTCAGGTAATTAATCGCCGTCCAGTGGTCTTCGGTCAGCTCGGTTATATCCTCTTTAGCCGCGTATGCTCTAGCAATATCTTCATTCCATTTTTTGGTTTCTTGCATAAAGCCGTGCTCATCAACTTCATACATGCTGCCGGCCAGTTCCATTTGTGCCATAGAAATTAACCCTTTCCTGCATAATAAATAATTTTTATGTCGCCACTCAGCGTTTCTCCCTTGCGGCAGACAACGATACAGTATACCATAAACACCATCAATTAATGGTATTAAAGGTGTTTGACAATATCATCCCGACGAAGGTCGGGATCCAGCCCCCATTCCTCCCCTGGATTCCAGCTTTCGCTGGAATGACAGTTGTGAAAAGGCTGGAATGACAGCCGAAATATTCTTTTTTGCTGATTTTTGTAACTCAGTATTAGCGCTCTCCCCATGCAATGAAAGGCTTTTTAATATCAACCATGGCATTGACGATTAGTTCGGCAAGGCCGCCGCAGATAATGCCGGATTTTTCCCGTACCCCGTAATATTTCAGTATATCGCGAAACTGCAGCTTACAGTTCAGGCACGGCGCACATATATATTTCCTTACCTCCGGGCCAGGCTGGTCAGCGAAGGCTTCGAGAACCTGTTTGAATTTCATCCTGCCGGCAACATTTACCTTCCAGTCGGTAAAGTTTACGTTGGACATCACGCTTAAACCGCCGCCCCCGCCGCAGCAGTAGTTGTCCACTCCGTGGGGCGTCATCTCCCGAAACTGCGGGCAGAGATAGCGCAAAATCCTCCGCTGGGGCTCAACGATGCCGAGGTTCCTCACGACATTGCACGGGTCATGGAGTGTTACCGGGAAATCGTTCTTCGAGGGGTCGAACTTAATCCTGCCGCTGAAGACTATGTTCTCCAGGAAAGTCATGACGTTCTCCCGCGGAATATTAAGGGCGCCGGTAAGCAGCCTATCGGCCACCGTTATCAGGGCTTTGTGCTCGTGCCCGCACTCTCCCATGACTATCTTTTTTACCTTGAGCTTCTGGGCAATCTGAGCATGCCTGGTAGCAATCCTGGCAAGCTGGACATCGTCATAGAACAGGCCATAGTTGACGCCATCGTATCCCGGCGCTTCCGATGATAGCGTCCAGCTGATGCCGGCGGCATGGCATAAAATGGCAAAGGCAACCACGCTCTCCGGAAAAGATAGAATGTCGCCGGCGCTGTGAATCAGCAGGACATCGGCACCTTCTTTGTCCCACGGCGTCGATATTTCTACACCGGTCATCTCGGTAAAGTCCTCGTCCAGAAACTTCACGTTGTCCCTGACGACATCCGGTCTCATGCCGGTGGGGGAGCCGACCTCAAGCTGGAGCACCGTGCCTTTCTCGTGGAGTTCCTGCGGAGCCCAGCCCAGCTCCTGGCTGAAAAGCTTACGCAACTCACGGGTGAGAAGGGCATTATCAACCCCCAGCGGACAGACCTGGGCGCAGCGCCGGCAGAGGTTGCAGCGATAGCTCAGTTCGTAAAGGCGGCTTATCGTGGCCCAGTTAAGCTCTATATCCCCCCGACCGAGCCTGGCACGCACCTTCCCGCCGGGCCTGGCATACTTATCGACAAGTCGGCGGAAAATTTCCGAGCGGTAGGTAGGACGATAGAGGTCATTATTGCCGCTGGCAACGTAAACCGGACAGGCATCGTTGCAGGTCTGGCACCGGGCACAGTAGTCCAGAGAAAGAAGCAGGGGCTGGAGAAAAGTCCAATTGTCCTCTTTACTCAGGAGCTTCTTTAGCCCCGAGACGAACTGCTCGATATACTTTTTTTCTTCCTCTTGATTCTTTGGCTTCGACAGGGCAAGAGCCACAAAGCCATCCAGATTGCATACCAGCCTTTCTCGCTGGTCTCCGGTAAGCTGCTTGAAGCCCGGCAGTCCCTCTATCCTGTCATAGGGCGGCGGCAAGGGTATCAGCTCATCGATATTGAGCTCGGTGAGCTGAGCGTCCGCATCTTTCGAGATATCGGTTAATTTAAGGTTTTTCTTCTTCACTCGTTCCCTCTGCTGTAATGTCCACCCAGCTTTTCTTGCCATCGGCTTTTATGTGGTCGGCTGACCAATTTATCGGCTGAGCCACAAGTCCGCGCAATTTTTTTACCATCTTCTCGTCCTGTGGTTCATCATTCCAGCGCACCGCATGATAGGTGAAGTATTTGGCCATAAAGTGAATCATATCCGTGAAAGGGAGATACACAATGAACAATAAGGATATGGCGATATGCAGCGCCAGGGGGAATATCACTGTCACACCGGAATTTAAAGTAATAAGCCTTTTTATGAAGATACTCATTTCAGATACATAGTCTCCCGAATAAAACCAGGCATAACCGCCGCTGATAAAGACCGCACCCAGAAACAAAAGACGAAAATATGTCGAGAAGGTATTGAACGGCTTGAGATTAGAATCAAGGGCGCGTTTAAGGATTAAACCAATTGTCCCCAGGCTCCCCAGTAAATATCCCACCACCGCGAGAATAGAAGCAATACCCTGAAAGATATTCAGCACAGATAGTGGTACTCCCGTAATGATGAATAAGGCGTTTATCACATGTAAAAAAAGCGCCACAACAAGCAGATAGATGCCCGTGTGGAAGGAAAAAGAAAAAGGCCACAAAGCCCGGTTATGCTTCCACACGCCTTTCAGAAGAAAAATCTCCCCGGCCATATAGACTATTGGAGCGACGCGTGACCTATGCCGTGGCTTACGCCACCATTCATACTCCTCAAGGTAGGAACCGCCGTACCGGTACTTTCCCTTTTCATGAGGTATCGGCGCCAGTTCCCACCTCAGATGTATTGGCAACCTGATGATGGTCAGTGTACGATATGTAGCCACAATAAGAAAAATTACAATCGCACCAAAGGCGAAAATATGCCAGACAATACCGGACACGAAACCTCCCCCTAGTATCATTTCATCCTATCGATGATGAATCCCGCGGCCAGTCGGCAGCCGAGCCCCGGGGGCAGTCCGCATTTTTCAAAACCCTTCTCGCCGGCGAAGGTCATCATGGCCGCATCACTTTCCCCGGGATTTAGTCTCTTCCCCAGTATTACCGTTTCAATGATGTCCGAGCAGTACAGATGCCCCACGGCGTCTTCGAAATAGGCCATGAATTTCTGGGAAATTAAAATAGGGTTTTTCTTAGGGTCATTCATTATGGATAAATCCAGCGGGTCATCGCTGCCGAAATAGAGCCCGAAGGTAATCAGGCTGCCGGTGATGCCCCCGCATATCTCACCGGTCCCGCCGATGCCGGGAAACGGCGTCAGGGCCTTGATAATCTCCATGTTGCCCAGGCCGAACTCCTCCAGCAAGGCCATCGCCGTACCCTGCGCGCAGTTCTTGAAAATAAAGTTGTATTCCTCGGCCCGCAACTGCACGCGGTCGAGGATTTTCTCCTTGTTGGCCAGCATCTCTTTCGGGTCGAGTTTTTTCCTGGGAATCCCATTGGCCGCCATTTTTCTAACTCTGGCTTGAATGCCTGCCGTGTCCCATTCTCTTTCAGCAAGTTCATCGACCTTTTTCTTCAGGGCTGCATAGTCAGTCATAAGCTAATAACCTCCTCATTCGACCATTTCATTTATAATATAAAATATCCTATGGATTGAGCTTGCAACAAACAATCATAGCAAAATTTTTTTATAGCCAGCATTTATTTCTTGTCTATCGTAATTATAGAATATCTCTGGCAGCTTAGTAAATCTGAAATTTTTTTAAGTATTATGATTGTGGAAAGCTGCCTGAATTTGACAAATAATTCATGATAAGGTATAAAATCATACCAACGTATCATATGTAACAGGTATCAAAGCCGGTGCCGAAGGGTAATACGCGATAAGACTATGGGAAAGATAAAAGTATCCGGAAAAGCGAGCTTTGAACTCCCCCCACCGCCGATTCCGGCTAAAGCTATCAGGGAGACCCTAACCGCAGATGTTGTGGTCGTAGGCGCTGGAATAGCCGGGCTTACTGCGGCGCTCTCGGCTGTACAGGCCGGCGCCAGGACTATCCTTATCGAAAAGGGGCCTACCTATAACGTTCGCGGCCTGCATAATGCCGCCATTGCCAGCCGACTGCAGCAACGGGCCGGTATTAAAATCGACCGGGAACAGGTTATCTCCACGATTATGGAGTGGGGAGCTTACCGGAGCGACCAGAAGCTGGTCAAGCTGTGGGCTGATAACTGCGATAAGGTCATGGACTGGCTGGTGGATATGGCAGAGGCGGCCAACATAGAGGTTGTCCTGGACCCCTCCACCAAGCCCTGGTACTTCCCGAACTACCCCACAATCCATGTCTTTAGGCCAAAATATCAGGAGACTCTGGCGGAAATGCTGCAGAGCAACGCCCGGGCTCTGGGGGCAGAGCTCCGTTTCGAGACCCCAGCAGTCCGACTGGTCAGAAAGGGAAAAGGTAGGGTTACCGGCGTTATTGCCCGGAACGCTCAGGGAGATTATATCCAATTCAATGCCAGGAAAGGGGTGGTGCTCTGTACCGGCGATTACGGGAATGACCGCCAGATGGTTCAGAAGTATTGCTGGCCAGCCGTAAGCGACCTCAAGTGCGCTTATACCACCGACCTGAACACCGGAGACGGGCACAAGATAGGCCTGTGGGTCGGCGCGGCCATAGATGACACGCCCCACTGCCCGATGCTTTTCGACTGGGCTATCTGGAGCCAGAGCGGGCTTTTCAACCTCGCCCGTCAGCCGTGGCTTTATGTGAATACCAATGGCGAACGCTTTATGAACGAGGACCTGCCCTGGGGTTACGAATGCGCCCAGATTATGCAACAGCCGGGCAAAGTCGCCTGGTCGGTATGGGACGCCAAGTATGAACGAGAGATACCCAGGATGAAAAGCCAGTGCTGTAAAAACATGGGACCGCCGACATTCTTATGGAATCCGAAGCAGCTGGACGAGGCCCTCGAAAATGGAAATGTGCTGATGGTGGAGACTATTGAAGAACTTGCACAAAAGATGGGAGTGCCCGTCAGGAATTTCAAAGCTACCGTCGCCAGATATAATAAACTGGCACGAAACGGCGAGGACCTGGACTTCGGCAAATTTCCCGACCGCCTGACCACTATCGAAAAGCCGCCGTTTTACGCCTGCCAGATGGAAGCCCGCTATATGGTAATCCTGAGCGGCTTAAAGATAAATACAAAACTTCAGGTGATAGATACGGAGAGAAACGGTATTCCGGGACTATACGCAGCCGGGAATGTCTCCGGGTCTTTCTTCGGGAACCAGTATCCCACCACGATACCGGGCCTCACTCACAGTCGGGCCTGGACTTTCGGTCGTTTGGCGGGATTGAACGCCGCCGCCGAGAAGGTATAAGAGAGGACAAGCAGAATGTCCTTTCCCAGCCTCATTTTATTCCGAACTCTGTTTGAGATGGTCTGTATCCATTACGTGGTGCGAGCGGAGCGGGATTTCTTTGATAAAAAAGTTGACGATAAAAGCCAGTACCACGGCAAACAGAGCATATAAAAAAACATGAGAGATAGAAACAGCCAGCGATTCCCGCAATGCCTGCATCACCTGCGGTAAAAGCTGCGCCCCCTGTTCGCCCATCTGTCCGATAATTCCCTTTAACTGGACCTGTGCGTCCGGACTCATCAAAACCTGAGGATTATGCATCAGGGTTTCAAGCTGCTGCGGCGGTATCATGGACTTTATAGTAGAGGGAATCTTTACATTTAGCTCAGCGGCAAAGCGGTTGTTCATCACCGAACCGAATACTGCCAGACCCACGGAGCCACCGATAGAGCGGAAAAAAGCTGTAGAGGATGTCGCTACACCGAGTATTTTATAGGGCACAGCGTTCTGTACGGCGATAGTATAAAGAGGCATAGTTGTACCCAGGCCAAAGCCGGTGATAACCATGTTCCTTACGGCAGTGCCGTTGGTAGTGGCAACAGTCATTGTAGAAAGCAGCCACATGCCGACAGCCATTATTGCCACACCGAAAGCCCCCTGAATCCTGTAACGACCTCCCGCACGGGAGAGCAACTGTCCTGAAATAAAACTGCCAAAAACCACTCCCAGCATCATCGGCGTGACAAAGTTGCCGCTGGCAGTAGCGGTAGCTCCGAGGACACCCTGAAAGAAGAGCGGGATGAAGACGATGCTGCCGAACATGCCGCCTGCCGTCAGAAATATCATCACCGATGATACGGCTACGATACGGTTCTTGAAGATGGAGAGTGGAATAATAGGCTCCTTGCTACGCCTTTCCATGAACATGAAAACCGCCAGCGCCACCACCGATAAAATGAACATACCGATAATCTGCGGCGAGCCCCACGCGTATTCCACGCCACCCCAGGATAACGCCAGCATGGTCGGCACCACAGTCAGAATAAGCAAAACGACACCCGGATAATCGATGCTGTGCTTGAGGTTATCCGGCCGGAAGTTAGGGAAGAAAAAGATAAACAGGAGGATAACAGCAAGTCCCAAAGGGACGTTAATAAAAAAGACCCAGTGCCAGGACAGGGTATCAGTTACGTAGCCACCAAGCGTGGGGCCGACGATTGCTGATATACCGAATACCGCACTCATCAAACCCTGGTATTTTCCCCGCACAGCCGGAGGGAAAAGGTCGCCGATAACCGTGAAAGCATTGGCCATCATGATACCGGCACCGATTCCCTGCACACCCCGGAAGATGATAATCTGGTTCATGGTCTGGCTGAGGCCGCACAGGACAGAGGCCAGAATAAAGCTGACCAGACCTCCGATATAGAAGAATTTCCGCCCGTAGATATCGGTCAGCTTACCGGTAATCGGGACGGTGACCGCCGAGGTAATGATATATGCCGTGGTAACCCAGGTATATTTACTGAAACCGCCCAGATCGCTGATGATGCGGGGCATAGCCGTGCCGACGACTGTCTGGTCGAGTGAACCTAAAAACATGGCTAGCATTACGCCGGCAAAGGTAATGATGACCTGTTTCCTGGGTAATGAGCGTAGTCCGATTGGTTGTGCTTGAGTTTCTTGCGTCACACGAATATCTGAAGAATTCAGTTCAGCTAAATCACTTTCTATTAATAGAATTATAACACTTCCAAATAATACTTTATATCGATGTCCCTAACCTTAAGCCTGATAGTCCGTTATAATAAAAGGAAAGACAAATTTGTTGATGCGGAGGAAACATGAAAAAGTTAATCATCTTCTGTCTGGTCTCCATCCTGATGGTGCCCCTACTCGTCCTGGGCTGCAAATCGGAGGAACCCTCGACGCCATCGGGAATGCCCGCCCTGAAAGGCGGACAGGAAGCCAAGACAATAGAGATATCCATTGACGATTTCACGGCACAAAACCATATTTCCCGAGATGTTGAGCTTATCCGCCCCGGCTCCCTGATTGTCAGCCTGGGTTCCAACCCGACCACCGGTTTCCAGTGGGGGGAGGCTGAGATAAGTGCTCCGAAGGTCATAGAGCAGCAATCACACAATTTCGTTGAGCCGCAGTCCAGCGGCAAGGAAGCCGTCGTTGGCGCTCCGGGGAAAGATGTCTGGGTTTTCGATTCCCTGGAAGCAGGCACGGCTACTATCAAGATGAGCTACAGCCGACCGTGGGAAGGCGGGGAAAAAGACGTCTGGACGCTGACGATAAACGTGACGGTTAAATAAAAGCCCACGGGACAACGTGTGAAAGCAAAGGGAGGAACTATTCAGCTCCCCCTTAACATTTTAGCAGTTATAATGCCCCAATTTACTTCTATCATGCTATAATATACCAGCACTCAGGATTGGATGATATATTATGGATGATAAAAGCCTGGAAATGCTGGAGTTTCCCCGCATACGGGAAATACTGGCTGAACATACCTCGTTTTCCACCAGCCGCGAGCTGGCATTATCTCTGAAGCCGTTGCATGATTACGAGCAGATTTCTCTGTTGCTCCGACAGACCGCCGAAGCCCGCCAGTTGCTGGCGCTGGACAGGGGTTTCTCCATCGGTAGCGTCAGGGACATCCGCGAGAAGGTCAGGCTGGCGGCGCTGGAAGGCATCCTGGAACCCCTGAGCCTCCTGGAAATTCAGCAGACCCTGGCCGCCCTCCACGAGCTGCGCCGCTATCTCAAGAGTATTTCCGAAGATTTCCCCTTACTCTGGAATATCGCCGGGGGCATTGTCGAGCTTCAACAGATTGAAAAGGATATCGCCGATTGCCTGGACCCGGCCGGCGAAGTATTGGACACGGCATCACCCGCCCTGGCTAATGTCCGGCAACAGTTGCGGGAGACCCGAGGGCAAATTCTGGAAAGGCTGGAGACTATAATAAAGTCGCCGCGGGGCAAACGCTTGCTCCAGGAAGACGTTATCACCGAGCGGGAAGGGCGCTATGTCATCCTCGTCAAGATTGAGAACCGCCACGAAATTAAAGGAATCGTCCATGACATTTCCAACACCAACGCTACCGTATTCATGGAACCGACGGTCACCGTGGGGTTGGGCAACGCCATACGGGAACTGGTAATCGAGGAAAGGCGTGAGGTGGAGAGAATCCTGCGCCTGCTCAGCGCCGAGGTGGGGGCGCA
>Ga0315279_10004145_pt1 | contig 19616 bp, 29 predicted proteins | sample YL17G06_20_MG_FD_203694 | JGI IMG/M metagenome (GOLD analysis project Ga0315279, IMG submission 203694) | Sediment microbial communities from Yellowstone Lake, YNP, Wyoming, USA - YL17G06_20 | ecosystem: Environmental > Aquatic > Freshwater > Lake > Sediment | place: USA: Wyoming | collected... | reverse complement strand
TATCCATCTTTCCTCTACAAACTGATTTATATAAAAGATAACCTAAGAATCCATGTTGAAGAAAAACCAACAACAGAAACTATGTCAAACAAAAAAGCCAGATGATAGCTATACTGAATATGTACTCTATTGAAAAATGCCAAATATCTTGTTATCTACAGATGGAAAGGTGGAAAAGATGAACGTAAAAGAATTAATTGAAAAACTGAAAAAATTTGATGAAGGCGCTGAAGTTTATTTAGGGCGTTTTTATGATGAATATCACTTTTGTATTGGTAGAGTAGAGAATATAATATTAGATGAGAAAGAATGTGTTTTTTTGCATGAAGGAAAGCAAGTTTGGGTAAAGAGCAAGAAGGAGGAATCATGAGTAGAATAACTTTGACAGAAGCCTCATCGTCAGGGGGATCGACGCAGGAATTTTATAAAAGTGTGTTAGAGCAGATAGATAAAACTGCGGAGAAGATATCGCTAGACTGTGGGATTCACAAAATGATTCGACAGTGTGAAAGAGAATTAACGGTAAGCGTACCAATTGAAAAAGACAATGGAGAAATCGAAGTTTTCACTGGATATCGGGTGCAGCATTCTAGTGCCCGAGGGCCTTGTAAGGGGGGTATTCGATATCATCCTTCGACCACTTTGGATGAAGTGAAAGCTTTGGCAATTTTAATGTCTTTTAAATGTGCGGTCGCGAATCTTCCCTATGGTGGTGCCAAGGGTGGAATTACCTGTAATCCATCGAAACTCTCACAAAAAGAATTAATGCGAATGACAAAACGATATGCGTCTATGATTCTCCCGCTTATTGGTCCTAAACGTGATATTCCAGCACCTGATGTAAATACAAACGCGGAGACGATGGGATGGATTATGGATGCCGTGAGTATGCATGAAGGGCAAACAGTGCTTGATATTGTTACAGGAAAACCCTTGGAACTTGGGGGGTCCCTTGGGAGAAGAGAAGCAACAGGAAGAGGCGTTATGCTCAACACGATGGAGATCCTGAAACGACTGAAGAAAGACCCAAAGAAAATGACCGTTGCTGTTCAGGGGTTTGGAAATGTTGGTTCCATTGGTGCAGAACTTCTTGCGCAACAAGGATGTAAAATTCTTGCCGTCAGTGATGTCTCCGGAGGGCTGTTCAACCCAAACGGTTTGGATATACCTGACATTCTCAGATATGTACGCTCTCAACCGCGAACCCCCTTACTTAAAGAGTATAAACGTAAGAGGGGAGATGAAACAGTAACAAATGAGGAGGTATTAGAATTGGGTGTTGATGTGCTCGTACCAGCTGCTCTTGAAAATCAGATCCATAAGGATAATGCTGATAATGTCGAAGCACAAATTATTGTCGAGGGGGCAAATGGGCCAATCACGAGGCAGGGTAACGATATCTTGGCTGAAAAAAGAGTCTACATCGTTCCTGATATCCTTGCAAACAGTGGTGGTGTTGTTGTTTCGTATTTTGAATGGGTACAGAGCATCTATTCGTTTTTCTGGGGTGTTGACGAAGTCAATGAAAACTTAAAGAAGATCATGGTGAAGAGTTTTGCTGAGGTTTGGGATATTTCGAAAAAAGAAAACGTAACAATGAGAGATGCCGCGTTTATACTTGCTATGAAGAAGATAGCTAAAGCAGTGGAGATGCGAGGTATCTTCCCATAAATGCAATAACGTAGGAGGTATCTTCCCTTTGCATAGTGTTCAATTATGAATGAAATCTAAGAAACGAGAGAAAAAAGAGGATAGAGATGGTAATAGGCTTTGTTCTTATGCATGTTTCACCATTGCATGAATATGAAGTATTCAATAAACTCTCGAAACTCCCAGAGGTTATTGAACTTAATCCATTATTTGGAGAATATGATCTCATCGCAAAAATTGAAGCAGAAGATTATGAAAGCATCGGAGAAATCATTCTTCAAAAGATTAAAACAATAGAAGGCATAACAGATACCATGACATTAACAGGAATAAGGTTGTATTGAAACAACTGATTCAAAAGAATGAGATATAGTTATGAAATTGTAGGTAAGCACGGAGAGAAAACAAGTCAGGTTTAGAATGAATAAAAAAAAGTAATTCAGTTACTTGATGAAAAAACAGAGAGCATAGTAAGAACAATCCGTTTCCATAATCCAAAAGAGTTTAACGAATTTGTACAAGGTTATAAAGAAATGAGATACCTAGATTATGGTAGGAAATATAGAGCTAAAGGGAGAACGAAGGAAGAATGAAACACCAAACCAACAAAGGGAAATACTGTAGTATTTCTGGGTGTAAAAATAAAGCTAGAGTAAAAGGATTGTGTACGGCGTGTTATAATCTGAAGAGAAAAAAGGATATGGATGAACACCTCTTTTACCAAGGAAGAAAACGTACTAATCAAAAAACTTGCGAAGGAAGAAGAGCGATCATATAGTAGGCAAATAGTTTATATAACGAATTTCTACGTAGAAAATAATAAACTATGAGGGAGAATGAGGTGAACTAAATGAAATATATTTTTAATCAATGTACTAAAATTTTTCAGAGGGGGATGACGTAACCATTTATTACACGACAGGTGACAACGGTTTTGTTTTCTCGGGATATTTCTCTAAACACGATGGACAAAAAGCAACAATTTCGAAGTTTTTTTATTAAAATTCTAGAGGAGCACCGAACTCTCTTACAATCTTCAAAATGATAATTACATCTTCGTTCTTGAGGTCAAGTTCAGAGAGCTTATTGAGATCCGCTTCTAACTCTTCAAAATTTTTTGCTACAACGACAAACGCAATTCTCTTATCTCCACTGGTGTGATAGATACGAAGCACATTGTTTTTGTTTTGAAGTTTCTTTGTGACATCCTCTAATTTTTCATAATCTACATCCGCAAGAACCAATGCAGAACACTCAAAACCCAACTGTTTTTTATCGAGAATCACGGTATAACCCTGTATGAGTCCCATCTTTTCCATCCGTAGTATTCGATCACGAATCGTGGATTCAGGTTTTCCAAGACTCTCTGCGATCTCCTTATAACTCATTCGTGCATTTTTTCTCAGAAGATTTAATATGTTTCGAGTCGTATTGTCTGTTTTCATCTGTTATCCAACCATTTTTCCATCATCCTTAGTCTTCTATCATGTCATCCTTCAAAAAGAACCTCGACATCCTTATCCTTTTTCTTAAAGGTCTCCAGGAAACGCACCAGTAAGCATGGCATATTGCTCGAAATCTTCAACCCAGTCGAACTCCTGGTCTATTTCCTTCAAAGGCGTTTTTTTACCACCCTCAGCTAAATATTTCTTCTGATGTTCGATTAATTTTTCAAGAGGAGCAAACCGTTTCGCCTTAAACACCGGGTAGAGGGCTGACTGATCGACACCATCCAACATCCGTATATGTTCTTTTAAGAATTTAATAGCGGTCTCCTTTGAGTCAGCGGCAACACTCATAATAATATCCTCATCCCCAAGAGAATATGAGATATAGATCGGGAACAGATTGTATGGATAATGATAATTAATTAAATACTTATAGATCTGTTTGTAATATCGTGGATGCATATACACCCGGATGAGATAACGCTGGATGTTCTCCGGTTTCTTTTTAGGGATGGGGAAAAACACTGGTTTCATCAGCGAGATCGTTTTCGTATGATGTACCTCAGTGCATTTCACGATCTCTTCGGTAAGAAAATGAGCGATGTCATCAGGATTTTTCACATCGAAAATGATGCCGACATCCATCATTCCTTCTGTTTGTGTGGCATATAACGGTGTCATAGACTTTGATGATCCATCTTTTATTTCTTGTTCCACGTAGTCCCATATCTTATTGATATCTATTTTTGGATACAATCTTACGATCATCAACATAATATTTTCATCCTAATTTCTCGGTGAATTCGTGTGCTTAAACATGCGAGCCACCATATAAGTATTTATGTATAAAATTATTCCTTTCTGTCAAAAGTAATCTATTCCTGATATCTCCTTCTTTCTCTTTACCCGAACTTGCTTTCCTTCATGCAAAAAACATATTCTTTTCCTATCTCGTATTGCATCTGCTACGTACTCAATACAAAAGTGTAACTGATCATAATAGCTTGCCATATACAGTTCAATATCTCCATACAAGCGTATGGTTTTTTCTGCGTGTCATGTATGAATCATAGCAATCAGCGGTTTGATGGTCACTGGAATAGTTTTTTACGTTCTTGTTGTTTTTACACCGTGGGCTTTCGGGGCTGTAGCGCAGGAATCGGCGATGATACCGGCATTGTCTGACGCACTGTCTCCTTTTCCCGTTACAACAACAACGGTACCATACGCATGTGCCCTACCTGTAATAGGTTCCATATCTACTCGATATCCAATAATCGCATTCCCGCCTAACTGTTCTGCTTCCGCCTCCAGGTTGTTCCTAGCACTATCTGCCGCATTTGAAGCAAACATGGTGGATTTAGCATCAACCACACCCAGCGTTTTAATGATATTCATACCTTTTATCGTATTTGTCGTACTCATAATCATATGTTCACTCTCGTGCTTGTCCTCTGCTTTTTTTCGCTCCAGAGTATCCCATGAGAAACAGAGCCGCCATCAGGTCGATGTCTGCCAGAGCAATACTTCGCCATCTTAGCGTTTCGGCAACATTGGCTACGGGGGTCGTAGAGAAAGCAGGTGAGATGATAACGGCATTTCATGGTTCAGCTTTCCCCTCATTCATGCTTCTGTCGTTGTCATCTGTTTGTAGTTGTTCTTCAATATGGATCACCAGGTCATCTTTTATATAAATCTGTTTGCAGAGTGAAGAAGGATGACTGACGCAAACAAAACCCAGTTGTTCTAAAAACTCTTCAGTCTTTTCTTTAAGATCTTTTTTCACATCTGGTTTTATTTGAGTTCTGTACATATCTAATTCCTGCCTCCTTGGAAGTGTGGACGCAAGTCACGATTTATTTTTCCTTGCCGTCTCCCTTTGATTTTTCATAATAAAAATAAAGAAAAGAAAGCGTTAAATCTATTTCCAAATGGAAGAAAGTTCCGCTACTGTTTTTACCAAAGACACTTTCTTTGTTGTAGGATCAACAGATACTATGTTCAAATCTAAGGAAATGACACTTCTGGTTATCTCAGGATACATTATTTTCAAGTTAGGGTCTATCTGTAATTGAGCCATACGGACTAATTTTGTCTTCTTATCTTGTTGTGTTAGTATTATTTCGCCTACATGCACTCCCTTATTGTCGAAAACAGGTTTATTTCGTAGATCTTCCATCTTAAATGCCGACATTCTCGACACCTCGTTTGTTCTTTTACAATTTTTGAATCTATGTATCGAACTATACTGCTTTGGAATATAACAGTTGCTTCATTTTTGAGCGGAAAAAAATAGAAAAGACGCTTTTTTCACGATAAAAACATCTATCACTTTTATCATATATCCCTCATTTACGTCTGAAATCGATACTGGTCAGTCTTCTGAAGTTAACGTTCCTCCTTAAGATAGATTTTCATATACATTGAAAGAACAAAAATCATCGTCTTAAGGAGATCACTGGCCATTAGATGAGCAACATGTTACACAAAGAAAAAAGCTATTGTTATAATCAAGTACACACTAATGAGCTGTGCGCCTTCAAGCCAGTTACAACGTCCATCAGCAGAGAGATAATTCACAATCAAGACAGCAAGAAAAACCGCAAGAATCTCAAATGGAGGAAACACAAGGGAAAAACCATAATGAAAAACCTGACTAAACAGTATAAGGATTGGAACAACAAATAATGCGATTTGTATCGCACTACTCAAACCGATTTCAATAGAGACATCAAGCTTATCTTCTAAAGCAAAATGAATCGCTGTTGCTTTTTCTGCAATATTCGTAATAATAGCGATGACTACAATTCCAATGAACGTTTGCGTAATTCCAATTGTTAACGCTGCTTCTTCGATTCCTGTAACAAGAAATTCAGACTCTATAGAAACGACAACAATCGACAACAAAAGAATTGCTGCAGCGAGTCTAACGCTCATCGTCACTTTCTCATGCGTTGATTTCATCTCATCGCTTGCATCAAAAAGATCTTTATGCGTCCGTAAGGAAAAGACTAGCCCTAAAATATATATGATTGCTAAAACAACAGCGACAGCAACACTCAGCACCTCAAGATAAGGATTGTCTGGTTTCAGAAATGCATACACACTTGGAACAGATAACCCAGCGACGACAATAATTAGCATCGTTGATGAGACTGCGATTGTCTCATTATTAAACCGCTGGTTTTTATACCGTAAACCTCCAAAGAAGATACTCAGTCCAATCAGGAGTAACATATTTCCGATAATGCTTCCGATAAGCGATGCCTGTACAACTGCTAGTAATCCATTGCTCAATGCAAAAATAGCGATGATTAATTCGATTGCGTTTCCAAATGTCGCAGAAAACAGACCGCTAATCGTTGGATTTGTCTGCAGGGAGATCTCTTTTGTAGCATATCCCATAAATCGGGCGAGAGGAATAATTGATAGAATAGACGTAATGAATGTTACAGTCTTGTTATCAGTAAATAATGCAAAGTAAATACTGATAGGAATAAAAAGTAGCATCAAATAGAAGATTTTCCCGATACGTATCGCATGTATTATTTTTTGAACGAGTGTGAATAAATGGATGTTTTTTTCCATTTTCTTTTTTGTGACAATAAAAGTTATCATACAAGTCCTAACCGGGAATCAACCAATATATGCGAAGGAAATCTTTATTTCAACTTCCAAGAAGGCGCGAGTTCTTCAACTGTCTTTACTAAAGACACTTTCTTTGTCGTAAATTCAACAGTTATCAAATTCGGGTCTAACTGGACAATATTCCTGGTTATGCCTGGATACTTTGTCATTACTCTGGAATCTATCTGTAGCTGTATTATACGAACTATTTTTGTCTTCCATACTTGTCGTGTTGCTTGGTGTGTCACTAGTATATTACCTAACGGCACTCCATTCTTATCGAAAACAGGCTTATCTCGTATATCTTCCGTATCAATTATTGACATCATCCATCCTCCTATGTTCTTTTTACAATTTTTAAATTTGTGTATCGTGACAGACTTGCTTTGAATATAAGAATTACTTCATCTTTGAGCGGAAAAAAATAGAAAAGACGCTTTTTTCACGATAAAAACATCTTTCTTCCTTATTCTGTGTCCCTCTTTCGACCTTTGAAATCTGACATAAAGGGATTCTGTAAAACAATGGTACGATTTTAAATGCATTTTAATGCGGGCTTTCAACTTATACTCCGTAATCCCTTCGGCGGCTTTTAATAATTGAGCTTTGAAGATTTGGTAACCAAATCCCTAAGTGAGCACTATTGTTAACGGTTCAAATCCCTTTCCCTGCACTTAAAAATATATCATAGCTCATGCTTTGGGTTGATTGATTGTAAAAAATCACCATCGATAATCAACAATTTTACACCATTTACTGTTGTGGAACGATGTGAACTTAATTCATCAGAAACAACATAGGTCATCCCTTTCTTAACAAAAAACTTCCCTCCATCTTTAAGTTCGCTAACAAATTCTCCATCAAGACAATGAACGATATGACCTTTCTTACACCAATGATCAGCAAGATAACCAGCAGAATATTCAACTATCCTAATACGCAGCCCAGGCAACTGTAGTGTTTGCCATAAAGCAAATCCATTCTCTCCCGCATGTTCTGTTTTTGGAATCGATGTCCAGTCAATTACTTGAAAAAGAATACCTGTCTTATTCATGTTATAACCCCTTCTTTTCTCTCAACGATAAACTGATTTATGGTTTAAATATAATTAGTTAAGACACTAGAAAATTATTTAAGTTTACAGGTGACTTCATATTCCCTTTCCGACGAAACCCCTATGGAGGATTTTAACCACTGGCGAAGAATCCTTCTGGGGGGGATTTTATGCCAAACCTTCACTTCCCCCGCGGGGGAGCATTGAAGTATTGGCACGTAATCCCGACGGGAGCATGCAATATTAAAAAAGAAAAAGACTACTCAATTGATGTTCATAACAAACGAACATGATTTGTTGAAATTTTTTTTGGTTATTCTCATCAAACAGGTTAAACTATTTTTGTGAGTAAAAGAAGGGACTCCATCCCAATCTTTCACTCATTTTTTCTCGCCATCAATGACGACTTTTTAGCTGTCGTAAAGAGGTTTTTCTTCTTCCTTTAAAAATGATAAATATTCATTGAAGACGCGATCGACAGTTGCTTGTTTTCGTTCCTTTGGCATCTCTCTATCGTGTTGTTGTTTTCTATTTTTTATTTTCTGCGTCGAATGAAAAAATCGTGTACTAATAATTTGATATTCTTTTATTGTAGCCTTGATGTCAGTTACAGTGTAATTTCCGATGTAGATTTCATTATCGATGATGTTTTTTATCGATGGTGCAGACCATTTCTTAGCTCTTTTTGTTTTTATTCCTCTTGTATTCAGTTCAAAAGCGACCTGCGGCATGGATCTCACCTGTTTGTATCGCTTGAAAATATAACGAACTAACTTTGCTTCTTTCATATTTATTTTCAGATGTCCGTCCTTTTCTTTATTGTATCCTAATGGTGGTAGTCGATTTGGCCATTTATGTTGCATAGCTAGTGCTTTCATTCCTAATCGGGATCGTTCCTTTATCATATCTCTTTCCCATTCTGCTGCAGATGCTATATTTCGAAAATTGAATCTTCCAAACGATGTGGTGGTATCTATTTGCTCGGTGACACTATGTAAGGAGACGCCATATTCACCTAGTTTTTTCTCCATATTAACAACATCTAAGAGACTTCGGCAAAAACGATCTAACTTCCAAAAAACAAGCACATCAAAAGCTCTCTGCTCTGCTTTTTGGAGCATCGTTTGGAATTTCGGTCGATCTGTCGTTCCTGCGCTCTGTGCATCCTCACAAAAAATATACCGGATATTCCATCCCATCATGTTACAGCGTTCTTTTGCTAATCTGATTTGTTCCTCGAGACTATATCCATTTACCTGTCTATTTGATGAGACTCGAGCGTAAATAGCTGCGATTATTGTTTTATTATGTTGTGTAGAATTGATTTGAGGATAATGCAGTTGTATTGTTTTTTCGTTCATGTTCAACTTATTTCCTCATTAATCCTCATTTATTATTTTTGTAATGGGGCAAATATCAATGTGCCCTTCAGCCTCAGGTATTTTTTTTACTATTATACTTTTTAGATTTTTTTGAAAGGTTTCCATGACAAAATCTTCGACAAATTCATGGCAATTCAATGCATGGATTTTTGTCACGACTTTGACGCGGTCGTTTACGAGATATGATCCAATAACTTCGTAGAGGATGTCAGCATCGAACTGAATGAACCCCTTTTTAGATATTTCAGTAGTCTCATTAAAATTCATTGTCTTGGGGCCATTAAATGTGATTTTTATCGCTTCTACAATGAAGGGAAGCCTATCAATCATTATTTTTCACCTCCTGTCATATTCTTTAGGGTAGGTGAAAAAATAGCTTTTCTGATTTTTGAGATATGATCTAAAATATCCTCTTTCAGTTGTATTACTTCTTCTCGTATTTTTGTATTTGCTTTATCAATGTTGGTACACTGGGCTTGGATTGCACCAAATCTGTCAAGTTTCTTTCCTAGCTCAGTTACGTTCTCCGTGATGATAGTAATTGTTTCTTTTTCAATGTTCATATCTGCTTGTAACCGTAATTTTGCGTAATGGAGAGCTAGTGAAGGGAGTTGCCTGAATTGTGTATCACCATCCTTCGTTCCTAGTGCACAGACGATCATATTCTTTGACAGTTCATGGAACCAACCGAGTTTTTTTGGCAATCCTTCTTTGTATTTAATGAGAAATATTCCATATTTTGCATCTCGATTTTTCATTGCTTGTTCTAAGTTTTTAATGATTACAGGTTCGCTTATGGCATCAATGTCTTTTGTTTCAATTACTATTTTTTTATCTGTCATTCCTTGTGGTGTGATGAGGAAATCCCCAGCATAAGAGCCCGCAAGGAGTCCAGGAGTTTTTGTTGTTCGTTCGAGTTGATCTCTGATTGAAATGCTGACATAGTCGTTGAGGATATGTTCGCAGGTATCTTCGAAATCGTAGCCTTTCATTGGTGTTTTTTGGATAAGTTCTCTTTCTGCTTCTTTTTTTATGAGGATGTCTCTTAGTTTTTGTATTTCTCCACGGAATTCATTTTGTAGTTTGTAGAGTGGGCCATTCGGAGTTGATGGGTCAAGGAGGTGTTCTATGAGTCCACCGCGGTCGTAGTAATCTTGAATAAGATGGATAAATCGGTAGAAGAAACTGCTTTGAAGGTTTGGGTCAAGGGCAAAGTTGAATTTGGTGATCATCTGATTGAAACCGTTTTCGACGTAGTTCAATTCTGCTCCTGTTTTCAGTTGTTTGAGCCCGTGGATGCCTATTTTGATGGCGTTGATGATTGTGTTGTGTCTTTCATTTTCATCTGTTGATTGAAGGAAGTTAAATACTGTCTCATCCCGGATTGTTATGTTGTTTATGATTGTTGTTTGGCCATCTACTTCTAGTTTTATGGTGTTGTTTCCATTGTTGTTCATGGTGATCCCCCTTTGATCTCATTTAGTTAATTTTTTAAAAGCACTCGGATCATTGAAACTGATGTTGGTGGTTGATGCGCGTAGATTTCTTTTCGTAAGGCTTCGATATGTAGCGTGATGTGTTTGCTTTTGTTTTTTAACCTGCGTTCGATTTTCCTTTTAATTTTTTGTTCCTTGTTCATAGATCATACCTCCTTTTTGGTAAGTTATGGTAATACCAAAAATGTTATAGTAATGAAAGTATTTATAAGTTTTGGTGTGTTATGATAGTTTATGGTACGACCAAATAAAAAAGGACCAAAAGCAGTAAAAAGATCCGTTTCAATCGATCCGGAACTCTTTAAATGGGTAAACGAGAAGATAAAAATAAAACGTTTTTCAACACTCTCTCATGCGATAAATGAAGCATTACATCAAATAAAAACAACTTTAGAAGAAGAAAAAAAATAGTGGTTTTTTAGCATATTATTTTCTGAATGCACATTCACAATTATGCATTAAGAACAGTATATCCTGCTTTTGAGTAATACATTGTGCATAGATTTTCCAAAAAACGGCGTACCATTTTATTGTGTAAATCTTCCTGTGAGATTGTAATGTTTTCGATAGTAAATGGGGTAAAATTAAGAACTTCAAGGAAAATAACATTTCCCGTCGTTATTTCTTTTTCGAATTCACTTTTAAGTCTTTGATTTGTTCTTTGGCTTGGACCTGGGTGTAGGTATCCATAAATCCGCCGTGGAAGATGTTCAGCTTCGCCTATATACAATCGTTGAATATCCGCTGATGCTTGTTTAAGGATAATCCAGCGATATACAGCTGGTTTATTCCAATGTAATCGAAAATGAGGGTTGATCTCCATTTGAAATGTATAAGGGGACCCAGGACTAGTCTCAACTCGTATCCAATTCATTTTCAATTTTAAATTAATGTCCATTTGATCACCTCGGTATTCTCGTTCTTGGTATAGAGGTCATTGATGAAAAAGTATACGTCGTTGTAGCAACGGATATAAGTTTGCCATTAATAATTTATAATAGAGATGTGATGAGAATGGAAGATGAATGTTGTGGACAAGGAGAATACGATCACTATTTACGAAAGGCGACGATACTAGAAAAGCATTTACAACGGGTATTAAAAGAGACTAGAAAATTCTTACACGATGTTGAAAAAAAGCCACGTATCACTGGTCAAATTGAGCATCGTCTTTTCTGGGTTATCAGGGGTGTTGATCCAAGTAAAGCAATCTGTAGAAGACATGGGAAGAAAATAACTCAAAATAATTGGGGTGAATTAATTTGTAACGATTGTATGGATGAGTCGGTTACTAAAAACATACGGGTGGATGAAAATGAGTGGTATGATCCAGATGATAAACCACCGTTGAGAATTTATGGTATACGATATGGGATTGATGAGGATCTTTTACACGAAGTTAGAAAAAGTATGCCAGATGAGTATGAAGAGTATATCCAAATGTTAGGTTATTGTAATTATCCTTAAAAATTAGAAAAAAAGTCAATTATGTAATCTTTGGGGCTAAGAATATGCAGGATCTTAAACAACATCGACCTATTATTAAAGGTATATTTTACGATTCTAATTTCGAATATTTTGGACATTGTTTGTACAAAGACCACACAAACTTCCAGGTCAATATTGGTGAGGAAAACTGGTTCTATTGCCCCATATGTAAAATAAAATGGATAGTTGGCTGGGGTCTTTTGTCCGATCCACCTGAAAGCGTAGTTGGGAAACTTACTCCATACTGGGAGAAAAATAAGAACATGCTTGAAAATTACGAGAATTGTTCATGATGATAAATTATTTGGGAAATGGAAGAATATGAAAGAGATAAAAATTACAGATATAAACGTCGATGACACGGTTTTGATAGATATTAACAAGAACTATCTAATGTCTAACCGAGAGGATAACCAAATGTATCAACTTTTACATCCTGGTCATATAGATGGCGATTATTACAAGGAAATTCCAGAGGTTAATCAGGTTCTTGTTTCTGTAATAAAAAAAACTGATGTAATGATGACATTTAATATTTTAAGAAGTAAAGGAGTAGTATACCTCGATCATATGATAACAAATTCAAATGAGGTAGAAGTGCCAGGGTGGAAAAAAAAGAAGGAAGGTTGGTTACAAATAGATAAGATATATTGTCTTAATGAAAATGAAATAAAAGAATATATTGAGAACAATTGAATTATGGGAGACGAAATGTCTATCTAATCTATATTATAAGCTTCATCTGATTTTTCATTTTAACCTGGCTTATCTCTTCTATAAATTCATCATCTTGAAGGATATGCTCAAGTTCCGTTAATGATATCATTAACTGGATTTCTCGTGTTGTGCCATACCTTCCTTTTGAAATTACTCGTGCTGAAATTATTCCAAGACCATCCAGTTCAGAAATGAAATCCGCTACTCTTCGTTGTGAGAGCGGGGTGTAACGGACTGTTTTTGATAACTCTACATATTGATAATATAATTCTCCTGTTATCATCGCTGATGGATTCCTCATGTGTTTATTGTATTTCTGCAAAATACGAATAGCATGTAGCAGGAGCCGCTGTTGTGCTGGTAAGCTGTGGATGACCTCAGCTATTCGATCCTTCTCAATCTTGCTCTGCGCGAGTCGTACGTGCTTGTTTGTGACGTTGCGGTCATGTTTTCTCTCGGCCAGTTCTACAGATACCCTGAGGAGATCCAGCGCCCTTCGTGCATCCCCATGCTCTTGGGCAGCTATTGCTGCACACAGGGGTATAACGTCATCGGAGAGGATGTTTGGTGCAAGCGCTTGTTGACAGCGTGTTCTGAGGATATCCTGGAGCTGCTGGGCATCATATGGGTTAAACACCATGGTCTCCTGGCCGAGGCTTGATTTGACCCTGGCATCAAGAAAATCGGTGAATCTGAGGTTATTTGAGATGCCGATGATCGAAAGACGCGCATTACGGAGTTGTTCATTGATCCTCGTTAATGTATACAGCGTGATATCATCCCGAATCTTGTCAACCTCATCTAGGACAACAACAAGGATTTGCTTTTGCTTATCTATGAGTAAGATAATCTTGGCGAAGATGACGTCAACAGGTAAGCCACTTGAGGGTATAATAGTATCAGGCTGGTTGTCGTTGAGTTGCTGGCTAATGTGCTGGAGTATTTTGTACAATGTGTCTGATAATTGACAGTTTATGTAGATGAAATGGATATGTTTGCCTAGTTCTTTTCCCCGTATTTGAAGTTCCACTCCAACAAGTTTGGTAACCGCTGTCTTTCCAACCCCAGGTTTGCCGAACATGATGATGTTTGACGGGGTTTCATATTTCAGTGCAGGGGAAAGGATGCTTCCAAGCTCGGTGATTTCCTCTTCTCTATGCGGTAGGATCTCCGGTATGTAAGTTGAACGTAGCAGGTCGCGGTTGATGAACAGTTGATTTGTTTGGAGAATGCGATCAAACAGGTGCTGAACATCATTGAGGCTTTCCAGTTGATTTGTAGTTTCAGATGTAGTTTCTATTGATGTAATTAGTGTCATGGTTTTCTCCTCACCCGCGAGCGTTCCCCCTCTGAAGAATAGCAATTTTTCAGTGGAAAACAAGACCTTGAAAAAGGCATTGCATTGTGGGTTTAAAAGGTTGTTGATTTTATCAAATGTATCATCAAATGTACCGTCAGTTGTCCGTTATTTTTTATAATCAAATTTCAGTGCTTTAGCTAATGACCTGAGATAATGCTTCATCATTTCAGGATCGTCTAATGCGGAGGATGGGATTTTTTCTACATGCCACCCTTCAGATCTCAATATTGTGCGAATCAGGCTATCGATTTTTTGTCGTTCCTCATTTCCATGGATGCCTTTAGAGAGACCATCTAAATAAATAGCTATTTTTAGACCAGATACTAGATCAATTCGAGTAAAATCTGGTGTTGTCTGTTTGTATGTTTTATGAGGTATTGGTATAACTTGTTGTGCATCAAAGGGTGGAAATCCTTCATCGATGAGTAATCTTCTTAGGCGTATCTCTGCAAGGTTTGTTGAGGTTCCAGTTGTTGGTGTTCGTTCTATTGTCATGGGTGGGATTTCATGATCGAGTTTGGGTTTCTTCTTAAACTCAGTAATAAGATCAGCAGCTCTATTCCTATCAAGGTAGTTATATTCTGTTACGGTAGGTCCTCATGCAACTGTAACAACTCTTCTGAGCTGCACATGACGAGACTCATCCTTGCGGTCCGAGTATGAAACGTGCGCGCTCGTAACGAAGCATCTCGAAAGGATTCATACATTTAACATTTAAGCCGATGCAGGCCTTGGGGATTTTGATTTTTTTAGTTGAGTTGTCAGGCCTTTCATGCGTGACGACGGTGTAACTGTGTGCCAAGGCGTGGGCCACCAAGTAGTAGTCAGCGTCCTGGAGGAAGGTATTCACTGCAGCGGGTTCGTAGTTTTGCGAAGTTGCCCAGTTGCTGACTGCGCTCAAGGCAGGAAGTATAGCAGCGTCTGGTTTGAGAAAGAAAGTTGGTCCGAGTGGGGCAGCCCAGACAGCAAGTTGATCGGTACCTGCAGCAATTTCGTTACCGACCTTTTCGATGCTGAACACGAGCCCTTTTTTGTTTTGATCAATTAGCCAATTCCAGAAGGCTGGACAGAAATCCAGCCCATAGTGGAGGTTCTTCGCTTGGATGAAAACGTCTGTGTCGATGAGATAGGGCATTATAAGACTCCCACGTGACGGCCAAGGTTCTGGAACGTTTCCAACTTGGAGAAACCGAGCAACTGGAAAGCGTCGCTGTAAAGGGTTTGCCCTTCCAATGTGCTGATGACAAGGGCTTGTGCGAATCGCCTGCCGATGCGTGCGATTTGGGTTACGTAAAAATCGCCTCCTCCACCGCCCGGCATTTTTTGTAAGCGCTGCAACTCGTCTTTGTAGGCCTGCCACATCTGAGTCTGATTCACGCCGCCAGCATCATGAATACGGCGCAGAACAACCAACGTGCTGACTTTGAAGTGTTTTGCGAGCCTGTTCATCTCCTCAAGAAGCGGACGGTCTTTGCAGTATTCTTTACGGACAACTTCAAGGGGAACCAAGAGTTCGGCTGCTACCTTGTTGCACCATCGCTCGACCTCGTTGTTGGGTACCTCGGAAGGTTCAGCATTGGAAAGTGCCGAACTTCCGAGCCATATGTGGGAAATTTCGTGGGCAAGGGTGAACATCTGGGCTGCCTTTGTGTCGGCACCGTTGATGAACACCAATGGTGCGATGGCGTCCGAGAGAGCGAACCCGCGGAACTCTTGCGGATCTAGCTTCCGGTGGTTATTGGAACCGACAACGCCGTTCACCATGACGAGGATGCCCATTTCGTCGGCCTGAATGATGAAGCGTCGAAGGGCTTCCGTCCAAGTATGGAGGGAACTTCGTTCCTCGATGTCCATACTGAGGGTGTGACGGATCTCGGTAGCGGTGCGCACGATGTCGTCATTCAAACTGACTTTACCGACAAATGGAAGTGGCTCGGTACCAGTGGATCGAGCAAAATCCCGGTACCACTCCTGCCGTTGCTGACAGAGGTAAATGGTCTCTAGTAGGTCTGGACTGGGCAGATGTTCTCGGGCGTTGATGATCTTTCGGTAGTCAGGAATCGGCACTATTTCCTCCGGTGGTCGTATGAGAAAGAAGTAACCGATTGGGGTTTTTGTCGCGGTGGCGAAATCTTCAAGTTGCTTCAGGGTTGGGTAGGTAGCTCCTGTCTCCCAGTCATTCAGCTTGGGGAAGCGTTCAACCAGGTCTTCCGTTTTACGGCCCGAGCGGTGTACAGCCCACCGAAGCATGTCCGACTTGATTTCTACGCGCTCCATGCTGTCTCCTTATAAATATTCTGGATCTTCTTCCCAGAAAGCACATCTTCTCTTGTGACGAATACTTGGAATATGGATGGTAACCCTGCGAGTCCTTCGGAGAACGCCTGATTCTTGGTTGCCATCCTATCACACTTCCTGTAATGATCACAATAATTATTTTTTTTAAGAGATTTTTAATCCTTTCATTTTTGATAAAGTACTGATAACCACGGCAGTAATTTGCTCTAATGTTTCTTTGTCTATATTAGATTGTTCATTACGATTTTCTAGTTCATCCATGGAAACGAATGCCACTCCACCTTTTTTCATTAAATTTTTAATTTCTTTTCTTCCTTTTATGTTTTCAATAGTAAAATCTTTGTTCATTTTTTCCCGTAACGCTTCTCTTGTAAATTCTGCAACACTCCTAAATTCTGGTTTATTTTGGATGTGATTCTTTACCTCGTTGATAAGTGGACTTGGCAAGGATATGCCATGATAAGAGACTGCAGATTTGGAACGGGATTTCATCTTTTCATGTTAAGATTATTTATGCGATATATAAATCTTTTGATGCGATATTTTTATCGTAAAATTTAAATAGGGATAAATATATTCATTCACGATAAAATTATCGAACAACTTTCGAAATCTTACAGACTGCTCTATGAATTATGCCAAGAAGCTAAGATTGAATTCTTCAAGGAAGAAAAAAAATGATTGGGAAGAGTCATGATGATTCCTTTTCCAAAACGAAAATATAAAATAGAGGACTTTGAATAACCCTCTTGTATTTGGCCTTTGCTGTTTCAGCCATGAAAACAGCCTGAAATAACTGTTCTTGCCAATGTATTTACCTATTTTTTATTGCTTTTTCCTCAGATTTTCTGAATATCTACATAGCTACCGCTAAGCGCCTACGATGCAATGTTACCAATTGATACAAATCGTAAGCGAAACACTTGAACATCTCTTTGACCCGCACACGTTCAAGTGTTTTCACTGCTGTCCGATCACCATGAAACACTCGTTTGATGACGCTGAACGGACGCTCCCCTGGTGCTCTTAATCGACCGATAGCCTTGTTCCTCTTCTGCTCTCCACCATTCAATTTCCGTCCTCGAACAGCCCGCTTCATCGTCTTATCAACAACACTAGAAACTCGAAGGTGTTTTCCGAAATACCCTTTATCTCGATAGACTGCTTGGTCGCCTTCCTCGACCAGGTCGACATCACCGTCATGCAGATTCGCAGGTGTCACCTCAAGGTCACGGATTAAATGGTGATCGACATCAATCTTGATGTGTGACTTGTACCCATAATGAATCTGTCCGTGTTTCACACTGAACCCGCCATCCTTGTCGATATGCTGCAGCTGCGTCTCGGTGTACTCCACTGGTTTGCCCTGACGTCGAGCTTTCTTCTCCTGTTGACACCGTTTTTTCCCCCGGTCAGCTTCAATGAAACTCGCATCCTGGATCACCCCTTTCTTCACCCGGTAACCCTTGACGTTCATCTGCCGTTGCAGCTCATCCCAGATCTTTTTATCCACACCGGATTCCTTGAGTCGATCCCTGATCTTCCAGATTGTGGTGAAATCGGGGATCCGATCTGGAAACCCCAGGAAGTTCCTGAAGCTCAGTCGGTCATGGCATTGAAATTCAAGCTCTGGATCAGATAATCCATACCATGCTTGCAACAACATGGAACGTACGACAATAAGTTCATCGGTATGCGGACATCCTCCGGTGATCTTATTGTCATGGAACACGCTTTTCACTAATGGGATGAATGGTTTCCAATCGATTTGTTGTTTCATCGGTTCTAAACGATCTCCAAGTCCCTTTACTTTTTGATACTGCTGTTTCAAAATAAATTTGTCAAAACTCACCATCATCACTCCTTATGTATCAGGAATGCTGAAGGGGCAAATAGAGGTTTCTATACGGGGTTATTCAAAACCCTCAATAATTTATACCGACCCTTAATGGCGATTTGAAACATAGAGTGAGAAAGGAAAAGGACGCGGACTCGAACGGCACTACAACACGATGTCTGTGAAGGAGAGAAGGATGAGAAATGAACGAGCATTACCCAACAATTAGAATTTCACAATGTCTTCATTTTAATATTTTCTCCATGTCGATTGGTCCGTGGTATTGTAAAAAATGCAATGCAATCATCCTTTGTGTTCCCCATTATAAGAAACGCTTTGAAATTATAGTGGAAAATATTGTTGAAATTATTAATCACGAAACTATGCATTGGATCCTCCTAAAAGAAGTTGATAACCAAGCTGCTTCATTTCTAGATAATATCGTAAAATATGATGGTAGCGGATTGTAAAAAAATAGGTATACTGAGACAGAGGCAATATATGAAAAAACGGGAACAAAATAAAAAACCAGAAAGTATAGATGAACAGCAAGAATTACGAAAGAAATTAACACACGAACTGTTTGCTATTATTGATAGATACTATAGAAATGAACAACAAAAACTTTCTCCTCTTGAAATTCTTGGGGTTCTTGAATTGTTGAAACTGCATTTTTATTTTCAGCATACCTCGGCCATTCAAATACGTATTTTACAAAATCAAAATGAGTTGGCTAATGATTATTCTTATCATTAATTGTATCAGTTATGAGGAGGCAGCATTAAAATGGTGGTTCAAAACTATCTTGACTGTGAACGATGTGAAAAAACATTAGCGATAGTTCTCGTTGATTATGAGAAAAGAACGAGTACCATATATCCCATAGATTATCTTGATGGGCATAGTGGGACTACAAAAATCCAAGAACTGCATGTGGAACAAGAGGTAGACCAGAAAAAACATCAGAAAATCATTATTATCCAATGTCCTTGGTGCGGTAATTTTTCAATTAGTAACATACCCTATGATTGGGTAGTCGAGGATGGTTTCATTGAAATTTTAACTTCCATTCCTTCTTCTGGTATCGAAACTATTGAGCATGCGAAGGAAATAGGTGAATATGATGATAAAAACACACATTGTTCGGATTAATCCACCTCCGTCTGATGAACGATGCGAGTGTTGTGGAAGGCACGTTAGCGAACTGAAACCCTTTGGTGGACCGGGTGATCCGCTTGTCGGTGATTTCAGCGGCGCTT
>Ga0315279_10004144_pt1 | contig 19617 bp, 16 predicted proteins | sample YL17G06_20_MG_FD_203694 | JGI IMG/M metagenome (GOLD analysis project Ga0315279, IMG submission 203694) | Sediment microbial communities from Yellowstone Lake, YNP, Wyoming, USA - YL17G06_20 | ecosystem: Environmental > Aquatic > Freshwater > Lake > Sediment | place: USA: Wyoming | collected... | reverse complement strand
TCGCGCCAAACCCAGCGAGCCTTTATGATTCTTCGTCACGAAATTGTAAACGAAGTCGCGGCACCTACACCTGTAAACGATGTCGTGGCATTCGTCACCTAGCCCCTAGCTCCTGACACCCGACACCTGACCCCTGCCTTCCGCCTTCCTGGCACCTCCGTGCTGCGCCCCGTATCACCTTTTGGCTATTGCGCTTTTTTCGGGTTTGGGGTATATTGTGTCCAGCGGAAAGTACCGATTGAAGCGCCGTGGGTGTACGGTGCGGCAGGATAGCGAGTTGATTTTCCATTTGGATGACCGTTCTGGGCTTCCGTAGTTGCGTTGGCTGGCTTGAGCGCCGCCGCGAATGTAACCCGCGGTGCACTGAAGTTCCTTGGTTGGTTTTCGGACACTGATACAAGGCGTTTGAGCAGTAATCCCAGCCGCTTCTTGCTGTTGTGATTGTGAAGCGCCGGTGTATACATTCGTATACAAGCGGTGTGTAAGCTTTTGGATAACTAGTGCAAACTGTTTTCATCAGCGACTTGATGACAGGTATACTTCATAGAGCCCAAGAGCCTTCGATTATCAAGGCGCTGATGATGTAACTCTATGATTTTTAAGGAAATCACGTTCAAGCAATTACGGGACGGGTCGATTGCCTTTCCTGTTTGGCATCCCACATGCCATGGACTCTATGAACTTTGCGCAGAACATAACGGCGCATTGGTGTGATCAGAATCCAAATTTCACGGAAGGGGAAGGTAACCATGTTAAACTCTCTCATTGCTCTCCACAGGGACGAAGCTGGGCAGGGCCTGGTAGAGTACCTGTTGATTCTCGCGCTGGTGGCTTTCGCGGCCACGGCAGGAATGAGAAGCTTGGCGGAGGGATTGAACAGCGCATTCAGCAAGGTCAGCAGCATCGTCGGCCAGTACATTTCCTAGTGCCGTTCCAACTATTTGGCACTATTTCGTGTGGGCCAAGCGGGCCTTAACGCGAGATGGCGTTTACCAGATTCTTAGGGACATCAAGTTGGAACGGTACTGGTTATTGCCGAGGAAAGAGTTCGCTCGCTCCGGTGGCGTTCGAGACCTCGGGGCGTACGGAAATCGAGGATTATCCCGTGCAGGAGGAGGATGAAGTGATGAAACGACTGAGGGGTTGTGTAGCTCGTCTCCATAACGACGAAGCTGGGCAGGGGCTGGTGGAATACCTGTTGATTCTCGCGCTGGTGGCTTTCGCGGCCACGGCAGGAATGAGAAGCTTGGCGGAGGGATTGAACAGCGCATTCACCAAGGTCAGCAGCATCATCGGCCAGTACATTTCCTAGAGCCCCAGCGCACGGCTCTTGCGACTGAGGTGGCGAAGCCGCATGCGGGCCGCAAGGGCCGCTGCGTCGCGCCGACCTCGACGACCGCCAAGTCGCCAAGAGGACAGCCGTGGAGAAATACCTTTTGATCGGTGCCCTCTGTATTGCCGCGGTGGGCGCGGCAAGGGACGTCCGTGGGGGGCGGATTCCGAACTGGCTGACCTACGGGGGCCTTGTGTCTGCCCTCGTAGTGCGGTCTCTTGTTGCGGAATGGCCTGGACTTAAAGGTGGGTTAATTGGTATAGTGGTGGGCGGGGGGATCTTCTACCTATTGTTCCTCGTCGGAGGCATGGGTGGGGGTGACGTCAAACTGATGGCCGCGGTGGGAGCGTGGGCAGGAGCCGACCAGACGGTGGTCGTGCTTATCGCGACTGCCATTGCCGGAGGCATCCTTGCTGTCGGGTATATGATCTTCCACAGGCGAGTGCGCAGGACCCTCCTGAACACTCTGGAGCTCATCCGACACCACTTGAGTTCGGGCCTTCAGCCCCACCCAGCGTTGAATATTCGCGAGCCGGGTACGATGCGGGTCCCTTACGGGGTAGCGATTGCTATTGGGGCACTGTATTGCCTCGGCCAATGCGTTCTCGTGGGGGTGACACACGGACCTTAGGCGCGTTGTAGTTGCATTGCTCATATCGCTTATCTTGGCCGGCAGCGCCACCTACTTAGTTTATAGGCGATTGCGGTTGAGTGCCGTGCGGGCCAGAACGACTCAGGTGGTTGCCGCTGCTCAGGACTTGCCCGCGGGTATAAGCCTAAGCTCTAAAGATGTCGCAATGATTGATTGGCCCGCGGAATTCCCGCTGGCGGGCTCTTTTTTGAAAATTGACGCGGTGGTGGGTCGTCCCCTCATTCACTCTCAACGGGCCAAAGAAGCCATTTTAGAACGAGACCTTGGCGCCACAGGTTCAGGAGTAGGCCTTACTGGAAGGATTCCTCCTGGGATGCGTGCCACAGCGATTCGCTCGAACGAGATCGTGGGCGTGGCGGGCTTCTTGTATCCGGGTTCCCACGTCGACGTTTTGGCCACCTACAATCCCCCAGGCGGCGGCGGTCCTCTCACCCAGACGGTGCTTCAGGACGTCGAGGTCCTTACGGCAGGCCAGACCATTGAGCCGGATCCTCAAGGCAGGGCACAAACAGTCAACGTTGTGACCCTGCTGTTGAACCCGGAGGATTCCCAAAAACTCTTGCTGGCGAGTTCGCAGGGGTCGATTCAGTTCGTGTTGCGCAACGGTGTCGACCAGAAGAAAGTGGATATCAAACCCACGTATGTCAACCAGTTGATCGCCACTGAAAAGCCCCCCACTCCGCCAACGACCCCGGCCACGGGAAAGCGGAAGCGAGTCATAGCTCCCAAGGGGAGCGAAGCCCCCAAGCCGGCGCGAGTTTTCGTTTTGGAAGTGATTCAGGGGACTCAGCGAAAGGAGCAGAAGTTCTCTGAATGAGCAAGATTTACCCAAGGGGGTGCCGAGCGGATATGAAGAGATCCCCAGCCGCGGCAGTCGCAGGTTTGGCTTGCGCTCTGGCGACTCTGACGGCAGGGCTCCGGGGCGCAGCTCCACAGGAAACTCCCTCGCCAGAGGGCCAAGTGCTCCACGTTTTTGTGGGCAAGTCGGTGGTCATCAATGTTCAGACGCGAATGACACGCATTCTGGCGAGTAATCCTGTGGTGATTGAGACCCTGGCCACAACTCCAAGCCAAGTGGTTGTCGAGGGAAAGGCGGCCGGCACGAGCAGCCTGATCCTATGGGATGAGTCGGGTCATTCTCAGATGCTGGACGTTATCGTGGACGTCGATGTTTCCGGGCTGCGGACGGCGATTGAGCATGCCTTTCCCCGCGAGCAAGTGAGCGTTGAGTCCGACGGCGGCCGGGTGGTTCTGTCCGGCAGTGTCTCTGATCCTCGAATAATTGACGAATTGACGAAGATGGCGGGCCTTTACTCGAGTCAGATCGTGAACGCGCTCACGGTGGTAGAGTTTCACGAACGCCAAGTGCTGCTCGAAGTCAAATTCGCCGAAATTGATCGCAGCCGTATCGATCAACTGGGGGTCAATATCATGAGTGTCGGGGCCCTCAACACCATCGGCTCGATTTCCACGCAGCAGTTCGGTCCACCCGTTGGCGGAGTAGGTGCAACCGGGGGCTCTGCGGGTGGCGGAGGGATTTCGGGCACTGGGACGGCAAAAGGGGCGTTTAGTCTTCCTGACATTTTGAGTATTTTCTTATTTCGTCCGGACTTAAACTTGGGTGCCACGATTAAAGACTTGCAGACGAAATCCGTCCTCCAGATTCTCGCTGAGCCGAACCTGCTGGCTTTGAGCGGCCAGAAGGCGAGCTTCCTGGCCGGCGGTGAATTTCCTTTTCCGGTTGTGCAGGGAGGGCAAAACATTGGTGTCGTCACCATCCAGTTCCGTCCTTTTGGAGTGCGGCTGGACTTCACGGGGACCATTGGCAAGGACGACGTTATTCGCCTTCACGTCGCCCCCGAAGTGAGCGCCTTGGACTTTACGAACTCGATAACCATTGCCGGCTTTGTCGTTCCCGCCTTGTCGACGCGGCGCGCGGAGACCGAAATCGAACTGAAGGATGGACAAGCGTTCGGGATTGCCGGCCTCCTTGATCATCGCGCCCAAGTGCAAATGAACAAGATCCCTGGAATCGCTGACATTCCAGTCCTGGGCCAGTTGTTCCGGTCCAAGTCCGTCAACCGTAGCAACACCGAGTTGTTGGTGCTGGTGAGTCCGCACATCGTTGACCCGATTCGGGTGGCGGCGCCGACGCCGCCATTGCCCAAGGGGCCGGTGCCGTTCCTGGAGGTCCCGAAATTCGATAAGAACCTACCGGGAGGCAAGAATCCGAGGGGAGCCTCTGGACCCCCAGCCCCCAAATAAGTACGATGACCGCAAAAGACGACCGCATCAGTTCGTCGCACAGGAACTTGCCACCCGGCGAGCAGCTCTCGCTTGTGGGCATCGGTCTGGATACCGAGTCGCAGGGACTCTTGAAGCGTTTCGTTGAGTCCATCCCTTTGGTCCGGCTTCGAACGCAACTGGATGATTACGGCATGGACGACCAGGAGTCGTTTGCGGATTGGATTGGACATCCTCCACCGGACATTTGTTTGATCGATTTCGACAAGGACCGTCGAACCGCTGCCGTAGCTGCCGCGAGAATCTGTGCCAGCGGCCCCGAGACCGCCGTTTTCGCCCTCTCGTCTAATGCCCAATCAAGCTTGATCATTGAAGCGATGCGCAGTGGCTGCACCGAGTACCTCATTAAGCCGCTCGACCGCGAGCAGCTCCTGAATGCTGTGGCGCGAGTCGGCGGGCGTAGGCGAGCCAAGCGGGAAAGTCACAATGCCCAGGTCCTGGCTTTTATCGGCGCGAAGGGAGGGTGCGGGGTTACGACCTTGGTGACTCAGTTGGGCTCTATATTGGCCAAATCCTTTTCGCCGAAGACGCTGCTCCTTGACCTCCATCACAGTTTCGGGGATGCCGCACTTTACTTGGGGGTGACGAGAAATCATTACCACTCCCTGGAACTTATCGAAAACACCCACCGCCTGGACGCGGAGTTTTTGGCGAGCTTCGTGGTCAATCACTCGAGCGGCATGGACTTAATCCCCGCACCCGACGGAAGCGAGCCCGCGCGGAGTATATTGCCGGGTGCACTGGCCCAGACCTTAGACTTCCTGATGGTTCGCTACGAGTTCATTCTTTTCGATTTGCCCCCGGGAGTGAGTGAGCAAAGCCTTGAATTGCTCCGGCATTCCGATCAGATTTATCTCATCACGGTGGCTGAGATCTCGGCGCTCCGTAATATCGCGCGATACATCGACTACTTGACCTTCAAGGAGATTCTGAATGAAAAGATCCGCGTAGTCGTGAACCGCCATCAAAAGCGTGCCCTCATTACGGACGCTCAGATCGAGAAAGCGATTCGGAGACGCATATTCTGGAAGGTCCCGAACCATTATCCGCAGGTCATCAAGACGATCAGTGGGGGCGATCCGATCGCGCAGCTTTCTAGTTCCGAAGTAATGCAGAGTCTAGCGGGATGGGCTGGGGCCATAGGCGGCAAGCCGAGCCCGGCCACTCAGGGGAAGGAGAGTCGTGGGATCCTGGGACTTTGGTGACCGGTGATCTCAGCTCTGCCGTTAAGTTAAGGAGGTCGTATGGGAATCTTGGATCATCCGCCAGCTTCGACCAGCGGCGCAAGTGCGCCTCGGACCGGCGATGCGAAGAGGAAATCCGAGCTTAGCTTCAAAGAGTACCAGCAGGTGAAGTCTACTGTCCACCGAGACCTGTTGAACAGCATAGACGTTGAGAAGGTAGTGACTGCGCGCGACGGGCAAGTCCGCGCTCGAGTATTTGCGGTAGTTCAGGATCTGGTGTCAAATCTCACCACTCCCATGAGTGCCTCCGAGAGGGAGCGCCTCTCTCTGGAGGTTTTGGACGAGGTCTTCGGCCTCGGGCCGCTCGAACCACTCCTGCAGGATCCAACGGTCAACGATATCCTGGTCAACGGCTACAAGCAGGTGTACGTGGAGCGTGGAGGAGTTCTGGAAGAGACCAAGACCATGTTCAAAGATGATGCGCACTTGATGCACATCATCGACAAAATCGTTTCGGCGGTCGGGCGGCGCGTGGATGAGTCTTCGCCCATGGTAGACGCTCGACTGGCGGACGGATCACGGATCAATGTCATCATCCCTCCGCTGGCAGTGGATGGCCCTCACCTCTCGATCCGTCGTTTTGGTCACACCCCCATTACGGAGGAGGATTTACTGGCCAACCAAACGCTTACCCAGCCCATGCTCGAACTGCTCAGGGGCGCCGTGAAGTCGCGCCTGAACACCGTCATTTCCGGGGGAACCGGCGCTGGCAAGACCACTCTGCTCAACGTGCTGTCGGGCTACATCTCCGAAAAGGAGAGGATTGTAACCATCGAGGACTCGGCGGAACTACAGTTGAAGCAACGGCACGTGGTCCGGCTGGAGTGCCGCCCTCCGAACGTTGAAGGGAAGGGGGCCGTCCGACAGCGACAACTGGTGATCAATTGCTTGCGCATGCGTCCCAATCGGATCATCGTCGGCGAGGTCCGCGGCGAAGAGGCTTTGGATATGCTTCAGGCCATGAATACAGGTCACGACGGTTCGCTGACGACCATTCACGCCAATAGTCCTCGAGACGCTATCGCGCGAATGGAGACGATGGCCCTGATGGCGAACCTCAATCTTCCTGAAAAAGCCGTTCGCCGGCAGATTGCTTCGGCGGTCACCCTCGTGATCCAGATTTCACGCTTCCATGACGGTACCCGCCGCGTCACACATCTGAGCGAGATCACCGGCATGGAAGAAGACGTTGTCAGCATGCAGGATGTTTTCGTTTTCGAGAAGCACGGCGTCTCCTCCGACGGGCGCGTTTTGGGGACCTTCACCGCCACGGGAATACGACCGAAGTTTGCGGAGCAACTCAAGGCCTCCGGTATCTCCATTCCGTCGGCTTACTTCGAACATTCCGAGAGTGTCTGGACCTGAGGATTCTCTTATGCCTCCGCTAGTTCTGTTCATCCTGCTGTTGCTTCTAAGCTTCGGGGTGCTGGCCTTCTTTCTGAGGCCGACGCGCACCGAGATGGCGATCCAGCGCCATTTGGAGGGGATCGAGAAGGGTCGAGTAAGCATTGCTGATGGTGTGACCATTCTCAAGGAAGAAGGACTCACCGCGATCCCGTGGCTCTACGAGCTGATCAGACAAGTGCCTGGATCACTGGCGCTATTGCGTCTGGTCAAGCAGGCAGGAAGCAAGCAGAAGGTTGCTACCTTCATGTTATTTTCGCTGCTCGCGGCACCCCTCGCGTGGTGGTTGGCCTCCTTCTGGATCTCCAACCTAGTCCTCAGCGCGGGGGTAGGCGTGGCCGTGGGCGTTTCCCCATACGTGTATCTCTATATTTTGCGAGGAGTGAGGTTCCATCGGTGTGATGCAGTTCTTCCCGAGGCGATCGACCTGATGGCGAGAGGCTTGCGGGCAGGACACTCCATTGCTTCCGTGCTCGAAATGGTGGGTCAGGAGATCGCCGAACCGTTAGCCTCCGAATTCCGCACCGTTTCAGAGGAGCAGACTCTGGGACTTCCTACCCGGGAGGCCATGCTCAACCTTGTCGAGCGACTGCCGCGCGATGACGTGCGCTTTCTGGCCACGGCAATCCTGGTTCAAAAGGAAACGGGCGGCAACCTTGCCCAGATTCTCGACAAAACCGCCGTGGTGATGAGAGAGCGAGTGCGATTGCGCGGCCAGCTCAGGATCTACACAGCCCAGGGTCGCATCACCGGGTGGATCCTTTGCAGCTTGCCCTTCGTTTTATTTGGCTTGATCAGCCTGGTCAATCCCGACTACGAGAAAATCCTGTTCACCGACCCGCTGGGGGTGCGCTTGATTTATGGCGGCCTTGGCATGATGGCAGTCGGTGTTCTGATCATCCGGAAAGTAATCGATATTCGAGTTTGAGCGAATGACACTGACGCTACTGCTCTTGGGAATAGGCGCTTTTCTGGGTACGTTTATCTTTCTGTTCGTTGTGCTGTCGCGCACTTCGGTCGAGAGCGCCCTGCTCGAAGAGGTGACGCGGCCCGCCGGTGGACGCGGGGGCGAGGGAGAAGGCAGTGGGCGTTCGTTGCGCTCGACCCTGAGCGTGGATCGCCTGGCTAAGCCTTTCGCGGTGGTTCGCAGCTTATTGGGTGGAGGACTCAACCCGGATCTTGTCCGGCGGCTCATGCTCGCCGGCTATCGGAGGCAGGCTCACGTCGACATCTTTCTCGGTGCGAGACTGGCCCTGCCTGCTCTTTTGGGGTTTGGCGTCGCACTATTGGTCTCAGAGAACGTCATCTTTTTCTTCTTCCTGGCCATTGTCCTGGGATTTTTCCTCCCGGACCTCTGGCTCGGACAGGCCATCAAGAGGAGAAGAGCGCGAATTAAGTTGAGCCTTCCCGACGGGTTAGACTTGTTGTCGATCTGCATGGAAGCTGGTTTGGGTCTGGACCAGGGGATCGTGCGGGTGGGCCAGGAACTTGGAGTAAGTCACCCCGAGTTGAGTGAAGAGTTACTGCAGGTTAACTTTGAACAGCGAGCCGGCGTCACCCGGATTGCTGCCTGGAAGGCGCTCGCCGATCGGGCGGATGTCGAGAGTGTACGGTCCTTCGTGGCTATGCTCATTCAAACGGACCGGTTCGGAACTCCGATTGCCAAGTCCCTGGGTGCATTCTCCGACGCCCTGCGAACTCAACGCAGGCAGCACGCAGAGGAGATGGCCGCAAAGACCACTATCAAGCTCGTGCCGCCGATGGTGATTTTTATACTTCCCGATGTATTCATTGTTACCGTGGCGCCAGCCGTCATCACGGTCATGAGAAGTATGGCAAATATCATAGGGTGAGGGCATAGGCGGGCGTTACAAATTCTACGAGAGGTGAAGGATGGACAACACTACGTTGATCAGGATTGTTTCCGGAATCCTTGCGGTGGTGGTGCTTTTTATTCTGATCTATAGGATGAAGAAGAAGGCCCCTCGATAGAGAAGGCCCGATCACAAATAACTGACAAAGAGCATCCATGCCTCAGAACGACCACTGCGTGTTTGTGTATAACAAGACGAAAGAGACCTTCCTTGCCTTCCGTGTCAAGGTCGCAGACACTGTTCTAAGCCGGATGGTTGGCTTGCTGGGCAGGAGGTCTCTTAAGCGCGAGAGTGGCGTGTGGCTTGTGCCGGCGAATGCGATTCACACCATCGGCATGGTGTTCACATTTGATGCCGTCTTGATCGACAAGGACTTCAAGGTCGTGGGCCTTCGGGAGCTGCTTCGCCCCTTCTCAGTTACGGCCCCCAATTTTCGTGCTGAGAGCGTAATTGAATTGCCGGCTCACACCATTTTTAGGAGTCGGACCCAAGTTGGTGACCAGTTAGTCATCGAGCGATACGAAGCGAGGCACGATATCACCTCAGACTCGAATAAGGCTGATCTGCAGCTTGCTGCATCCGGTCCTTGATTCGATCTGGATTGTCTCTGGCCTAAACGATAGACCCCTTACTCAGTCGCACGACGCCACCGAGAGGTTCTGCCTGGAGTCACGGGGGGACGTGACCGGGCACTCGGAGGTGGCACCCCGCCGATACCGTACGGTGGCAAATCGCTTTTCCTGATCCCCTCCAGTTCATCTCTACCCGAACACCCGCCAGGTGCGCGTGCCGCTTCGTCACCCTCAGTCCACGAAGAGGGTTGGCTCAAATTCAACCCAAGGGACAACAGGGACGATATCTGGGTAGGAATCAAAGGTCAGTTGACCAAGATCGGCTAGGCGGCCAAGCCAGGGTTGGGACAGCAAGGCCCAGCCCACATGCCCAGAGGCCAGGCAGCAGAGTCATCGGCCCGCACACTTACGACTCTGAAGATCATGAGGAGGTAAGGAGAATCCGCGAGGAGCTGAAACCGCTCCGCATACGAGAGAAGACCCCTTAGGACACAGATTCGGACACCCTTGTTGGAAAATACCGGGCAAGGGGACAGCCGGACATCAGCAAGGAGTACAAGTGGTGCAGATTTGGTTTCTTGTCTCCCGCAGCCTAAATTAGATTACGAACGGAGAAGCGCGCGAGGAACCACGGGCTATCTGCAAGGGGAGCGAAAGGCCTTACGAAGGCCATTGACATCGATACGCCGTATAGTATGATGAGGCCAAATTCTGGCGAGTAAGGAGGTTGCAGATGCAGTATGCTCTTTTGGCTATTTGGTGCCTGATCCTCATCACGGGGCTTACGGCGTACTTTCCCATTCTATTTATTCGCAAGATAGACAAGGTTCTGAAGGCCTTGCAGCAGATCGAGGCGAACACTCGCAAACCGTAGGACATAAGGATAGCCTCCGAAGTCGTTGCGTTTCGCGGTCTTGGCCCATCCGTGTAAACCGGCCCGCCGTGTCCGGGATACTCAGGGTCAGGGAGTATTGTCTGCCTTGTGCGCGTCGTGATTCGTTGCCGCCCTTGCCCATGCCATCCCTTCTTCGCGTGCTCCTTGCGTTCCGGGACATCCTCAACGGGATTCTCGCGGCCTCAGGTCATCGTGTTCGTGCCCTGCTTTTCTGAAGAGTCTCCAGGCGGGAGAAGGTATTTCCAGCCTACCCGCCTCTTTAACCCAGCCTAACTTCCGCATTCTTGAGGACGCTCTGATGAGAAGCAAGCTGTTCTTCGCCCATGACACATCTGCCTGAAGATGCTTGACCTTTGCGCATGTGACCTCCGATATTTATCCGCATGTTCGCGCCCACAGTGACGGGCGCTTCATCGTAGTGGAGGTATGCTCCCGGGGGGTTGCTGGGACGGGAAGGGCGAGTTTTCCAAAACCCGGCGGTGAGCTGTGCGTGCGACAGCGACTCGGAATGCCAAATTAGAAATCCCGGCCCAAAGGATTGTGCCGCCCTCACCGTTATGGGGGCGATTTGCACGACGCCTCGAGAACACTAGGGAAGAGCGCGCAGTGGAGCTCCCAGCTCGCGGCAAGAATCCGCTTCCCCTTCCCGGCTCTTTCTGGCACAGTACGCCCTCGCTGGGGGTTCGGAGCCCTAATTCCGTGGGGGTCGGCCTTATGAGTGAGAATTCGCTTACTCGGCGTGACTTTATGCGTCTTAGCGCGGGAGCGGCGGCAATGGGTGCTGCGTCCAAGGCCAACATGCTCGACGCCACTCCGGTTCATGCGGTACCGAGGGCAGTCAACCCTCCGTTTGCTCATAAGCGGGCCACGGATTCGGAAATGGCGATTGCCAAAGACTGGGCTCGGGCGTTTGGCGAGCCTTCCGCAGGCGCCAAAGTGAAATCGCATACCAGACTACTCCCGGACGTGCTCAAGCCGCCTTTTTCCTTCATCTATGGCGGGAAGACATCCGCGGACCTTCTCCCCCGCTGGAAGTGCGAAATCAAGACCTCCGATGCGGACAGCAAAGGGATGCAACAGGAGGTGACGTATACAGACCCTGAGACGGGCTTGCGGGTGCGCGCTGCCGCCAGAGTATTCAAGGATTTTCCGGCCGTGGAGTGGGTGATGTATTTCCAGAACACCGGCGGCTCGGATACGCCGATTTTGCAGGATATCAAGGCGTTGGATGCGCCGTTGCGTTCTCCCGGCGGCGACCCGATCGTTCACTACGCCAAGGGTGCTACCTGCTCTAGGGACGACTTCATGCCCATGACGCGGACTCTCGGCGGGCGCGGCCGGCTACATCTCGAGCCCGGCGGCGGCCGCTCTTCCAGCGAATTCCTCCCGTTCTTCAACATCGAGGGGGGAGGGGAAGGAGTGGTTGTGGCGATCGGCTGGTCGGGTGAATGGGCAGCCACCTTCATCCACCCCGAGGAAGGGGCCGATTTCCAGGTCCAGGCCGGCATGGCTTTGACCCACTTGAAGCTGCATCCAGACGAGGAGATTCGCGCGCCGAGGATCTTGACGCTCTTCTGGCAAGGGGAATGGTTGCGCGGCAACAATTTGCTCCGGCAGTTCATTCTGGCGCACCACCGGCCTGCGGCAGGAGGAAAGCCTTTGTACGCGCCCATCACGAACCACAATTGGGGGGCGACGCCGGCAGCCGATCATCTGGAAAATATCCGGCAGATCATCGCGCACGATCTGCCGATGGATTACTACTGGATTGACGCGGAGTGGTTCGGCAAAGGCCCTTGGTGGAAGAACCCGGGGAACTGGGAAGTGAAGAGAGACCTTTATCCCCATGGTTTCAAGCCCATCAGCGAGTTGCTGCATTCTGCGGGACGCAAATTCCTCCTGTGGTTTGAGCCCGAACGGGTCTGCCAGGGAACACCGTGGTACACCGAGCACAGCGAGTGGCTGCTCGAGGTGCCCAAGGACAAGAGAGTTTACAGGGGCTTCGACGCCAAGGGCGACTGGGATATTCCGATGTCTGACCCGCGCTGGGTACCCAATGAAAGCTCGCGCAACCAGATCCAGGAAAACGACAAGCTGTTTAATCTCGGGATTCCTGAGGCGCGCAAGTTTCTCACGGATTTCATCTCAGACAAGATCCATGAGTTTGGGCTGGATTGCTTCCGAAACGACGCTAATATCGCACCCTTGGAGTTCTGGAGGGCCGCGGATGCGCCTGACCGGCAGGGCTTGACGGAAATTCGCTGGGTCGAGGGATTGTACGCGTTTTGGGACGAGTTGCGGCGCCGCCACCCGCATCTGATCATCGACGATTGTGCCAGCGGGGGGCGCCGCATCGACCTCGAAACGATTGGCCGCAGCACCGCGCTTTCACGAACCGATTTTGTTGGAGACCTGGTTGCCAACCAATGTCATACCCATGGACTGCTCCACTGGGTGCCGCTGAATACGACCTCCGCCGGCAACCTATCGACGAAGAACGAATACAGGATACGCAGCAGTATGACCACCGGTCTCAGCTACGGTTTGTTTACCCGAGGCGACGGTCCCCAGGGCGAGACCGACTATAGCCATTTTCCCTTTGCCGAGGTCAAAAGGTCTCTGGAGCGGCACGTCGCCATTCAGAGGTATTTCTACGGTGATTATTACCCGTTGACGGAGTACACGCAGGCAGGCGACGCGTGGATCGCTTACCAACTTGATCTGTCTGATGAGGGTGAAGGAATGGTGGTTGCCCTGAAGCGGCCTCCCAGCAAATACACGCGAGCGATTTTTCAGCTCAAGGCACTGCGAAGAGAGGCCGTGTACGAGATCACGAACCTGGACACCAGCGAGAACAAGACCCTCACGGGCGGGGAACTGATGGACAAGGGACTTGAAGCGGTGTTGCTGAATAAGCCCGATTCTGCCTTGCTCTGTTACCGTCGGAAACCGTAGAGATTCTCGCCCTCCCTCAACCTGTGTGCAGCGCTTTGCCCAGCCAACGCTCGACGCTTGCTTCGGGAAGCGCGAGGATTGGATGCTTCGATCAGCTACTACCTCCTCCCTCCGCAGACGACGTGAGACTCGCTCTATGCGATGAAGAGAGCAAGTCTCACGGGAGAAGGGCTGCAAACACGAAGGGTGTGAAGGCATACAGGGAGAGACTACTGTCCTCGCGCGTGGCTTTTCATGGAGTAGGAGCTAAGCACCTGCATGTAGTTGACACGCTCAAAGGTCGAAGGATCGGCGACCGACCGCCGGGCCATGCTTCCCTGCATGTGCCGGATGGATTCATACTCATGCTCTTCCATCCAGGACCTCACCTCGTCCAGCGCCTGCGAAATATGCACGATGCCGTTCTCCAGCAGCGCGGAGGTCATCATGGCCACGCGTGCGCCTGCCATCATGCACTTCAAGACGTCCGCACCCGTGTGGACCCCGCCCGTGACGGCCATGTCAGCGGCAATGTGCCCGAAGAGAATTGCGACCCAGCTCAGGCGCGGCAGTAATTCGTAGGAGCGGCTCAGCGCCAGGCTTTGCACCACCTCCAGTGTTTCCAAGTCGAAGTCCGGCTGGTAGAAGCGGTTGAAGAGGACCAGGGCGTTGACACCCAACTGGTCCAGTCTCTTCGCCATATTGGACATCGAGCTGAACATGAAGCTGAGCTTGACGGCGAGGGGGACGCGCACGGAGTCCTTGACCTGGGTCACCAGGTCACAATACCGCTGCTCAACTTCGGCGCCTGGGACTTCCGGGTCGGTCGCCAGGTAGTACGTATTCAGCTCGATCGCGTCAGCCCCAGCCTCTTCCATCATGCGCGCGTAGCTGGTCCATCCTCCCTTGGAAACGCCATTCAGGCTGCCGATGACCGGGATGCTCACGCTTCTTTTGGCCCGGGCCAAATGTTCCAGGTAGCCTTCCGGCCCCAGGTTATAGTTTTCCAGGTCCGGTAGGTATCTCAGCGATTCTGCATAGGCTTCCGTGCCGTGGTCCAGCCAGCGATTCAGCTCACGACTCTCCAGATCGATCTGCTCTTCGAACAGGGAGTGCATGACGACGGCCGCAGCGCCGGCGTCTTCCATCCGACGGATGTTGTCGAGGTCTTTCTGCAAAGGCGAGGAAGAGACGACTACGGGATTCTTCAGCTTCATGCCAAGATAGGTCGAAGACAGATCGATCATGGTTTTTCCTCCTTCGCGGCGTCTGCGGATTCGGCGATTTTGGTGTCGCCCTGAACTGGAACCGCCGCCAGGCTCTCGTAGAGTCTCCAGCGACTATTCACGTCCTCTTGGGCCAGTTGAAGCAACTCTTGGGCGGTCTTCGGATCACTGTTTTTCAGAATGGTGAATCGCGTCTCGTTGTACATGTACTTCGAGAGCGGGATACTCGGCGGACGCGAATCCAATTGCAGCGGATTCTTTCCCTGGTGAATCAGATCGGGATTATAACGTAGCAGTGGCCAGTAACCCGCTTGCACCGCAGCCTTCTGCTGCTCCATGCCGTACATCAGGTCGTAGCCGTGGGCGATGCAGTGACTGAACGCGATGATGAGCGACGGCCCCTGGAATGCCTCCGCCTCGAGGAACGCTTTGACAGTTTGCATGTCGCTGCCCCCCATGGCGACCCGGGCGACGTAGACATCACCGTAACTCATTGCCATGAGCGCCAAGTCCTTCTTGGGGGTTGTCTTGCCGCCGAAAGCAAACCTTGCCACAGCGCCGCGCGGTGTGGCCTTGGAACACTGCCCGCCCGTGTTGGAATACACCTCGGTGTCAAGCACGAGGATGTTCACGTTGTAGCCGGAAGCGAGGACGTGGTCGAGGCCTCCATAACCGATGTCATAGGCCCAGCCGTCGCCGCCGATGATCCAGACGCTCTTCTTCACCAGAGCGTCAGCTACGGCGAGCAAATCCCGTGCCTCAGGGGTTCCAGCACCTGCCAGCTTTTCTCTCAGCACGTTCACGCGCTGGCGCTGTTCGCGGACTCCGGCGTCGCGCGATTGGTCAGCTTCAACCAGCGCTCGCACCAACTCGTCTCCGACATTTCCGGAGAGCCGCTTGAGGAGTTCGCGCGCGTAATCCGCCTGCTTGTCCAAGGCCAGGCGGATGCCCAAGCCGAACTCGGCGTTGTCTTCAAAGAGCGAATTCGACCAGGCTGGCCCGAAACCCTCGCCGTTGACGGTGTAGGGTGTCGTGGGCAGATTGCCTCCGTAGATGGAGGAGCAGCCCGTGGCGTTCGCGATGACCGCGCGATCGCCAAACAACTGCGTCACCAGCTTGACGTAGGGTGTTTCCCCGCAGCCTGCGCAGGCGCCCGAGAACTCGAACAGGGGTTGCAGCAATTGCACATCTTTGACCAACGCCGGATGCAAAGCGTCGCGGTTCGCTTCCGGGAGGCTCAGGAAGAAGTCCCAGTTGGCGGCCTCTTGCGTGCGGAGCGGGGCCTGTGGCTCCATGTTGATGGCTTTGTGTTTAACTTCGGATTTGCTCTTCGCGGGGCAAACCTGGACACAGAGGCTGCATCCGGTGCAATCCTCGGGAGCTACCTGCAAGCTGTAACGGAGATGCTCGAATTCCTTCCACCGCGGCTTGGCTGACTTGAATCCCGGCGGCGCGCCGGAGAGCGCTTCAGGCTTGTAGATTTTGGCCCGGATCACGGCGTGTGGGCAAACGAGGACGCACTTGCCGCACTGAATGCAAATCTCCTCATCCCAAACCGGAATCTCCAGCGCAATGTTGCGCTTTTCCCATTGCGTCGTGCCGGTCGGGAAAGTGCCGTCGACGGGCAAGGCGCTGACGGGCAGCAGGTCTCCCTCTCCGGCGAGGATCCGCGCTGTCACCCTCTGAACGAAATCCGGCGCGGCAGAAGGCACTGGGGGGCGGATCTCGATCTGGCTGGTGACTTGCTCTGGAACCTTGACCTCATGCAGGTGGGCTAGCGCGTGATCCACGGCCGCGAAGTTCATTTGGACCACGGTCTGGCCACGCTTTCCGTAAGTCTTCTCGATGGCGCGTTTGATTGCCGCGATGGCCTCCTCGCGCGGCAATACGCCACTGAGCGCAAAGAAGCAAGTCTGCATAATGGTGTTGATGCGACGGCCCATGCCCGTTGCTTCGGCGACGGAGTCCGCGTCAATCACAAACAGGCGCAGCTTTTTCTGCAGGATCTCCTCTTGCACCCTGGCAGGCAGTTGGTTCCAGACCTGGTCCGGACCAAAAGGGCTGTTCAGCAGGAAAGTTGCACCTGGCTGTGCCACCTTCAGAATTTCCATGCGCTCGAGGAACGAAAACTGATGGCACGCAACGAAGCTGGCCTGGGTGATGAGGTAGGCGGAGCGAATAGGCCGCGGGCCGAAGCGCAAGTGGGAAACCGTCATGGCGCCGGCCTTCTTCGAATCGTAAACGAAGTATCCCTGGGCGTAAAAGTCCGTCTCCTCTCCGATAATCTTGATCGAGTTCTTATTGGCGCCCACCGTCCCGTCCGAGCCCAGGCCGAAGAAAACGGCACGCACGATATCCGGAGCTTCGGTGGAAAACTCCAGATCGTACGGCAGGCTGGTATGGGTCACGTCATCAATGATGCCGATGGTGAAGTGATTCTTGGGCGCCGACTTCTGCAATTCATCGAAGATAGCTTTCACCATCGCCGGGGTAAACTCCTTCGAAGACAACCCATAGCGCCCACCCGTGACCCGCGGGGTTGACTGGAATGGCGACTTCCCTGCCGCCAGTGCCTCGCTTAGTGCTGTTACAACGTCGGTGTAGAGCGGTTCGCCGACGGCGCCCGGCTCCTTCGTGCGATCGAGCACGGCCAGGGCTTTGACGGTCACCGGCAGGCTGGCCACGAAATGCTCCACCGAGAATGGCCGATAGAGCCTCACCTTCAGCACGCCGACTTTCTCGCCTCTCTGACGGAGGTATTCCACCGTTTCTTCTGCCACTTCGGCGCCGGAGCCCATTATCACGACAACGCGCTCAGCGTCAGGTGCGCCGACGTAATCGCACAGGTGGTATCGGCGTCCGACTAAGGCCGCGAATCTGTCCATCTGTTCTTGCACAATGGCCGGACAGGCGAAGTAGAAGGGATTCGCGGCTTCGCGTGCCTGGAAAAAAACATCCGGGTTTTGTGCGCTGCCGCGAAGGACAGGTCGGCCAGGGGAAAGCGCTCGGGCTCGATGAGCGTGTACCAACTCATCGGTCATCATCACCCGGATATCCTCAAGCGCCAACTCTTCCACTTTCGAGACCTCGTGAGAGGTCCGGAAGCCATCGAAGAAGTGCAGGAAGGGGATACGCGACGCCAGGCTCGAGGCATGCGCGATCAGGGTCATGTCCATTGCCTCCTGGACCGAATTGGAGGCGAGCAGGGCGAAGCCCGTGGCCCGGCAGGCCATGACATCACTGTGGTCGCAGAAGATGGAGAGTGCGTGCGTGGCCACGGTGCGGGCCGCAACGTGGATCACGGTGGGCGTCAGTTCGCCGGCAATCTTGTACATGTTCGGGATCATCAACAACAAGCCTTGCGAGGCGGTGAAAGTTGTGCCCAGCATCCCGGCCTGGATGGCGCCGTGAAGGGCCCCCGCCGCGCCGCCCTCACTCTGCAATTCAATGACGGCGGGTACGGAGCCCCAGGTATTCTTCTCGCCTTTGGCCGCCCACTCATCGGCGAATTCGCCCATCGGCGAAGCGGGTGTGATCGGGTAGATGGCGATGACTTCGCTGGCGTGGTAGGCGACGTATGCAGCGGCTTCGTTCCCGTCTATCGTGATCTTCTGCCTGCTCCCGGACATGTTCCCTCCCCGTGGCCCGGCTTAACTTTCACTCGACCGGGACTTCCATTTTGGAATCCGGCAAAGCTTGAAGTGTACACCAACCCTTCCTGCCGCGAACATCTATTCCGGCGTTTTGATCCAGGTTGCGGGCGGCCATCGCGATGGGAATTTGAACTGGAGCGGTCCAAAACGGCCAGGGCAGGGAAGGCCCGCTAACCAGTGAGCTTCACTTTTTCCCGTGACTTCTTGCGGCCAATGTAGAGACGCCCCGATGGGGCGTCTCAGGGAACGAGACGTTCCACCGGAACGTCTCTACTTCGCGCAGCGGAAGCCGATGACAGGGGAGCGGCTGGAGGCGTGGTCCAGATTGCGTGCGGTCGTCGTCACATGGTCTTTGTCGGACTCAAACCAGCCGCCGCGGTTGACCTTCGCGTCGGCGGGGATTGCAAACAAGGTCCGCCGATCTTAATGGCGGGCGGGTGGAGCTCCAGGTCGTGGGAATCGCTTTCAAACCCGCATAAATACAGATGACAACCTGCATCTGAAGGTTTGTTGATGAGCTTCAAAAAGGAAATCTGGGCTTGATCGTTTCGATTTGGTCCGGCGGGCAGGGTATGAACCTGCATTTCCGATCACAGGGACCGGCGTCCTGGCTCTTAGACGACCGCCGTTCAAAACAGCCTCAGTGATCGCGTGCCCTGACTCAGCTTCCCGTCCCACTTCGATGGCTGCTCGCTGAAGGGGATCGATTCCGAGCGTTCGTGGCCGAGTTCGGGCACGACGATTTCCAGCCTTTCTTCAAGCCACTCTGCCACCAGCGCTGCGCTCCACCCCACTTTCAACAGGTCCCGAGGCTTAGTCTCCACCCCCACGGTGAAGAGCTGGAAGATAGCTCCCACCTCCGCCAGGCCGCGCGTTAGCTCGCTCGGGTGCACAAGCCCGAGCAGCGACGGCCCGAGGAGCACCCCGGCGAGCAACTCCCCGACGACGGCGGGCTGGCGAAGACGCTCGTAGATCTCCCCGAGGAGCTTCCCGCTCGCAAACATCACGAAGAGTTCCAGGAGCACATTCTCCGAATGTCCCATAAACAACAAACTGAGTCGCGTCGTCACGAGCCGCAACAAGATACGCCAGCAGGCATAATAACCAAACACTTAGCCTAGCAGAGCAAACAGTCTCGGCTCCAGGAAATTCGGTCAGCCCTCGTTGCAGGTGAGGCTGCGGAGCATCCCCGGCCACGACGCGCGCAAGCTTCGCGGGTGGTTCTCACGCCGGAACGGCGCGCCGGCCGGCTTTAGGAAGCATCTTGAGATCGAGAACAGTCAGTGCCGAATGTCGAATAGTACTTGCGTCCTATTACCCTCGGGCCATAGACCGGGCTCGTACCCATTGGTAGGCTCTTTTTGAAGTTCTTACTTTTTGTTCGGCGGGCGTGGTCATGGCGGGAACCTTATCGCAGCTCTCAGAGTGGCACACGTTGATTCTGTTCCTAGTATCATGTAACATTTAACAGTTGACAACAGCCTCGCTCCGTGTTAGGCTGGGCTCATGTTTACACCAGCGACGCG
>Ga0315279_10004143_pt1 | contig 19629 bp, 16 predicted proteins | sample YL17G06_20_MG_FD_203694 | JGI IMG/M metagenome (GOLD analysis project Ga0315279, IMG submission 203694) | Sediment microbial communities from Yellowstone Lake, YNP, Wyoming, USA - YL17G06_20 | ecosystem: Environmental > Aquatic > Freshwater > Lake > Sediment | place: USA: Wyoming | collected... | reverse complement strand
GGGCGTCGATCTCCCGGTTGGGACTTTCGCAAATGACCAGGCCCTGGACATCGAAGTCTCTGAGCGCTTCGATCCAGTCATCATAACGGAAGTCGGAGTCCTTGAGGTCGAGGTGCTTGAGCTCGCCAGTCTGGCTGTAGTGGCTCCCGGAGATGTGGATGTGGGCGTTCCGAAGAGCGGCCCGGCCGAGTTTCTTTTCGACCTTGGAGAGGATCCGGGAAAATTCCTCATAGGAGTTGAACCTCCCTTCCCGCGCGTGGAGGTGAGAGAAGTCCAGACAGGGCTGGAGGCCCTCGATCTCCCGGCAGAGGATGAGGACCTCCTCCAGGCTCCCGAACTGTGACCTTTTTCCCATGGTTTCGATCCTGAGGGTCACGGGGACCCGTTCCGTCCGGAGGAGGGAGACGACCTGGGACAGCTCTTTCCGAATCTCCTGGTAAGCCTGCTCGGGGGAGCTTTTTCCGTAGAACGCGGCGTGGAAGACGACGTCTTCGGCCCCGCAGGAGTGGGCCATCCGTGCCGACGCCAGGATCCGTTCCTGGCTCTGGAGCCGTTTTCCCCGGTCCTCGGAATTGAGGTTGATGAAGTAGGGCGCGTGGACGCTGAGGCGGACCTTCCTGGCTGCGGCCTTGAGGGCGACCTTGCGGGCCATGTCCAGTCCCATCTTGACGCCGTTGACGAATTCGATCTCCTGACAGTCCAAGCCGATCTGAAAGATGTGTTCGATCCCCTGGACGGTGGACGCATCGGCGCTGCCCAGGGGGACGCCCGCCGTGCCGAAGAGAAGCTTCCTAGGAGCAGGAGACATCGGCCTTTCCTGTGGAGCCCAGAAATTCGCTGACGAGGCGCATGGCGCAGAACTCCCCGCACATCGAGCAGGCTTCGGTCTTCGTTCTCCTCTTCTTGCGGACCGCCTCGAACTTATGAGGGTCGATGACGAGCCGTTTTTGTCCCTCCCAGTCGAGCTTTTTACGGGCCTTGGACAGCTCGAGGTCCCTTTGGCGCGCTCCCGGGACTCCTTTGACAATGTCGGCGGCGTGGGCGGCGATCTTAGAGGCCACAAGGCCCTCCTGGACGTCATCGATCGAAGGAAGACCAAGGTGTTCTGAGGGCGTGACATAACAGAGGAAATCGGCCCCGGCGGCCGCTGCGATGGCGCCTCCGATGGCCGCAACGATGTGGTCGTAACCGGGAGCGATGTCCGTGACGAGCGGGCCCAGTACGTAGAACGGAGCTTCGTGGCAGACGCATTTCTGAAGTTTGATGTTCATCTCGATCTGGTCGAGCGGAACGTGACCGGGCCCTTCGACCATGACCTGGACGTCGGCCTCGAAGGCCCTCTTCACCAGTTCCCCCAGGGTCAGAAGTTCTTCGATCTGAGGCCTGTCCGTGGCGTCGATGATGGAACCGGGCCTAAGCCCGTCGCCAAGGCTGAGCGTTACGTCGTATTTGTGGGCGATGCGGAGCAGGCGGTCGAAATGGACGTAAAACGGGTTCTCTTTCCGGTTGTGGAGCATCCAAGCCAGATGGAACGCCCCGCCGCGGGAGACCACGTCGGCGACCCGGCCCTGCTGTTTAAGCCGGTCGATGGCCTTCATGGTTAGGCCGGAATGGACGGTCATGAAGTCGACGCCCTCCCGGGCCTGGGTTTCGATGGCGTCAAAGAGGTCTTCTTCGGTCATGTCCACGATCGTGCCGCGCCTTTCGATGGCCGTGATGGCGGCCTGGTAGATCGGCACCGTCCCCAGGGGGAGAGGGGTTTCAGCGAGGATCCGGCGCCGGATCTTACGGATATCCCCTCCTGTGCTCAGATCCATGATCGTGTCGGCCCCGTAGAGGAGGCTGATGGCGACCTTCTTGAGCTCGGTGGCAAGCGCCGGGAAGTCCTTTGAGGTGCCTAGGTTGACGTTGACCTTCGTCCGCAATCTCTTCCCGATGCCCGACAGGCGGGCGGGAGCGTGGATGGGGTTCCACGGAATGACGACCTTGCCCGAGGCCACGAGCTCGCGCAGGTGTTCAGGGGACAGCCCTTCGGCCTTGGCGACCTTCTTGAGCTGAGGGGAAAGGATCCCTTTTTTAGCTTTTTCTATTTGCGTCATGGTTGTTTAGGCAAGAAAAACTCAGTATAGATGAGGGGTTGGGGGCTGTCAAGGAAAGCCGGATCAGGGGCCAGAATTTGCCGGAGAATTGCCCCGTCATACGGGACCACGCCGATTCAAGCCCTTCCTCCTTGAGCGCTGCGGCGATCTCCACTTCCGAGAATTCGTCCCGGAGGGATTTGAGATAGGCCGCCGCCTCGTTCGTTTTGTTGAGATGAAACAGGCACAGGCCCGCCCTTTCCCAGCGCGCTTTCGGGAATCGCTTTGCCCGATTCAAGGCTGGGGGTTGCGGATCGCGGCCCATTTTGGATATAATCCTTAGCTCTAAGGGCAAGCGATGATCTGAAGAAAGCAATCCGTAGGAGTCAAGGATGGGAAATGTGGACAAAGGGAACAACAAGGACCTCTCGGCCATCAAGGCTTCCTTAAAGACGTATATCACTGATTCTCTGCTGCCCGCTTCGGGGATCGAGTCGTTCGAAGATGGGGACTCGTTCCTGGGAAAGGGGATTATCGACTCGACCGGGATCCTGGAGCTGCTGGAGTTCATCGAGGGCAAATTTCAGATCCATGTCGAGGACGAGGAGGTCGTTCCCGACAATCTTGATTCCCTTGATAAGCTTTCTTCGTTCATTCATAGGAAGACCGGGGATGAGCATCCCTGAAGTCAAAGGAGGGAGGGTGATGACCGATTTCCGCGGCAACATTCTCGACCTGGACTGTTCCCGGGAAACGGAACGGATCTCGGAATTCATCAAAAAACGGGTCTTGTCCATGAGGCGCGAGGGCGCCGTCATCGGTCTGAGCGGGGGGATTGATTCCGCACTGGCTTCCGAGCTCTGCGTCAGAGCGCTGGGACAAGAGCGCGTCCTGGGGCTCATCCTTCCCGAGAGGGAGTCGAACCCCGTGAGCCTCGAATACGCCTTGAAACATGCCCGGAAGCTCGGCATCCGGACGGAGGTTATTGACATCACTCCCGCGCTCGCAGGGTTCGGGGCATATGAAAAACGGGATGCGGTTGTCCGGGAGTTCGCCCCGGAGTATCGGGAGGGCTTCAAGTTCAAGATTACGCTTCCTCCAGACCTCCTGGCCAGGGACGCGTTCAATTTCTTCACTCTGACCATCAGCGATGGCAAGGCGCCGATCAAGGCCGTCAGGCTCAACAAGGACGCCCTGAACGGCATCGTCGCCGCCACGAATATTAAACACCGGATGCGGATGGCCCATCTGTATTATTCCGCGGAAAAGATGAATTATCTTGTCTGCGGAACGACGAACAGGTCCGAGGTCATCCAGGGTTTCTTCGTGAAATACGGTGACGGCGGTGTCGACATTGAGCCCCTTGCCCACCTCTATAAAACCCAGGTCTGCGGGCTGTCCGCGCACCTGGGCGTTATCCCGGAAATCCTTTCCCGGGCGCCGAGCCCGGACACGTTCAGCATCCCCGTGAGCGATGAGGAATTCTATTTCCGGATGCCCTATGACAAGCTGGACCTCCTTCTCTACGCCTGGGAACATCAGATCCCGATCAACGAAACGGGCCGGGTCATGGGATTGACCGAGGAACAGGTCAAGAGGGCCTTCCGGGATTTCGCCTCCAAACACGCCGCGACGGAATATCTCCGGACCCCTCCCCCAGTGATGTCCGATGAGCGTTCATAGAGAGCCCCGGTGATCATGAAAACCTGCGCGAAGTGCGTACTGTCTGAGACCTTTCCCGGGATCCGATTTAACGATGAGGGCGTCTGCAACTATTGTCTCGAGTTTAAAGGGAAGAGGGACCTTGAAGCGAGGAAAGCCGACTATAGGGCAAGGTTCGAGAAGCTCATTGCCGAGCATCGAGGCCGGTCCGGCTATGACGCTTTGATGAGCTACAGCGGGGGCAAGGACAGCACCTACACGCTGGCTCTCCTGCGGGAATCGTATGATTTGAACGTGCTGGCGGTAACTCTCGATAATGGCTTTATGCCCGAGCAGACGACGAAAAACATCCGCCTGATGAGCGAACGCCTGGGTTTCGACCATATCCTGTACAGGCCGCGCTTCGATGTCTTGAAGAAGATCTTTTCCGCTTCCATGCTCAAGGATTTGTTTCCGCTGAAAACGCTCAATCGGGCGAGTTCGATTTGTACGTCATGCATCTCGCTTGTCAAGTTCTTCACCCTGCGCACGGCCGTGGAAAAAAGCATCCCCCTCCTTGCCTTCGGCTGGTCGCCCGGCCAGATCCCCATGGCGTCATCGATCCTGGCGAATAATCCCGACATGGTCAAGGCCTATCAAAAGGTTATCTTCGAACCACTTCATAAGCTGGTCGGCGACGCGATCCGCCCGTATTTCCTGGAAGAGGCGCACTTCCAGCCGTCCTGCCGGTTTCCTGTCAACGTCAGCCCTCTCGCGTTCTTCGACTATGACGAAGAAAAGATCATAGAGAAGATTAAAGGGCTCGGCTGGATCGCTCCCGGCAAGGTGGACGCCAATTCCACCAATTGCCTGCTCAATTCCCTGGCCAACTCGGTCCACCAGGAGCGGCACGGCTTTCACCCTTACGCTTTCGAAATGGCCAAGCTGGTCAGGGAAGGCTACCTCGACCGACAGACGGCCCTCGAGAAGCTCAACAAGGCCGAGGACCCGGCGACCGTCGATGCGGTGAAGAAAAAGCTGAGTTCTTGAACCCGCAGCGTCAAGGGAGCCGCCCCAGACGGCGCGCCTCCCGTCAGCCCTCGTTGTTTTCGGTTTCGCCAGGCGCGCCGGGGTCCGATGTCGTCTTTCCCCCCCGGAGAGCGGCCTTCAGGACTTTGCCCGACTCGTTCCTTGGCAGGGCCTTCCGGAACTCGATGTATTTGGGCAGTTTATAGAAGGGGAGAGCCCGGGACAGGGCTTTTCGAACCTGCTCAACATCCAGGCCGCCGTTCTCTTCCTTGGGGACGATGAAGGCCTTGACGGCCTCCCCGAGCACGGAGTCTTCCACCCCGAGGACCGCGGCTTCGTGGACGCCCTCGAGCTCGTAGATCGCTTCCTCAACCTCTTTAGCGCTTACCCGGAAACCCCCGGGCTTGATCATATCGTTGGCCCGGCCCGTGATGTAGAGATAGCCTTCCTCATCCTCGTAGCCCAGGTCTCCGGTGCGGTAAAGGCCGTTCCTGATGGCCTGCGCCGTGGCCTCCGGGTCCTTCCAGTAGCCGACCATGATACTGGGGCCACGGGCGACGAGTTCCCCGGCCTGCCCCGGCGGGAGCCTCCGTCCACCCTCATCGGCAACGAAGAGGTCCACGTTGGGAATGGGCTTACCGACGGACCCCCATTTTTTGGGCAGCATATCCGGCTCCAAATACGATAAGCGGGCAGCGGCCTCGGTGGCCCCGTACATCACATATAGCCTGGCCGGAGCGAAGACGCGGGCGACCTCTTTCTGCACGGCGGGGGCCAAGGCCCCTCCCGCTTGGGTCACGTATCGGAGGAACGGAAAACGGAATTTCCTCACCGCGGACTTGTTCAGGAGAATGAGGTAGGTCGATGGGACGCCGGCGAACCCGGTGACCTCCGTTTTTTGCATCGTCTCCAGGACCGCCTGGGGATAGGCGAAGCGGTTGTCGATGACGACGGATCCTCCCGCGAAAAAGTGCGTGTTGAGGAGGGATTTGCCGTAAATGTACGGAAAAGGCAGGACAACCATGACGCGGTCCGAGGACGTGAGTTTCAGGTATTCCACGATAGAGCGAGTGTTGCTGACGATATTGAGATGGGACAGCGTGACTCCCTTGGGTCGGCCCGTGCTCCCGGATGTGTAGACGATCGAGGCGATATCGAGGTCGATCGTCCGGACGTCGGGGCGGGCCGCCTTTCCCGAAGCATAGATGGTCTCCAGGGAGATACGCCTCGGGCGTTCGATCCCTTTCTCTTCCCGGAAATTGTCCCGGTCCAGAATGGCCAGCTCCACACCCGGCGACTCCGCCAGGGCGGGATTGATGAAACGTGCAAAGCGCGGATTGGTGATGATGGCCCGAGCCCCGGAATGGTTCAGCAAGTCGGCGAGGGCGGTCGCCATCGTGTCCGTGTTCAGGGCCACGGTGATCGCTCCGGCTTTCAGGATCGCGAAATACGCGATGATGTAATCGAGGGAGTTCTCGTAAAGAAGGGCGACTCTGTCCCCGCGGGAGATGCCGTTGTCCTTCAGGGCATTGGCGAGTTTGTTGGACCGGCCGTCGAGCTCCGCGAAGGTCGTCCACCGGTCCTGATACCAGACGGCGGGGCGCTCCGGGGTACGATCGGCGGAAGCTTCAAGCAGGTGATGAACAAGCATGGACGGTCTTACGAGGCGCCCCGGAGTTCTTTTCGTGAAGCCTCTTATTTCCGGCATTTCTTGAGGCCGAATATAACATTGAATTCCAAAAATATCAATATCGGAGGCGACGAGGCCGCGGTGATTCCTCGAGCGCCGAGCGGCGGGAACTTCTGAAGTCCGCGAAGCCTCGTGACACATCCTCCGGCCTGGGGAGAAAACGTCCACGTTTGAAATTTGAATTTCAATCAGATTTCGGCTAGGATATTCGAAGGAGGGTGCATTGAAACCACACGAAAGCGCAGGGCGTCGTTTGTGGGACTCACGGGCCATCCGGTTGGCCGGGATCATCGCGGGGCTTCTCCTGTGCGCCCCTCTTCTCCGTTCCCAAGCGATCGTGATCGACCACACCTCTACGGACCTTTCTAAAATCCCGGATATATGGATCAACCAGGTTAAGTCTCTCGTCAAGCTGCACTACGCCCACACGTCCCATGGAGGTCAGCTGACGACGGGCATCGAGCGGTTGGCTGACCCTGAGCTCCCCGTTTACGACGCGAGGCTGAGGATCAAGATCCAGCCCCAAGTCCTTCCGGCCGGCCCGGACCTTTGCGTCATGGACGGCCAGATCACGGAGACCTATATCACGCCCGAACTCTATTGGAAAAACGGGGGGGATGGGTTGACCCGGACGGTCCTTGAGACTTTCCGAGCCATCAATGTATCCATGTGGGCTTGGTGCACGCAATTGGAATACTATTCCGAAAGCGAAGTCCGCGAGTACGTGGACGTCATGTCTTCCCTGGAGAGGTCCTATCCCCAGGTCAAGTTCGTCTATTTTACCGGCAATGCCCAAGCCACGGGCGAAGCCGGATACAACAGGCGCCTCAGGAACGAACAGATCCGTAAATACTGCCGGGAGAATAACAAGATCCTTTACGATTTCGCGGACCTTGACGCCTGGCACGGCGATGAGCAGGCGACATATCTTTACAACGGTATGACAGTTCCCGTGGAGCATCCTTTCTATCACGGGGGGGAGGCGGCCCACACGACCTATTCCAGCTGCGAAAACAAGGGCCGGGCCCTATGGTGGCTTTTAGCCAGGCTTTCGGGTTGGGATCCGGATCAAGGCGCCTCGGATTGCGACTGCAATGGCGACGGGGTGGTGGACCGGAGGGACTTTTTTCTGAAAAGGATGCAGATCCTGGCCGAGCTTACGGACAGGATCGGGATCTGGGGTCATGAAAAACAGAAAGCCGATATCGTTCTCGACCGGATAGACTTTTTCAAGCGGCGGCAGGCGGTCCTTTTAGAACTCCAGGCTTGGGCGAAACGGTGCGGCCTGACTGCGGATAAATAGCCCCCCGGACCGCTTAATCCGCCATCGCCGCAATTGTGACCATCACGGAGATGGTTTGGACGGGATGAAGGGCCTCCGGCGCCCAGACACTGATCGTGGCGCCATACGTCCCGGGGGTAAGGGTTGAAGCTTCCAGGCCGGCAAGAGATGTCCGGTTTAGCTTTTCCTTGGCCGTGCCGTGATGATCACGGAAGCGGAGCTTGTCCAGATGTCGGATCGGCGTCAACAGAGGCGCTTAACTGCGTCTGGGTTTTGGATTAATATTCGTAGGCGCCGATGTCCGGGCCAGAACCGGAATAGGCAAGGCTGACACCCTGCCCCGAGCTCCAAGACAGGGACCGGTCGATGGATATAGAGTTACTGGAATAATCAATATATGTGACCTTTGCCGTTTCCGTCTCCCCCTGGAGTTGGATAAGGTCTCCCTCGACGATTCCGAAACCGTCGATGAAATAGCCCGCGTCTTCCACAAGGATCGTCGTCCCGCTTCCGGCCTGACGCGTTTTCGTGAGGAACGCCCCGGCGTCGATGCACGGACTTCCTGAGGACAAGCGGAAGTTGAAAACGTTCTCCCCTATGAAACCCGGGCTCCCGTTGGTGTCTTTGTGGTTGTTGATCTCCACATGGTCGTTGGGATCGGTCTGCGGTTTATAGTAGATGCCCACGTTCCTGCTCTTGTACAGGATGTTGTTCTTCATAACGACGTCCCTGAAGTCGCCCGGGCTTGATTCGCTGATCTGATTGATCTCGACACCGTATGATGAGTAGCTTGTCGCGTCCGCGCTCAGGCCGTTCTTGAATGAGATGTTATTGTAGATGCGACTGTTCTTGGGGCATCCGCTGGAGGTCATTCCCCAGATCTCAATGCCATGACCGTGGTTATTGTAAAATTCGTTCCTCCGGATGACCTGGAAAGCCGAGTCGGCCTGCAAGCCATAGGACGGGCACGGTCCGGGCGTAAAGCCCCCGGAATCACGGATCAAGTTGGAATCGAAGACCAAGTGGCTGTTGTCCGGCCCGGGCGAATGGAGCTCGGCGCTACGCCCGATGTGTCCGTGAAGAACATTTCCCCTGGCGATATTGTATCGTCCCCTGAGGAGGAGGCAATTATGGCCGCAGTAGGATATGTCGTTGAGTTCGATCAGGTTGTGCTCCCCATCGACCCAGATTCCGTCCCCGATGTTGTTTCCGGTCGGCTGTTCGTTCTTGCCGACGTACCGGATCGTATTGTTAATGATCCGGTTGTAGGAGCTTGTCTCTATGATGTAGATGCCTTTCATCCAGTCTGAGTTTATGCGGAGATACTGCATCGTGCAGTTCTGGATGACGTTGTGGTTGCCGTGGATCATGGCGAAGATATCGATAGCGGATGTTTCCTGGCTCCCTCCGCCGATCTGGAGGCCATCGATCTTGATGTAATTCGTTGATGGATAGGCCAGAAGGATTGGCTGGTAGCATCCCGCCAAGACGACGGCTTCGTTCGCGTAGTTCTTGTAGGTGATGTAGGCGCCGGCGCTGCCGGAATTTTTGGGATGGATGAGGCTGTTATTGCTATCGGCTTGGGAATAGGTGCCTTCCCGGATGAAGATCGTGTCTCCTGCTAGCGCATTCTGGTTGGCCGGCTTCAGGGTCTGCCATGGAGCCAGAAGGGAGAGGCCGCTGTTGAGATCGTTCCCCCTGTTGACGTCAACGTAATAGTCGGTCCCGGTGAGGAAGCCCGCCATGGAAACCAGAAGGACCAGAAAGAGCCATAGATGTTTATTCATTGTGTACCCCCCCGCCCCCCCGAATTGGATTGCCGGGCCCGGACGGTGCTTTGCCGCTCGACCGGACCGTTCAAATGTTGTCTGCTCGCTTGTCTTTTCATTGCTCAGTACTCAGTGATTGAATAGTGGGGCTTGACAGAACGCCCGTAAATCGCCTTACAGGGGGATTTAAGGGGGTGAAATTCCCGGAGCTTCCTCACCCCCCGCCTGCCTCACCCCTTCCTGATTAAAATGATTGTAATCAATGACATGAATGAATAATCGGGACCGTTGGCGCCTTGCCGTCGGGGCAGAGGAGGGCCCTCCGCCCGATGACTCAAAGGGGCTTCAGGGGCGGAAGCCTGAAGGGTTTCCGGATCAACGATCGAGTGATCCAAACGGATTGAAAAACCTGGAAGCTTGGGCTAGATTAATACCGTTCATCGGCTGAAGAAGCCGAGTGGATATCCTGGTATCACAGGATGCTTTGGATGCTCAAAGAATGATCTCAGAAATCGCGGTTTGGCGGGGGATTTTCGATTCCCCAGACAAATCGATAAGATCTTGGGATGATTCTGATAGCTTCATAGGGGGGAGAGACAGGTCCTTTTCAGGGGCGAGCCGATCTCACCCCGGCAATCATCGTAAAAGGTTATTGTTTAATATCTCCGGCCCCATATAATCATTGATCTGGACTAAAAGGCTGTGTCGAACGCTTGCCCGGGCCGATCATAACCGGACGGAACGTCACCATGGGCACGGGAAGGAAGGCATGACCCGTCAACGGCGGTAGCCTGTCATTTTTTTTGGAAAGGGAAGGGGAGAAGTAAGAGCTTGGAACGAGAAAAGTTACGAAAATCCTCCGTTCTGTGGTATTTTCTTTTCAATGTTATGATGGGATTGTTGATAGGGCCTTCCGCCGTCGGGGGGCCCGTCAAGGAGATGATAACGGTGCATAATTCTCCAGTCAAAAAACGAATCGTTCTCATAGGAGCTTCAATCGGAAAAGCCTGGGATGTCGAGAAACTACCCGAGCGCATTCACAACCCTGATGTTATTCTGGAGTACGTTGGGAGCGGGACCTTTGACAAAGGCCTCCAGCTGGCCGAGGTCCTGCGGCGGACGGAATTGCCTCAGGCGATGATTCTCAAAGAGTGCGCAGCTTATTTCCCTGGGAACATAGGCGTTTACAAGAAATCCATGGAGATATGGGTCCAGGAATGCCGGATAAAGGGTATCGTTCCCATTCTCACGACCGTAGTTCCCGTGACCCGGCTTCATTCCCCGAAAAAATTCTTGATCGATATTGTCAAACTTAGGAATCCATTCAAATTTGGAGGTCCCTTCCAACAGAAGCGTTGGAAAGCCATCCTCGAATACAACGACTGGGTCCGAGACTATGCCAAGAAGCAGGGATTGCCCCTCCTGGACCTGGAGGCGGCCTTGCGGTACAGCGAGAAGGACAGGCATCTCCAGAGCCGTTGGGCCAAGTACGACGGCCTGCATCTTGTTCCCGAAGCCTACCGGGTCTTGGATGGGGTTCTGACCTCTCTTTTGAGCAGCATGAAATGGGAATAGGTGGCAAACTGATCGTCCGGCGTTCGATACGGCGTCATCGTGTCCTGAGATGAAGCTCATGTTTGCGCGGAAGATCCGGTACGGAATGGCGCAGATTCTCTGCGTCCTGAGGGTCGCCTATTACCGATCCATGGGCATCGAGATCGGTAAGCATGTCTATATCAGTTCGCAGGCTTATATCGACGTCATCGGGGGAAAGATCAGGATCGGTGACGGCGTGTCCATCTCGGGGGGGTGTTACATCCTGTGCCACACGGGCTGGCGGCTGGTCAAGGAGGGAGAACGAACGATCATCGAGGACAATGTCCGGATTTTCGTTAACTCCGTGATCCTGCCCGGAGTGAGAATCGGACGGAACTCGATCGTCGGGGCGGGGTCCATTGTCATGAAGGACGTCCCTCCAAACGTCGTTGTCCAGGGAAATCCCGCCCGTGTCGTCCAGCGGCTCGATGAGCCGCTCGACGCGGAATGAAACCACGAATTTCCCATAAGACGAATTGCACATGAGTCGGCACGAGTCTTTTCTTGATTTCAAGGCGGATAAAAAATCCATCGTGAAGAATGCCGTCAACAGCGTCGTCATTCAGATGATTTTTCGCATGAAGGGCCTCATCACGATGCCCATTATGACCTATTATTTATTACCCAGGGAAATGGGGGTTTTCAGCCTCCTGGTCATCACGGTTCATTTGCTGACGCCTCTGTTTTCCATGAACCTGATCAGCGGGCCCGCGGTCTTCCTGATCCAGGAGAAGTCCAAAGACCGCATCCGTGCGATGTACTACACGGCATTCAACAGCGCCATTGTCTTCTCTTCGGTCTGCATCCTTTGTCTTGGCCTGATCCTGCAGGGCTGGGGAGGGGAGTATCGCGCTTATTGGGTCCTCCTTTGCCCCATGCTCGCTTCAAACCTGGTCTATCAGCTTTTTTCCTCCATTCTCGTGAACTTCCAAAAGACCTCGATCCTTGTGAAGATCAGTTTTTTCAAGGATTCCGCCACCGTCCTCCTGACCATCTTTCTGGTCATGGCGAGGTTCTCCTTTTATGGAATGGCCGCGGCCATCATTTTTACGGATCTGCTGGCCGGGGCGTATATCTATGGGAAACTCAAGGACGAGCTTCCTTACCAGCTGACCATGAACCGGGGCCTCTTGAAGGATTTTCTCAGGATCTCTCTTCCGCTGCTCCCGGTGTATCTGTTCAATTGGATGATTCAGTCATCGAATTCCTATTTCCTTGCCCAACTGAAAGGCGAGGCGATCGTGGGCAAATATTCGGTCATCTACGGCTTGAGCAATGTCATCTTGATCTTCACCTACGCCCTCAACCTGTTCTGGATCCCCCTTTCCGCCAAGCTGTGGACGGAGAACAAGGCCAAATATCAGAAGGCTTTCAAATTCGTCTTTGCGGCCTTTTCCGCTTTTCTCTTGATGGCCGTGATCCTCTTTGAATTCAATTCAAAGCTCATCATGCGCATCATGGTCAGGAAACCGGACTATCAAGATGCCTACATCATCATGGGAATCATCGCCTTTGCGTTCGCCATGAGTGTTCTCGTCACGCTGCTGACGGCTCCCCTCTACTCGGATCAGAAGCCCCGGCTCATCTTCTGGTCCTATCTTTTAGGGAGCGGGTTTAGTCTCATCCTCAATTTCTGCCTGATCCCAAGATACGGGATTTTGGGGGCCGCTCTGGCCACGGCCTCATCTTATCTCCTTATCGTCGTGGCCATGTCTTATTTCCTCTACAAGTTCTTAGGATTCCGCTTCATAGACAGGAGACTGCTTTACGTGGGGATCGGTTTCATCGTGGTCTGGCCCGGAGCCGCTTCATTGAGAGAGATCTTCCTGACCCCCCAGGTCGTGGTTGCCAATATCGTTTTTCTGCTGAGCATGGGGTTGATCGTCTACGGTTTTTTCCTCAAGGGCGAAGAGCGGAGCTATCTGTTGTCTCTGGGCAAGGAGTTCCTGGGGAAAAGGGGAAAGACGGCCGGTCTCTGAAGGGGCGAACTCCCGGAATGAAAAAGGCCAAACGAACATGTATTATGTGAATCCGATTTCCCTTGCCAACAAGGTTCTCAATCGGTTGGAAATCAAGGCCGGAAGGTCCCGGTTGATCTCCAGGCCCGTTGAAGTCACCGTGGAACCGACGCTCATGTGCAATTCGGATTGTCTGATGTGCAATCGGAATTTCCATAGAAAGGGAGACAGGAACGTCCACGGGTTTTTGACCTGGGATATTCTGAACAAGGTCAAGCCGTTCTTCAGGTCTGCGGAAAGAGTCGTTTTCTCCGGATTCGGAGAACCTCTTCTCCATCCGGAATTTCTGGACATGGCCCGGATGATCAAGAAGGAAGGCCCGCACGTCCTCTTTTTTACAAATGCCCTCAGGTTGACGGAGGACATCGCGACGGGGCTGGTCGATTCAGGCCTGGACATCGTCTATGTCTCGATGGGGGGGGGCACCAAAGAAACCTATAAGAAAATTCGGGGCGTCGACGGTTTCGATGACGCTGTCAGGAACATTGAGGCCCTGACCCGCTATAAAAAGCGGGAGAAAAAAAACAGGCCAGTTGTCTATTTCAACGTCGTCGCTATGGCCAGCGTCCTTGATGAACTGGAAGAAATCGTGTCTTTGGCCGACCGCATTGGCGTCGAAGGTGTTGACCTGCCTAACCTTGTAGTCCACGGCGATGCGGTCAAGGAAGAAAGCCTCTGGCTTTGCCCCGAGAGGGCAACCTCGGCCTTCGACAGGGCGTCCATTTTAGCCGAAAGGCTCCATGTCGGGTTTCGAAGCCCGAGGATCACGGAGTGCCGGCTTGACTGCCGCCACTTCTTCACATCGTTCTATGTCGCCTGGGATGGGAAGGTTCTGTCGTGTCCCATGGAGCGCTTTATCATCGGAAATGTGAAGGACACCTCGCTCTCCGGGATTTGGAACGGGAGCGGTATGATCGGTCTCCGGGAAGAGTATCATGCCAAAGGATTGGATTCGACGTGCCCCAAGTGTCCGTGCTGGGATAACCGGTCGAAGACATACCTCGATTCCTGGCCGAATTCGCGGGAATACGCCAAAAAAGTCCCCTCAGGGCACTCGTGTTAGATTTCATTAAAGGCTAAGCTTGATGGATCGGAAAACCTCTGATAATTTAATGCTCAAAGACGGGAAATCCGACTCTTTGGACTATGGGGGTTAGTGCATGAAGACCTTGATCACGGGCGGGGCCGGGTTTATCGGCACCCGCTTGGCAAAATGGCTCATCAAGCAAGGCGACAAGGTGAGAATCCTCGATAACCTTACGCCCCAGGTCCATTCGGATATAAGCCCGGAGGACTACTTTCCGCCGGATGGATGCGAATTCGTGTTTGGCGATGTGCGCGATGCCAAGGTCGTTACAGAGGCCCTGAGGGGAATTGAGGTTGTCTTTCACCTCGCTGCGCAGACCGGAGTTGGGCAGTCGATGTACCGGCTCCGGGATTATGTGGACTGCAACGTCACGGGGACGGCGTCTCTTTTGGAGGCGATGATCGTCCGGAAAGAGCAGGTTCAGAGGATCGTGTTGGCTTCGTCACGAGCTGTTTACGGCGAAGGGAATTCAGTCTGTGAGGAGCATGGGATTATCGCCTCCGGCGCGAGAGATCCCGACCTGCTTAAACTCGCCAAATGGGATCCGATTTGTCCCCGATGCGGAAAACCGATGAAGAGCGTTCCGACGGCCGAAGACCGTGAGCTTAAGCCGATCTCGATCTATGGGCTGACAAAGAAAGCCCAGGAAGAGCTTTGCTTCTCGACCGGTCGGGCTTATGGCATCCCCGTCGTCGCTCTGAGGCTTTTCAACGTATACGGCGGCGGCCAATCGCTTAGGAATCCCTATACAGGGATCCTGACCTTTTTCTTTTCCGCGATCAAATCGGGGAGGGCGCCTGAGGTTTATGAGGATGGACGCGAGTCGCGTGATTTCGTCCACATTGATGATGTCGTCCGAGCCCTCGTCCTGGCGGCCCAGGCAAAAAATGTTGAGTTCCAGAGCTATAATATCGGGAGCGGCGAGCCTCTTTCGATTCTGGAAGCGGCCAAGCTCATCATGGCCCGGATGGGGATGGCCGGCGAACCGATGGTCTCCGGCCGCTGGCGCGTGGGTGATATCAGGCACTGCTTCGCGGACCTCACGTTATCCCGCCGAATCCTAGGCTATGAGCCGACCGGGCGCTTCGATGACGGCATCGGCGAGTTCCTGTCCTGGGCGGAAAATGAGAGGCCTCTGGACCTCCTGGAGGCGGTTCGCGATGAGCTCCGAGCGAGGGGCCTGCTTGGGGGAGAGGACCGGCGTTAGATGGACGTTTCTATTGTGATCGCCAGTTTCAATACGGCGGGATTCACGCTCAGATGCTTGAAGTCCATCTCGGAGCAGGTCAGGGAGCACGACTGCGAGGTCATTGTCGTCGATAATGCGTCCACCGATGGCAGTCCCCGCCGGATTGCCGCCGAGTTTCCGCAAGTCAAGCTCATCAGGAACGACCTGAACATCGGGCTGGCCGGGGCGACAACTCAAGGGCTGAAGCTCTCGGCCGGTCGATATGTCGTCGCCATGAACAGCGATGTCATGGTCCTCGACGGGGCTATTGACAAGCTGATTCGGTTCATGGATGGGCGTTTGGACGTCGGGGGTGCGACCCCGAAATTGCTTTTTGGGGATCTGTCTCCCCACCGGCCGCCTTTCGGAAAACCTCCAACCCCGTGGACGGAGATCATGGAAATCGTGACAGAATTCGCGGGCTCGCTCACGGCCTACTCCTCGAGGTACCGACAGGAGGACGTTGCCCTCGATACATCCCAAGAGGTGGAATGTATTGTTTGGGGCACCTGCTTCGTCGTCCGCCGCGAGGCCATGGAGCACATTGGATACCAGGACTCCAGGTTCTTCCTCTATGGCGAGGATGTGGACTGGTCGATGCGGCTGCGGAAGGCCGGTTGGAAGCTGTGGTACTTCCCGGAGGCTCAGGTCATCCATGACGGCGGGCGAAGCGCAAATGGTGAGAGCCCCAAGATGTTTTGCATACGTATGCAGAGCTCCATCAAGCTTATCCAGAAGCACTATGGCGTGCTGGCGGGACTTGTGGTCCGCGAGGCTCTCGCTTTCATCGGGATGGCCGGATATGCCAAATGGCTCTTGCTGTCCCTGTGGCGGAAAGCGAGGTGGCGCGATCTGGGCCCCATCCGGAGAGCGCGCTTTGGGGCCATGCTCCGGGCCGCGGTGTCCCTGCATAACTAGAGAACGACAATGTCGGTGATTGAGCGACTCGAAAAAACTTTTATTCAAAAAGCCCAACAGATTCTGTTGCTGATTGGCCTTCCCCTAATTCTCGCTTTCATGATCCAGTCCAAATCCTTTCTCCTGCTGCTCGGGCTTATCGTGTTCGCCATCTTTGCAGCTGTTCTCTACATCAAGTCCTTCGAGGTCCTCATCGTTCTCATTTTGGCGATCAACGAAGAATTCTTTTACCTCGTGCCCAAAGAACCGTTGGGAAGATATAGCTTTCAGGCCTTGCTGTATCTGATCTTGTTGGTCGTCGGCTTTCTGGGATTGTTCATCAATGGAAAACGCAGGGACCTCTCCTTTAAGCCTTACGTGGTCGGCCTTTTTCTTTTAACTTTGATGGGCGTCCTGAATTCCTTCTTTCACGGTCAGCCCCTGGGACTCAGCCTCAAGGCCGGACTCGGCTATTACCTGATCCTGTTTTATTTCATTTTCGGCTCCAAAAGTATCGACCAGAGGAAATTGTTCAATCTGATGACGATCGCCGGAGTTCTGCTCACGTTCTTGAACAACATCCAATATGCGCTCTTCGGAAGTTTTAAGATCTTCGATTACACCCGGGAAATGATTCGTATCGGGCAATTGCGGTTTCTTGTCCCTGAGATGTTTCTCGTCCTTACCGCCGTCATCGCCCTTGGCGCATATCTCACGTATCAAAAAAAACGCTACCTTTGGGCCTTCCTCTACATCCTGAGCACGATCGTCCTCCAGGGGCAGACCCGGGTTCATATTTGGGGTTTATTTGTTGCGATTTTCGGCCTGCTCGTCATTTCCAAGAAGTTGACCATCCTGAAAGCTTTGTCTCTGGGAATTCCTGTCCTAGCCCTCCTCGTATGGGTCCTTCCTCTTGTGCGGAATACCATATTCGGCCAGCTTTTTGAATTAACAAAAAACGAATTGTCCAGCGAGCAGGGGAATGTTGCCATTCGCGTGGATACGTATGATTACTATCTTCGAGAGACTCTCAAGTCACCCCTGGTCGGAAGAGGCATATGGAACGACTTGTTTGATTTCTATATGGGAGACAATCCGGAAGACATGAAATACAAGAACCTGCACCTCAGCGATGTTGGAATGATGAGCTTGGCTTTCCATTTCGGATTGTTGGGGGTGTTTTGGCTTATTGGGCTTCTTGCTAAAGCGGCAAAGCTTATCGCGCGGTCTCTCAAAGGGCCCGAACCCGGTCTCCTTTATGGGAGCGCGGGATATTTCCTGTTCAGCGTGGCGGCCATGCTGACCTTGAACTGTCTGACGCGGGGTGATTCCATCATTTATCTGGCCCTTGTTCTGGCTCTCATCAGCCAGAACACGGGGACAGTCGCTCCTGAGGGTTCAGCACGGATTTAGGGCCATTCGAGGAATGAGACTTTGAGAGTCGTCCTGTTCATCGATTGGTTCCTGTACTACACCGTCGAGCTGGCCAATGCGTTGTCTCATGAGGCCGAGGTCATGCTTGTCACGAGGGACCACAATGATGAGATCGCACCCGGCCCCCGGAAGGCCGATGTCGGGGAATTCCTGGACGACTGCCTGGACCCGAAGGTCCGCAGGGAGATGCTCAGGTTCCGGCAACGGAGTCTGAAGAACATCTTCGAGGTCATCCGGGTCTATCGAAAGGTCAGGGCTTTTCGGCCCCAGATCATCCATGTCCAGGAAAATTCCGACTGGAGAATCGCATGCCTGACCTGTTTCTTCAGCAGCCGGAAGCTCATCCTGACCATTCATGACGTGGTCAGGCATCCTGGCAAGCAGAAAGAGATCTTTAAACCAATCCGGAATTTTTTCCGGAGAAGATCAAAAAGGATCATTGTCCATGGGAACTCCCTGAAGCGACTGCTTTCTTCCAGGTCTCCAAACCTCGAGGATAGGGTCCGAGTCATCCCCCACGGGGCCTTCACGGTTTATGGGAAGTGGGATGATGGCTTGATTCAGGAAGAGCCGGGGACCGTCCTCTTCTTCGGCTACATCTCTAAATATAAGGGGATCGATGTCCTCATCGAAGCCCAACCTTGGATCACCCGGGAAATCCCTGAGGCGAAGGTCCTGATCGTCGGAACGGGCAAGGAATTCGAGAAATATAAGGCGGCGGTCCGGATGAATCCCTCTTTCGAGGTCCACAACGAATTTGTGCCTACGGAGGATGTTCACAGGTACTTCCTGAAGGCCTCGGTGGTCGTCCTTCCTTATATTGAGGCCAGTCAGAGCGGCGTCATCCCGCTGGCCTATGCCTTCGGCAAACCCGTTGTGGCGACCGATGTGGGGAGTATAGCCGAGGTCGTGGAGAACGGGAAGACGGGTTTCGTCGTGCCGCCGAACGATCCCGGGAAACTGGCCGAGGCCGTGGTCACGATCTTAAAAAACCCGGACCTAAAATCCCGAATGGGCCGGAACGCCGCGGAAAAGGCCGCAACGGACCTGTCCTGGAAGACGATCGCCGCCGAGACCCTCCGAGTTTATGCGTCCATGATCCGTCATGAATAAAAAAAAAGTCAATATCCTCATGATCGTACCTTCGCTGCGGATGGGCGGCGCCGAGAAGCAAGCTGTCGATCTGGCGAATGCCATTTCCAGCGACAGGTTCAATGTTCATTTGATCACTTTCGAGAAGGACATGGACCTGCTCGGGGATTTGAATAGAAAAAAAGTGATGTTCTCCCGATTGGTAAGAAAGCATAAGCTTGACCTCTCCTTCACAAAAGAAATCGCCCGGATCATCAGGGACGGGGATATCGATATCGTCCACTGCACGCTTCAGATCGCCTTTCTCTTCGGGTTCCTGGGGAGATGGAGGTCCGGGAGAAAACCGTGCCTGGTTTGTGCCCTGCACACGACCGTCAACCGGAGTTTCAAGGACGAGCTCTTCGATTGGCTCCTTTACGCTCCCCTGCTGGCATTCTGTCATGGGATCATCACGGTCTGCCGGAACCAGAAGCGGTACTGGTCCCGTAAGTTCCCTTGGCTGAGCCGGAAAATGATCACGGTCCACAACGGCGTGGACCTCGAAAGATACCGGGATCCGCTGGATCCTGGTGGGAAAAGCGAGCTGAGAACGTCCATAGGAATCGAGGAGGAGGATTTTGTCGCCGTCATGATCGCGGGGTTCAGGCCTGAAAAGGGGCATGTATTCGCCTTGAGAGCCATCGAGCGGCTTGTCCGGGACGGCCGAAGGATCAAGCTGGTCCTCGTTGGAGACGGCGAGAGGAGGCCGGAACTTGAAGCCCTTTCAAGATCCCTGGGCCTTGGCGAGA
>Ga0315279_10004142_pt1 | contig 19630 bp, 16 predicted proteins | sample YL17G06_20_MG_FD_203694 | JGI IMG/M metagenome (GOLD analysis project Ga0315279, IMG submission 203694) | Sediment microbial communities from Yellowstone Lake, YNP, Wyoming, USA - YL17G06_20 | ecosystem: Environmental > Aquatic > Freshwater > Lake > Sediment | place: USA: Wyoming | collected... | reverse complement strand
CAGCGTCCAATATTGCTTCCTAGTTAACGGTTCAGAACATTTAAGATTTATGTAATCAAGTTCTAGAACAACTTAGAACCAAGTTGCATACGCGTTTCTTCCGAATCGGAGCCGATAATATGAATTAACCGTACATAAGGCTTTTTACCTTCGCATACTCAGACAATTGCAGGGTGCAAGTTAAACTCAAGCTCTCCTTCTCTATTCTCCCATCGGCTCTCCCCTCGAAGCTAAGCTTCGTTTAAGACTTGCACCCAACAAAACCACAAAATAGTCAGAGTCAATCGTTCTCTCCCAGCCCCCAATCTATTGGCACGTATCGCTTGAATAGCCATTCTCAGGCCAGTTCATCTTGCTGATATAGAGGCAAGTTACGCGTTCTTCCGCATTACTAGAAACGCGATTTCGTGCTTCTTGGAAAAGCCTAGGTTTTGATACATGTGAATCGCTGGTGCATTGTCGGTTCTCACGAAAAGGCTTATGATTCGTCCTTTTGAGGCAAGATCCGCTGCCACAGCACTCGTGCACGCCGTGGCGAACCCTCGGTTTCTATAAGCTTCATCCGTAACTATGTTGCCAAGTTGCGCGATCTTTGGAGTAACTGCATGAACGCCAGCCGCGCTTACTATCTTTCCCTCACGTTTTACGCAATAGTACGGTCCAGCCTCAAACTGTATTGGAGTCCAAGCCTCCGCATGGTGCTCCTCATAGAACCGACTCAGCGGTTCCAGCTCACGCCTAGAGACCCTCACGACCCCAACATTTGCAGACCTGATTTTTCCAAAAGGATCTGCAGCCATTTGATGCTCATGATGGACATGCAAGACAGTTGAACATTTTTCGAATAAACCAACATCTCCGGGGTGGCAAAGCGAAATGAATTCGTTTGAGACACAGCTCAAAGCTTTCTTTAGGAGAGCCTGTTTGGTTTCCAACGTGCCCCTGCTGAAAAAAACGCTTGGTAGTGAGAAGCCGTGATATACGCTACACACCCCAGCCACTTTGTGGCCCTCCAAAACACAGTAAACGTCACTTATCCGATGTAGAGGTGAATAGAGATCGCCAAGAACTAGAACGTTGCCGATCGGATCCTGTAACACGTATCTTCTGCAGTTTCTTTGCAGACTTGTTGAGACAACTCTCCTAATCCGCAAATGCTCACCGTTAATTACAAGCTTTCAACGATTGTGTTCTGCGCCAACGCAACGTACGTTCGCGGGGGTTCGAACGGCTCTTGACTACGATATTCCAGCGTCTTTCCTGAGTATCTCTGCTTTGTCGGTTCGTTCCCACGTAAAGTCTGGATCGTCCTTTCCAAAATGCCCGAACACGGCTGCTTTCCTGTATATCGGTCTAAGCAAGTTCAAACGAGTTATGATTGCTTTAGGTCTCATGTCAAAATGCTTTCTCACCAATTCCAGAATCTTCTCATCAGATATCTTTCCCGTGCAAAAAGTATTCACCATCACGGAGACTGGTTGAGCTACTCCAATTGCATATGATATTTGAACCTCGCATTGATCTGCCAAACCCGCAGCTACGACATTTTTTGCAATATACCTCGCCATATAACAGCCAGATCTGTCAACCTTCGAAGGGTCTTTTCCAGAAAAGCAGCCTCCGCCGTGGCTTCCAACACCCCCATAAGTGTCAACAATAATCTTTCTTCCCGTCAAACCCGAATCCGCCAAGGTTCCTCCGATCACGAATCGTCCTGTCTCATTAACGTAGTATCTCGTGTTTACGTCCAGCATATTCGGAGGTATGACCTTTTCAATGACCTGCTTTATTATGTCCTCCCTCATCTTTTCTCTGTCAACACTCTCAATATGCTGAGCGGCTATCACAACAGCGTCCACTCTCTTGGGCTTTCCATTTACATATTCAACTGTAGCCTGCGACTTGCCGTCTGGCCTTAGATAAGGCAGAATCTTACTCTTCCTGCATTCGGAAAGTCTTCTCACCAAATTGTGCGCAAGCATTATTGGCAGAGGCATCAATTCCTTCGTTTCATTCGTCGCATAGCCGAACACCATTCCCTGGTCTCCAGCGCCCTGTTCACGATCTTCCGTTTCGTTCACTCCTCTTGCAATATCTGGGGACTGCTCGGTTATCGAAACCAGAACGCCGCAAGTTTCCCAATCCATCCCGTCTTTAGCATTGTCCAGACCTATTTCCTTCAATGTTTTTCTAACAATTTTGGGAATGTCCACGTAACAAGAGGTCGTTATCTGGCCTGTGACTATGACGTTTCCCTGCATCACCAGTGTTTCGCAGTCAACCCTTGCCTTTGGGTCTTTTCCCAGAATGGCATCTAGCACAGCGTCTGATATTTGGTCTGCAACCTTGTCTGGATGACCTTCTGCCACTGATTCTGAACTGAACAGATATCTTCCATTGTTTATCATGAGAACCCTTCAGTTGGATTTTTGATACGTACCGTTAGTAACCTCACATCATTTCTTAAAAAACTTTCTAACTTCTTTGCATCTTTCTCCCCTAAGCTTCGCCTTCAACCGAGTCAAAACCTCAAACACATTTAGACTTGAAAGTGAATATTGCACCACGTTATGCTCATTCTACTCCAAACGAAAATGCGCGCGCTGCCTAATTCATTTCAAGAATCAACGCGTGTAGCTTTCGTGCTTTCCCAACGGAGATCTCCGCACCTCATAGTGCGAAAGAACCTAGACTACATTACGGAGATTTTCTCTTATGCCGTCTAGTCGACTAAGGTTGTCTATCACAACCTTCAATCTGTAGGAGCTGGTCAGAGTTCGCACAAATTGGTCTGAGATGAATCCTGGCCGAAGGACAAACTGGTAGAAGGCTTTATGGATCATCTGTTTGATCTCGTCTACAGGCACTGCCGTCGGACATATTTCGGAAATCGCGATGCCTGTCTCCCAGTATTCTCCTTTCTCTAGCATTCCATTAGCGTTGAATTCATCCCAAAGGTCTGTCCCTGGGAAAACGCCCAATATGTTAAATTGGGGAAAATCAATCGGAAGCCGTTTTGCGAATCGGATTGTGTTCTGGATTTCTGCTCTGGTTTCGTCGGGGGCTCCCACTATGAAAGAGCCGACCACCACGTCTAGCCCGGCTTTTCTGGCGGTTCTCACGGCGGTTTCAGATTGCTTTGGTGTTGTTCTTTTGTTGTAGTAGTCCAGAATTCTTTGATTGGCGCTTTCAATACCGAAATAGAGAATTCTGCACCCTGCTCTTGCAATTTCGTGTAGCATCTCATAGGAGCAATTGTCAACTCTTCCTTCGCAGATCCAGTCCATGTCTATTTTCTCTTTCTTCATTTCTCTGCAAAGTCTGATTACTCTTTTCGGGTTCATCGTGAAGCTATCATCCACAAAGAGGAACTGCTCGTATCCCTTGCTGGCTAAGAAGTGTAATTCTTTCAGCGTGTTTTCTACGGATCTGGGTCTCCACATGTTGCGAGCAAATTGTGTGCAACTGCAGAATCGACACTGATGAACACATCCGCGCGAGGACACGATGCTTGTGAACTTCTCCGGTGCCACGTTTGCCCCAGCAAGCGTGCAATGATACTCAACGTCGATCAATTCCCGATCTGGGAAAGGAAGAGAGTCCAGATCCTTTATCAAGGGTCTGTCAGCGGTCGAAGTTACACCGTTTTCTCCTCTGAAACTGATCCCTAAAACATCTTTGAGGTCGCCGTTTTTCTCGAAGCAATTCACCAGATCAGTGACTGTGTTTTCTCCTTCTCCCCGAACAGCAACATCGACTGACGGGTATTTGTGAAGAATCCTCTCAGAGTTGAAAGTCGCGTAGTAGCTTCCGAATATCGTGATGATATCCGGGTTTTCCCGTTTGACTTCATTGCAAGTCAAGGCAGCTGTGCGACCCGAACTAGCAAAAGTCGAAAATCCCAAAATGTCAGGATCCTCTTTCTTCACCCACCGAACTGCCTCCTCTATAGTAAGGCCCTTTGCAGCTTGCTCCAAAACAGATACTTCTACACCTCTTTCTTCAAGGACCGAGGCTAGATACAAAATGCCTAATGGCGGAAAAGACCCAATAGATTTTCTCCTTTCACGCTCATCAAGACCTTCATTAGGCCCAGCATTTACAAACGCGAACTTCATCTCGACTCTCAGCTTCCAAAGCTAAGTTCCATCTAATCTGCTGATAAACTTTTAGACAATGGATTAGCAAGCATGGTTCACGCCAAATGATGACTGAATTCGGACGAAAATCACAAATCGACTGCAGTGCGAAGGTGGGATTTGAAACCCACGAACGAACCTTCTTTGCCGGAAGAAGCTTCATCAAGAAATCTGTCTCTTTCAGTCATCGTTCATTTTTCTCCTTTTCTTGCCTCTTTCCACAATATTGACATTCTTCCGAAGCTAAGGGAATCTCTTTATCGCACTGAATGCATCTCTTCATAAATTCCCCCAGAGCCATCTTTCTGTCATAGCTGAAAATTGCGATGCGGCAGTTTTCGCATTTCAATACTGGAATGTTCTGAGTCAGATAAGGCTTCAATCCGACAAACCCCTTGAAACTGGCTATGTAAGCAGTGCCAAGCTCTCCTCCACAAATCGGGCATCGCTTGACAGAACCCAAATCTGGAAACTTGTCAGTTTTGCTCATGATCTGACACCCTTCTGATTTGTGATGCGGGGGGTGGGATTTGAACCCACGAACCTCTACAGGATAGGCGCCTCAGGCCTACGCCTTTGACCATGCTTGGCAACCCCCGCCATGCTAGGGCAATTCGTTCTATCTTCTATTTTGTAGTTGAAATTAAATCTTGCTTAGGCTTGAACGAAAAAAAGTGGAGTTGCTGAGTGCACTGTTCTCAGACTATTCTGAAGTCCTCTTTTATCGTAGTCAGCACTACGTGTGTATTGGTGCGTTCGACATATGGCAAGGCCAAGAGGCGTTTCGTGAATTTTCCAAGTTCTTCGCGGTTCTTAAATTTAGCAATTATGATGGCGTCCAGCAACCCTGTAACATCATACACGCAACAAACGTTGGGAAACCTTGCGATCTCGCTTTCCATCTCAAGAAGCCTGCCTTTAGAGACCGTTATCTCGGTCACAATTGTCAACTCGTAGCCGAGCTTTTCATGATCCACTAGCGCCGAGTAGCCCCTGATTACACCCTCGTTTTCCATTTTCGCGGTTCGTGACAAGACTGTTCCAATGGAGACACCGCACTGCTTTGCTATCTGCCGAGATGAAAGCCTAGCATCCGTGACTAGTGTTCTGAGGATTTTGATGTCTGTTTCATCCAACTGCATCGATCTTCACCAACATTGAACATTCATCCAAAATGCTTGCCTTCTATTTAACATTTGCTTCCAATTGAGGGAACAATGTTTTTATACTAACTGGTTATTCTCGCTAGATTATACGTTTGTTCACCGAAGAAGGCGAGACCACGATACACGATAAACTGCAAGCCATGCAAAACTATGAAACATGTGTCAAGCTAGCTAGCAAAGCTGATTACCTTCTGCTCCAGTTCACAGATCTGCTTGGAACGATGAAAGGCAGAACAATACCAGCGGAAGAAGCAAGAAGCGCCCTTGCAGAAGGTGTCACGTTCGACGGCTCGTCTGTACTGGCCGGAGTGAGGATAGAAGAAAGCGACATGATAATGAAGCCCGACCCAGACACCTTCGCTGCTTGTCCTCATTACTTTTACGACAAAAGCGTTGCAAGCTTCATTTGTGACGTTTACGAACCCGACGGCAGGCAATTCGAAAATGACCCACGAAATTTGTGCAGAAAGACGGTTGAAAAGGCAATAGATGCGGGATATGAGGCCACGACCGCTGCTGAGCTTGAATTCTATCTTGTGAAGAAAAACAAAGGCGGAATCTGCCCGGTCGAAGACCACATTGTGGACAACCAGAGGTACTTCGATAATGCACCCGGGCGTGATTCAACTGAACCTTATCGAATGGAGTTGACAAATGCATTATCCACTATGGGAATTACTGTCGAGAGACAGCATCACGAAGTAGGCTCCGCTCAAAACGAAATCACATTCAAGTACTCGGACCCCATCACAACAGCCGACAACATAATCCGGTACAAATTTGCAGCCAAAGCAATAGCCGACAAGAAGTACGGTTGGATAGCAACTTTCATGCCCAAACCATGGCATGGCAAAGCAGGAAGTGGCATGCATATCCATTTGGGACTTTTCAACTCGAACACAGGCAGAAACCCGTTCTATGACCCAGAAGGCTATGGTTATGTCTCACAAACGTGCCGATACTTCATAGGCGGACTCTTGACCCATGCTAGATCCATATGCGCGATAGTCGCACCCACCGTCAACAGCTACAAGCGATTGGTGCCGGGCTACGAAGCCCCTGTATACATTGCTTGGAGCAAAAGAAACCGCTCCGCCCTCGTCAGAATACCAGCATTTTCATCCAAAAACGAAAAAGAAGCCCGAATAGAATTCAGATGCCCCGACCCCCTGTGCAATCCTTATCTGGTTTTCGCTGTTGCGCTCGAAGCAGGATTAGATGGCATCAAGAATAAGATTGACCCAAGTGATCCCGTTGACTCGAATGTCTATCACCTGAACGAAAAGCAACGAAAAGACCTCAACATTGGAATATTGCCAATCTCTTTGAAAGAGGCACTAGAAGAATGGAAAACCGATGACATCTGCACAAGAGTCCTTGGAAAAGAAAATGCGGAAAAATATAAGGAACTCAAGATGCAGGAATGGAAAGAATATGAACACAATATGCCTAGAAAAGAAAACGAAGTGACTGCATGGGAAATCCAGAAATACCTCTATTCATAAAAGACACAAAATGAAAATCCGTTCGAGCTTTCTCGCTTCTAGACTTTAGATTTCTCCATCAAATCTTCAATTCCAGCACTCTTGAGCAAGACAACGTGTTTGATCAACTCACTTATGACTGCTTCCAAGACTTGTTTGCCCTTCGCCACCGAAGCCGTAGACTGCTTCCCAAACACTCCGCTCTGTGTATCGTCTACGGTGTCCAAAGGAAGAGTCAGTCCTTCTATCTGAAATGGATGTCTGCGAAGCTCCTCGTCCACACTTTTGCTCAGATCTACCAGATGCGAATGCAAAGCCAAGTTGACCGAAGTCTCCTCAGCGCCAGCGTGTCTCCGCTCATCGGGACTGAACAGCTCTGGCAAAAGCTTAGGCGAAGCGTGCCACCACTGAAAGATCGAAACAAAAATACCTTCTTTTCTAAGCTCTCGGCTCATTTCAGTGAGTGCTGCCAAGTTGCCACCGTGTCCATTTACAATCACGATTTTCTTGACTCCATAATAGTTGAGCGCTAGGCAGGTTTCCTTGACATATTCCTTGAAAGCCTCGGGCGACACGTGGATGGTGCCCCAAAACTGTTTGTGATGGGAACTCACGCCGAAGGGGATGACCTGCAGGCAAAGCACGCAAGTGCGTTTTGCTGTTTCTTCTGCAATTGCTTTGGCTATTAGATGGTCCGTCCCAAGTGGATTTGCAGGGCCATGCTGCTCGTTTGAGCCAACTGGGACAATGGCAATATCATTCTTGGCGAAATACTCTTTGGCGTCCGCCCAGCTCATTTCATGAAGCAAGACTTTCAACTGCTTCATCCTTTTCTTCAAGAAATGATTTAATTAAGAAGAGTCAATATAAGCTTGCAATTCCATCGGTGACGAATCTTTGAAAGCCCTGATTCTCGCAGGCGGCTTCGGCACAAGGCTCAGACCGCTAAGCTGCACCCGACCCAAGATTCTGTTTCCCATAGTAAACAAGCCGCTCCTGCAGTGGACTTTCGAAAGACTAGCTAGATACAAGATCAAGGAAGCAATAATCGCAACCAACTATCAAACAGAAGCAGCCATTAGACAATGCAGAATCCCAAAAAACGGATTGCACACAGTCTACTCACGAGACCCGCCTGCAAAGCCACTTGGATCCGGCGGACCTATAAAGAAAGCCGAGAAAAGCATAGGCCAAGATGAGCCTTTCCTGACCCTTAATGGGGACATATTTGCTGACGTAGAGTATCCGAAGCTTCTAGCGATGCATGAAAAGAAAAGTGCGGTGGCAACAATAGCCCTGCACAAGGTCGATGACCCAAGCAGGTATGGCGTTGCGGAACTCGGCAAAGACAACCGAATCAAGATGTTCATAGAGAAGCCAACTCAAGAAACCGCGACGTCTGCGTTGATAAACGCCGGCGCCTACGTTCTAAGCCCGCGCATCTTCAAATACATTCCAGAAGGACGGGCAGTTTCCATTGAACGTGAAGTCTTTCCGAAATTGGCAGAAGAAGGATTACTCTACGGATATGCTTCTGATGGTCTTTGGATGGACATAGGGAAGCCCGAAGATTATCTGAGGATAAACAGGATCATGCTCGACTCATCTACGGATCAACCGGGAAGCAAAATAGGAAAAGGAACCACCATCAGGAAACCCTGTGCTCTTGAAAAAGAAGTTGATTTGGGCAAGAAATCGGTCATAGGACCTTATGTGGTTCTAGGACGAAATGTGGCTATCGGAGAAAGTGTTTACGTAAGGGATTCCGTCATTCTTCCGGGTACCGCCATATCAGACTTTTCGACGATAGACGGAGCCCTGATTGGCGAAGGAGCTTTCATCGGAAGAAAGGTGAATATCGGAAAGGGATGCATTCTGGGAGATCATGCCCGAATAGGAGACAACGTAACACTTGCACAAGGAGTCTTGGTGTGCCCAGCAAAAGAGATTTCTGAAAGCGTGACAACTTCCAAATGCGTCGTGTAGGAAGCAGAGCAGGATGATGAGCCAGAGACGGTTGTTTGGGACAAACGGCATTCGTGGACTCGCCAATAAAGAGCTGACGCCGGAAGTAGCCATCAAGATTGGAACTGCAATCGGAACCTTCTTCAAGAGTGGCACGATTATAGTTGGTCATGATGCAAGAACTACCGGACCTATGCTCGCCAAAGCTGTCATTGCTGGTCTAGCCGCAACCGGTTGCAATGTGTTACTTGCCGGAATGATGCCGACTCCATCTTTGCAGTTTGCGGTCAAGAAGCGCAAGGTTGAGGGCGGGGTGATCATAACGGCCTCGCATAACCCGCCTGAATATAACGGTATAAAGGTTCTTTGGAATGACGGAATAGAGCTTTCTCGCGAGCAGGAAATCGAGGTTGAGAGCATTTTCTTTGATGAGAAATCCAACTATGCGAATTGGAGCGAAATAGGAACGATAGCAGATGCGGTGGGAGTTATTGACGATTATGTTGAGGCAATCAAGACACATGTGAACGTTGCTGGAATTGCCAGGAAGGGCTATCATGTTGTAGTTGACGCAGCAAACAGTGTTGGAGGTCTGGCTGCGCCGTACATGCTCCGAGATCTGGGCTGCAAGGTTACAACGATAAACGCAGACATTGACGGAACATTTCCAGGAAGAATGCCTGAGCCTCGGCCCGAAAACCTCCAAGACTTGTCCTCCGTCGTTAAAGCTGTTGGCGCAGACTTGGGCGTGGCGTTCGATGGTGATGCGGATCGCTCTGTTTTTGCAGATGAAAAAGGTGAAATCCACTGGGGAGACAAGACCTTTGCATTGGTTGAGAAACACTACTTGATGGAAAACAAAGGCGAAACGATCGTCACCCCTGTAAGCTCCTCCACAGTTGTGAAGAGTATAGCTGACACTTACGGCGGAAAGCTTGTCTGGACCAAAGTTGGAAGCGTTACCGTCTCTCAAACGATGAAGAAACTGAAGGCCGGGCTGGGTGGAGAAGAAAACGGCGGAATCTTCTATGGACCCCACCTCCCAGTTCGAGACGGAGCAATGGCAACTGCCTTGATACTGGACATAATTGCCAAGACCGGAAGCAGCCTTTCCAAACTGCTCAGAGACCTGCCTAAGAGCTTCATCGAAAAAGGCAAAGTTGAGTGCCCAGAAGAACTGAAACAAAAAGTGGCAAAGCAGCTCGCCGAACAAGTGAAAGACTTGGATGTAAACATCACAGACGGAGTAAAGATCTGGTTTGAAGATGAGAGCGCAATATTGATAAGACCAAGCGGAACCGAACCCATCTACCGATTGTATGCAGAGGCGAAAACTGCTGAGAAAGCAGCGAGACTCATCAAAGAATATTCTTCGAGACTCGGAAAGATAATAGAAGCCCAAGGTTGAAGCATCGAGAAGACCCGTATAACGGAGAACCACGCATGTCACCATCAGCGTTACACATAAAATCGGAGGAAATAGACACAGCTGAAAAACGCCAAAAATACACAGTTGGCATCATAGGCCAAGACCAGACTGACGTTCTCTATGCGTATCTGTTCGCCGAGGCAGGGTTCAAAGTAACCTATGCTAACCCAGACCAGGCAATAGTAAACCTGCTTGTCAAAGGAAGGGCGCTTTGTCTCAGAACGGAGATAGAGAGCAAGCTGAAGGTCCATATAAGGAACGGGCATCTTGTCGCGACGAACGACATCAAGAGTGCTGTTTCCCAAAGTGACATCGTTGCCATTGCATTCTCGGCGAAAACTGATGAAAGGAAAGCCGTTGATTATTCCCAACTAGAGAGCACCTGTAAGATAGTTGGATCGAATCTTCGTTGCGGGTCTCTTGTCATCGTCTTAGGTGTCATGGGACTTGGCATCAATGAGAATGTCGTCAGAAAGATTTTGGAAGACACTTCAGGACTAAATCTTGGAACGGATCTCGGCTTGGCGTACGTCCCACAGCGAGTTGTCAACGGATCAGTATTAGAAGGGACCGCTAGTCATGAGTTGATGGTGGCAGCATCTGAGAAAAACAGCTTGAACGCAGCTTCAACAATTCTTGCTGCGATCGCCAGAAAGGGTGTAATAAAGACCGAGAAAGTGAGGACGGCAGAGGCAGTTGCCCTTTTTCAGGCAGCACGAGAACAGGTGAACGCGGCTCTGACTGACGAGTTTCGAGTTCTCTGTGAGAAGGCAGGTCTTGACTATTTTGACATCTGTAAGCTTCTAGATTCGCAGGAAGGTCGTTCGAACTCATCATCAATGTTTACGGGGGAGAATGTGCAGACGGAGACTTGCATCTTGCTTGATAGCGCTGAGAATGTGGCCGCTAGGCTTCGGATACCGTCAATTGCAGCAGAAGTAAATGATGAGACGATCAAGCATGCGGCTAATTTGGCGCAGAATGCCATGAGAGAATGTGGAAAAGCGCTCAGAAGAGCCAGAATTGCTTTGCTCGGAGTCACGCAGATACCCAACATGCGAAGCCCGCCGAAAGCTGTACTCCAGAAACTTGTGGAAACCCTCACGAGAAAAGGCGCGAGAGTCAGCATTTATGATCCATATCTCACGGAGAGTGCACTGGAAAAGATGACGTTTCCGTTCAAGAAAAGCCTGACTGAGGTCATTGAGAACGCAGATTGTGTGGTGATATTGACTGCGCATGACCAGTTTAGGCGTTTGAACTTGAACAAGTTGAAGCTGATAATGAAGATGCCTGCGGCGATTGTTGACCTTGAGGGAGCCGTGGAGCCGGATAAGGTTGAAAAGGAAGGTTTCATCTATCGTGGGTTCGGAAGAGGAGTCTGGAAGAAATGAAGAAGCTAGGTGTTGCGGTTATCGGGACAGGTTTCTGGGGAAGAAACCACGCGAGAGTCTACAAGGAGCTGGAAGAAACAGAGCTTGTGGCCATCTGCGACATTGACGCTGAAAGAGCTAGAAACGTAGCCAGCCAGTTCGGGGCGAAGTCCTACACAAACACAGCGCGGTTGCTCAAGAACGAAAGTGTAGAGGCGGTGAGCGTTTGCACGTGGTCAACATGCTTGGCCAAAGAGGCACTGAGAACCCTGAAGGCGGGGAAACACGTCTTAGTCGAAAAACCCATGGCCGCGAATGTGCAGAAAGCCAGGAAATTGCTGGAAACAGCCCAGGATAAGGATCTGCATCTTACGGTCGGCTTTCTCATGCGCTTTATTCCAGGACTGCAGCACATCAGAAGGGCAGTTGAAAACGGACAGATGGGGCAGCTGGTGTGCGCTACCGCGAAGAGAGTTTCTCAATGGCCAGAGAGAATAGGCGATGTTGGCGTAGTCAAGGACACTGCGATACATGACATAGACGTTATGAGATACATCTTTGGCGAAGATCCAGTTGCAGTTTATGCAAAGACGGGAAATATGGCGCACAGGAGATTTGAGGATTACGTTCAGATAATGCTCACGTACAAAAGTGGAAGAAGTGCGTTCATAGAATCTAATTGGCTGACGCCTTACAAGACGAGAACTCTCACTGTGACGGGAAGCGCGGCCATTATGAAGCTTGACTACATCACGCAAGAACTCACGGTTGAGGATCCAAAGCAGACTGTCCAGCCTAGATTTGCTCAGCAAGAACCGCTGAAGCTTGAGCTTCAACACTTTGCCCGATGTGTCTTGAACAAGGAAAAGCCTTTGATAACTGGAGTTGACGGGCTGAAAGCCCTTGAAATAGCTGAAGCAGCGCTGAAGTCGTCTGTGACTGGCAGAGTTATGAAGCTGGAATAGAAGAACCTAAGCCTTCTTCTTCCCTTCGCCTTTCAAATTGAAAGGTTTACCTTCAAGCAAGATCTTTTCGGAGACCTTCTCCTTCCACTTCTTCAGAAACGGTAAATCCTCGTTCTCCTTTCGCAACTCATCTGGTAGCATTTCAGGTATCTCGTCACGTATCGGATACCACCTCAGGCACTTTGGACAAATGATGAGACCTTCGACAATCTCTTCTTTTTCCTCAAAGACGTGCAATTCAAGCGGATGATGTTTGTCAATCGGGCAAGCGAGGATTTCCATGAGTTTTCTTTTCATTCTGATGGCTCCTTGAATGTAAGTATTGAGGGTTTGTTTATTAAATTTGTCAAGTCACTGCACGACTGAAATGTCTAAGGCTATTTGGTACCAGTTGGGACCAGTGGTTCTGACGACGCGACCGTAAGGAATCTCGAAGGTGGATGACAAGCTTTCGAGTTTTTCAGTGACCCTCTGCTTAACCTTCTCAACTGGGCTCTCAGCCTTTGCTGCATACTCAAAGTCATAATAGTGTATCCAGCCTCTGGGAGCTTTGAGTGCCGTCAGAGCATTTGGCAGATATTCAAGCGCCTTTTCTGGCAGGGGCATGAGGACTCTATTGGCCACGTGAACGAGTTTTTCCTCGATGAATTCTCTTGCTTCTGCTATTATCGGAATGACTTTTCCGTAGACGCCGTTGGCTCTTATGTTGTCTCGCATGTATTGGACGGCGACAGGGTTGATGTCGATTGAGTAGACTTTAGCGACGTTTGAGTGTTTGGCGATTATTATTGAGAAGGTGCCGACTCCAGCAAACATGTTAACAACGATTTCGCCAACTTTGACTAGTCTTGCAATGCGTATTCTTTCATGAAGAAGCCTGGGTGAGAAGTAGCATTTCTCGACATCTACGGCAAAGGAACAGCCAGATTCCTTGTAGACCGTTTCTGTTCTGTTTTCGCCGGCAACGTACTTCAATTCTCGAAGTCTGAAATCCCCTTTGATTGGGCTTGTCTGAGCCAGCACGGTTTTGACATTCGTGTGGGTGCTCATGATTGCCTTGGCAATGGTGGGGCCAGCATTTTTTGATGTGTCTGTTAGGCGGATTATTGCAATGTTTCCTATTATGTCGTAAGGACTGTAGACGTCTGGCGCGTATTCTGGCGGAAGAATTTCCTTCAGTTTCTTCTTCAAGTTCTGAACCTAGCTATACAGGGAATAAGAGATTGTTGGAAACATTTAAAAGTGAAGCGAGTTTCCTTTGTACAGAAGAGGGAATCATTATGGAGAAGACTTCATCGGGCATAGTCTATGAATGCGTGCGATGTGCAGCTAAGGTTCCTTCTGATGAATTGGATCTGCGCGGCGGAGAAATAAAGTGCATCGTTTGCGGGTACAGGATTCTCAGAAAGGTGAAGCCGCCGGTTGTTAAACGTGTTTCGGCGAGATAAAAAAAGAGGGCTGGCGAATACGTTATCTAGTCTTTGAGGCTGGCTTGTCTAGATCATCTTGGCATCAGCAGCTGGTCTTAGAAGAGTTCTTTTTCTCCGATTTTGCGTAGGGCTTTTCCGCGGAGTTTTACTGTTGTCCCGATCACTTCTTCGGGGGCTTTGTCAACGGTTTTTCTTTTGACAGTTTCTCCGCAGATTCCTTTTGGGAGCAGGCGTCGTTTTGTGCAAAGGGCGTAGGTGCAGTTTGCAACGTTGCACATTTCTTCGGTCCATCTGCACCAAACTCCTTCTCGTTGGTAGAGGATAGCGTTCTTAACGCATTTGAATGATTCGCAGCCGGAAGAACAAGTTTTTTCTTGTGCCAATGCGTGCACAACCTTTTTTGTGTTGTTGGCAGAATTTTAATGTTTCATGCAATACTTATTCTCTGTAAAGTGCTATTCACAGGATTTGATTTAAGCTTTTTTCCGCGGGACTCCTTATTTTGGCTAAGTTTCGCTTTTCTGCTGCTTGAAGCGCCTTCTTCTGTAGATCTCTAGGGCAAGTATGAAGACCACGGCTATGATTACTATGAGCACTGTTATCAACTGGTCCGTCTCAACAAGGAATCCGGCCAGTGACGTGTATTTGTCGATTTTGATTTCGACTGTTTGTGATGTGGCTATGCCTGTTGTTGTTGCCACGCATGGCTGTGATTGCCCAGATAGATAGACTGTCACCTGTAAGTCTCCTCCGATGACGTTGCTGAAAGCGGCATTACCATCTCCTCCTGTAAGACCTGATGCTCGGTAGCTGTCTCTTTGCAGCGTGACGTTTGCGTTGGGGATGGGTTGCCCGAAGTAGTCGATGAGTCTTATTGAGACGGCTAGGCCGAAGAGCTCGCATCTGATTGGCACCGTGACAACTGTTTGGTTCAGGTCGACGGTTGTTTTGTTCAGTCTTGTTCCTTCAAAGTAGATTTCCACTTTGTATCGGCCGAAGACGAAATCGTGAGTTATCATTCCGTTTGCGGTTGTTCCCTCAAATTGTGGTCCCCCTGTCAATTCTCCGATCTTTACCAAGGCGCCGTTGATCGGGTTGCCGGCTGCGTCGACGGCGTTGATTTGCATGGTCAAGGTGGGGCAGATGATTGGTACTTCGGCCCATGGGACTTGTGGTAGCTGAAGGATCGTTGTGGTGTTGAAGAGCATGTCGTATCGTGAGGCGTTCAGGGTGTATGTGGCGTTCGGTAGCAGAGACGTGAAAGCTACTGTGCCGTTAAGATCTGTTGAAAGGGTTTCGTTTTCGGGGAACAGGAAGACTTCGGCGTCAGGGATGGGTTTTGTTGTATATTCTGTGACCAGGACTCTCAGGTTGGTGAGGCTGCAGGTGAAGTTTATTGCAGAGTCTGCAGTGATGGTTACTTGGCCTTCGCCTACTCTTACGTTTCTGTAGCGGGCCTCGCAGTCGAAGGTTCCGGCTTCAAGCCTCAAGAATAGCATGCCATTGTAATTGCTGATGTTACTTCCGGCAGTGATGCCTTTTTCAACTGCTTTGAAGACTATTTCTTGCACTGGTTCTCCGGCAAGGTTGAGGGTTGTGAAGTTGACGGCGAAGCCTGGGACTGTGAAGTTTTGAATGTCGTCTGGGGTTTTTCGGGTGAGGTTTGAGATCGAGACTATGCGGACGGTGTACGTGTATATCATTGCGTCGTTTGGCACGGTCCAGTTTGTGAAGCGAACTATTCCTGCGTCTGATGCTGCCACGTTCTCCGTGTAGTATTGGACGTTGCCGTAGACTGAGACTGTTACGTTTTCGAAGGGCTCGTAGACGGCTTTGACGTCTATCTGTTCGTTTCTGTGGTATTGTGTTGCGTTTGTGAGTCCTATAGTGAAGGTGTCTGATGCGAGTTCTCCCGCAAAGGTGGCGTTGAAGGACGCGGTGTACGTGCCGACGAGGCTGGTGTTTGCGCCCGTTGGAAAGTCATTCGGGTAGACCAGTGTTGCCATCGCAGTTCCAGCTGCGGAGGTGGCTAGCTCGATGGTTTTGAGGGATGATGTGTTGCTGGGGGTTGCGACGCGGATGTCTGCGCCGTATGTTGTGCTGGCGTTTGCGCCCGTCATGGTCACGTTGAGCGTTACCGAATCGCCTTCCTGCCGTTGTTTGGGAAAAGCGAGCTCGTCGACGCTTATGATGTAGGCTGTTGAAACTGTGAAGATTTGCGTTGCATTATTAGTTGTGGCTGTGTCAAGAAGCATTATGGTGTGATTACCTGATGTGGCCTCTGGGATGACGAATGATGCGTTAACGTCGATTCCCTTTGCACTTTCGCTTTTGATTACGTTGCCGTCGAAGCGGATTTCATATGTTCCGTCTGTGATGGATATGTTGCCTTTTAGGTTGACGGGTGTTCCGATGGTTCCGGATGTTGGAGTCATGGAAATAATCGACGCAGCCGCTGATGTTTTTGGTAGCTGTGAAAGGCTCATGAACGTGGCTATTAGGATGAGGAGCAGAATTGCTGTGGGCTTTATTTTCTTGAGTGCTGGCTTCGTCAAACGTTCTCCCTCATGGTTAATATTAGGATTGTGAACACACTTAATACTGGGGGCATTTTAAACTTTACCTTCTATTCTCGCTTTCTGAGAAGCTTGACTTGTTCATGTTTCGTTGGTTCTGATGATATGGTTGAGTATGCCATCCTCATGTCTGAAGCAGATAGTCAAAAAGGTGGTGGTTTTTCGTGGAGCTTGCCATCACCATCTTCCATGTTTGGATGGACGGGTGCGCATTGTTGGTTTCGTTGGGTTTTGTTCTGGTTTTCTACAAAGCTTGGTTTGTTGATGTTGGTTGGTTCTTGCTGATAACGTTGAGTCGTTTTTAGTTTAAGTCAAATCTGTTGAGTCAGGGAGATGATGGTTTCCTAGGAACTTGTTGTCACCATCTTCCACGTTTCAGAGAAGATCTGTGTTGTTGGTTTCGGTGCGGTTTTGTGTCTGGTGTTGGAGGATTTGGTGGGCTTTGCGTGATTCTTGGTGCGGAGTTCGGGGGCTGCTCATTTTCTGGGTGTTTCTGGTGGGGCTGCGTCGTGGTCTGGTAGGATGTCTTCTGCGTCTCTTACTGCGCGTATGGTGTAGGCTCCTAGGCCGATGAATGCGCCGGCTATTCCTGTGATCAGAAACATTAGTGCCATGCCTGCGCCTGGGCCTGTGCCGATGAGCCAGCTGAAGGTGGTTGACAGGTTGCCGCCGGTTTTCATGCCGGGTTCGAATATGAGGTCTGCTAGGGGTCCGGCCATTAGCATTGCTATTGGTGTGGATATTTGGGCAATGAGGAGTCTCGTGGCGAAGACTCTTCCTTGTACGTCGGGGGCGACTTTGGATTGCCATATTGCTTGGCTGCTGCCGTTGATTATTGGGAGCAGGAAGAGGCCGAGGAATGCCGCGAGAGCCCACACGGTGAATTCGCGGCCTAGTCCCATCAGCAGCGTGCTGGTGAGGCTCAGGAGGACCATGCCGAAGAGTATGCCGTTGACTCTGCGTTTCGGGCCACCCCACGCGCTCATTACTGCGCTTCCTATTATGCCTCCGATTCCGCCGACGGAAAGGACGCTGCCGAGTATGATTTGGCCTGTGTTGTTGCCGGTTCTTGCGAGGATCATGGGGTTCAGGACGACGTTGCTGAATGTTGCGATGAAGTTTATGCAGAAGAATGTTAGTTGCAGGCCGAGGAGGCTGCGGCGTTCGTTGATGTAGCGGAATCCGTAGAGGGATTCTTTCCATATGCTTCCGATTCCTTTGCGTCCAGCTTCGGTTGTCGGTGGGCGTGGCACGTGTACGAACAGGAGCATGCTGATTGCCGTGACAAATGTGATGATGTCTATCATTAGTACGGTTGGGAGGCCTGCGATTGCGAGTATGAGGGCGCCTGTTATGGGGGCGAAGATGCCTGCGGCAAATTGGGCGGTTGCGAGCATGCCGCTGGCGCGTCCGTAGTTCTTTTTGTGGACCATCATGGTGACGGCGGCTGAGTATGCGGGAAAGTGGAAAGCTTGGAAGCTGGATGAGATAGCTCCAGTTACGAAGATGTGCCACAGCTGCAAATTGCCAGCAGCGTAAAGCAGTAGTACCGCAACAGTGGGCAGTCCAGCTGCCAAGTCAGCGAGCATCATCACTTTCTTGCGGTCGTAGCGGTCGACGATGGCTCCTGCTACGGGGCTTACCAGGACTAGGGGTGCGAAAGCGAAAAAGGCAACCAAAGAGAAGGCTGTGGCCCGGAAACTCTCTGCTGTCACTCCATAGATCCATATTGCGAGGGCAAAACCTGTCATGTTAGTGCCGAGAAGCGATAGCATTTGGCCTGCCCAGACTATGGTAAACCCTCGCATGCCCGTCACGCCGTTCTTCCTGGGGAGAATGGGCTCAGCCGACTGACTTGGCGATTCGCGTCCACTCATTTTAACCACCTTTTTCGTTACCAAAATCACTTTTTTATTACGAAAGTCTCGGCATCTAATAAAGTCTGTGGTTTAATGGGTAAAAGCTTTCAATGTTGATTCAAACGCATGCGTCCCAGAGCCTGCCCTTGGGAGTTTTCCGCTACCTTTTGGACAGTAGTTTCTCCTGTGCAAGCGTCATGTTTGTGGTTTGGCATTGATGGGAGGATTTATAGGACTTGCGTTGGCAGTTGGCGAGATTGAGCAGCGTCTTGAGTTACTACTCCTCAGTCTTGGACGCTTTTCTGTCTCTCTCGTGTTTGTGTGAGTTTTTGAAGTGTTCTCATTATAGCGGGGTGCTGGCTTATGTTTTCGTTGAGGATGCCTTTGTTGTCGATTAGGGTTGGTTCGAATTTGAGGCTGTCGTAGAATTGGTCTATTGCCTGCGCTTCGGCGGCCGTGATGCTCTTGACGGTTTTTTCGCTGAAGTTGGTGACTTGTTCTTTCATTTGTTGGAAGTCGTATTCTGTGGTTTTTTGGGTTTGAAGAAGGTTTTTCAGGTTGGTGTCTATTGGGATTTTGCTGACCGTGTCTTTGATGTTGATTTTGGTGAGCTTTTGTTCTTCCTGCATTAGACTTTCGATTACTGCGCATTTTCTGAAGGTTGCGCGGTTGAATCTCAATTTTGTGATTTGGTTGACGTCGAAGAGGTCGCGAGACGTTTTTCGATACAGCATTGTGCACCATTTGCTTGCGAAGAGTTCTTCTTTGGCGGGGGTTTGCACGGTGAAGGTTTCGTTTGTGCCTATGTGTTTGAAATTTGCCGTTGCGTCGGCTTTGAGGATCGGGATTCGTCTCATGTAGCCAGTTTCTATCTTGAAGTTGTCTTTTGTTCTGTAGGTGTTTGTGTACTGTGCGGTGATTCTGGAGAGTGGATACGACGGGTCTATGGTTATGTCGGAGTCGTTGTATCCTTGCTTGTGGAGGAGGTTTTTGATTCTCTGGTCGATTTCGGTTCTCACTTGCCCCCAGTCTTTTGTGCCTTTGTGGCGGTAGTTGAAGTCGAGGTCAACGGATAGGCGGAGCGTTCGTGATGTGTAGATGATGTTGAGAGCGGTTCCTCCGTAGAGGCTGAGGCGGGTTGTAAGGAAGCCTATGTTGGAGATATCTCTCAGGACGTCAGCGACTCTGCAGGTTTTTTCTATTTCTCGAATGTTGAACCCGTATTTTGCTGCAAGTTCGCTGAA
>Ga0315279_10004141_pt1 | contig 19631 bp, 22 predicted proteins | sample YL17G06_20_MG_FD_203694 | JGI IMG/M metagenome (GOLD analysis project Ga0315279, IMG submission 203694) | Sediment microbial communities from Yellowstone Lake, YNP, Wyoming, USA - YL17G06_20 | ecosystem: Environmental > Aquatic > Freshwater > Lake > Sediment | place: USA: Wyoming | collected... | reverse complement strand
ATGGTATAATGGTAGAAGCGGTGACCAAAATGGACAGGTCTGGAAGGGTGGTGATCCCGAAGGAGATAAGGCGGAAGATGGGGTTGGAGGGCGACACCGCTCTGCTGGTTGCTGATGCCACCGACGAGATCGTGGTGCTGAAGAGGTTGGATGTAAAGGATCTGGCTAGGATGCTGAGGCAAGAACTCAGGGGAACGGACGTAGAGGCCATAGGCAGAAGGGTCGAGGAGGAATCCGATGAACCGGCCAGAAAAAGGCGAAAGGCGCTTCGTGGTCGACACTAATGTCTTCGTTGCGGCGGTAAAGCCCTTCTCGAAGCCGGCTCCAGATGTGCGCAAAGGCACAAAGACCCTGAGCCTACTGGTCAAGCTCATCACGGATGAAAGACCGGAGATCATCGGCAACTCCAGACTCGTGGCGGGATACAGTCGCTTGGCAGAAGAGCTCGATTCGAAGACCAGCAGGCTTATCCTCCAACAGCTTGCCGCAAAGATGGAGACGATCGAGGTAAGCGAAGAGGCTTCGGGGCGCTGCAGGCCCTACCTGCCAAAGAGGGAGAGCGCCGACGTAATACATGCGGCCACTTGCCTGCAAGCAAAAGCAATCTTGATCACGAACGACGCTGACTTCGATAGGATAAGGAAAGCAGGAGTAATCGAGGTGTGGGGTATCAGCGAGGCCATCCGAAGGATGTAGCTGCCAGTCTGGAAGCGTGCGCGAAGAGAGACATAGCATATAACCTCTGGCTACTCCGGTGGGAGAGGTCACATGTCGGTTCTCAAGTTCTCCGAGATGCAGGACTGGGATGTCGTTGTTGATTCAAAGGCCATTCCACCTGAGAAACATGCAGCGCGAGAATTCCAGCATTTCTTCGAGCAATCTACAGGAGTACTTCTTCCTATACGCAATGTCAACGGAGGGGCTTCCAACCACGTCTTCATCGGTGAAGGCGTCGCGCTAGCTAAGAGCAACATCACCGTTGACGCTTCTGAGTTGGGCGAAGAGAACTTCCATGTGATCATAAGGAATGATCTCATAGCCATCGTCGGCGGAAGACCTCGAGGCACGCTCTACGGGGTGTGTCAGTTCCTCGAAGACGAATTGGGCGTGCGCTTTCTTACCCATGATCACACGCACATTCCAGATTCCTCCAAGGCACAGATCCCATGCAGAGAATACACCTACAAGCCTCCGTTTGGCTTCCGTTGGAGCTACTACAAGGAGAACTCCGATCACCCCGAATTCGCACCGCGATTGCGAGTGAACACGGTCACAACTGACGAGGAACTGGGAGGCAAAACAAACCAGGATCTTATCAGCCACTCATTTCACTTGTTGGTTCCTTTCAGCAAGTACGGAAAAGAGCACCCGGAGTATTACGCCTTAGTAGACGGTAAACGCGATACGAACACGGCCGGAGCCGGTCCTCAATTGTGTGTGACGAACCCTGAAGTGATCAAGATCGCCGCGGAATCCGCCGTCCGTTACGTAGATGAACACAAGGGAGTCAAGAATGTCAGTGTCAGTCAAGCGGACACGGACAGATACTGCCACTGTGATAGATGCCAGGCGATCAACGAACGTGAAGGCACACCGATGGGAGCCCAGCTCGCCTTTGTCAACGCCGTCGCAGAACTGGTCGAAAGGGTACACCCGAACGTCAAAGTGGGAACGCTGGCCTATTGGTACACGCACAAGGCCCCCAAGACCATTCGTCCGCGACATAATGTGCAGATCCAGCTCTGTAGCATCGAGTGCTGCACTCTGCATCCGATCGATGATCCGGACTGTCCGAGAAACAGGGAGTTCTGCAACGACATGAACGAATGGGGTAGGATCTGCGATGACATATGGATCTGGAACTACAACACCAACTTCACCGCGTACGACCTGCCCTTCCCGAACCTGCGCAGCATCGGTCCGAACGTGCGTTACTTCTTGAGCAACAAGGCCAAGGGCGTTTTCATGCAGGCCAATGGAAATGGAACTTCCGGCGAGCTTTCCGACCTGCGGAACTACCTCATAGCGAGGATGCTCTGGAACCCTCATATCGATGATCAGGCAACGATTGTGGAGTTCGTGAGGTTGCACTACAAGAGCGCAGCTCAGCCGATCTTGGATTACATCAAGATGCTGCACGACAACGCGGGGCGATCCGGTGTGCATCCCAACTGTTTCCCCAAACCTGAGGAGGTCGGACTACGGCCGGAGATCTGCTGCAAGGCACTCGACTACTTCGATCAGGCGCTGGAGCTAGCAGATGACGAGATGGTCCGTGCGAGGGTAGAGAAGGCTTCCATTTGTGCCTACAGGGCCGTGATCGAGGCAGGAGGTCCTATGGCGGAGGCTGAGCGAAAGTCCATCATAGAGCGCTACATCGAGCTGTGCAAACGCTACAGCATGACGTACTCCTCGGAACGCAAAGAAGCGACTCAGTTCTTCGAGGAACTCAGACAACGAGTGAAATGACTAGTGGCTCGTTGGGGGTAGGAACTCTCACAGCAACGTACAGGTTCTTGGTGTCGTTCGTCACGCAGATGAGCACCGACCTGTTCGCCACCGTGACCGAATAGCTGGCGGCCCCGCTCGAAAGTTCAGGCATCCCATTTGGATAGACGGCGACCGTTGTGAGACCCAAGATGAGTGTCAGTGAAGCAAGGCTGTGAGAGAAACCCGGCATGAAGGCGCTAGAGAATCCGCGGTTAGGTCGAACCTCAGTGGGCACATCTCGTCATATGACGAGATCCGAGCATGGCCCTGACCGAACGTGTTGGTGTTCCAATGTATGTTTTGACAATCCTTAAAAGACAATGACCTAGCTATCATTGGGTCAATGGGTCACGTGGAGGTTGACGTGGAAATCAAGAGCCCGGACGGATCTAGGTCCGTCAAAGCCAGCGCCTTGGTCGACACGGGTGCCACATTCACTGTCGTTACAGAGACCATCGCCAAACAGCTGGGCCTGAAGTTGACGGGAGAAAGAGTCAAGGTGACCACCGCGAGAGGCGCAGATGAACTCGACCTGACGCACGCGCTCCTTGAAGTTGACGGCAAGAAGAGAATAATGCCCGTTCTCGTGAGTAGGTCCCTCGGTAGAGTTCTCCTAGGAGTCATCACTCTTGAGGCAATGCAGCTACGCGTCGATCCGACTACCGGAAAGTTGGAAGAGCATTCCGCGTTGCTTTACTAGAAGTCGATCATCGTGCCAATCATCAACGAGCGAGCCAGTGGATGAAGTACTAGATGACGCTGGCCCGGTGGTGTCCGTACCGAAATGGGTCTGGAGCTAATGCTGAAGCGAACAGTTCAGGCCATGTCGTTGGTTTTCATCATTCTGCAGGTTCGGGCGCAACCTATCGCTCGCGGCAGATAGGCTTCTAGTGGGTGCTCTCCCATAATCATGCACGGCATCGAAGTTTTTTATGGTGGATTCGTAGCGTGCACCCGGCTGGTGACATCAGATTGCTTGAACGCACCAAAGCAGAGCTTGAGGAACTGAAGAAGGCTCCGCCCTTCCCTCTTCTCACATCTTGGACCTTGTTCGACGCCCCCGTCATCACAAGAGGCGTACCGGGGGAGATGGACAACCACCAGGCAGTTGACCCTCACGTAGTCGAAATCGATGGCGTATACCACTGCTACTATGGCATGTCCGATGGCAGGAACCTCAGAATAGGATTGGCGAAGAGCAAGAACCTAGTCGAATGGACCAAGCATGGCATCGCTCTGGATACGACCAAAACGGGAATAGAGAAGGTTGGTGTGGTGACTCCCTATGTGATTGAAGTCGGGGAGGAATACTGGATGTATTACCATTCCTACGATGGAGAGCGTGACAGAGGATGCTTGGCGACGTCACTTGATGGGATCAGTTGGACGAAGTACCCCGGGAATCCGGTCGTCGACATTGCTGCTGGAACATTTTACTCGAGAAGGATCGATCCGGAGGTCGTCTTCTACGAGCCGGGTAAAGAGACGTCTTTCAAGATGATTTTCGGGGCGTATGAAGATACCGAGTTTAGATGTGGATATGCTGAATCAGAAGATGGGAAGACATGGTCAATCGATCCTCGTCCGGTTTTCACCAAGGGAGCGACAGGAGAATGGGATGGTGTGCATGCTTATCCTGGACACGGCATCAAAGTCACTGGCACCTATTACCTGTTCTACCAGGGTTTCGACGGAACCAACTGGAGACTAGGGCTGGCTTACTCAAAGGACCTCAGGGCTTGGACGAGGTATGCCAACAATCCGATAGTAGGCCTCGGGAGCTGGAACACCGTGAGCGCAGAGAATCCCTGCTTAGTCAAGGTGGGGAACAACTTCGCTGGTCTGTTTTGTGGGGCTTTCACTGGCTCGGGCATATACCCAAGCTCATATGACATAGGGCTCTTCTATCAGACTGTACATCCGTCACCATAAGAACCAACCGTAACCCACAAGGAGCGAATCATTACGGATTCTGCTGGCGTGGCAAGCGTTTGCCGTGGAGAATGGTGACGATGAGCGGGCATTTCTTACACGATTCCTTTACCAAAACCTCTGACCGGAATCTCTGTCGTCACTCATGCCGCGCGATACTACTTGATGGCCTCGGTACAGTATTGTTTGACGTAAAGCCTGACCCCGTATTTGGATGCTTCTCCTGGCAGACCTCCCTCATTTGGAGACAGTTCCCTTTCTGCTTCTAGGGTATTTCCAATCTCCTTGAACCCCACTTGTTTGAAAGTCTGAAGGAATCCATCGAATGCAAGAGGGATTATGTTATGCCAATCTGTTCTCACCTTCTCGGGGAGTTTGAGAACTCCGTCTCTTTCCACCATACCGTTGACAGAGAACAGAGTTCCGCCAGGCTTGAGGACGCGATATGCCTCCTTGATGGCGTCCATGGTTCCAGAAATGTTGTCAAGTCCTCCCAGGTCGCTTATCACGTCTATTGAGTCAGATTGGAGAGGCATCTTCGTTGCATCAAATATGGCAAACGAGACATTAGGCGCCCCCCTATCCGCAAGGAGCCTTTGCCACTCCTGAAGCAAGCCCAGACTTAGGTCACACATCAGGATTTTGGCGTCCGCGTTCAGTCGGAGCACCATCGGGACAAAGCCACCCCCGGGTCCTGATGCTATGTCGAGAATTAGCCCGTCACTCTTCGCTAGGCGCATGGCGAACTCTCGTAGCTTGGGCCTCTCATCAAGTCGCCGCCTTTCCCTTTCCCAATTCTGAGCGATTATGTTTTCCTCTCGTATCTTGCTGAGAGCCCATTCTGGCCACGCCTGCGCTTGACGCCAAGGAGGAATGAATACAGGAATACCATCAACTACTGGATACATCTGATCCTCTCCCTCAGCGCACAGGAACCCATCGTTCCATCTGCCTTCCTCTAGGCTGCCAGTGAAACTCAGGGGCTTTGGCTTCTCCGGATGTGCGAAAATGTGGGAAAATGAGGGATGCAAGTTGCGTTAGAGATTAGTCTCTCTAAATATAAGATTCCTCAGTCTGCCATCTTCTCTTGTCTCAAAGCCAAGCGAGACTTGAATCCGGCATACTGAAGAGGGATCCCCCTTCTCTGCATACTACACTCGTGAATGGTGTCCTAGCTTCTCGCACTTCGGATGACTCGGCGGCGAAAGTTCTGCATAGTCCGAGTGTTATATAATCTCAGAGGGGGAGCCGGAATCAGAATGAGGGACAGCGGAGATCGCGAAGTGGTCCTGCGTCGCTCCAGGGAATGCTACGCCCACCGGGCAACTTACTATGGTCTGGTCGTACAGAAGGCCGGAATCAGCAGGGAGACCAGGAAGGAACTTAATTTCGTCGAGTACGCCATCAGAACCCATTCAACCCGCCCCGTCAAGAAGATAGCAGACATAGCGTGCGGCGGAGGGCGTCACATCGTTAGCTTGGCAAAGCGCGGATACGAATGTACGGGATATGACCTAGTCCCAGAACGAGTGGAAGTTGCCAAGGCATTCGCCAAGAGGATGGGAGTTTCTGTGAATCTCGCACAGAGAGACGCTACCAGGCTTCCGCGAGACAAGCACTTTGATGCTGTTCTTGCTCTCTACATACTTTACCTCTTGCCAAGTGATGACGATGTTAAGAGATGCCTCGCCGGCGTTCACCGCTTGTTGTCACCAGGTGGGGTCTTGGTGTGCAACATCTTCAACCCGTTCACTAAGGGCAGTCACTGGGTTAAGGAACTCGTTGAAAAGGGAAGCTACGTCGAGGAAGCTGGCGGTCCTCCTTCTATTCGCCGGGGTGGGTCTCGTTCACTTGGAGCCATCGAATTTCACCCCGTTCATTCCATCAAGCATGGGCATCCTATATGGCGTCTATTTCATCTTCTTCGCTTACGGCGGCTTCGCGAGAGTCGCCGTTGTCGCTGAGGAGGTGAGGGACGCTAGGCGTGTCGTCCCTCGTGCTATCATGTTCGCACTAGTCGTGTCGACGATCGTATACATACTAGTCGGAGTGGCCGCGGTCGGCCTCGTAGGAGCAGCGGAACTAGCGAAGTCAGATTCTCCCCTTGTCGACGCGGTAGGCGTTATTGGCAACCCGACCTTGACATACATCGTTTCAGCTGGCGGCATTGCCGAAACAGCTAGCGTCCTACTGACTTCAATCTTGGGGGTGTCGCGTATGGCCTTCGCAATGGCCAGAAGGGGTGAGCTGCCTTCGGTCATGGGCAAGCTTCATCACAAGTATAACTCTCCATATGCCTCAGTTCTAGGGGCCGGAGTCATGATGATCGCCCTTATCTTGTTCGTTGATTTGACTGGAGTCGTAGCCGTTAGCACTTTCGCATCGCTCTTCTACTACGCAATGGCAAATGTCTCTGCTCTAAGGCTCAAGAGTCAGACTAGACTCTACTCTAGATACATCCCTATCGTTGGGCTCGCTACATGTTTGGTGCTCCTCATTCTCACGGAACCACTCGCTCTAGAGATCGGGTTGGTCTGCCTGCTAGGTGGTGCATCGTACTATTTGGTCAGGGGTATTGGAAAACCCAGCAAATAGGGAGACGCGTGTGCAACACGTGGAGTATGTATCATTGTCATGGTTGACGCCTAGGGCCATCTCGATGACGAGACCACTTCCGAGCGAGACTATGTTCATGCTGATGCTGGTGCACCTTACAACGAGATCAATTGTCTGGCTCCTTAGGAGTTTTCAAGAATAACCTGGAGACTGTTTTCTCTGAGTTGCTAGACCGACATTGTTCACTCAAACAAGTCTTGATCATCGCACTGCATGATCTCATAGGCGCATTGTTCGCACTTTTCCCAAGGAACCCGCCAGTACTTGTCGATTACCGTCCTCTTCACCCTGAATATGACCTCTTTGCCGTTGGCTTTGCTGAATCTGACGATCAAACCATTCCCGTCCCTTACTGTTATGGCATCGTTTCCCATTACTGCCTTTATTCCGTCCAGCGCACATAGGAAAGGTTTGATGTTTCTTGTTTCCATCTCGCATTCCTCCGGTTTTTCTCCCAATGTTCTCTCCGCCCCTATGCCCATTTTCAGACCAAGGACTAGGAAAGGGCCGAGATGCCCATGAAGTCTGACTGCGCTTTCCAATAGCTCCTCAGGAATACTCGTTGACATCAACTTTTCACGTCCATCTTTCGCACCTTTCTGATATCGAGAGCTGTAATAAGAGCGATGCAGATTAGTCCAGCGATAACACCGCCGATAGCGTGCAGCATGGCCCAACCAATGACCCCGCCCCAGTTCGCCAAAGCTGGTCCTGTCATGAATAACGTGCCTATGACAAGGCCCGCAACTGCGGCCGACAGCACCGAAACCAAGAGCATTGAGACCCTAGCGAACAGCTTATTCCTGAAGAGCCTATCGTATCCTATCAACTTAGTCATTACATCAAAGACGACGCTGGCTGCGGCAAAACCAAGAAAGTGAACCCCACCGGGATTGAACACGAAGTTTATGACCGTCGCGATAAATCCCACGCCAGTTGCAGCCCCGAACTTTCTGATCCACCAGACGGCAACCGTCAGAGTTGCGAAACCGATCATGTCACACAGGATAGGCAGGCCGAACACTCTGAATACGAGCGGAGAGAAAATGGAGTTCGAAACCCCCCAAAATGCTGAGAATAGGGCGATAGCGGCCACTTCGCGACTGCTAAAATACCCCATAGCGCGAGGTCCAGTATTAGGAGTTCTTAAGTGTTACGAATCAGAGAAAGCGTAACATCTCATCGGAAAGGCTTTTCACGCCTGATAACCGGTCTAATGGGATTCGAATGTCTCAGAAAAGCAAGGTAACTCGATTTAGCGTTTCACTTCCACCTACCCTCGTGGAGAAGCTAGATGAGACCTGGAAGAGCATGCAATACGAGAATCGTTCAAAGGCAATCCACGATGCCGTGCGGAGTTTCATAACAGAGTTCGAATGGATGCGAGAAGAAGCGGGGCAGATAACAGGCGCTATCCTTGTGCTCTATTACTTGGACAAACCTGGTCTTTCGTATGAGATCACAAGAGCCCAACACAAATTCAAGGATGTGATTTCTTCAACTTTACACGTTCACCTAGATGAGGACAAGTGTTTGGAGATAATTGCGGTTGAAGGAAGTGTCCGAGAGATCAGAAGCCTTGCTCAGGTTCTAATGGTCAAGAAAGGGGTAAAACAGGTGAAAGTCGCGACCATAGCACCGTAGGTTCTAGGGAACTCTCTTGGTCAATCTTAATTTCTCTACGGCTCAATTAGCTCTTCATGTGACCGCTCGATCCTTGGCTCGATTAGCTCACGTACGATCCTTGGCTCGATTAGCTCACGTACGATCCTTGGCTCGATTAGCTCACGTACGATCCTTGGCTCGATTAGCTCCGTATCTTGGAATCACAACTTGGGAAAGACCAGGGGGGCCAATAGCTCACATACGAAGGGAGATCTAAGACTCACCTTCTAATGAGGCCTTCTTGGGTGCAATGCCAATGCTTGGGCGACTACTGTATCCCACCACAAAACTCGTTGATTTGTAAGGTAGTGGTCAGAACAGAAGGAAAGGATGGATGAGCCCTGACGGATCTCCAGCGGGTGCCGACGAATATTGAGGATTCACCTAATCTCTTAACCGCATACGGCGGCTTCCATACCGGAACGGGTTTGAGTCTACGACCAAGATGGCGAATCTGTGTTTCTCATACGGTTCTTTGACCGAATCACGCGTTTTCGAATCCGACTGATCGGCGAAACACAACGGATCCGCGCGCATTTGAATAGAAGAGGGGAAGGAGGTGCCTTCCAAGTCAGTTCCGATGAAGCAAATGCTTGATTCTTGATTTTCGGGTTTCAGCGTCTCACACGCGCGGAAAGCGCGCCTCATGCGTTGTACATGTCAGGCCCCTATCTTTTCTTTGATGGCTTTGACGTCCGCTCGTATCTCTTCGATTAAGTTCATGATCGCGGAATTCGCCATCTCAGGGCTAGCACGCCTCTCTCTTCCACCGTAGCTCCCCCTATTGAATCTCTCTCTCCCACCGAAAGCCCCCTTCCTCCCCCCTCCTCTCTTCACATAACATTCGCGGCAATAAACGGGCTTTGAACCATCTGGCTTGAAGGGGACCTCGGTCTCCTTGCCGCATTCGGCACAGGTAGCCTTATGCATCTCGAAGCTTTCTCTTCTACCGTAGCTCCCCCTATTGAATCTCCCTTTCCTACCGAAACTCATAGACGATAGTGAACGGTTGCACCCCCTTATAATCGTTCGCGCGCAAGACTGTTGGCTGCCCACTTCGTGATAGGGTTGACGACCCTATTGCGATTGACACGAAGGAGGACGAGGAGCCTGCCTAATGCGATTGCCCTAGAGCTCTGGCAACAAAAACCAGGACGGCGTCTCAGGAAGAGGCCCTGAGGTCCCTGCGGTCTCTGCAAGCAGCGTGAGGAACGAGAGGATCATGCACGCGACCGCACCTAGGGCCTGAGTGATCCTCTTGCGGAAGATGATCGCGCGCCATGGAAAAGTGATTTCTTGTTCAGGAGTGAAAACGCGAAAGAGCAGAATCCATCCTTGGCCTTGCTGGTTCGTATTTGAACTCTTGACCTCACCTTTATGGCCTTTCGCGAGTCGGTCCTTCGAAGATGCTGAGCAGGGCCGAGGATCCTCGAACGGCGTGATGATTCCTATTCTTCGGCAAGCGTTGGTCTTGGTGAGAACCGCTAGGCGTCAGCATCAGGTTCGCCGGGAGAATCTCTCCCATGCGTGAACTCACGTTAGAAGGGCCACGAATTAGAAAAGCAGGCTGGCTTGTTAGAACCCCGGAGACGCAGACCGGGACTGTTCCTCCCCGGTTAGAAACAAAGCACAAATAGTACGATGCACTACATGATAGACCAGGATATGAATCACCAACAGAAGAGGGACGGTAGGAACGCGATACTCCAAGCCCTGAGAAGCGGTCCGTTGACTCTCACTGAACTCTCTAGTAGGACGGGGTACAGGAAGTCCACGATTTCCTACCATGTGAGGCACTTATTGAGCAAGAGCATAGTGGAAAAGGATAGGGAAGGGAGATACTCTATAGGAGGGGACAGGAGAATCCAAGTAGTCATCGTGGGCATCCTCATCGAAGAGCGCAAGACTGAAGATCAACTCCTCCAAGATCCAGGACTTGCAGCGTTCGACAAAGACAGCCGGCGGATTGCGTTCGAAACACTCAAGGCTAAGGGAGACATCGAGTCTGAATTGGTTCCATCCAATAAGCCAATGCAGTTGGGCGACATTGTGTACCGGCCTTCTTTCAGGGTCTGCGCTAGAAAGGACATATGCTACATGTGTCTCCAGCCAGTCAAGGCCACCCAAGATAAAGCGGTCCCCGCCATAGCTGGGCTGATACGAGAAGAAATCGGTGGAGGAATATACCAGGAGGCAGTAGTCGATATGCACCCTGCGTGTTTCTCAAGATGGCTGATCAAGGCGGGAGAGGATCTGTTTGGCTTGAGTAAGAAAGGCATGTGTTCATTATGCGGATTACCCCTTTCTCCGCCTGATCTTTGGGACCTCGTCGGCTACCGCAGTGTTGACATACACAGTTTTGAATCGCTAATGACAGCGAAGGAGAGGGAGCTCTACCAGAACTGGAGAGAGTCTCCATTGGGCAAGGATGCCTTTGTCCTACCCTTCGCGCGCAGCATCCCGATCGAAAGAGTCGAGGCCATGTTTGAACAAGTAGAGATATGGACAGAGAAGAGGGGTCTGGACATGCCCGAATCATGGGGGCCGGAAAGAAAACGCGAACTGCTTGACAAGCTGAGAGAGCTCGAACGTGAAGCAACGGATGAGAAGTCGCGTGCCATTAACGCCTTGTTCTTGCCCTTTGGGATAGTCTTCGGTAATATCAAGGCAACATATGCGATAAGCGGGGGCTATGAAACAACATCTGTCGGGATTGAAGGGAGGGAAGAGCGATCCATTTGGTCCGCAGTACCTATAAGTGGAGATCATGCACTGTTTCTCAACGATAGTCAGGGAAGGAGATTCCACCCCTATTGCTATGGCATCTACAAGAGCTTGAGTCTCGATCTTGGGGGAAATGGGACTGAGGTGAACCGCTTTGACTGAGTACTACTTTGATACAGAAACGACAGGAATCGAACCAGAGGAGGACAAGATAATCACGATTCAGTGGCAGCCCCTATCGAGTCTGTCAGGAGAACCGGTCGGGGAGCTTGAGATTCTGAAGGAATGGGAATCATCAGAAGAGTCTATCATAAGTCGATTCCTCCCCAAGGTCCAGCAGGAGAATCCATGGGAGTTCATCATGGTGGGGAAGAACTTATTGTTTGATTTCATGTTCCTCAGCAAGAGATCGGCGAGCTATGGCATACGCAATGTGGACCTTCGATTCCTCTATAGTAGGGTGTCGTTGGACATCAAGCCTATCTTAGTGATGATGAACCGGGGGAGCTTTAGGGGCTACGACAAGGTAATGGACAAGGAAGGCGAACTCGCGAAAGTCGACATCCCTAGCCTCTACAGGGACGGGAAGTATGAGGACATCGTCCGTTATGTATCGCAGGAGACTCAGACGTTTGTCGGATTCTATCAGATGCTCAAGAAGGAAATGCCAACGATTGGGGCCGACATATTGAACTGACTACAGAGGAGTGTCAAGATCCCGAGACAAGACCTCTCTGAGGAGCTATGGATACCTGTTCATGATTCGAACTTGGTTAGAATTCTCCCCATTATGGGTTCAATTACGCGTCTAGCTTCACGGTCTTCCTTCAGAAATGAGTAGAGGTAGAAACCTGATCAGCTTCTCCAAGAACGAGTATGTTGCGCGCCCCTCGAAACGAAGTCCCCTCACGATTCGAACACTGCGATATGTCAGGTGGACCTTCCACTTGAACTCTCGGCCCTCTTCATGAGCAATCTACGACATCCGGGATTTGATGTAGGTGACATGCTGTTAAACACGCAGACTGAAGCAGAATGCCGGAAGATTCTCTGGCGCTTTCTGGTGGCCCAACCGATATGACGACGTATAGCGTCAAATTCTTTGGCATCTCCAATGGTTCTATACTTGAATAGGAATGGACCGAGCGGCTCTTCCATACCTGAATGGGTTTAGAACCGCCGCAACCTGAAGCAGATTGTCTCAGAAATGGCGATTTCGCGGCTTTGGTTGTTTGGAGTCTAGTGTTTAGAGCGCACGATGGGGCAAATCATTCGAAGATCCAAGGAAGCCCTAGAGCGGCTGACCAAGGCTGAAGCCTTCGAGGAAGAGAACGTGCGTCTAGTGTCTAGTCAGTATCTCGAATATGGACCTGTAAACAGTTCTTGTCTTCGTCACTACCCTCTGAGCGATGACGGTAGGTGGGCTGACAGAATATTCTCCGCGCACGTCTTGTCCCCAGCGAGTATCGAATTCCGCTCTGGAGATCTTGGTATCGCCCGGTGAGATGTACTCGTTGGTAGTCTTTGTACCAAAAAGACCATCGATCGTGTAGAGACGGTGTGTTACTTGAAAAATCCCAGCATAGGAGTCTATGTTTCTCACCGTGACCTCGCTTATTGTGAAGTATCCCCTCGACAAATCAAAACCGGAACTCAGAACTGCCGTAGGAACCTCGTACCTAGCCAGGCGTTCATATGACTCGGGTTCTTGGTATTGCTCCTCAGTGGGTATGATTGGGACAAGCAGAACCACCAGGATCAGTACGAGCATACCGATTACTATTGATGCCTTCATTGTGCTTCTTCGTCTGACCTATTCGTAGTCTCTCATTTTATATCATTTGCGCCGTGGTGGTGTCGGTCGTACTTCCTACAATAGTGCACGATTCCAAATCCGACCTTCTTGAGCAAAGCGACATTCGTGCGTTCATCGAACCCTCGTGCACGCATACCATCTCCCCTCCTCTTTTCACTGTTTTTCCTTAAGGACATCAGCTGGGCGGGACTAGAGCACAAACGGGTTCAAGTCCAACGTATAGAGTGGTTTGGACTTCTCGTGCAATTCTGGTGGGCATAATCAAGCGAAGCCAGTGAGTTGTGTCGAACCTATCTGGGTCTCGGCGTTGTAGTTGAATTGACGAGGGTCTTGAGTCAATCGGAACAACTCGACGGCGGGTCGAATCGAAGCATAGACCTTGTAGGAGCCGATAGGACAAGATTTATAGGTTGGATTGGTGAAATCAACCCATGACCTATCGCAGAATGAAGGGGAGCGACACTTGGCATTGGTGTCGCAACTGCACGGGTTGGCCGGACTCCAACTATGACGAGAGTCCTACCAAACCAACGAGTGGTGAGCTATGCAACCAATGCCGAAGCAAACAAGCGAACGGAAACTGCCAGTCTTAGAAGGACCCTAATCAACAGCCAATTCTCGCCAATCCTCTGCAGGGTAGATATTTATCAATGAACGAATCCGCTCATTGTTATGACGGTGATCACGCGCGAAGCAGTATCACCCCAATGGGCTTATCACTGGTGTTGGAGTTTTGAGGTCCACTTGCCAAACTCTAACGCCCAGTTTCCTGACGGTTTCTTCTAGCATATCGTTGCCGATTCTACAGACTACTCCGATGCCCTCTACCTTCGCTTTCCAATCTTCTTCGAACAGATCTCTGTAGTTCAATACTTGACCGAGGGCTTTGTGGTCCAGCCTCTGCTTGGCTTCTATCAGCCACACTACCTTCTCATCGAAACTCACGTAGCGTCTCAAGTAATGCTTCACCTTCTGGCGGGAATGGACCGTCTTGTTAAGTGACTTTACACAGACAGCGTCAATGCTCTCCCTGAGTACTCCTTGGAACATCCTGGCTTCGGTTTCCTCGGGCAGAACTGGAGCTTTCTTCTCTCTTTTTGTGTATTCGAAATACCCGCGCTTGGCACACTCAAGCCCCACCGGCACTTCAAGATGCCATTCTCCAACCAGAACACCGGAATCTATGAAAGCACTAAGGATTTCAGCTTCCTTGGGTCCCTTTTCCAAGTCGTTTGATCAGTATCTGCCGAAAGCTAAATCTGTTACTATCCTTCGTGCTGCGAAGGGGCCCTACTATTCAGATGTCGTTTCAAGAGAATTACTCCCGCGATCAACGTCACCGCGGCCAAGACGTACCCCTCGACGATCTGATTCCGAATGGTGTCAATCAGAGCGCGAGCCTCTGCCAGACTCAGAAGTGCGGAGTGAAGCGAACCATGTACCATCTCAGATCTAGCCTTGCCCAACAGTGAAACGACTTCGTCTAGGCCTTTCGTTACCATGAATGTGGCCGCAGGCAGATTCTTGGTTTCGGCCAACTTTCCAATGCAGATTTCCTCTAGACGGTCAACTACGCTGGTACTGGAATTGTCCAAGACAGGATTAGTAACCTCAGTGATGTTCTGGAACCCATCCAGAGACCAGAGGGTGTATTGAATGTGGCGGGAGGAGAGTCTGGCGAGTTCTCCCCAAGTAACATCGACGGTGATCCAGCCTAGGCCCCCGATGTATACTTCGTTCCACTCGTGGTTCTTCTTCCACGTCTCGTTTCCAGCGTAGAGTGTCCCAACGATGGTTCTTACTGGAACATCAACGTCTAGCAATACAGCCGCATAGGCTCGAGCGAAGTGTCTGCACACTCCCGTTCCTCTGACTAAGGCCGCGCTAGCCAATTCTTGCTCAAACGGGAGAACCCCGTTTAGTGAGTCATTGCCCGGGGCATGCAGATGAGCCGTAAGGTTGTTGAAGACCACAATGCACTTTTGCCAGGAGGTCATGTCTTGACTAGCTAGCTGACTGGCCCAAAGCTTCACCGTCTGGTTTTCTTCATCGATATATCCCCAGTCCTCTGAACCAGTGGAGAGAAGATACCGTTGAGCCATACCTGAGGGAACAAGGCTATCATCTTCAACCGACTGCACATCTCGCCACTCTCTATCAAGAACACCCAAGCCGACATGGCAACTGCCTGAGCCCTGCAACACGAGACTTATCTGGTAGAAAGGCCTGTCAAATGCAGACGTCACTTGCGCATCGAAATCCACTATATGTGGTTCGACTTCGAGGAAGCAGACTTGCTCACGTTCCTCTGGGTCTAGTCGAATGGTCAACTGAGACGGTGACACATAGTTCAAAGAGTAAATGGACGCAGTCCCACCGTACCAGTCGGTGGAGGAGACAGGGCACGCCCTGAACGCCTGGTGGAGACGGAGGCGTGTGTATCTATCCACCTTTGCGTGAGAGCCGTCCAACAGAACCTCCACAGGGATGGTCTGGGTTGAGTTGTTCTCGATGGCCCAAATATCTATCACTCCTTCGGAATCCACGGCGTTGGCTGGCACTAGGAACTGCAGGGACCTGTTCCCGGCCTCCAGCTCAGTAGAATTCAGCAGAGTGTAGTTGTCCTTCCCTATTCCTGCGCTCACGATGGCTGTGTCAAGGTGAGAGGAAATGTTCAGTGAGAACGACGCCGTCCACCAACCTCCAGGTACATAGTTGACCATGTTGGTGCCCAAAGGAAGGAGTGCGAAAGCGAAGGGACAAGTCACTGTGTTGTTGGACACGGGCCAGAACCAGAGATCTCCACCAGACTCTGGGATCTGGACACTGACAGAATACAGATGCTCGGCGATTTCTGTCGTGCTCCACCCATCCCAATACTCAGCCCGCGGGTAATACTGAGACTCAAAGATGACAGTCATATTGCGGGATTGACCAGCGTTCCCTCTTCCTATGGAAGTGCAGAATTCCCTGGTGGTGAGCCGCATACTGACACCTGCCTTCGCGTCGAATTCTGTCACGAAATCCAAATGCTCTCCTAGATGCACTTCGATTGATCCGACATTGTCCATGGTTAGCTGTCCACGGACATGTGGAATGACAGCACCGAAAAGAGCGAGAGACAGAAAGGCTGCAAAAACGTGTTGATATGTGCTCAAGGTTCCTGCCCTCAAACTAGCCATAGCTTGGATTTGCCAACAGATAAATCTTAGGGAAGAGTTTTTCATATTCGCTGCAAATTACTTGGTCTCTCATATCCTTCACGGCCTGCTCAGAAAGTCTCTGCCTGTGGGCCGTATGCCTACTCTCTATCTCTCCCTTGTGCTCCATCCAGTACATTCTGTGGTTCCTCGGGCCAGGCCCTTCGACTCTGCGAGCACGAGCTGGTGTGGAACTGGCTCTTCAGTACGTAAAGCCTCCTTGAGAAGCCCGCGTCCCTTATAATCAGATGGCTGTAAAGGTAGGCCTGAAGAGGGACACATTCAGTTAGTTGGCCGGGAAGAGGAATGCAGAGCGAACGAGGGGGAACTGTGGCACAGATTGTTCCCTTTGCGACTACTTCCACGAGCCTTGTTCAGGGTGCTTCGCCACTAAAGCCTGTCTGGTCGACTACTGCATTAAGGGGATGTCGTACACCGGGATAACCCGTCCGCACGCTTTCTGTCTGCTAAGATCCTACTGCCCTATAGGCGGAAGAGAGAGACCCACACCAGAGCATGTCCCAGTCATCCGCCCCGGATCCAAAGCAACTGTGAGTCTGCCCGGATTCATACCGATTGTAAGCATCGCAGATCGAAGGTCTTGGTTCTGGAGCGATGTCCAGCTACCTATGATTATCGTCAGGCTAGCGGAACTGATTATGAAGCCCAACCTGCTCTCTGAGGTGTCTGGGAAGGGGCTCCATGACCATCTGGGATTCGATGGCAAAATAGTCCTTTCAACGATAATGCCCGATGAGCTGATCGATGAGTTTCAAACGGAAGACTACCTGAGGTTAGTAGGAGACCTTAGACCAGATGCAACTATGGTTCCAGACAACTACACATACATGGATGACCCCCTGTACCTGTCATGGTCACAGACAATCCGGCTCGTCAGAAACGCGCTCTCATTTCTGGAACTCGACATTCCGGCGATTGGTCTGATCAAGGGGGCAACCCCAGAGCAAGTTGGTTGGTCGACAAAGCAACTCTTGGAGATGGGTTATGTAACATTTGCCCTGCCAGCAAGGGAACTCTCGCGGTCTGAGCTTCTGGATAACGTCTTGGCGCCAGCACTCCTCGTCTTCGAGAAATGTCAGGTGAGTCCTAACCTGATGATCTATGGACGATCGTACCCAGTTAGAGGGCTGAAGAAGGCCAGCTACGCTAACCACTCTTGGTTCCTGGGAGCAAAGGGAGGCACTTACTTCAAGGGAGGGTTCCAGTACGACATCACCGACCCTAGTATCAGATTCGAGAGATGCAATTGTGGGTCATGCAAAGGCAGGATGGCCCAGGATCTGACGGGAGACACGCAGGCGCTCGCCTTACACAATCTTCTCGGCCTCAACAACGAATCTGGGGGCTCTGGGTAGGATGGGTGCCGGGAGCAGAGTCAGGCAGTTCAACCACAGGTTCTACCAAGGGGAACCATCGCTCTCCGATGCAATGGAGAGCTGCAACGAAGGAGGAGAATCGATCGCCGCGTTCGGAGAGTGCCAGATATCCAGTGGCGCGGACGGCTATGAACTAGTGAAGGGAGGGAGAATTGTCGGTATATTCGAGGAAGCATGCATCGAATCCGAGCGTGCGGTCTTCAAGTTGAGTACCGGGATGTTGCTTGAAGTAACGGGCAGCGGGATCCGAGAGATATTCACAAAGGCGAAGGCGGGTCTGCACGGGTTGACTGCATCCGACGGCAGCCTGTACAATGGGCCCCCCGGTAGTCGTACATACAGAATATGCTTTGAATCGGAATCTCCGGAGCTGACAGACCTGTACTCCCAATACTTCGAGGCTGTGTATGACCGGCAGATGCATCAATACCCTGACAGAGGCTATCCTCGTGTTGTCGTGGGCAATAAGATGGCCTTCTATGACCTGAAAAACTATGGCGCGAAGACTGGCCTGTACACCTGGAATGTTCCTAGGGCATACTTGGACAGGGAGGGGGCCGCGGAGTGGCTCAAATGTTTCTTCTCTGGGGATGGAACGGTCAAGTTAGTCTGTGCGGGCAAGGATTATGATATCGCGTTCGATTCCACTTGTCGAGAAGGCTTGGAACAAATACAAGTTCTTTTGCTAGATGAGTTCGGCATCCGGTCCACACTGAAACCTCGACCTAGAGAGGCCAGACCGGGCCGCAGGCCCGGGTACAACCTTCGGGTCAGGGACGAAGTTGAGTTCGCCGAAGAGATAGGCAGTTATAAGAAGGAGCATATAGAACGTTTGGAAAAGATACTGAAGAAGAAAGGGAGGAGATGATGGATGCCGGTCGTGTGGGAATGGGGTTCTGAGTTCTACCTTCTAGCAGAGAACTGTGAGAAATACGCTTTCGCGGCTTGGCGGGAGAACATAGCCGAAGGTGCCATTCTTGTTGACGGAATCGAGCGGAATGAAGGGATCACCTACTCAATCACTGGATATGCAAAGAGCCCTGGCCTTACTAAGGGTGTAGCCACAAGACTTCTGTCCGCGGCTTTGGGAACAAAGATCCGCTATTGCAGCGTTGAACTAGCTGAACAAGAGTTCCCTAGGCAGACTGATGTCATGTATAGAGAAGAGCAACTAGCCAAGAGAGTCGAGCTCTTGCTCCAGAAGGTCGGTAGCAAGCTACTAGAAGGGGACGAAAGCCTGAGGAACAGAGTCGGGCAGACAGGCAAGCAGCTGGAAGTGGACTGGACTCTTTCGTTGACGTGCTACGTTAGGAGTCCTGAAACACCCTATCTCATCGACTGCGAGGACTCTGTCTTGGACGTAGTCCTTCCCTTTGCGAAGAAGCTCGCCTCCAAGCTGGGTGAAGTCATCGGGTACGCACTTTACGACAGGGTTGAAGATCCCATCACCATAGATGTTGAGGAAGATGAGGGTCACATCTACGTGACGGCTATCGAGAGGTCAGAGCCGGAGAGCGGTAACTGAATGCATTGCGGTGAGTGGACCGGGCGGGACTTGAACCCGCGGTCTTCGGCTCTTCCTTAGTGGATGCGAAGCCGACGTCTGTACCAGCCTAGACTACCGGCCCAACTCCCTCATCAGTCTCGCGTATTTTAACAGTTGCGTGGTGGGCCAGGGCGGAATTTCAGACACTCTCTTGAACCGCCGACCTTCCGGTCTCAGCCAGTGATATCAGCATCGCCCCGATGAAGGACGGACGCCCTAACCATCCTAGGCCACTGGCCCACTGC
>Ga0315279_10004140_pt1 | contig 19634 bp, 15 predicted proteins | sample YL17G06_20_MG_FD_203694 | JGI IMG/M metagenome (GOLD analysis project Ga0315279, IMG submission 203694) | Sediment microbial communities from Yellowstone Lake, YNP, Wyoming, USA - YL17G06_20 | ecosystem: Environmental > Aquatic > Freshwater > Lake > Sediment | place: USA: Wyoming | collected... | reverse complement strand
GCAAGTATTATTACGTCCATGAATTCCTTGATTATTCTCTCGTGCATCTTCTTTAGAATTCTGGCGCTGTCTACTTCCATCCTGCTTGGACCCCTCACGTTAAACTATGATTTAATGCCCTATTTAAGCTCAAGCCAATTCTTGGAAATCAGCATTGATGTACTAAAAGGTTAAATTTCATGAACGTGAGTGTTAGATTGTGAAGAAAATAGAAGGCGACGACGATTCTAGGCGCCGTAATCGCACTCGCAATCATAAACGAAGTCGGCTATCCACGTATAGAAACCGAGTCGTGGACGCAGCTTGCACGGTTCTGCGTTATCCTCTGCTGCTCGCTGGTGTCGCCATCGAAATGGTTATGGTTCCAAGTGTCGCATTCGCTCTGATAGGTTCTTGGGGTGCTCTACGGTCTCTAATGCTCTTCCTCACATGCGATTCTCCCCTGCTCTACGTCTTCGGCTGCGAAATCTGGCGACAGCTCCACTCGCTGCCAGAATCTGAAGCTTTTGAGACGAGCCCTGAACGCTGGAACCAAGCACTGACCGAATATATTAACGACGTAAAAGATGATGAGTAGGCCTTCTACTTTCTCATTAGTTCTGTCAACTCTCAGACGCTTATGATCTAAAGCCTTACGTGCTACAAAAAAGAATGAATGGGAGAGCGATGTGCGCCTACTGCTTCTCTTTTTGTCCCTTGAAGCGCTTGACGTAGACTGCCACTGCAACTAATGTGACGAGGACTGAAGCTGAACCAATGTATGGAGCCAACAGACCAAATTTGTCGACAGAGACAATTACTCCGCCGACGCCCTTGTCTGGACTACTTTCCAGATGCCATGCACTTTGATACGTTCTGTTAGAGTTTGCTGAAGGAAGAAGTTGAAGAGGATCTGTTGGAGGAGCACCTTCGTATTCTTTGTGATTTTCTAACCCGTCAAGATAGTGCCAGACAGCCAAGGAATTGTTTTTCCAAGTATAAAGATAGAGAAATTCGTCGTATATATTTTGGGTCCATTCACTCTTGTCACTTCGGTCGATATCTTCGCCATGCCACCAAATGGTGCCTATGGGCTCATCGGTATCCTCTTCTCTTACCCAACCGAGAGTGCTGATTCCATGGTCAGAGGCACATTGTCCTACAGGTTTATCATCTACGAACAAAACGAGCCGTTCCTCTCCTCCCGCCACTATTTGCCCTTGCCAATTGCGGGTCGGATTTGGGTCAAGACCCCACACTTGAATCTTGTGTCCTTCAGCAATATATTCTTCACTGCCCCACCAGACATCGTATCCTCCCTTCACGCCGCTATACTCTGGTTGGACTGCACCAATAGGATACGGAGGACAGTGGAAATAAAGCTGGTCTACGGCAAATCCTGTCTCAACAGTTCCAGAGTCCCACCATACGTTCACCTCGTAGTAACCTGTCTTACCAGTGTTTGCTCCAGAGCCAAAATCGTTCGGAAAGCAGCAAAGCTTTTTCTCACCTTTCGCCAACTCGAAATGGGAGTCCCTGTACCAATAGCTAGAACTAGAAGGAACCCTCACCCAGACCTCAATGATTGTGAATGGCTCGTCGCCAATGTTCTGAATATAGATTATATTGATCCTGCCGACTTCTATCAAGTCCTTGTAAAACCATACCTTAATGTTCTTGGCGGCGTGAGCAAACGGAATTGTCGTGAAAAAAGCAAGGAGCGCTAACATAAAGATGGCCAATTCGATAAGCCTAGTCTTGTTAATTGGACTTGTGCGAACTCGCATTCTTCGCTTTCTCTTGTTCCCTTTTCATTTCTTTAGCTCTTTCAATAGGCGAGGTATCAAGGAATTTTGCTCGTCGGCTTCTCAAGGCTGTCTGTAGAAGCCAATCATGATGTAATAAGCAGTCTGTCTCTCCCTTCATCAAATAATCAGATTTCAGGGTGTATTTAAGACTTGTGGGATTTTGTTCTACAAGATCTTAGGTTCAACTCCCATCCCCAGCTCCGCAGACAAGAGGGATATGCTGCTTCTTTGTTGTGAAGTTATCAGGCAGTTGCCGTGGGTATTATGTGGTTCTAAATCCATTCTCTGGAGCTTGTTCAACTATTTTCTCTTCTTTCCGTGGGTCATTGAATCACAAAATACGTGCGCTTCCAAACAGCACAACAAAATAGTTGTTGTTTTCTCTTCTCTTTCCGAGTCATTGAATCGAAAGAAAATGCTTGATGGATTAGTGATCCAAACCAAGTTGTTGTTTTCTCTTCTTTTTCTGAGTCATTGAATCACGAGCTGTTATGTGGCTTCAAGCAGAGACGATGGTTAATTGCCGTCTTCTCTTCTCGTTTTGAGTCATTGAATCGTATAAGTATGCAAGATGTTATGCAATTGTCTGAATAGTTGCTGTCTTCTCTTCTCATTCTGAGTCATTGAATCGGCAAACCGTTCACTATGGATTTGATACGTCCCCGAAAGTTTCTGTTTTCTCTTCTCGTTTTGAGTCATTGAATCCGACACCAAATCACCCTATTCTCGCCTTTGAAGCCAATCCACGCTTTCTACAAACCACACATCCCGATTATCACCTGATTGCCACACACCCTATAAAGACCATCGAAACGCAATCGCTTCTCCTCCTTCCTATGTCGTTGACTGAGAACATCCGGAGGTCGCGACAACATAAAAACTCAGCCAATCCATCCTTCGAAAGCTATCTCTAAACTTTCTTTCTTCCCAATCCTCCTTCAACAAACAATCTAGACCATTCATCGAACCTTCTCAATCACAACTTGCCCGCAACCGTGAGGCTTGAAATCCCCTACAGCATGAAACTCTAACGCAGCCAACGCCAAGGCGAAGTTCTCATCTCTTGGTTTGCGCTCGAACTCAAATACGGAACCCGCTGATACCGTTCCTAAGACGTCACGTCTCATGTTTGTCTTTAGAGACCATCCGCTAAAGGTTTCGAAAGAGAAGCGTTTAGCCTTGAGGTGAACCTCTTCAGCGTCGGGCAGCTTCGGCTTTCCTTCGTGGAAACACCATGTATAGGCTTGTCTACAGGCTTCCAGCAGCTTCCTCGAAGACAAGAACTGATCGTCCTTCGGTTCATCTCTTTTCAGAACCATCGGTGAAACAAGCCGAATCATGAAGTCACTTGAGTCAATCTCATCCGCCCTCTGCTCCAGCAGGTCTGTAGTTATTGTCTTCACAGCAATCTTTTCTATCTTGACCTTGCCTAGACCTCTAGATTTGCTGCCACCGATCCCAGCATCGGTTAAGCTATTCTGCAGAAGATTCTCTGCAAACTTCAGGTGTTCGCCAGCTTTCCTACTAAGTAATATCTCAACAATAAACTCCGTGCCAGTCTCAATCACATCCATCGCATGCAACGTACCTACTTTTCCCTGTTCTTCAGCCTGCTCCTGTTGAAGCATGATCTGCTTAGCTGAGCCGGTGTTTCTGTCAATAGCAGTTGAGACAATGCGACCAATCGTCACTGGCTGATCCTTAAGCTCTCTGCAGCTCTGTCCATTGCACAGGAAGCCTTTCACAGGCTCCAACGACTTGGTGCCTGGATGATCCTTCTCACATTGTTCTGGTGGAATAAGTCTATCATAGATTTCATTGCATTGTGGGTTTTTGCACCTGAACATGTAAAGTGGGGTTGGGAGGAAAGTCCCATCGGATTTGCACGACGCATGTCTTGGATAAGAGTGTCTGAAGTAGATGTTAGAAGATTTGCCGCCGTCATCAACATACAGCTCACTATATTCTTTTTCACAACCGAGTCTGATCAGTGACAATCCGAAAGCGCCGCGGAGAAACGATCCAGGCACATAGGGTAGCGTATGCCTGATGATTCCAGTCCGCTTTCCAGAGCCAATGTGCAAAGGAGACTCAGTCACCAATTTCGCCGTCATCAAGTAGCATGCTATGTTCATCATAGATCACAACCTTTCCTTTTCTTCCAATCTCCCAGTGTCTCGCCCTCGAAAATGCCCTCTCTGTCCTTCTGACCCTTATAGAACTCTGCACTACGCTCCCGCACTTTCAATATCTCTATCTTCACTTTGCCGAGACCTCTAGTCGAAGACCCACCAAGACCAGCGTCTTGAACTGACTCCATACCTTCCCAAAGAAGTTTCAGCTCATCGTCAGAGAGGTTTTCCCCGACTATCTCAAACTTGAACTTCGTTCCAGCCGGGATTGCTTCCATCTTGTAGAGAGCTTGCTCATGCACAGAACCAGTCTCACGATCAAGTGCAATCCCAATGCGTGTCTCCTTTCCAGGACTGCCAACTGCAAGTGCATCTCTGAACTTGACTTTACTTGCTCTGCTTAGCTTGTTTCCGGCCGTACCGAAGACTTGACAGACAACGCAGAGTTTAGTTTCGTCATTCGTCTTTGACCCGCACATTTCCTTTGTCTCTGGGGGATCACATACGAACTTTCCAAGCTTTTTCTCGATCTTTTCCACTTCCGTTCTTATCTTTCCTTTCAGTGAAGATCCGGGTATGTACGGAGTCCCTTCCGAGTTCCGAACTACTGAAATCACCTCTCCAATTCTGACTTCTGGTCTTCCTGATCCGACATGCAAAGGCATCAAAGCAGTTATCTCTCCCTCTATTATCAGACGGTTTTCCAATTTCTCAAAAACCACGTCACTCACCTCCTTGACTTATAAACACCCTGAAGTTTTGTGCTTGAAGTTTTGGCTGAGCGCGCATTAGAGAGTCGCGTATCTCCATAGAGTATTGCTTCCACGTTCCGTGGAAGTTGGACAAAAACACGACAATACGTTTTTCTTCCCCTCCTACGGAAAACTCGGCTCGTGTGAATCCGTATCTCTGGCAAAGCCTCCTAAGATTCTCCAAGATCTCTGGTTCAAGATCCATGAATGGCTTGGCAAACAAATATCCATGAAGCATGATAGCATGTTCGAGAGTTCGCTTAAAGATTTCCTGTTTTCCTCCGCATTTGTCTATGATCTTCAGAGCTTCGGTTCCGAATTTCCAGTATCCCTTAATCTTGTCCATCTTGTACTTGATGAAATCCTCAGCATAGTCCATTGATTCCATCATCACGACATCGAATAGATTTCTTAGTTGTTTTATTTTCAAGCCATTATCCAAAGCTACGCGCGCAAGTCTTTCCCCTTCTTCTCTCTCGTTCACTGTCTTACCTCCTCTTTTCCTTTGAGAAGCGTGTTATAGATCCTGAAGGCGTCGAGAAAGAATCCTGTTTCGAGATATCCCGCCTTTCCCATCTCCGGATTTGCGACAAGCTCCTCGCCTACCCTCCAGGGAACGACGCTTCTACCCATTTGGTATTTCACGTAGTCTCGCGCTTCTTCATACCCTTCTGAGTAAGCGATTGCAGCAATATGAGCAGTCTGTGCTGATTCCATTGCTACAGGCAGGCGTTTCGCGTACTCTAGAACTGCCTTGAATCTCTCCCATCCGTAAGGTCTTTCTGACTTGTGCAAAGCCTTTGACTTTTTCCTTTTTTCGAGGTCTATGTCCGAAGCGGTAGTCTCGATTGTTGTCACCAGTTCGAAATCGACACTGGCCTTTCCTTCGTGCTTCTTGGCATTGGAGAGCAGCTGAGAAACCGCTTCCAGAGCAACATAGATAGGGAATCTCTTATGAAAGATTATCACGCCCGCTGATAGTGCTGCTTTGTTGTGCATCGCCTTCTCAAATGTCTCTTCAAGCTCCACGGCGCAATCAAAAGCGCCGATGCCTGGAAGAACTGCTAGCAAAGCATTCCCACCCGCATACATCCACATACGTTCCTCCTCTTCTGAATCATGTCTTCCATATTTTCTCACAACATCTGTTAGAGTAGTCTTGAATGTATCATCGACTAAGTAGCTCAATGCCGAGAATCTTGATGGCGTCATTCTCTTTCCTTTCTCTCCTTCAAGTTTCCGGAGCTTTGTTCCGTTGAAGATGTCTGCAATGTCGTCTGCATCAGCGTTTATCAGGGCTACAAGGCCGCTCTCGTCAGCAACATTGTCAAGCTTTATCCCGTGACCTCTTTGACTATCAAGACGTTGCCTGTCCACGTCACAGCGCAATTCAAACCTCGGATTCGCGTCATACGAGAACCGGTCATGATCAGCTGTCTCATGTATTCCTTTCCTGAAGCCGCAGATATCACATGCTTGGTCGCCTTCCTTCAAATCAGGGTTGAGAACCCTAGGTTCTTCCAGTTTTCGAGTTCGCATTTCACGGAAGAGCTTTTTCCAGACTTCATCGATGCGCTCCATAAGCTTCGTTCCGTCAACTTCCTCATGGTACATGCTCATAGTAAGCTCATCATCGGAGTCCGTTCTGAATCTTTCCTCAGCTTGCGAGATTATGGAGGCTACCTTGTTTCGCGGTATGATTGCAAGGAAACTGCCTCTTTCAGCAAAGATGACGCACTCTGGCCCGCCCATGACAGTGTTAACGGCTTGAGCTACTGAAACCGTTGCTCTCTTGATTGTTTCTCGCCGAGCGCTTAGATCAGGAGGCCTTTTCGAAACGTTGATAAACTCTTCTATCCCGCCCGTATCACCAATTAGCAGTGCGAATTTGCACTTCTGCAAGTCAAGGTCTCCGCTATAGGTGCCGTCCAGCCAGATGCATGTTGCTAAGGCTGTCGTCAGTTTCAAATGATGCCAGAGCGAGACATCGTTTATCGGAGGACGCGTATCAGCTGGAATGAAACGCAACGGAAGGGAGCTTTCCAAAAAATCGTAAAATTCCAAGTATGATTCTGCGGGGTGTGAAATCGCTTTCTCTGCTGTCTGCTTTATCTTTATTTCAATGTCGTGAGAGGTTTTCTGAAGTTCTGAAGCGTTCCACTTCCGTATTGGAACGCCATAGGAAAGAACATGCGAGAACTCTATCGGAAGAGCTGTACCTCTTTCGGTTTGCTTTTCTTCCCATTCCCCTCCTCGGTCAGCGCCTGAAGCTATGCGATCAGACTTGCAGATGATCCATTCGGCTTCTGTTTGTGGTTGAGACCACTTATGATGGCGAGCCGCTGTGACGGAGATGCTATCTCCCAGTGGCGCTGTTAGTCTTTTAGTGGCGCAGGCATGAGAAGGATATTTGTCTCTGTCTGGGTAATCCGTGGTTTTAGCCCAAGATTCTGGTTTGCCTATATCATGTAGAAGGGCGGCTATCTTCAGCGCATAAAGCTCATCCAACCCACCGTCAGTCTTCAAGCCACACATCTACCCATGCTAACCCTTAAACTTAAATCAATATATATCAGTTTGCACTACGGGACACTCCCCTCCAAACAATCTCCAAAACACATACCAACCAAAATCACAAACATATTTGGATCCCAATATAGGGCCTAGAAACTGTTCCACGCTCGCACACAAAACCGCCCTATATGGGTTTAAAGCCGTCAGGTTTGATCCGTCTGCTCTGCCTGACCATTTTCTTCACCCCAGATTTAGAGCGCAAAGCTAGTGAGTGCCCCAATGCCAACCGCGTTGTTCAACCAGAGTCTATCCGATTTCGTTCTGTAACCGTCTATTGATACGTACAATGCGACGGCTAGCGTAAGATTCATTGAAGAATTCGATGAAAAGAAGAGCGAAACCACTTGTCGTCGTCTCTCAAAAAGATTCACCAGACGACGACAACTCGATGAAAAACTCGATGAGGAGAAGAGTGAAAACCTTGTCTGCGAATGTTTGTCCATTGACGTTCGCAGTCGCAAGTCGGCTAAGTGGGCGTTACCAGCTCTGGGAGCAAACCCAACGAGCTTCTGAGAAGCGGTAAGAGGTGAAAAGCACGAAACACAAGAGAGTTGTTCTTGCCCTTGACTTGATGTTGGCTTTGGTTTTGATGGCTGTTCCCGCCTTGGCAGCTGACAACGCAACAGACGAAGCTCCGCCAGAAGTAAGCTTCGAAAGCAAGCGTCTAACTATGCTGTGGGAATCGCGACTCCCTTGGGCTTCTTCATAGCCTTTCTAACGTGCATGGCGGGATACGCCAGCAAAACGAGCCCTGAACGGTTCAAGGTTGAAAACCTGATCTACACGCGCTGATTAGCATCATAATCGGCTTCATAACCACATACGCAGGTCTGATTGGCATAAATGCTGCAACAGCCATCGCTTGGCTTGCGAACGGGTACATAACGTGGTACATCTGGAAAATCTCACGGATCGTAGCCAACAGACTCACAAAAAAGTACATTCAGCCAGCAACAGGACCGCCACAAGCAGCAACAGCCTAGACCGGCACTTCCCACAATCAGGCATATCCTCTTTTTCTTCCCCAATCACTAACGCGCGCCAGTCACCTTCATTTCTACGGATAATGCTGTCCGTAGTGCGCGCTCAGCTGAGCAAAGTCTGCTGGACCGACTTTGTCGTCATCGTTGACATCGCAGTTGGGGTTCCACTTGGACTTGTCTGGAGTCGAGCCATAAGCAACTGCGAGCAATGCGAAGTCTGCCGGGCCGACTTTGAAGTCTCCGTTGAAATCGCCTGGAATAGTCACTATTGCCCAGCCATCGTTTAGGGTGTTGTCAGTTGTGTCTGTTTCGCTTAGTACTGGCCAGGCGTAGGCGCTTATCGTATAGTTGCCCTTGGCAAAACCTGTAGTGTTCCAATGGAAGGTGAGGGTTGTGGAGCTTCCGCTTGATAATGCAACTTCCTGAGTTTGGAAGGCGCCGGTGCCAGCTACGGCTGTTATTTCTTGTTGGTTTAGTGTTCTGTTGTAGATCCTCAGTTCATCGACGATGCCCTTGTGCAGCGCGCGCCCGTTTATCTTCAGGCCCCACTCATAGTTGTATATTTCGCCGCTCATGAGCGTTGTGTTAGCATAAGAGTTTCCATTCACGTATATTGCTGCGTAGCCGTCCGAGTCGTACATCCACACCACGTAGTACCATTGATCGTAGGGCAGGTATGGCAGGGTGGCATTATATTGTTTCCAAAATTCCTGCTCCAAGTCGTCACCTACGCCTGGCGCGGTGCATCTGCCAAAGTTAAACCTGACCCCAGCAGGGTCGGCTACATAAGCATACGCAACATAAGAATAGCCCCCGGCTTCTATGAATTCGTAGGCTTCCGCGGGAACTTGCTCCAGCTTCACCCAAGCTGCTATTGTTACAGCATCAGAGATGTTGTTCAAGCTTGCAGAACTCGGAACATCAACATAATCGTCTAGCCCGTCGAAGCTTAATGCCTTTTCGAATTTTCCGCCGGTCCAGTTGGCTCCGTAGATTGTGCCATCGTTTTGGTTTCCAGAAGTGTCGTGCGCCGTCGTGCCGCTGCCTTCATCGAAACTCCAGTAACCAACCAAGCCATCGTTAATACCCGCGTCCACGAGTACACTAACATTGAAGTTTTCAGGGTAATCGCCTGGGTCTAACACTGTGACTGTTATGTTTTGGCTGTAGCCCTGACCAACTACAGTCTTGGAACACTTAACATTAGTGACGGCAACATCATGCACGGGTGGTGTTCTGTAATACGCTGTGTATGTGCCTCCTGAACTGACTGTTATAGTTGTGCTCGTTTCACCTGTGCCCCATTGTTTGAATGAGTGACCGCTCGCATCCGTGCCTAGAACTGTGAATGTGTGGGTTACCGTAAGCCCCCTGAACGTGTATGGCGTGTTCCAGCCAGTGGGTGCTCCATCCTCAGTAATAGCCACACCAACGTCGTTGCACTCTGTGATGCAGTGAGCAGCAATCGTGACATCGTACGTTTGCCAAGGAGCTTGAAGGTGCAGAATGTGGCCCGCGCTGACTGTGAAGTTGCCTTGATCGTAGAGTTCGCCGTATTGGTTGTGTAATTGCAGATGGTAGCATCCGGGATACAATGTAATAGTAACTTCTCCGCTAACAAACGGGATTTTCCATGCCGCAGCATTCGGATCGGATGCATTGGTGACGTATAATGTTCCCGAAGCTAACGGTGAAATGATATCGATTACTCCCGTCTGAAACTGATTGTACAGTTCGCCAAGTTGACCAGCACCAGGCAGTATCTCTGCGAATACTCTTCCATTCCCTGGATGGTGGGAAAATCCGCACAGCACATTGTCTATTGTTTCCGCAGTGTTAGTCCCGAAATTGTAGGCATTAGGCACGACCTGATAGTTGTGACCGTTCCAGTACTCCAGCTGAAGTTGAACATCAGACAGGACATCGGTCGTCACTAGGAATCCACCCAGTATCAACGCGGCGTTACAGAAAAGCCCCACCGGATTCAAACCGAACCCGTTTACCTTGAAACCACTAGACGTGAGTCCAGTCACATTTGTAAAAGTGATGGTGTCGTAGGTTATCAACCCGTCACCGATGTCGTATGCAAAGCTTACCGTCGGCTCGCCTGAAGGGCTCACTTCTGAGGTCACATTGAGCGTGATAGTTATCGGGGTAGTGCGATTAAAAGGTGTAAAATTCCCATCTCGTCTACACAGATAACCATATGGGTCTTGGGGGGTTCCGAACTGACCCTTTCCCGATATGCCGGAAGGGTCTATTTGGGCGAAAAACTTTGTCCAATTCCACACGTTCGAGCCGAAATTTTCGAGGGTCAAGATACTGCCGAAAGTTCTGACAGTCGCTGTGTTTTGCATCCAAAAGACGTACTGCCCCTGGCTAGTGTTGAATTCGAACTCGACGTTCAGTTGAAAAGACACAATGTAGTCAGAGCTTCTATTCGTCAAAAGAGACGCAATCGTGACGGTTCCCACAAAACTCTTGGTCGCGTATTCGTAGGGGCCGCTTGGCCCTATCCCGTAGTCAGCTATTCCCATCGGGGCTGGCTCTATGGAATTCCATAGATAAACATCGATCGATCGACCGGCATAGATGTGCCCGTCCAATGAGCCCACGTAAACGACACCATCAACAACAGCAGGAGAAGAAAAAACCCAATCGCTGGTCCTGAAGCTCCATACGAGCGTGCCCGTCGCGGCGTTCAAGCCATAAACACTGTGGTCATTTGAGCCTACGAAGACTATGCCTGCGGCAACAGCAGGAGAAGACTCCACCCAACCGCCTGTCGTGTAGTTCCAGATTAAGTCGCCAGACGAAGCGTCCAAGCAATAAATCGCGCCATTCCCGAAAGTTTCGTCGATGTTCCCTGATCCTACGTAGACCTTGCCGTTAGCAACAGCTGGAGAAGAATACACGTAACTGTTTGTTTTGTAGCTCCATATGAGGGCGCCGGTAGAAGCGTTCAAAGCATAGGTGCTGTTGCTGCATGACCCTACGAAGATCATACCACTGTCAAAAGTAGGAGAAGAATAAACAGCAGCGCCTGTTGTGTAGTTCCAAACCTTAACGCCAGTCAAAGCATCAAGACAGTAAACATTGTAATCGTTTGAACCCACGTAGACTTTACCATTAGCAAGAGCAGGAGAAGACCACACTTCACCGCTGGTTGTGTGGTTCCACACTTCTGCGCCCGTCGTGGCGTTCAAGGCGTAGACCTTGCCGTCAGTTGAGCCCTCATAAACGACACCATCCACGACCGCAGGAGAAGAATAGACAGCACCGTTTGTCGTGTAGTTCCACACTTTTGCGCCCGTCGTGGCGTTTAAAGCATAAACGTTTTGATCGTTTGAACCCACGTAGGTGAGACCACCAGCAACAGCAGGAGAAGCCCAATTTACAGGGCCATTGGTTGTGTAGTTCCATATCTGCGTGCCCGTCGTGGCGTTCAGCGCATAAACATTGTTGTCACCTGAGCCTACGAAAACCATGCCATCAACGACAGCAGGAGAAGAAGTCACGTAGCTGCCGGTCCTGTAGTTCCAGGGAGTTTCGTTTGTGTCTGGTGTTGTTGAAGTGGAATGTCCGGTGTGGTTCAGGTCATGGTGAAACATGGGCCACCAGTCGATACTAGATTGGGTCACAAAGCCTTCTTTTCCTCTTGTTGGTGCTGTCGGTGGGTCTATTGGGTCGTCAGCTCCAGTGTGAATGGTATCGCTTGTCTTGACCGATTGAATGTTGAAAACCAAGACCAACATGCTGATCAACAGAAGAGTGAAGAATACTGCAACAATTGCTCTATTATGCAAACCTCTCTCCCCAGTTACTCTAAGCCGAATCGAATTCTTAACACTTACGGAGAAATCTTCTATTACCCAGAGTATGCGCGCTAGGTTGGAACCTTCGACAAGGTGATGAACGATTCCAGAATGTGCGCTTCAGTAGGCGACAAGGCTCCAAGACCATTCATAATCGAAGCCATATTCATGTCCATCCTGCTCAACCAACAAAAAGAGCTCACAGAAATGGAGAAGAAACTCAAGCAACTTGAAAATAGCATTTCCAGAATAGAAGATGCGCGGGAGAGATCCCGGGAGCCTCAGACCGTTAATAAATTAAGTCCGTGATAATTAGTATGTGCTGAATATGAAACTTACAAGAAAATCTGTTGATAAATTAGATGAGGGTTTTCTCTTTGCCCTCGGCTTGGTAGGATTGGCCATATCTTTCATCCAAGTCGCGCTCAGGGATCCTTTTCAACTTGCGGCAGCAATACCGTTCGTGACCCTTGGAGTCATGTGGCCTTTCTACGTCGGCTACATGAGAGGCGCAATAGAGCTGAACTGTATCCAGGAGAGATTGAGAGGATGGATCTGCCTCTTAGTTGGAACCTTCTCCTACTTCGCCTTCTTTGCCGCAACTCTTATTCGCGGGTCCTATGTGAACCTCGACATAGTCACTTATTGTTGGACCGAATTGCTTGTTGCTCTCAGCATCCTACTGGGTTTGGCAATAGCTTATAAGTTTATGAAATGGGTTAGAAGAATATTCCGCCCCGACGTTCCTCTGAATCAATATGCCCTATCGGGAACTGCTTTTTGTGCTGGTACACTTGCTTTCCTATCATCGCTGGTAATAGGATATACTCGCGATCTTTATGGAAGAGACGTTTTCCGAATGATATTCGTGATTGGTTCTCCTGAACCATTGTTCTGGTTTTCAATCATTTTTGGATTACTCTCAGTTGCTATGATAATCGAAAAGGCTGCTGAGAACATGGTGTCTGTCCAATCAGAATCGCCAGACATGCGTAGTGTGCCCCGGAGGCTGCGGGATTGTTTTCTCGTTAGAGGACTTGTCTTTGGAGCGATTCTGCTCGATTACACTTCTGACTTTAAGTCAGAATGCCGTGTTCTTTGGCAGTTGGCTCTCGAGTTCTGGGTATTGGGTTCGATATTCTTGGCGGTTGGAGCCTTCTTTGTGTCAGGGTTACTACTTGTGTTGGCCACAGGCGTAGCCTTTGTAGCTGACATCATTTTTTGCAGGGCGGGCACCATCACGTTCAGGAACATCGGAACCAAGACTCCTGAGAAAGTTGGCTACATTCTTTGGGTCTTTCTGATTATATGTGCCATGGTTCTCTCGGGCAACGTCACCGCGACCATGGTTATGCTGGTTCTCGTCACGGTAGCGCACTTATTGCCTCATATTGGAAGGACTGGAAGCCATAAAAACTGATTGAAAGTGAAAGGATTTCACAGATTTCCATGTTCTGCAAAAGATCTTGGGGTGTGCTTTCTCAAAAATCCGTACAAAGTCCAAGTTCTTCGTGACGCATATTCAATTCAGAGATCACCAAGAAAAACGGCTTGGAAGAGACCAGATATTTGAATTCCATTTTTCAAGTATGCCATCTTTCTATGGAGTATCCCGTGAAGGCGCGCGCTGTACGCATTCATCATGGAAGGGGAAAAGTCTTTAATCGGAGTTTCGATTGGTTGTTTTTGGGTGTGTAAATTAGGATTAAAGCTTAACGGAAAGATGTGGCGCGAGGTAATCTGGCTTCTGGGCGGACCGATCGTTATCATTTCCATTTTCCTTATGTATACAGGTCCTATGTTTTTGGATGCTTCCTCCCCGCGTACACATGTTGCTGCGGTCGGTTTGCCAAGAGATGTTGAACTCGGGATAACTCTGGAACCATTCATAAACGACCTAGACACGAACTATTTTCTGCTTCCTTGCACTATGAAAATGGGCATTAAGCAGAACTCAACAAGAACGCTAGACTATAATATTGTAGTAACGCCCGAGCCTATCGCTTCAGGTTCTTACGCAACAGCAGTATCAATTCCATTTGCCAATCTTCAGCACACCGGACACTACGATAGTCTCGATCTGATCTCCAAGGAATGGTCTGCATTTGAAGAATATTCGTACTCATTAAACCTATCGAGTGCCTACACTTTTAGAACAACACAACGTTTCCCCGGAGATTTTTATTGGAGCTCAATGATCTGTGTTTGGTTCAATGCTCCCATGTATCCAGAAATAGAGCTTTCACCAACACTCACTCTTCCTAGAGGATTCATTGCAGTTCTGACGCGACCTTTTTTTGTCAAGCCTCAGTATTTCTACGAGAATATGATCCATCCTTTTGATCGTCTCTTTATCGGTATGCCGTCCAATGATGTTATGGTGTTCCAGATAGAAGTTCTGCGAGACACCTCATCAATTGTTCTATATTCGTTCTATATAGTCACTATTCTGTATGCATCGTATGAAGTTCTTGCTTTGTCTCGCCTCAGGACAAAGAAGCTCGAGGACAGACTGAACGTCTTCGTAGGCGTGGCAATAGCGAGCGTTGCCTTTCTTTGGTCAGTTCGTCAAGTAACGAATGTCATTTCCTGGTATGAGATGATCTTACTCGCAGTACTCGGAGCATGGATTTCGCTTGAAGTCAAAGAGGATTTGGAAAGCAAGAAAACACACTCATCTACTAAGCTTGAACAAAAGAGATAAGTCGCGTTTTTTCAGGGATCGCGCGCCAGTAGATACCTGTTATTCATGGCGTGTTTGTTTGGTTTCATAGCCAGAAGAGATCTTATTAATGCACGAATTCGGGGCAAAACAATAATAGTCCTAGATATGTCATTGTAAATGAGAATAGGTCTGTCAACTCGGCCGCATCATCCTAATTCTCCAATGTTCACAATGATCGAAGTCATCGTGATGATCTGACAGAAACCAATAAATCGTTGAAATCCAGAGGGCTAAGTAGACATTGTGTAGAGACCCGGTACATGCCACAATATACTCACAATGAAATCAGAGCCAGAGTGGAATCTTCGCACAGGACGTTTCATCAAATAGAAGACGGCCTGACTGATTTCCTGAAGTACGTTCCATTTGATTATCATCATCTTGAAGTGCATTCACCAAAGCTGATTACTATCATATTGGAAATAGGTCCTGAGCTGATAAGTTCACTTGAGCTGGCCGTTTCTTTGAGCGATTTCGGTATAGGTGAATTTATCAATGGCGATCGATGCCGCACAGACCTAGAGGATCTATGGAGAAAGGAAAAGAAACTCAGAAGCAACGAAAGAAGCCTCACATTCAAGGACTACTATTGCTTCCTAGATAAGCATCTAATTCCACCACTGAGCAGCGCATGCACCCAATTGAAAGGCTTTGACGTCTATGTGATGCCTTTTAAAGAAGATCGAGAATGGTGGAAGAACTACAATCTCTTGAGACACGACAAGTACAATAATGTCAAAGCTGCAACTCTCAGAACTGCTTTGAAAGCTGCAGGTGCCTTGTTCTGGCTTACGGACCACAATTCCAAAATGTTTTTCTTCGAAAAGCCCTTTTCGAGCAGCCTTTTCCTCTCGGTTGAAGGGATCGATGTAGACTCACTGAAAAAGCTCTAGCTTAGGCTCTTATAGACAGCCCTGACGGCGACACGCCAATGTTATCGACCACAATTTCGTTTTGAGAGTCTCCGCGCAAGCTTGAAGTACAATTCATCTTCGAACGCTTGCTCCCAAGGCTTCAGTTTATGTTCTGAGCCGTTCTGTCTGGCGATGGCCATGACGCGGTACAACGCTTCGAAGTCATCAGGCTTAATCTGTATGTTCTGCTCGACCATTCTCCTCGCCCCAGATTTCAAGCGCAAAACCAGTGAGTGCCCAATGCCAACCACGTTGCTCAACCAGAGTCTCCCCGATTTCGTTCTGTAGCCGCTTGTTCATGCGAACAATTCGACGGCTCACCTGATGCCTCTTGACGCTGTAACCTTCCAACCTCGCAGCAAGATCTTTCGGCAACATTCCTCTGCCGCCAGCTTCTAGGAGCAACTGCAGAATCTCTTTGTCAAGTTCGTCCGAACAGCAGATTTTCTCGATTAGCGGCTTCTGAAAATGAAACAGGCCTTTCAAACCCGCAAAAATGGTCCGCATCATCAGTCTAAGGTCTCGGGTATCCTGCTGAACCTCTTTTATCAGCTGCAGAGTGTATTTGACCCGACCGATTTTAGCCTCTTGAGGTCGGTTTTTCCGAGTTTCTGTAACATTATCAGTTTGAGTCTCCATGACAGAACGCTCACCTTAGGTTTTTCCTGATGTTGACGAGAGCGGAAACTGAGGCCTGCCAACCTATACTAACTGGTCTCAAAACCAGACAGGCTAGAAAGCATGGACTTTTCCCATGCCCCCGTGATAACAGAAAAATGGCTTTTGAACACTGTTTCACTTCCATTTTCGTCACCTCACATAGCTCTGAAAATCGATTCCGCCAGGTGCTGGAACTGGCCCTTCTGATACTCCTGCGATCTGCTTGAAGAAATCAACCAACTTGCCCACGGAGTCCGCCAGCCTCTGATCAGTTTGGATTAAAGCATCAATCTTTGTTTCCAATCTCTTAACCGAGTCTGGCAATAATTGTCTGGCTTTTGCTCGCTCTTTCCCGGTGTACTCTTCGTGCGGTATCCTCTCAGGCGGGCTATTGTCAGTTGAGCTCATTCCCTCGATAATACAAGTGCCATGCTTGACGTCTTCCTTGGCCTCTTCACTGTAAAAACGATAAATCGGCTTATGCAGAGGAATACCTTCATCGCCAAGAACCATTCCGAATCTTGCACTTAGAACAAGCTTGACTCGCTCAACGATTCGCCCTGCTTCAACCTCAAGCTCATCAACATCAAAGCCTCTCAGCTTACCTGGATGGATAATAACGTGCCTACTCGTCTTCTCGACCTTCACACCGAAGACCTTTGCGCCTAGCTGTTCCCAATTCCGTGGATCTCCCAGCTTACGCCAGTCAATTCGACACTTCTCATGCTCAACTATAGCGAACTTGACTGCATGGTCTTCTAGCAGAACGGGCTCTGAGGCTTTCTTCTCGCTCCTAGCGAGGATTTTTGAACCGTAAGGCGTCAGCTGATAATACTTCATGACGTCTGCGACTTGGAGCCTTAGCGTACCCATGGCAACTAGCTTGTTTTTCCAATAAGCGATGTTAGGCTTGCTACATCCAAGGACTTTGGCCGTTTCGGTTGCTGTGGAGCCTGCACCAAGCTTCTCAAGAACCTTCAACCCTGTCGACCCTAAGAGTTCAAAAGGTTTGTTTAACTGTTTAACTCGCATCTTACGACGCAAGAATCTCCCAGAAGCTCGAGTTCCAGCCAAAAAGCAGCACCTAGTCGTATGCTGGCACGCGATTGCTACTTCGTTTTGACTTTCGCATTTCTCAGCGTCTCCAGCTTCTTTGTCGGACAAGACTCGCGCAGCTTCGGATCATGAGCATGAAAACAAGAGCCCCCATCAAGTCTGCACAGAAAACCCAACACAAGATACTGCCTCACCTGAGCATACTCGCATAACAGAAGCTCACCAGCCTTCTCTGCAGTGGTCTCGGTCAAGCGTTCCAAGCCTGCTTCACCTTTTCTCTGCTGCCTCTTCTTGTGAGGCTTCGGCTGCCTTCCTGACCTCTTTCTCGACTTGAGCTTCAGTGAGCGTTCTTTGATTCGAGACGCCGACTTTGACAGGCACTCTGCTTTCAAGCGGATACTGCTGAATGATCCTAGAATCTTTGTCAGTCAGGCTGAGCTTGCACTTGCCGTCCATGCTTTCCAGCGAAACCTTGAAAACCACTTCTCTACTGCCCTTCTTGACCCGCTCAGTCTTCGATCTGCCAACAACCTCAAAAACCAAATCGAGCATGATGCCAGATCATCTCTCTGCCTGGCGGAGAAACAAAAAAAGGGATGGTCTGCTGGAGATATCGCCACGGGTCTGAGGTTCAAATCTCTCCCGGCCCACTTTGGGGGCTTCGTTTTGCTCGCTGTTTCTAACATTTACGGATAATAAAAGAACAGGTTAGTTTATGGGTAGCGTTGTCCGTAGTGCACGCTCAATAGCGCGAAGTCGGCTGGTCCGACTCTGTTGTCGTTGTTGATGTCCGTGTTGGGGTTCCACTTTGGTTTTTCTGGTATGGACCCATATGTAGCTGAAAGTAGGGCGAAGTCAGATGGGCCAACATTGAAGTCGCCGTCGAGGTCTCCTGGAATGGTTATCTTCACGAATCCAGTCCAGACGTTATCAGACGTATCGGCCTCGCCAGGAGCCCTGTCTGCAACTGCGGTTACGTTGTAGGTGCCCTTGGAAACGCCCTGAGTTTCCCATGTAAAAAGCATCGTAATGGTTGTCTTTGGCTCTACTGTTACCGTTTGCGTGTGGATTTTTCCCAGGTTTGCGCGGACGGTCACCTTGAATGTTGCTGATTGAAAACCATAGTTTGTGATTTTTATGCTCACGTTTAGGTTATATTCTTCTGCCACGATGGTCTTCTGCTTGTCCGAACCTGATATTTCGATATTGGTGTAGGGGTTCATTAGTGGATAGTGGTCTATGTTGTCGGGGTCAATGGTGTATGGTGTGTCGGCTACGAAGTCGCTTCCTGGCTCGTTCTGGTTTGGTCCGCTGTAGTAGTCTTGACCTGTGTAGCCGTTCCAGTAGTTGCCGCCTGAGGGATAGCCGTTATCCCATGTGTTAACAGACGCGTAGTTGTAGTAATCAAAGTTGTCTATGAAATCATTGTGGAGAAACACGTTACCATAAGACCCGCCCACTTCAAGTCCATCACTGTGTCCCGTTATGTTGTTTCTGGTCACCAAATTGGACTCGGAGTTGACGATCCATAGTCCTATGGTTGTGTATCCTTCAAGGGCTTTTCCTATTATGGTGTTTAGGCTTATGGTGTTGCTTGAGGAATCAGTGATGTGCATCCCTCCGTTGAACGAGTCTGTGACTAACACGTTTTGGGTTATCGTGCAGTTTGTACAATCAACAACATACATGCCGCCGGAATGACTATCCACGTAGTTTAGGGCCACAGTACACCCACTTGAACCATAAATGTATATGTTCTCACGGTTATCCGAAATGTTGCAGTTCATCAGAGTATTGCCATGACCGTTCATCTTTACGCCGTAAACGTCAGAGTTCAGTATAGTAAACCCATCTATAGTCACGAAGTCTGCCGACACACCGAATACGCGACTTGCATGGTGGCCTTCTAATACTGCGAGCCCATTCGCAACCAAAGTAACATTGTCCGTCGAGGCATATATGCCGTTTTCAACGTAATATCCAGCATCTACAGAAAGCGTGTCTCCTTCCCCTGCACTCGCCAAGGCTGCTCTGATCGTGGAGCAGTCATCTGGAACATGCAAGGTGATTGGAAATCTGACGATCCCATTAGAAGATGCAACATTGTTCTTGGTCAGATTCTCATCAGGAACGGGGACCACGTGGCACGTGGCTTCGTATCTGCCCGTCGCTGTTGATCTCCACGAGAAGCTCACAGTCTTGGAAGCGCAAGCTTCCAGCAAATCGATAGTTGCAG
>Ga0315279_10004139_pt1 | contig 19636 bp, 10 predicted proteins | sample YL17G06_20_MG_FD_203694 | JGI IMG/M metagenome (GOLD analysis project Ga0315279, IMG submission 203694) | Sediment microbial communities from Yellowstone Lake, YNP, Wyoming, USA - YL17G06_20 | ecosystem: Environmental > Aquatic > Freshwater > Lake > Sediment | place: USA: Wyoming | collected... | reverse complement strand
GAGAAAAGTGAGCTTTATGTCAAAGCCAACGAGGAAATCTTTCAATTAAAGGAGGTGCTACGCCGGACTTATGAATATCCTGACATCATCGGGAAAAGTGCTAAGATGCAAGAAGTTTTCAATATGGTAGAAAAAGTAGCCAACTCCAGAACAGGCGTCTTAATCCTGGGTGAGAACGGAACAGGAAAAGAGCTAATTGCAAACTTGATTCATGCAAGAAGCCAAAGAAAAGATGGTCCATTCATTAAGGTGAATTGTGCCGCTTTGCCCGAAACCTTACTGGAGAGTGAACTATTCGGCATTGAAGAAAAAACAGCCACAGGCGTGGGCTTCAGAAAAGGCAAGTTCGAATTAGCTGATGGTGGAACCATTTTCTTGGATGAGATAGGAGACATGAACCTTTCTGTTCAAGCAAAAGTTTTAAGGGCGATAGAAGAAAAGGAATTTGAAAGAGTCGGTGGCCAAAGACCTATTAAAGTCGATGTAAGAGTAATCTCTGCCACCAATATGGATTTGCATAAAAAGATTGAGGAAGGGTCATTCCGAAAGGATTTATATTTTAGGTTGAATCCAATAGTGATTACTATTCCGTCCCTCCGGGAAAGGAAAGAAGACATTCCTTTTCTGATTGAATATTTTCTGCGAAAGTTGTCTGAAGACAATAACAAACCACCTATCAGGCTCACCAACAGGATAATTGTTGCTCTGAAGGACTATAGCTGGCCTGGTAATGTGAGGGAATTGGAACATCTAATCGAAAGTGCGATCTTGTTGAGTGAAGAGGGCACTTTTCCGGAGAAGCTTTTGCCTCAAGAGATCTTGAAAACCAGAAGCATGGTTAGCTTGGATAGATATGGTAAACTCGAAGAAGTATTGAACTGGGTGGAAAAGAAAAAGATTTTGCATGCTTTGGAGAAGAATGGATGGAATCAATCCAAAGCGGCTGAAGAGTTAGGAATCAGCGAACCCACATTGAGAAGAAGACTCAAAAAATATAAAATCAAGAAGACAGCGAAAATCAAGTCGTCATAAATGACGATCCTACAGTAAAAGTATATTAATGGCAACTATTTAAACAAAATCCAGAAATCCCCACATTTTTACCCTTCCGTCAGTAATGTAAATACAGGTAAGTGCTTTTTCTTTATGCTGCTTCCATAGTGGATCTCAGATAGTCCTCCCTTTCCGCCACAATTGACGAGTTCTCTTTCCTGAGTTTTCAGTAAGGACTTTTCGATCAAAACATTTCCCCCCGGTAAACTCCTTAATCTCAAGGAGTAAACTCCCTCTCAAGTTTGTTGAACTCAAGCCCACTTTCAGGCATGTCCGTTGCAATCAGAGATGTCTGCAGAAAACAGAAACCCATTAACCTCAAACAAGGGAGAAGATACCGTGTTTTCAAAATCTCCTATGTTCAAAGTGATGTTGCTTCTGGTGTTCCTCTTGCTCGTCATAAGCATCGCCCTTGGGACACCTGTACTTGCTGACGGAGGCGGAGCCCAGCCATACCCGCCTACCCAAAGCCCACCCCAAGGAGCTTCCGGCGGGGATTCTTTGATGTTCACCCTGCTAACTATTTTACAATTGGTTCTTTAGGAAACGCAAAGATGCGAAGTCTGATGGCGCAAGAGAACCTGCCAGAAGTTTACAAAGAGATCGATCGTGCTATCCAATCTTCAGTTAATGTGATCTTGGAGGGCGAAAGTGGGGTCGGTAAGGACTATTTCGCCAGGTTGATCTATGAGGGAAGGAATTGGGGAGGTGAGTTGTGGGTCTATGATTGTGAACGAACCGATCGAGACCAGACAAGGACAGTCGAACAGCTAACCTCCCCAGTCTTTTTTCAAAAACTAGGGAGATCACAGAAAAAGGATACTGTCTTTATCAGAAGAATCGATCTGCTACAGGCACATCTACTTGCCCAACTCTCCGATTTTCTCGAGGAGTTGGGCAAGAGGGGGGTTTTCCCCAGAAGCAAACTTCTGAGTTTGGGCATAATTGGGTCGCTGGAAACAAGGAGAGAAAAAGAGTTGTCCATCAACATCCCACTTCATCGATTCTTGAATAGCCTTTTCTGTGCGAAGATCAGAGTCCCTCCCTTGAAGGAAAGGAAAAAAGAAATTCCCAGGCTGATTGAGAGATTTATATCCCTCTTTAACAAAGAACAGAAAAGGAACATTTTTGGAATCACTCCTGATGCACTTGCGATTCTCTTACAATATGATTGGCCCGATAATATATGCGAACTGAGGACGGAGATCGAACGAGCTGCTACTTTAATTAAGGATTGCGGGTCAATAAAACCTTCCGCTCTATCGGAGAAGCTTACCAAATCCGTATTGGAAACGCGATCACTTCACAAAAGTGGCAAAGTCTGACCGATTGCTTTTAATCTTGAATCTTTTAAGGTCCAGAAGAAATCTCAAGGCCTCTGGTTTGGCTAATGAATGTGAGGTTTCGGAAAGGACTATCTATAGGGATATTCAAGCACTATCCCAAGCAAGAGTCCCAATCTATTTCGATCATGGATACAGACTCCTTACTGATGCCTTTTTGCCACCTCTTAACTTCACCGTTGATGAACTTCTAACCGTCTATCTAGGACTAAGCTCAGACCCGGTTCAATCAGTCAACTGCTTAAAGAAATCAGCCAAGCAGGCATTGGCAAAGATCGAATCTTTGATGCCCGAAAAAATCAAAACCGATTATGAAAAAACAACACAGCGGATCACTGTTCAGCCGGGAGAGGAGAGTTCACAAAAAGGTAAAGCTCTCATGTTCGAGCTCCTTAGGCAAGCAATCTGCCAGGAGAAAAAAATCAAGCTACATTGTGGTTCAGCCCACTCTTCCAATGTGATCGAACTGGTTCCTAAAGCTTTGGTTTATCAGAAAGGAAACTGGTATTTGGCAGGGGAAATTCAAAAAAAAACAAGATACTTCCGATTAGATATGATAAAAGGTGTTAGCCTATCCTGAGGCCACTTCGTTTCGGAACAAAGCGAGGTGTTCCTTCAAAGGAGGTTTCACACTTACCGATTTCCGCTGAGAACAAAAACCTTCCGCCTGTCAGTCCAACCCATCCTTTTGCATTCCATCTTCCACTTGGACTTAATTCTATCCTTGTATAGTGTCTGATAGATCGGTGTTTGACGACTCCGGAAACTTCAAGCTTCGAAGACAAGATGAGTTTTATCTGGAACTGAGACTCTTCTGTTTTTGGTTTTCTTCTCTTGCCACCCTCAAGCAGAACGCCAGAACTATCGTGCAAAATTTTTGAAGCCTGAATCATTCTTTGGTGGCTGATTTTCCCTCTTCGCATGAAAAGGGTTATCTTTTCTTTGTCTACCTGTTTTGCAAGCTTGCCATTCCATTTCCCATCGGGATTCAAAATTCCCAAAAAGGACTGTAAGTCTCCCCGATATTCGACTCTGGCGGAGATCCTGCCTCCTTTGGTCGTCAGATCAATCTCTCCACGGTCTCCGAAGTTTCTGATGAAAGTGTAAAGTCTACGCTTCTTTATTTGGAATCTAATGGAGTGCGAAGTGCCTTGGCTTATGAAAGAAGACGTGGTCAAACTGTTCTCCGCTGAATTTCGGTTCGTTTTTGTTTTTGCCCCGACTTCAGACCTTCATGCTGCCCAGGGCCATTACAAACAGGTCAATCCTCAGATGTTTTGACTGACAGAAACTGACACCCCAAGATAGTCACCGCGCTCTTAATAGTCAAGATATTATCTACAGAAAAGTGTGCCTCTTTTGGGAAGGATACAACGCAGAGGAATAACTTCAACAATTTGAAGTGGGGAAGGCATTACCAAATTTAATCTTTTACACCGCGGTGAGTACGTCAATATGCTACTAAGCTCCAAAACATTACAAGGAGCATACATTCAAAATACGATTCCGGTGACACAGAATTTAAAACTTTTCCAAGGTTGGGGGCAAGGAAGGAAAAGGCGCAGATGACATCTGAAACCAGCCAGATAGAAAACAGAGAAGAGCTGGGGTATCTGTGCAAAACCCCACAAAAATCCTTCTGCGCCTTTTTTCTCTCAAACGAAGGCGATGGCCGCCCCGTGTCTCCGCTCCTACTTTCAACTTCTTTGATTCAACGAAGCTTAAACAGAGGCTAATAGCGGAGAAGCGTCCGGTATCAGTTCTTCTGTTGCTTTCAAAAAAGTTCTAAAATCGTCCAGTTGGGGACGCTTTCTTCTTTTAGAACTTTAACGAGCCCTTCTGGATTCCTTCCACCATATCCGATTGTGTAGAGTTTCATATAGTTTGACCTTTCCTGGCATAAAATAAGTCCACGTCTACCACATGTCAACGATTTCGATTGACTTAAGTGTTATAAGGTGTTACATTTCCGTAATGGGTTAAAGCTCTTAGTATGCAACAACAAAAGCTTAACAAAGGTTAGGGTGCTCAAGTTAATAAATCCTGACTCCCATAGTTGAAAATGGGAGTGGAACTCCTGAGTGGGGTCAGGACAGATGGTTGAAAGGAAGCTTTTTGGTTTCGGAGAAAGATTAAATATGATTAACGAAGGAACGATAATAGAAGGCTCGTTCTGGCCAGAGCCTGTGGAAGTGAAGAAAGTTGAAGAGGTAGGAGACCGCATCCACATTATTGGTGCGACAATTCATTCCAACATCCATGTGGATCAGTTGATTCCGAAATCACAAATGGAAAAGATAAAGACCAAAGAGTTTGCTCTGGATTTTTCAACTCCAGGGAGCGAATCATTCCTGTCCGTTGAGGCAGAACGTTACAAATTCGCCTCGGATTTTGATCCCCTTTTGGCCATGAATACTTCCAAAATTGATCCCTTGCCATTTCAAATAGAAGCGGTTTACGGGTATGTCCTGAAACTACCGAAAATAAGGTTCCTTATCGCGGATGACCCTGGGGCGGGAAAGACAGTCATGGCTGGGCTGATCCTCAAAGAACTGAAATTGAGAGGGCTAATAACCCGTATTCTAATAGTTGTTCCGGGACATCTCAAGGATCAATGGAGGAGGGAGTTGAAGGAAAAGTTCCAAGAGCATTTCACCATGGTGGATAGGGGTTTGTTAGATGCTCATTATGCGGAAAACGTGTGGCGAAGAGAGAGCCAAGTTATCACGTCCATTGATTTCGTAAAACAGGAGGATATTCTACCGTCCCTTACGAGTGTCGACTGGGATTTAGTCATCGTGGATGAAGCGCACAAGATGGCAGCCTATAGATACGGAGACAAGCTGACGAGAACCGATCGATATAGATTGGGCGAAGTGTTATCCCGAAGCACCGACCACCTGATCCTTCTCACTGCCACACCTCACAAGGGTGATCCGGAAAACTTCAGGTTATTCCTTGATCTTCTAATACCGGGCTTTTTCGCTACACAGGAGTTAATAAACGAGTCGCTGAAAAACAAAGATAACCCTCTTTTCATCAGAAGGATGAAAGAGGACCTGAAGGACTTTGAAGGAAAACCCATCTTCACTCGGCGCTTCCCAAAGACCATCAAGTTCAGGCTGACGGATGGGGAAAAGAAATTGTACAATGAGGTTTCGGAATATGTCATCTCTCAATACAATAAGGCTTTGCATAAAGACAAGAAAGGGAGTGTCGCCTTTGCTTTGTTGATTCTACAGAGAAGAATGGCGTCCAGCACTTATGCGCTTCTCAGATCGCTGGAGAGGAGAAGAGGAAGGCTCAAAGACCTGCTTAAAGAACCAGAGATTACCGTAGAAACACCTTTTGTGGACCTCGAAGAGGTGGACGACTATGAAGAAGAGAGAAGATGGGAGCAGGAGAAAAAATGGGAAGCTCTAAGCATCGCTGAGAGCAGAGAGGAATTGGAGAAAGAAGTATCCACGCTTAAAGAGTTAATAGACAAGGCTAAGGATATTCTCAAAGAGGAGAGTGAGATCAAGCTGAGAGAGCTGAAGAAGGCAATTGAAGCTGGTTTCAAGAAGATAAGAGAGATAAAAGGGAACGAGAAAATCCTTATCTTCACTGAATCACGGGACACCATGGAGTATTTGGTACAAAAGATAAGGTCGTGGGGATATTCGGTTAATTTCATTCACGGTGGTATGAAGTTGGACGAAAGAATCGAGGCGGAGAAAATCTTTAAAAACGAAACCCAGATCATGGTCGCCACCGAAGCGGCGGGAGAGGGTATAAATTTGCAGTTCTGTCATCTGATGATGAATTACGATATTCCCTGGAATCCCAACCGGCTTGAACAAAGGATGGGAAGAATTCACCGATACGGTCAGCAGAAGGATGTTTACGTTTTCAATCTGGTCGCAGTGGACACCAGAGAAGGAGAGGTCTTAGAAAAGATTTTTGACAAGCTCGAAGAGATCAGAAAAGCGATGGGAAGCGATAAGGTCTTCGATGTTATTGGTGATACATTCTACGGGATGAACCTCTATCAGCTTATCCTTGATGCTGTCGCCAAGGTAAGAAGCAAGGACGAGATAATGAGGGAACTCGACATTAAAATCGATGAGGATTACATTAAGAGCGTCAAGGAAGCGTTGGGAGAAAGCCTTGCTACCAGACATATTGATTACACCAGAATGAAGGAGATGGCGGAGAAAGCCAAAGAATACAGGCTGATTCCAGAGTATGTGGAAGAGTTCTTCAAACGGGCGTTTAAGAAGGCTGGAGGTAGATTTACCATCCGAAAGGATGGATTTCTCTCAATAGAGTCAGTTCCTTTCGAGATCAAAAGAATAGCGGAACATGTGGATTTCAAAAACCGATACGGTTCTATCCTCAAATCTTATCCGAAAGCTACCTTTGATAAGGACATTGCTTTCAAAAATCAAGATGCTGAATTCCTATCTTTTGGACATCCACTCTTTGAATCTTTGCTCCAATGGGTGAACCAGAATTATTTTCCCAAACTGCAAAAGGGAACGATATTCAAAGACCCTTCTGGACGATATGATGGTGTGCTCTGGTTTTTTGAAGGAGAAGTGAAGGATGGAAAAGGGCAGGTTGCAGGCAAGAGGCTCATCAGTATCTATGATGACGGAAACAAGCTCGTAGAAGTGAACCCGTCAATTCTATGGGACTTAATACCGGCGGATGACAACAGGAAAGTGAAAATTGAGATAAATAAAGAGAAGGCGCAACTTTCTGCCATAGATGCTGTGGAAAGCTACAAGCAAGAGATAGCCAAAGAAAGAGAAAGGCAGGCTGAGATAAAGAGAAAATATGGGATAAGGTCTTTGGAATATCTGATTGGAGAGCTGGATGCTGAGCTGGCAGGGTTATATGAGAGACAAGAACAAGGCAAAAGCGCAGAGATAGTGGTGAGGAATAAGGAAGAGCGGAAGAAGAAATATGAAGAGACGATGAAGAGTCTGAAAAAAGAGATAGAAGAAGAGATAAGCTTGACTATCTCCATGCCCAAATTTGTGGGAGTCGCTCAAATAAAGCCCACGGTTTCCAAGGAAATGGCAAGTGATGAGGAGATAGAAAGAATAGGTATGGAGATCGCCCTGGGGTATGAGAAAAGCCAGGGGAGAGAGCCAGAGGATGTTTCAAAGGACAACTTAGGGTTTGACATAAGGTCTAAAGGTAAGGACGAAACCAGATACATTGAGGTTAAAGCGCGAAGCGATAAAGGAGATGTGGCGTTGACCTGCAATGAATGGTTCAAGGCGAAAAGATTCAAGCAAGAGTACTGGCTTTATGTGGTCGCCAATGCCTCTGCTAATCCGGAGCTTTATGTTATTAACAACCCTACTGAGAATCTAAATATTCAAGAAAGGGTGGAAGTGGTTCGCTTTTTGGTTACGGCAGAAGAATGGAAAAACAAGGGTAGAAAGATATGATGTGGGAAGAAACAAAGAATGAAAAGCAGGTCGTTAAAAAGCTAAACAGCATGTTTTTGGAAGCAAAGCATTCCAGCCTGAGAAAAATGTTTGTGCACACAAATCTTGCCACACGGGGATTTCACCAGTTATGGAGAGACTGGTGGAAAGATGCTATTCCCCCAAGATTGGAAGTGGACATGATACTTGTCTTCGATGAGCTGACAGAGTTAGACAAAGTATTTACAGCCGGAGTGGAAGTTGAATATTTCAAACCCAGAAAAAAGAATTTCTATGACGGCTTGCAGCAAGTTTTATCATTCTCGCTTTTTGGCTTTGACAGTTTGGTTTTGTGGCATATATTTTCACCAGAGTCAAAAAACAAGGATATAGACGAATACGTGAAGCCTGTGAAGGAAATGGTAGAAGGTTTTAGGCTGCCCTTGGTCTATCTCGCAACCAAGCTGACAGATGAAGGGAGATTTGAATTTTTTGCGCCCTGGGAGTTCTATTCGTCCTCCAAGGTAGATACAAGGTATTTAATAACCTGTCTAAGAGACCTTTGTGACAAAAAGAGGAATCCCCTTCTTGACAAAAAAGAAGTGGAAAAAAGAAAGGAAATACTGAAAGTTTTATTGAAGATTCCCATATAGGTGAATGATGACAGACAAAAGATTTATCGAAGAAAGTTTTCCGGTAAAGGAAGTAAGCCTGGAGTCTGCCAGAGAGAAGAATATAAGACACGGGCATATCTGTAATTTGCATATCTGGTGGGCTCGCCGTCCTTTGGCTTCTTCCCGTGCCACAAGCTATGCCGCCTTAATTCCTGCACCCAAGAATCAAGATGAGTGGAAAAAGAAAAGGCAATTTATCATAGACCTTTCCAAATGGGAAAATTCTTTGGACCATCACCTCATTGAAAGAGCAAGAAAAGACATCTTGGAAGCAAATGGTGGAAAGCCCCCAAGGGTTTTAGATCCCTTTGCGGGTGGAGGCGCTATTCCTCTGGAATGTCTTCGGCTTGGGTGTGAAACTTATGCAGGGGACTATAATCCGGTTGCCACTTTAATCCTCAAAGCAACGCTGGAATATCCTCAAAAATACGGAAAACCAAAAGGTGTAAAAGAGGACTGGGGATTTGTGAAGGGGCACACTTCAAAAAATCCTCTTCTGGAGGATGTGAAAAAATGGGGAGATTGGGTTTTGCAGGAAGCAAAGAAGGAAATTGGAAGGTTCTATCCTGAGGGAAAAGATAAAAGTGTTCCGGTGGGCTATATGTGGGCAAGGACTATACCGTGTCAAAACCCATCCTGCAACGCAGAAATTCCTCTTATGCGCCAATTCTGGCTCGCTAAAAAGCAGAACAAAGAGATTGCGTTAAAGCCTTATGTTAAACACGGGAAAGTTGAGTTCAAGATTGTTGGGCAGGATAAAGATTTCCCAAAGGATTTCGATCCTTCTGAAGGCACTGTGAGCCGGGCTATTGCTAAATGCTCAGTTTGTGGATCAACCGTTGATGACAACACAGTGAGAAAGCTCTTTCAGGAAGGAAAAGCAGGACAAAGGATGGTAGCAGTTGTTCTGCACAGCGCAGAAAGGAGGGGAAAGTTTTACCGAACCGCAGAGGACAGAGATGACAAAATCTTTGAAAAAGCTGCAAAATATCTTGAAGAAAAAAGAAACAATCTGATGAAGGAATGGGCAATCGACCCCGTGCCGGATGAGGGGATTCCTCATCCTTGCCATGATGTTGATAGACCACCTATGTATGGCATGTCAACTTGGGGCGATCTTTTCAACTCCCGCCAGAAATTGGCTTTGATCACGTTTGTGGAAAAAGTTAGGCTAGCCCATAAAAAGATGTTAGAAGAAGGATATGATGAGGACTATGCGAAGGCTGTGGTGACTTATTTGGCCATAGCCTTTGATAGATTAACGACAAGGAATTCTAATGTTTGTGTATGGCATCATGGTTCAGAGCAAACTGAAAAGATTTTCGCTTTACAGGCCATTCCAATGCAATGGTCATATCCTGAAAGCAACCCACTTACTGAAGGAAATGTTACTGGCTTTCTTAGAAACGTCGATTCGGTACTCTCAGTTATTGAAAGCATTTGTGCAGTGTCGAATCATCAGTGTATTACGGTTACTCAATCCTCTGCTACTTCTCTTGCATATCCTGACAATTACTTTGATGCTGTGTTCACCGATCCGCCTTATTACGACAATGTGAATTATTCTGTTTTGTCTGATTTTTTCTATGTCTGGTTAAAAAGAACAATTGGAGATTTATACTCCGAACTTTTTTCAACACCCTTAACTCCAAAGTCAAGAGAAATAGTAGCTGATCCGAATAGACAAGGTTCTAAAGAAAAAGCCAAGGAGTTTTTTGAAGAAAATCTTAAAAAATCATTTCAGGAAATTTATCGGGTTCTTAAACCAGATGGTATTGCTACAATAGTTTATACTCATAAATCAACATCTGGCTGGGAGACGCTAATAGATTCACTTCTAGAGTCTGGCTTAGTTGTAACTGCATCCTGGCCAATTGATACAGAAATGAAAAGCAGATTATTAGCCAGAGAAACCGCAGCACTTGCATCTTCCATTTATTTTGTTGCCCGCAAAGTGAAAAGAGAAGAGACCGGGTGGTATAACGACGTCAAAGAAGAGATAAAGAAGTATATCTATGAAAAACTTGAAAGATTGTGGCAAGAAGGTATCTCAGGGGCGGATTATTTTATAGCAGGCATAGGCTCTGCGATTGAAATCTTCGGAAAATATGAAAAGATTATGGATCACGAAGGAAACATTATCCGGGCGGATAAGCTTTTGGATTTTGTGAGAAATGTGGTTACAGCTTATGCTGTCAGACAAATACTGCATGATGGCATTGCAGGCGAGCTTACGCCATTGACCAAATTCTATCTTTTGTGGAGGTGGACCTACCAAGATGCAAGGGTTCATTTTGATGATGCCCGAAAGCTTGCCTCAAGCGCGGGGATCGACCTTGCCAAAGAATGGAACAGAAGCTTTATAAAAAAAGAAAAGGAATTTATAAAAGTCTTGGGACCGCATGAAAGAGATTCGAAAGAACTGGAGAAACCAAAGGAATTCGTAGACGTTCTCCATTGTGCGCTTCTGTCATGGAAAGAGGGAAGAAGGCAGGATATGATAAAAGCTCTGCAGGAATCTGAATTAGGGCATAAAGATGTGTTTTACCGAGTTGCTCAGGCAATATCCTTAACCTTCCCCAACGACAGCAAAAGCAAAGAAAAGCAATGGCTGGACGGCTTCCTTTCAGGGAAAGAGAAAATCTTAAGTGATATGAGAAAACCCGGACAGAAAACAATCGATATGTTTGATCAAGAAGAGAAGTAAAATGAAACCATTTTCGACCATAGCCATCCCACATAAGGATATACTTGAAGGCAAACTCGAAATGGATGTGTTTGCCGCCAAACTGTGGGAGGTATTCAAGAAAAGAGCCATAGAAGAATATCAGGACCCGGAAGTCTTCTTCCAGAAGACCTATCTCACCAATGGATTGAAGAATCTGATTGACATTGCGGAGAAGAAACTAAAAGGGAAAGGCGGCAATTCTGTTATTCAACTTCAGACTCCATTTGGTGGTGGAAAGACTCATTCTTTGATCGCACTCCATCACAAAGTCAAGGAATGGAAGGCGAATGTAGTGGTGATTGTTGGGGACGTGCTTGATCCCAAAGATACTCTTATCTGGGAGGAAATGGAAAGACAGCTTACCGGAAAAGTAAGCAAGTTAAAGGGGAACACCGCTCCGGGTGGCGAAAAGCTAAGGGAGCTTTTTATCTCTCACCAACCGTTGTTAATCCTGATGGATGAGATGCTGGATTATGCCATAAAAGCTTCTGGCATAAAAGTCGGAGACTCCACCTTAGCATCTCAGGTGATGGCTTTCATGCGCAGTCTGACAGATATGGTCGGCACTCTGAACAAGACTCTGCTGGTTCTCACCTACCCATCGGGCACGCACTACGATGAGACTGGACAGAAGCTTCTGGATCAACTTCAGGAGAGGTCTGGAAGGGTGGAGAAGCTCTTTACACCGGTCGAGGAGGAGGAAATATCCTCCGTAATACAAAGACGACTTTTCAGCAGTGTAGATGAAGCCAAAGCCAAGAAAGTAATAGACAAGTTCTTAGATTATACAGAGAAAGAAAAGATACTTCCAAAGGATTTAGGAAGAGCAGGATACCGAAAGAATTTCGCAAAAAGCTATCCATTCCAGCCAGAGGTAATAGACACTCTTTACAAAAGATGGGGGAGCTTTTATAAGTTCGGAAAGACAAGGGGTGTCTTGCGACTACTCTCATTAGTAATATATTCACTTAAAGAAGCTAACATACCATACATCAGATTGGCGGACTTTGTCTTAAGCAATGAGGAGATCAAAAGGGGATTCATACAATGTCTTGGTCCCGAATATGACCCTGTCATCGCCGCAGACATAACATCTGCCACATCCGGCTCTAAGAAAGTGGACAAAAGCCTGGGAGATGCTTATACTCCTTTCTCGTTTGGAACCAAAACCGCAACCACAATCTTCCTTCAATCTTTTTCCGGCGGTCCGGAAAAGGGGACAACCGAGAATGAAGTCAAACTCTCCACAGTTGATATATCCGTTCCAAGCGCTATTGTTGCCGAGGCGATTCTTAAATTGAAAGATAATCTGTTTTATCTTTCTGAAAAGGAACTGCGTTTTACAAACATACCTCAGCTAAACAAAATTCTCTTAGACAAGATGGCAAACGTAAGCGGGAGTCAAATCGAGACCGAGGAGAAGACCATCCTGAGTAGCAATTTAGGTAAGGATCATTTTGAGGTTTTTGTCTGGCCTTTGAATCCAAGAGATGTTCCCAACACCAAGAATCTGAAATTAGTGGTGATGCGAGAGCCAGATGAGAAAAAGTGCAAGGAGTTTCTGGAGAAGTGCGGAGATCGTCCACGAATTTATCCTAACGTGCTGATATTTCTTTGCCCACTGCGTTCAGAGAGGATGAGTTTTGAAGATTTTATCAGAAGAAAACTCTCTTGGCAGATGATAGAAAGAGACGAAAGTTTGCCGTTGAGCGCTGAGCAGAGAAAGGATGCTAAAAACAAAGTAAAACAAGTTGAGGTCGAGCTAAGAAATAAGATAAGATCGCTTTATCGGCTGATCATGCTTCCGTCAAAGAAGGGGTTAAAGGAGATTGACTTAGGCATTCCCGCCTTTGGTGAAGAATTGACCATAACCAGAGAGGTATTCGAAAGGTTGAGAAGCGAACAAGAGGTTCTGCCAACACTTTCACCTTTGTCAATCAAGGAGAAATATCTCAAAGGGAAGGAATTCGTTGAGACCGCTAAAATACTCGAATCGTTCTTTACCACGCCGGGCGAAATGCGAATTGTTTCAGAAGACGTGCTCAAAAACGCTGTGAGGCAAGGAGTGAAAGACGGGCTGTTTGGAATCGGCAATGTAGAGAATCAACAACCGGTGCCACGCCACTTCAAAGAGGACTTTTCTCCTGAGCTGGTTGACGGAGAGGTGTTGATAGAACCTAAGCTGTGTAGATTGTTGGAGCAACCAGTCCCAGAGAAGGAATTGGAGGAAGAAGAGGAGGAGGCTGTTCCCGAGAAAAAGGAAAAAGGAAAATACAATAAGGTTCATCTGGTTTTGGATATCCCGCCGGGTAAACTCTCTGAGATTGTTAGAACCATAACTTATCTCAAAACCCAGTTTGCAGACATAGAGGTAAGGATGGAATTAACTGCAGGAAAAGGGAAAATAACAGTATCCGATTACGAGGACAAAATCAAAGAGGCAATCAGCCAGGCAGGGATTCGTGTGGAGAAAGAGGAGACTGAATAGGCGGAAACGGATAAATGTATTAAAGAAATGACAAGTATATGCAAATCTCTCGACCTGCCGAGAGGGTTGACCTCTCCTGCGCATTCCCTCACCTTAAGATTTTTGACTACAACTGTCGGGCAGGATGGCATCGATTTTCCGTCTCTGCTCCTCTGCCGGGAGGCTTACAATGGTCCGGAGTCTACGTTCGGTCACTATGGGCGAAGCCAGAGGATCACCGAGGGCGACAAGATCATTCAGGACCTCTGGAGTGAGCCTCAGAAGCCGCAACACCTGCGTCACCCGGGCACGGGAAACTTTCAGATTACGAGCCAGATCGGCCGGACAAGAACAGTCTCCTTTTCCCAGCGTCTCTTGCCACTCTTTGGCCAGGACTATGGGATTGCGATAGAGCCTTAAGGGTTTGGGCTTGAGTGTCTTAGACTTTTTCTTAGCGATTGGAAGCTCAAATACCACCCTAAAAGTTCTATCTTTTAACTTGTTCGGGGAGCTTTTTATTGGTGGAGCAAAACTTTCTTTTATGATGGCTATTAACCACTCCCGCCATCGGCGGGATTCGAGTCCTGCCGCGGGAGTTTATTTTTACAGCTTTGTAAACAGATTTCACCACGCTTTTGATTCCACATACTTGTAGTCCTAAGCTTTCTTATTCTTCCAAACTTTAGCCACAACGATTTCTCACAATTGCTAACTCAAATTCGTCTTACCATAAGGTAGTTTATGAAAATATCAAAGACAAACCTCAGTCTTTTTCATTTGACAACATCTTTCAGAAATAATATTTTTCACTTGTTTTTAACCTTAGGAGTATCAAAGTGACAAAGACAATTTCTATATTCATAATGATGTTATTTCTTGGATCATATTCCATAGTCCAATCTTCCGAGAGAATTGATGAAGCCAAGGCTTGCTTTGAAAACTATGTGAAAGCGTTGAAGGAAGGCGATGAGGAAAAGGTAAAGGAATATTGGAATAGAAAGGAAAAAGAAAGATACAAAAGTTATGATTGGCAATTAAGAGATTTGTTTTTCAGAAAAGTAAATCTTGAAAGTGTGGGTTATAAAATAAGAAAAGTAGAAGAATCCGAAGGATCCCGCTTCGCGGGAAAAGATGAATATATAATCATGTATGTTGACTGGTATTATCCGGAAGACAGTTTAAAAGTTATCCAAACGGACGTAAGATACTTTATCCGTGAAGATAAGAAAATGGTGGGCGCAAATCCGATTTTCATTCTCACCAGGGATTGGCTGAAAAAAGAATCCAAACATTTTGTTTATCATTTCAAAACAAGGAAGGATGAGCCCGATCAAAAACTTCTGGACAAAATGGATAACTTTTATGAGAAGATTGTCAACTTCTTGGAGGTAAATTATCAGGATAAGATCGACTATTTCAGATGTGATTCCGCAAAAGAAGTGGGTGGGCTTTTCAATATGGGAAAAAGTTTAGCTCGATGTGATATGATTAATGGAGTGGTGGCTGGCATCCAGGATTTTGTGCCCCATGAGATAGTGCATGTCATTTCTTTCAAGATCATGTCTCCTCAGGAAGAAAGATTACCCGAAACATATTTAAACGAAGGGTTGGTGTATTATCTGGGAGGGGCAACTTTTTTCTCATCGGACACCTTGCTTTCCTGGGCAAAAACCAAAATCTTAAAAGACCCCAAAGTTTCTCTGGATAGTTTGGTTCTAAGAACCGAGAAATATGAAGGCAATGAAGGTGCGGCTTTGATGTGTTCCTGGGTCAAATTCCTTATAGAGAACTATGGCTTGGACAAATTCAAACAGCTGTATAGCCTAGGAAAGACATACGATCAACGAATGGAGACTTTAGAAGACATTTATGGAGAGACGACCAAACGATTGGAAAAAAAGTGGAAAAATTTTGTTTTATCCTTGCATTAAAACCCAGTAGGTCGGGCTTCCGTAGGATGCCCGACAAACAAATTTGATAAAAGTGAATCTGAATCAGGAAAAGATTTTAGAGTTTATCTCCCAAGGGGCTTATCGTCCTCTGAAATTACGGGAATTGGCAAAGGCCATGAAAATCCCCGAAGAGGAATACGGTGGTTTCAGAAGAACGGTTCGCTCTATGCTTAGAGATGGGCTTTTGGTCAAGATAAAAAGGGGAAGACTGGGACTGCCGGATAAGCTGAATCTGGTGGTGGGAAATTTGGTTTCTATCAAAAATGGATATGGCTTCGTCGTCCCGGAAGATAGGGGCGAAGATGTTTATGTCAGAGCAGAAGATATTGGAACCGCCCTGCACGGAGATAAGGTGGTGGTCAGATTATATGGCAGAAGAAGGGGCCCCACCCGTGAAGGAGCAATCATAAAAATCCTCAAAAGAGCACGCACAAACTTAGTGGGGACTTACCATCAGGGGAAATTCTTTAGCTTTGTGAAGCCGGACGATCACAGAATTAAAAGAGACATATATATTGCTCCTCTCAACTCCAAAGAAGCATATGAGGGGCAGAAAGTGTTGGTTTCACTGGAAGAATGGATCGATCTACATTTGGGACCTGAGGGGAAGATCGTGGAAGTTTTGGGTTATCCAGACGATCCGGGCATGGACATTTTGACCCTGATAAAAGACTACGGACTTCCTTTGAGTTTTCCAGAAGAGGTAGAAAAGGAAGTAGAGGAGTTGGACAAAAAGATTGGGAAAAAGGAATTGGAAAGGCGACTTGATTTCAGAAACAAGAATTGCTTCACCATAGATCCTTTTGATGCCAAAGATCATGATGATGCAGTTTCATTGGAAAGAAAAGCAAATGGCAATTATCTTTTGGGCGTGCATATTGCGGATGTCTCTTATTATGTTAAAGAAAATGCGACTTTGGATCGGGAAGCTTTGAAAAGGGGAAATTCCATCTATCTGGTGGATCGGGTGATTCCCATGCTTCCGGAAAGACTTTCCAACGATTTATGTAGTTTAAAACCCCATAGAAACAGATTGACCTTCAGCTGTCTTTTAGAACTTGATCCAGATGGGGAATTAGTTAAATACCAGATTGTGGAAAGCGTGATCAGAAGCAAAGCCAAACTGGACTATGACGAAGTGCAGAGATTCTTTGATGCTGGGGAATCTACGGCACGACTCAAAGGTTTAGAAGATGATCTTTTGGAGATGAAAAAACTTAGCCAGAAGCTTTTAGCCAAAAGAATTGCAAAGGGGAGTTTGGATTTTGATCTTCCAGAGGCGAAGGTGATCTTGGGAAAGGATGGAAAAGTCCAGGAGATATTTGAGGTGGCAAGATTGGAAAGTCATAGGCTGATTGAGGAGTTCATGCTCCTTGCCAATCAAACTGTGGCGAAACATGTGAGCCGTCTGGGTATGCCATTTTTGTATAGAGTGCATGAAGAGCCGGACACAGAGAAGATGCAGGCATTTTCCGATTTTGTGGCAACCCTGGGTTATTCTTTTAAGTTTTCAGGAAAAATCCGTCCCAAAAAGATCCAAAGATTTTTGAAATCAGTGGAGGGTAAATCCGAAGAGGAATTGATAAATGAACTTCTATTGAGATCATTGAAAAAGGCGTGTTACCAACCTGAAAATATCGGACACTTCGGTTTAGCTTTCGCACATTATACGCACTTCACTTCCCCCATCAGAAGGTATCCTGATCTTTTGGTACACAGGCTTTTAAAAGAGATAGAAAATAAAAAATATACATTTGAAAGACAAAATCAACTCCTTCATCGACTCCCCAAAATCGGAGAGATCACTTCTGAGACCGAAAGATTGGCAGATGAGGTGGAAAGGGAATCTATAAGGATCAAGCAGATCGAATATATGGGAGATAAATTAGGCGAAGAATATGAAGGATTGATTTCCGGGGTGGTTCCTTTTGGATTTTTTGTCAGATTGGATAATCTTTTAGCAGAAGGGCTGGTGCGGGTCTCCAGCCTGGAGGATGATTATTATATATATGATGAAAAAAGGCACAGGTGGGTGGGAAGACATAACAAAAAAATCTTTAAACTTGGGGATAGGGTAAAAGTCTTGGTGGTAAGAGTAGACAAAGAAGAAAAGGAGATAGATTTTGTCTTAGTGAATAATAAGTTTTATCCGTCATTTAAGAGAAAAAAAAGAGGCAGAAAAAATATAAAAAAAACTAAAAGATGAAAGAGCGTAAAGCAAGACTACAATGCAAAATTCAAAACTGTGATTCCGAAGATGAACCAAGAAACCAAAATACTTGTGATAAGTCAGGACAAAAAGCTTCACCAAGAGATAAAGAAAACTTTGTCCGATCTTTCTGGTGAGATCAAATGGGCTCAGACCAGCCGTGAAGCCTTGAAAAAACTGAAAGAGGAAAGATTTGATCTGGTGGTCATCGATTCTGGGATCGAAGATTTATCCTGTGATCTTTTGATTAAGAAGATTCTCACCAAAAATCCTTATGCGGACGTCTTGGTGGGGCTGGAGGTTAAAGATAAGGAAAGGGAGAAGGAATTTTCGGATTGCGGAGCGGATGAGGTTTTTGAGCTTCCCTTGAAACCAGAAGAATTTCACCTGAAGATCAAAAAAATCCTCAAAGAAAAAAGCTTTTTAGAATCGTGCGGGTTAGTGGGGAAATCTATTGAACTGAAACGGATTGCCGAGTCAGCCCTTCAGGTTGCCCCCACCAATATAACGGTTTTGATCACCGGTGAATCGGGAACCGGGAAGGAGTTGATTGCTCGTGCCATTCACAACAACAGTCTGAGAAAAAATAAACCTTTCGTTGCCGCCAACATAGGAGCGTTGGCAGAAGGAGTTTTGGAGAGTGAGCTTTTTGGACACGAGAAAGGGGCTTTCACCGGTGCGATTAGTCGGAGGCAAGGGCTTTTCGAAACGGCACACACCGGAACCATCTTTTTGGACGAGATCGCTGAATTTAAGCCAGCCACGCAAGTTAAGCTCCTTCGTGTTTTGGAGGAAAAAAGCTTTATGCGAGTTGGTGGCTCTTCTGATATTAAGGTGGATGTTCGGGTAATTGCGGCTACCAATCAAAATTTAGAGCAAAAGGTAAGAGATGGAACTTTCCGATCTGATCTTTATTTCAGATTAGCTGTGGTAAAAATTGATGTTCCTCCTTTAAGGGAAAGAGTTAAAGATATTCCGATCTTAGTTTACAATTTTATTGAAAAGCTAAATCAGGAAAGCCCGCGAAAGATTTCGGGCATAACCGATGAGGCATTGGGACTTTTGATCAGGTATCATTGGCCCGGCAATGTAAGGGAGATGAGGAATTTTCTGGAGAGCATGCAGGTTTTGGCTCCAGATAGAAGGATTGAGGCATCCGAGGTAAGAAAATATGTTGAGAAACAGATGGAATACAACCGACAGCTTCCGGTGATCACCGGCAAATCCGTGGAGACGGCGGAACATGAACTGATCTATCAGGCTATTTTGAGCTTACGGTCTGAAATTATCAACTTAAGAAAAGCGATGTTGGGTCAAGGAGAGCTTAGACCCGAATTTAGGGTTGAGCCTGAAGGTTCAACCTGGACAGCACAGATCAAAGAGGCGGAAGTGAGCAACAATTTCAGCATAGAGGAAATGGAAAAAGATCTGATCGAAAGGACCTTAAGATACACCCGAGGAAACCGAAAAAAAGCCGCCAAGCTTTTAGGCATCGGCGAAAGAACATTATATAGAAAATTGGATAAATACAAGTTGAGATAAGAATTTGGTGTTAGTTCGGGAATTGGAATTCCCGAACTTGCTCCTTGGTTCAGGGTGCCCTCACCCTGAACCATTTACCCCCAGCAGAATGTAGCGTCCGACGTTTCTGTCGGACGAAAAAAAACAAACGCCCGACACAAAGGTCGGGCGCTACGTATTCCAATCGTCGGGGAAACTTCTGGCTCAACGAAATGATAGTTTATCAGGAGAAACTCAAGGTAAGCTTGGGCATAAAGCTATTTTGG
>Ga0315279_10004138_pt1 | contig 19639 bp, 23 predicted proteins | sample YL17G06_20_MG_FD_203694 | JGI IMG/M metagenome (GOLD analysis project Ga0315279, IMG submission 203694) | Sediment microbial communities from Yellowstone Lake, YNP, Wyoming, USA - YL17G06_20 | ecosystem: Environmental > Aquatic > Freshwater > Lake > Sediment | place: USA: Wyoming | collected... | reverse complement strand
GCGAGGGCGAGGTAGCCGGGCGAGATACCTTCGCCTCGACTACTGGCACAGGTCTGCATTAGCGGAGCTTGAGCCGAGTCGCCCAGAACGCTAATCCGGGGGAGCGCCCACCATTGTCCTCGGTGGAAGTCTCGTGTCGCCCTGGTTCTACGCCTCAGCTGCGGGGCTCTTCGTCGCCTGTGTGCTTCACATCTTGTCGGTCGGGCACTCTAGGCTCGTCGCGGCACACGGCGTCGAGGCGGGGCTGAGGAGGGGGAGACTCTACGGGACCGCTTCAGGTGTCTTAGAGTCCATCTGCCTAGTCGGGCTATGGATATCGCCCCAGCCCGCCCTCCCCGCGCCCCCTCTGGATTCGTCGCTGGCGTTCCTCGGCTTCAGGGTCTGGACCGTGAACCTTCTCGTCTCCTCACCCTTCCTGGTCGCAGGTGCCTGGCTGGGCCTCTCGGGGCTGATAGCCGTGGGGATGAGGGTCGCCGAGACCCACTCGACGCCCGGCGGCCTCGTCACGACCGGGGTCTACTCGCTGGTCAGGCACCCCCAGTACCTTGGGTGGCTGCTCGCCCACGTGGGGGCGTCGATCCTCGCCTCGGCACAGACCTCTCTCCTCTTCACTCCTGTCCTCGTCGCCGTCGTCTACGTGATCTCCCGAGCCGAGGAGGCGGACCTCTCCGAGGCCTTCGGCGACGAGTACAGGCAATACAAAGAGAAGGTGCCCATGCTCGTCCCCCGGCCGAGTAGGTAAAGGAGAGACCGCGGGGGTCCCCAGAAAAGGATTAAAGTGTCGCCTGCCCCCTGAGAGGGCTGGGGCTGGTAGATCAGTGGTATGATCGCCTGACTTGCAATCAGGAGGTCGCGGGTTCAAATCCCGCCCAGTCCACCAACCACCACCGATAAGAAGCTCATTTCTCGCCCCGTTATTCCCAATCAATTTATTCCCATTGATTCCCAAGCTGTGCTTCTCGTACACTCTCTTGCCGTCTCTAAATCCCCTGTAATGAAGCACTCTCTTTGAGTTGCCCCTCACCTCCAAGAACCCCTCAACACCGCATACTGGGCATTCAACCTTCATTGTTTCTACCCTCCTCTCTCTTCCCAGCGGTTTACCAAGTCACCCTCTTTTCCTTTGCCAACCTTGCCAAGATGCTGACGTAATCCCTCTCCCAATCCACCTCTCCCTTCACTGGATTCTCTACGTGGCTCGACACCCCATACCAATGTTCATTTCCACGTCCCATCTGTCTTCCCTTCCTCGTGTGAATGTCAAAAACGAAGTCGTCCATCTCGTCCAACTCCGCTATCTTGGCTGCAACCTCCGCATCGTCAGCGCATCGTATCGTGGCTTCCCTAAACTCCAAGAAACTGTCTGCTCTACGATCCTTCGGGCTATCTGCCAACACCTTAGCAGCGCACGTCACGCATCGCCTCATATCCCACGTCACAGCCTTCTGATCCGTCTCCTGCTTCCTATTCGCCATGAACATCCTGTACAAGACATCGCACGTCAAGATCGCATTCGACTGACCGCAATCCTCAACGGCTATCGTTAACAGCCTCTTCCACGTAGACCACGCACCAGCAACGTCAAGAAGCCGACTAGCGAACCACATCGCCTTAACAGCGTTCCCTCTTCTCACATACTTCTGCAACGCAGATTTCAACAACCCCACGTCATCAGTGTTCACTTCCTCCTCGACGGCCTCGACAACCTTCTTGCCATCCAGCCCAATCTGCCCCTTCACAATACCGCTCTTACCCGTCTTCATCTTCATTCCTCATTTTATTCCGTGTAAATAATGGCATCAACGTTTAAATTCTCTTTTCCTCAACCACAATCAACAATAAATGTTACTTCCCCACAACTATCCAACCGACGATCTAAGGCTAGAATTCCCAATCCCTATACTACATCGCTAAAGTGTGCGCAGTAAGTTCAATAAACGAAGGTTCTCGATCATTTAATACAACTTTATTTTTTTCAAGGTGTTTTTTCATTTCCTCTTCATTCTTACATTTTATCACAGTAACAACGCCTAAATCAACTATATTCTCAACAAATTCTGGAGCCTTATAACATTGTTTCGTGATCGTATTTTCAATATAATAAAAATCGTACTTGATAACTGCGTACGAATAAACCCTTAAATGCGAAAATTTCTCTGCGGCCTCCATAAGATTGACAACTTCAGCCTCGTTACTGCGTCGCATTTCCCCAAGAAAAACATAAAGAAATACGCCTATCCCGACTTCAGTTACGAACACTGATACAATGGTTTTCCCATCTAAAAGTCCTGATTGACCTAACCCCGAAATTATTAGCCCAATTATTACCACTATGATAACCGCAGAAATAATAGAAATTATTGTTCTCCCAACCGCTTCTAAACGACGGCTTCTCAAGAAAGCTTTCAGTACAGTAACAATCGAAGACATCGTAATCATCGAATATACCACTTAAATGACATTCTTCTTTACTAATTTAAGATATAACCGAACGCGCTGCCCGCACTCAGAAACACCATTCTTAATGAAGTCTGCAAATCATCGTAACGCTTCCCAAAGTCAATATAATCCATGTTGATAACTCCGACACACAACGCGCGCGCAATTTATCGGATTTTAATTTTCATCCTCATTGTCTAAGAGCTGTTGCTCATACTTGAAGACACTGAGATCAGAGAACTCGTTTGGTTCCAATCGTTTGAAGTCCTGCTGAGGAATTTTAAGATATTGCCATGGTGTCGGTGTCAAGTTTGTTACGTACTCGCACCAGAGTTTGGCAGCCCGGTCTTTAAACGGTACGTCAGGATCTTCACGCCCCTTCGTCTCTATAAGATAGTGCTCTCCGTTTTCTAGGACTACAACGAAGTCTGGTTCATAGTATCGCAAGTTAGCCACTGAATCTGTATATTCAATCGAGAATCCGAAACGGGATGGAAGCTTGGAGAACTTTATGACCTCTTTTGCTAGTTGGAGGAATTTCGAAAATTCTATCTCGAACTCGTTTGCGCATGGAACTCGGTTGAATATGCATTTTGACGCTTGGTATGTTTGTCTTGAATATGCAAATGGTTCTGTCTGCGACAATTTTCGTGGTGGGGCAATAATTTCTGGAATGCGTTCCTCTACTATTATTGTCCTGAGAGCTTTGACGAAGGTTTGGACAACTACGTATTGGCAGACGTTACTGCTTATTGCCTTAAGTATTGTTGGGTCATCGAGATTGACCTTCTCTCCAAAGGCTCGTTCTTCGAGAAACTGTCGGATCTTTGGAACAAGATATGCGAATTGGGAAGGCAGTTTGACATCTTGTGCAATGTGCTTTGCATAATAGGATATGACTTCCTGTGCAGTTTGTGCTTGAGGTATAATGTACTGGCGTTCTATCAGCTTCTGTAACGTGATGAAGTCGTACCCCTCGTATCGAAAAGTTTCTATTTCGGCGCCGGTTTCCTTTTTCGGCAACTTCGGGCATACTAGTGACTTAACATCTAAGGAGGTAATCTCCTCTGAGAGAGATTTTTTACGAACAAGTATGGGGCTAAGTACTGGAATTTCAATGTCCTTCTCCGATTTATTAGGATCAACCATAATTGTGACGATCTCAAGCTTCTCTTTACCTAACTGGAAGGTGCCGAATCTAGTTCCCTCGTCTTTCTCCAAGTCCTCGACGAAATTGATGAATGCCTTGTTGCCTATCACATCGATTCTTTCAACATATTCGCCAGCAATATCACGAAACATTAAGCGGAGGCCTCTTCCGATGGTTTGTTCCGGCAGTATATTGGCTTTCGACGTATACGGTCTAAGGCCAACGACGACAGTAACGTTTTGAACATCCCATCCTTCACGAAGCATTAGAACGCTAACTATTGCATTGACAGGGCTGGTCTCATAATCTACTTCTCGTGCGATTCGTCTAGCTTTTTCCAAATCACGTTTCGAAACTTCGCCCTTCTTGTCTGTATGAATGACTAGAAGTCTATCTTCTCCAAAATCCTCGGGATAGCGCTTCTGAAGATAGTCTGCGACATCATCAGCGTCATCAGTATTATTCATCATAACAAACAGTATCGGTTTCTTCTTCAGTGGTTTCAGTTGCTCTCTATATTCTCTCCATCGTTCTACTCCGGCAGTCAAGAATGCTCTATACTTTGTACTCGCAATATCGGATCGAGCTTCACGTATTCCCGAAGCTATTCCTTTAAGTGGCCTTTTGACGATTCCATCTTCGATAGCTCGCTTCAGTGGATAATCATAGATCGTCCATGAAAATAATGCACCGTAACTGAATCGAGGCGTCGCGGAAAAATCAAGCTGAGCTCCTACCCCGCCTGTCACATTATTATTTAGATCACGAATGAAGTCGTTCCATTTGAGGTCTTCGTCGTGAGTGTGATGGGCTTCATCGTTTACTACAAGGATCGGTCCGTTTCGCTTTATCAGACGGGGTACGAAGTTCTCAATTTCGCTTACCTCAGATACTGGTTTCCTTCCTAGAACGTCTGATATTTCCTTTGGTTCGTTGTCATCTTCCGGTGGTCTCTCGTATAGCTGTTGGATATTGGTTAGATAGAGTGCCCCCTCAGAACGCGGCCGGTCACTCTCTCCTCTCATGTAACATTCAAAATCCCAAGTATTCACAAACTCCGGAGGTATTATCGGGTCTCTACGAAATATCATGCCACCGGCGAAATCTAGTCGCAGTCTTTCAAATACGATAATGTTTGGAGCTATCAAGATCGTTGTCTTCGAGTAGCCTTTAATGTTCTCCATGATGGCATTAAAATACTGCCATGCAATAGCTAGAGCCATTATTTTTGTCTTGCCGCTACCCGTTGCCATTTTGAAACAGTATCTTGCGAAGTCATCATGTTGCAGTAGCTCTAGATGCTTCGATTCTATTGCATATTGTTCAAGCATAGTTTTTTGGCGTTGTATTTTGGCTACTTCGTATAGATAGACGAGAGTTTCCATGGCTTCTCGTTGGGCTGTATAGTATGCGAAAACCTGACCGTTTGGCAATCGGTGATCCGAGTGAAACCAATAGTTTAGCAACGTTTTGGTTGTTTCTGTACATCCTTCGGGTATGGTGTAGTTGCTTTTTACCCATTCGTCCACAGCACTTCTAATTGCAGGAACGCAGGGTGCTGTACTAATGGTCGAAGCTGAGAGCTTTAACTCTCCTTCTGAGGATATTAATCTGGCTTGGGAACCTTTGAGACCCTTCTTCACTACACCTTCACCTGAAGTATTTTGGTTGTGTCATTTCCAAGAATGTCAACGACTTTCACGACAATACGGTATTCTCCGTGCTCGTCGTAGATCTTGGATGATTCTATTATAAGTTTGGGCTTTTCTCTTGTACGATATTCCTGCCATTCATTGTGGAAGGTGTCATTCTTATTGTTCCAATCCACTGCCCAGTAATCGATCCATTGTGACCAATGCTTGATATCCTTCTGGATATCAGTTGGCACATCATCTACTGGAATCACAAAATCATTGATAGTTATAGTAACTCTCTTTCCTGAGGTTTTAACTCCAACATCCAAGGATGCTAGTTCGAAGAAATGGACGTCTCCTTGCTCGACAGCCTTCTTGTCAAGTACTTCGCGTGGAATACGTAAAAATCGCACCTCCACATTAGCTTGAGCAGCTTGCTGCTTCGCTAACTCATTGAGTTCAAATGCAAAATCCCATCCCAAAATGTCCACACCATTTGTTTTAGGAGCTTCCTCGCCTATTCCAATTGAACGCTTGAATTCGGCTACAATTTGTCCGACGTCTATCGGAGAAATAGGCGAGTCTACTGCGCCAACATGAATGAATCGGCTTCCTTTTTTTCCGTGAAGCCAGAGGTATCCATTCAAAGGTTGAGCATCATACATTTTGAGAATGAAGCTGATATATGATCGAATTCGTGCTCCGGTTTCACTTCCAAATTCAGCGGTCTGCCAAGCTTGTCGTTCATACTTTCCTAGATTTTGTATAACAAAAGGTTTGATATTTTGTACGCCCAGAAGACGTTTGCGAGTTGTGTGTACTGCAAACCGGCTAAGATCGCATGCTATCCACCGTCGACTAGTTTCTTCGGCTACGATAGCAGTAGTTCCGGACCCACAAAAACAATCCAAAACCAAATCGCCAGGTTTTGATGAAGCATTGATGATACGGTCCAGAAGTGCCTGTGGTTTCTGGGTGGGATAAGGGACGTTCTCCGACGACCATGATACCAATGGCAATATGTCTGTCCATAACGTCTGTAGAGAAGCACCCTCCATCTCATCTAGATACTCTTTTGATCTAGGAATACCATTTTCAGTGAAGTATATCTTTCCTTGATCAAATAACTCATCTAGCATCTCTTTCTTGAATGCCCAATGCCTTCCTTTCGTGGGTTTTATTCCATGCCATTCAAACTGTCCAGATTCGGCTCCGGCTCCAGTAAGGTCAGCTGAACGCCAGCGTCTACCATCTTTGTCTTTGTATTGATAGTATCGGTTTACATACCACTCCTCATACTGTGTTTTGGGGTTAGTCCACGTCCAATTATCCGTCTTGGTGTAGAACAATATTGTGTCATGGATTATGCCATATCTATCGGGATCATTATGCGAGTGAGTCCTTTTCCAGATAATCTCATTTCTGAAATTCTCCTTACCGAAGACTTCGTCAGCCACGACTTTCGCATAATGGGCTACATGCCAATCTAGGTGAATGTAGATGCTACCTGTGGGCTTAAGCAATTTTTCAAGGAAAACAATTGTCTCGTAAAACCAGTGAAGATAAGAATCAAGATGGGTTGCCCCATTACCCCAGGTGTCTCGGTAAGCTTTTTGTTCAATCACGCTAGGAAGCTTAGTGAAAGAAGTTTCGTCGACTTGGTGGTCTGGGACATCAACTCGATATGAAAAGTCTGCACCGGTATCGAATGGCGGGTCGATATAAATAAGGTCGACTGAATTCTCAAATTCAGTTAGTAGGCTAGGAAGAACATATTTCTTATCGCCCCATATTAGTCGGTTCCTCCATTCTGTTTCTCCTCTTCCAGTTAGAAAATACTCGATAGATTTCTGTCGTTGCTGTGAAGATTCATTTAGGGTTTCAATTGTCTGGAAAGGCAAAGCCACCGAAACGGGCGTAGACTTGTTTCCTGATGTATCGTATTTCCTATCCCAGACAAGTTCAACCAAAGCTAGCTCAAAATGTCATTCACCTGACTTCAAATAAAGCTTTAGCATATGACTGCGCGCACGCGCTCTAAAGATACCTTCAAACCAACCTGCCAAATCCCAATTTAACGAACCGATCTATCAAGGTGTTATTCAACTTCAAGCTCGTATACGCTGTGTAATCCCAATTCGTCTACTTCGTCATATCCCTAACTCATTGCCTACGCCACCTTCATCTCCTCGATCATCTTCAGATAGCGTCTGAAAGCTACATCAATCTCCATGACCAACTTCTCCGTATCGTCGCCCTCAACCGTGATCTCTATCGTCTTGTACGGGTGCTCAATGCTGCCCAAGTAGAACTTCCTACTCAACTTCAACCTGCACCACCTCCAATAACAGATTCTCGTCTACGCCTCCCAGCGTCTCCCCTTTCTTTCTATCAATATCACGTTTCTGGGCCACATACTCGTAGATCGTCTTTCTCTTCTCATTCGGAAACGCTGCTACAATCTGCCTAGTCGTCATCCTGGCCTCTACTGCCCTTATTACCCTCTGTCTGATAGAATCCCCAAGAACACGCCTTCCAACTATACCAATGTCCTTGTCTCGTAGCCCATCGAAGACTGCTCCTATCAACGGATCTACACTTTCCTGACTATCCACAGCAAAGCTATACGTCTCAACAGAGTGAATCCCTTCACGAATCTCATATCTCGGCTTCATTACATCAATAGTGAGTGGCGCACCCAACAACTGCCTTGATTGAGTCACCACAACAGTAAAGATGTCATACGCACGTGCTAGAGCCACCACCAATTTTCTAGCATTCAACGGGGTTCTGTTTTTCTCATCGTAAAAGCCCAAGTCCTCCACAACGAAGATCGATTCACGTCTGTTCTCCAGAAAGCCCTCGCTAATCTGTAACGTAGTCTCAATTTTCAACTGTTCAGACGGAACCCACTTTAGATACTTCGGCACAGTCTCGAATCGCTTCGCCTTCGGAACAAACAGATACACCTTTCTACCCGTCAACTTCACAAGTCTGCCCACTTGTAATGAAGCGAGTGTAGTCTTTCCCTCTCCACTCTTACCTCTAATCACTTCGCTATACCTAGTATCATCAAACTTCCCCACAATCTGGTCTATATTATCCATGTTGATGTCCTAGTAACGTTGTCTAATGGTGGAATATAAAGTAACTTTTTCTACTAACACTTACACACTTCTACATATCTCAATCAAGAAGCTTTCTGAACCAAGGCTTCTCTCTAGCCGCATCAAATAAGCTCTTTACAAACTCTGGCGGCGCAGTGAGCGAAGTCTGTCCCGCAAATTTAAGCACATCTTTACACCGCCTACTAACGACATGGTAATAGCTGAATCTCAAATATTCCACATCTCCAAACAAGATAAAATCGATCACGTTGAAATAAGCTGGATTCTCATCAACCGCAACTACCCGGTCTTTAAGAATGCCATCTTTCGCGGAACCATCGGGGTACTTGAAGTGGACTGGCTTACCGATGACACTGAGTATCTTTTGCTTCCAGTAATCATCCTGCACAGTCAATCGTCTCCTCCTCTTCATTCAAGCTCCTATATCGCATATATGTAAGGCATCAAACAAGACCATCTACAGACCAGACCCACCAGTCTAAAAAGGTTGATAATATTAACCAATTTTGTTTCCGCATCTATTACAGAAGTTTGATCCTTGAGAATTCATATAACCACATTTTTGACATTGTTCAGGGGGAGGCGGCGGCGGAGGCGTTACGGCAGTACTTGTACTTACCGCTATTGTACTAGATGTACTCGTAATTACTCTTTCTAAGCTCTTCACTTCCCTATTTTCTAATGGTTTGTTACTCATAAACACCCAATCATACTCGGTTTCACTAAATTTCTCGCCCGAAACTGAGCCGCCAGAATCACCTAAAATACTGAATTTTATTCCAGCTTTACCCCCACTCATCTCCCTAATTTTTCTTGGAAATCCTATCGCTACTACTTTTTCCTTTTCATTTATGTATAGCATACCGCCTTCAATCTTTTTAAAAGTAGCCTGACCCTTTTTTTCGGACAATACAAAATTAATCTATGTTAACGAAGAGATGAACCTATCGGTATAGTAAATTAAGGCAATGACAGCAACGTATAATAACTCAGCTTGCAATCAAAATCATAGGATGAAGTTAAAACCTACTCACTTGCTAATCCCTGTCATCATCGTGCTCCTATTCGCCTCAGCAATCGCCCCAAACCTAGCGAACGCCGCAGATCAACCAGACCAGCCAAAGCTGCCTACCATCACAACCACCGTGGAGAATTCCTTCGGAACATACATAGAGACAAAGCCCTACGTCGAGAATTCATTCCCAATCGAGTCCAGTGGAACCGCATCAGCAATAACTCTGACCTCATCAGCGTCTACATCAGCTTTACCCTACCTACCCCCACCGAGCGCCCTTTCAAATCCAATTGTACAGATGGTAATAGCGGGGTTGATTGTAGGGTTGACTCTCTGGGCAATCACCCCATACCTTGATGACATGCGCGCCAGAAGAAGGCAAAAGCTGAGAACTCCACCTCCCGGCATTGTAGTGGGTATTCCATCAGTCAAATAATCTGAGGATCAATTCAATAGCAATCTTTAACGTTCTAACAACCCACGTCCCAACGCCTCTCCCTACGCTTCCCGCCGTCCAAGAACGCGACTCTTCATCTGACTCTTCCCCAGCCAGCGTTCCCCACACGTTTAAAAACAAATCCACACGTACCAGTATTTGAACGCCCTTCACATCTTACAAGATTGCGCTGTCGATGCACACCGTTAATAAACTCACACTCCACCTACTCCGACCTTTTATATCCAGCGACTACAACCCCGTTTAAGAACAAGTTACGCAGACCAAGCAACAACAAAGCGCGATCTCTAACTCGTTTGATCACACGCTATCTTCTACGCTATACGGACGCTTGTATGACCTCTGTTACGTGTCCTTTACCTGCAAATTTAAGCCCATTTCAGCCTCAGATCGCCTATAACCTTAAAGACACTACCTCCAAAACTATTGCAAGTACACAAAAACAGCCCTCAAATGTCCTTTGTATCCTCTACCGCTTACTGTCCTCATCGTCTGCCATGAACTTGTCAAAGAACTCACCTTCACCAGCGTTGAACATCCTCTTGACAACGCGACTCATATTATCATCGTTAAGTTTCTTAGCCCTTACCCTGATTGTGGCAAGCAATTCCGGCCTAACGTGAAACGTTATTTTCTTCTCTATTCTCTGACGCATCCTAGTCTTGAACTCAATGACATCTTCTTCCTTAACAGGCGAACTCATCCATTACCCCTCCCCCTCATACTTGACCTGACCCTCCATCCCACTTTCGCCGCTATCCCCACCTAAAGCCGTCTTCTTCTGAATCCATTCTGATAACTCTCTCAAGTATTTCTCAATAGCCGCTACAACCGTGGGATCATGTCTCATGGCTTTATTCTTCTGCAAAATCTCATTTGCCCTCTTTACCCTATCCTCATCCTCAAACGCAGCGTGAACACTGGGATCAGGATACCCAAACAACGCCACTTTCTCTGCATTCCTCGCTTCAGCAATCCTACTTTCCTCTCCCAGTTTTTCATCACCGAACAACATGATCTGGCTGAAGACCTCACTGTAACTCATGCCAGTCTTGCTCGCATATGACTTCAAATTAGCAATCTGACCACGATCCAAGTAGAAACACACCGCAACCGTAGCCTTCGCTCTAGCATCTACCTCAGCCTCCGCAGCAGCGATAACACTTGAGCTAAAGATTCCCTTCGGCATCATCCACCACCTTCTTCAATCTCTAGCAAGGGATCGTCGGGCATGGCTGCATATGGATTGACCCTCTCCTCCTTGGGCTTCTTCGCCACCCAACGTCTCGCCTCTATTTCTGCATCTAAAGTAATCGGCTTTTCTTTCTCCAACTCCTCCAGTTGCTTGATCAAGATCCTCCACTTCTCCTCGTTCTCCTCCCTGTCAAACTTCTTAAAACCGTCCAGACGTTTACTCTTTCCACGCCCGACAGTGTAACCGTCCTCAAACCAAACAATATTCAAATCGCTGATCTCATTCAACAGATCGTTAAGAGCCTCCTCCCACGGACTATGCTCCACCAGCGACTCACCTTTTCTCCCCACTGTCACTCACCAAAGTCCCATCGTCTTTTCCCTTCTCCATCGAGATGCCAGTGACCCCCGCGAAGTCTGCAATTACTTGCCGCACGTGCATTCGCCGTCCTCGCTCTTCTCTCCTCTTCACTGAGAGATTCACAATACGCCTTCATCGCAAGACTAATCTTCTTTTTACATTCCTCACTAAGATGCACAACAACGTCATAGTATGTCATCATCAAACCACCTAATCAAGAATCTTCAAATAGAAATCGCTACATCCACGCGCCTTCGTAGTGTTCAATCCCGGTAGCTCTAGTTCCACTTTCCTCTTTATACAAGAGACACGTTCAAACTTCGACTTCGCTCCCGAAAACTCTCTACATCTCGTGCAAGAAAAGACACCCGGACAGATCGTGGCAACGTCGTCATCTAAGATAACTATTCTCCTACTAGCAAGAAACTTTAGAATGTCTCTATCTGTTCCTTCCACATTTACGTTTCTAGCGCCATGTTTAAATCGCTTAACAAAAGCCATCGCCTCAGCCTTCATCTCCGCACCTGTCTTGGCCTTCGCTTCTGGATCAACCACTACTGAATTGGTAAGATTCGACTTACCCCTACCGAGCAGCCTGTCTATGATCCCAGTCGCCATGAACGTTAACCCCCAATATCGTCGTTCAAAATATGCCGATGCTTCTTCATCACGGCAGCAAAGCCACTCTGGAAATCGCTCTTCTTTTGTATACTCTTATCCACAGCCTCTAACTTGTCCTCTATTCTTTCAAATGTCGGAGCAAACTTCTTCATTATCTCTGAAATCTCACACTCGTTTCCACCGCCCATCTTCAAAACTGACCTAACGTCGTTTTCACTGATCTTGCCTCCCCTCACGGCTCGCAACGTAGCCTTCAACGCAGCCTGATACGGCGTCGCACCCGGCATCCCACGACTATTGACCTCGACCAACTCATGCGCATAAGTTGGCTTCGCCCTCTCTGTCGGCCCTAACCGCAACGGCTTCTGAACCGTATCTTCCGCATACTGATCCTTCGGCGTCCAAGCCAGCCTAGATGCCTCAGATATCTTGACTTGTTCACTATGAGCCGCACTTCCACTTACGGATCTTTCAACGTCCTCGCTGAACGGGATCGTCGCCTCGCCAGCCGCTTTCAGAACATCTCTAAGCCCACCAGCCGTCAACGTCTCAGTTAGTCTCGACCTCGTAATATCAAGTTCGTCTGCAACTGCATCCAAAACATTACGCATCAAAGGATCAACCGTCATGTGAACTATCGGCCTCTTTCTCCCCATCATCAAACACCTACAAAACTGTGGACACACCCCAATATAAACTGTCCTATCTGGGACATTGCAGCCACGTTTGCTTGGACTGCTTTTAACTGACGTTCTAGCTGGGGCATATGTAACTGCATGAAAAATGTAACATCTGTTCCCACCGCTCTACGCTATGGATTGAAAGAAGCCGAAGCTCAACGCGCTAAAGAATTCAACAACTAACCTATTTCCCATGATCAATATAATACTGCACAAGAAATGGGGAAACTGTTCCCGCGCCAAGGCTCAACTTATGCGCTTAAGGTTGATTTATAATAAGTGTCAAGGCTATTTTTGTTGCGTTTCTATCTTTAAGAAGATAACAAGTGGAGCTCCTAGACTTGAAATTAATTTTAATTATGCCATTAACCACAAGTCGCTGTAATTTAGTACCCAGAGTTTCAACATCGTACCATTCCCAGCCTAAATAATTGGGGTTCTTCGAGTTTTGTTCTTCATGTTCTGCCGCCATTTTAAGTGTTTTAATATATTCCGAATGTTCCTTTAGGAACGCCGTTAACTCTTCAACACTAACCATATAATATACCCCATATAATATACTCTATATAAACATTACGCATGAATAACCATGATGGCAGTTGCAACAATGTTTTAAACGCGGATCAATATACTGGATAACTGCACAACTGTTCCCACATCTAGTACGCAGCCTAATGAAACCGATGAGCAAACGTTCAGGAAGTCGTTAATCCTGCTTTCCTAACGCCCTTACTGTGATGCCGCTCTGACGTAGCCGCTCCTCATACCCAGCTACGTTCTCCTTGTACGAAACAATAAGAGTCTTCCGCACCCTCGGAAGCTGATCAAATAGACCCAAGCTCGCTATGTAACGATCCATCTTCATCTCGTTAATCCACTCTCTCCTGTTATTGTAATTCGTGACCTCAAGTACCTCTAAGACCTTCCCTGTCTTTCTACTTATCACAATCAAGTCCACTCCCGTAAAGAAAATCGCATTCTCCAAACATAATTTCCCCTTTTTCTCGTAGTACTCCTTCAACCTATTCACTCGTCTCTGTCCAATGTCCAGTCCCAAAAGATCAATCGAAAACGGCTCCCTTGCCTCAGCCACCCTTTTACTCCTCCTTCTGTACCGAGATTCGACCCAACGTTACTTAAGACTGACGGACTGCTAACATAGCAACTTTTTCTCATGAACAGCCATAACATCCCTGACCCTCCCCAGCGTCTCCTTCATGTCGTATCGTAGGTAGCTCTTGACAAAATCACTGGTTCGCAGACGGCCTTGCAACATGTCTATGACTTCTGACTGAAGACCCGCCATCCTCAAATTCGTAGCATATAGCCGCCGCAGACCATAGAAATTGCATTCCAGACCTCTTCTCTTTACACAAGAACGCAGTTTCGAGTACGTGGTTCCTGAATGCCATTCCCTCAATTCCCGTAGTAAGGCATCGCCAATCACAGAGATGTACACCTTCTTCGTTCGCTTCAAGAACATACTTGGATACATAAAATGCTGTAGTACTCCAACTCCTAGCTTCATGTCAAGATAACTGTCCAGTCCACGGGTCGCAACAAGATTCAGACTGTCAACTCCCTCGGATGTCCTCATTCCCGTCAACGACAGGAAAGCTATCGGAAACCAAACGTCCCACGGAACAGCCCCCTTAACTACATCAAGCCAGCCATCCACAGCAGTAGCAGCCTCCTCCCCAGAGTACAGCCTAAAGAAGACGCTATCACCAGATCCCTCGCTCCACCTCAGACCCGATGCCTCACGCAACTGCCTGAAACGCGGATACTCTCCGTTGTACTTCGACAAGTTCGACAGAGCACTCAATATCATCCTTCTACCTCTCAGCCCCGCGACCTCAGCCAACCTACCACTAGCGAGAAGATCACCGTACCGACGAGCATAGAACATCATGTCCTTAGCGTACTTCGGCCTGAAGCCTCGCCCCGCCAACCAATTAGCGAAACCAGTCAAATCAACATCATGAGCGCCAAGAGAAGACGGAAACAAACACCGAGACGAACCAGCAACGTACGTGTAAACATCCATAGTAGGCAAAGCGCATTCATTACCAGACAAGGGAAGCTGTTAAACCGTAGGTGTCACATCCTTGCAATCAGGAGGTCGCGGGTTCAAATCCCGCCCAGTCCACTTTTACAATTCGATCGCGCACGAGGAGGCGCAGTAGGTATTCCGACTTTCTCTTGAGCCATCTTGGGTTGCTTTGGCTACAGATGTGTTAAGAAATCGCGGATGGGCGGGTGCATGTGAAAGATGTCGCGCGATTGTGAGTGAAGGAAAAAACTTATGAGGATTCCGAATAACCCTTGAAATCCAGTCTTGACTGGACCTTTACTTATAAGGGGTTAAATACTCTCAAAATCCGGAAGGAGGTTGATCGGAATCTTCTTATTTCTCCTGTTCCAATGTGTTAGTTTGATATGGTAGTTGTCGATGATTCTTTAGAATTCCATCGACTCATACTGGAAGAGTACAAAAAGGACCTAAAGTATGCAATGTTGGACCATGATCAGATTCGGAATAACATTGATGTCGGGGTTTTTTCAGCTGATTTCTCAGAGATATACATTTACGCATTTCATACTAGAACCAGTAGAACTGATCTCAAGCTGACGAATTACCTTTTTGATAAGCATATCAAGAGAGATTTCGTTTATACTATGTTGCCACCCGCCATCGTAGAGCTGAGACTTTACTATGAACGGTTGCGCAACATTGCAAACAAATATAGGCTTCAACGCGAAATTGAATATTCGGAAGTACTGGGCAAAATTTACAGAGATCTACAGGAGATAATAAAAGTAAAAAACGATAGAATCGACTTGAATAGGGCTGAATGTCAAAATATTCTTGAAAATTACCGTGAAATTCGATTTAAACTTCGATCATTTGATTGCGCTGTACTTTTGGGGACTGAATACGGTTCTAAAAGCTGGCTAGATGAATCCCACAAAAGAATGCAGGGGTTGTTTTCGGATCGAATCATTAAACCCCCTCAAGATATAGACATGCTTTCGAGTAAGATACAGGAAATCTCCTCGGATAAAAAAATGCGCGACAAAATATTTAAAAAGCTAAACCAGAAAAGATGGAGAAACAAGGATTATCAGAATAACCTGATAGATTCTGAACATGCCGCAGTGGACTTCGCAATTAACAGTAAACTGCTCAGTAATAGCGAATTAATGAGTATATATACAGGTTCTCCAAAACCACTTGAAGTTTTTGAACAGCATTTAAGGCTTAATAAACCCAACTTTGAGAAACAGCCTTTGGTCAGGCCTCCTCCATATTTCGCAATTAGAATGTTCTGTAACAACGAATTAAGAAGTCTATTTGTTGATGACCATCTCTTTCTTCAGTCAGGAATCGACGTCATTAATGATCTATACAAAAGATCTCAAGGGGAAGATGTCATATCCGAGATAAGAGCTCGCCTAGGCCAGTTATCAGAGAAAGACCGAATCGATGAGCTCGGTACTAAACTAATGCATTACCAATTGTTTTTCGACATATCAGAGATGACTGGAAAATTTGGTGATACATTTAGCAATTCCTTAAAGTCTAAACATTACTTCTCTCAACTGGTATCAGAGACTGAAGAGATTTTCTATACAGGAAAACCTGAGGATTTAAGAGATATAGAGTTCGTTGAAGCATCTGCTGCTATAATAGAAAATCAGAAAAGCTTTGAAGAGAATTTGGCTATAGCAGAGGACAAATTATTCAATTCTTTATGCGACTTATATTCGGCATACATTAAAATCTTAGAAGGATACGATTTCTCGAAGCTGTCTCCACTTATGAAAGAGCACTATGACTTCATTTTGAGTATACCAAAGAAAGAAACACAAGATGTTAGATAATATGATTTCAGTAAAGGGGTGAGGCAGAGATATTGACTGAAAGCAAACTTCACAATCGGGTGGACCTATATAACAAAGTTTTTGAAGATTTTGTAACAGGCAAAATAATTGGTCCAGTATCTGGTCAAGTCAGACGAGATTTGACATTTGCCATAGCAAGAAGATGGAGTTCTTGGTATCCAAGCTTCTTCAGAACGCAGGGTGGCTGTTACGCGATTATTACAAGAGATGGTATAGAGGATTTAAAAAAGAATGCAGGTGTAATAGTAGTTGATCCCGGTATCAATTTTGGTGAGACTCTCAGAAAGTGCTTCAACATAGAACCCTATGACATAAGAACTGTTCTTGTATCCCATCATCATCCTGACCATACTACAGGTCTATATGAGTTGTTGACTCTGACCCATGAATCTCATCGTCCATGTATATACTATTTGAATGAAGGAACCTATGACGCATTCAAACCTTTTCAAGGTGAGTATAACCATATAAATGAGCTGAGCAAAGGGCAGATCATAAAACTTGCGGACTATGACTTCGTCCCCGGGTCTGTCGCGTTTGACCCACTCTCCAAGAGAAGAGCCATTAAAGAAAGAGTAATCGCAAAAACCTTTCAGACTTTTCACAAAGAAATCGGGGACAGACACACCTCGCTTGGCTTCATCTTCAATGTGCAATCAGGAAAAAACCAGCACGAGATTGCGCTGTTAGGAGATACAGACGGAAATGAAGGATACCTCGATACCTATTTACAATATCTCAAAAATGCAGAAATCGTAGTTCTACATCTAGGGAGTTTTACGAAAAAAGATTTTGGCCAAGGAAACAAGCATCTCTATAGAGAAGGTTGTACTAATATCGTCAACTGCATATGCTGCGTTAAGGGTTCTAAAATCATACTAGAAGAAGGAAAAATAGAGCAGTGCCTCAGAGCAGGAAGAATACGAAAGGACAATGAAGGCCAAATTTCAAAAGCAGGAGATGTCAATACATGTTGCTACCATAATAAGTCCTTTTTCAGAAATCTCAAGTTGGTTCTCATTTCGGAACTAGGTTTGGATATAGCTCCAATAGAGCATATCATTGAGTCAACTAGGGATCTTCAATGGAACTCAAGGCTCTATCCACTGATGCTTTTCTGCAAGTTCTTCCACGACAAAGATGAGTACGTTGTAGAATTTGACAAACAGACATCTGAGATGGGCCTTGCACTAGATGAAAGACTGAAGCCGCAAAGGATCATCTTTGGTACTACTGCTTATAGGTCACTCACAGAGATAAGTCCTCTAAATTGCACTGATGAGGAAGCAGTATCCACTGGAGCAATCGAACAAGCGATTGAAGTATTCCATGGTTCTGCAATTTGGGCCATGTTTCTCTGTTACACAATGTTGGAAGAAATCCCCGAGATCCTTTCCCCAGAACTGGAAAACCAAAGTGATCTGGAAAAAGCTGAAAAACTCAAACTACTTTTGGAGACAATTCATAAGCTTTTTAACACAGAAGAATTTGTCCACGTTGACTATCCCTATGAGCATTTCATAGCCAAAGTTCATCTTCCAGATGACCATGTTTTTGTCCATTTCCAGAATCTTCTGAGAAACTTCCTGATAAGATTTATACTTTCAATATATAATGTTCCATATTCCACTACGCTAAAGCAATTAGACGCCTTTTCTGAACAGATTTTCATTGCCACGAGAAAAACGACTCTCTTGGAAACCCATGGCAGCTTAGAACTTGTCGAATCAAATCTGAGGGACTATATTTCCTTCCTTCGTTCCATCAGGCTGTTTGATCAGCGAACCATTGAGCAAATATATCAACTGTTCAAAACGAGACTCCCCCTAAAATCTCAAGGAAAGCCATTTTTGATGTCATCGTGCGTTTCGTTGGCCTTTCTTCTGTCTCACGAAATTCCGAATATAACTCAGTCCATCCAAAAAATGGATTTTGTGAATCAGCCGAAGGAAAGAATTAAAAGCGTTGGTCAAGAATTGTCCGATTTGTTCGACAAGTATTCGGTAGACAGTCCAGTCAAGTTCATTCTAAGCAAAATTGGCATGGAAATAAAACTTTCAGGAAAAGAACTAGAGATCAGAGAAGGCAGAGGAGAGTGGATTCCTGTAAGTAAATTCACACAGAGTTACGACTAATCGACCGCATGCTTGTGATGCCATAAAGCACGCGCGGCTGGTGAGGTGACATGGGTATAGTCCTGGCCCCTTCAGCTAGAATTGTTACAAGGGGCAACTCGACCCATTGCTGGCAAACGACATTCTCCGCAAGTACTTCGTGACTAGCAACCTGATAATCGACCCAATACTCAGGGAGCAGGACGGTCGAATACGGGGCTGAGGCTCGGGGGATAGGCTGCGTTAGCAACGATATTCCCCCGCGCGTGAGCATAAAAAAGATTGTTTTTACTCGCCTTCGTACATATTTCCCATTAGATGCAAGCCTGTGAATGAGAGTATCAAAATATAACCCATTGGATCTGTTTCCATATTGTGTTGGGAAAAGATAGGACTCGCACCCAATTGAGTGCAGAAACCGCCCAGTCCACCAAATAAAATCGGCTAAAGGAACTGTTTTATGGGTTGTTTTGGGGTTTAAGGCTTGGTTTAACAATCCCCCATTTTCGTCTATCTGTATGGTTCCGCGCGAGTGTTTAAATTCACGATTTTGTCTGTTCTGGTCGGTGAAGCCGTGCAGTACAGCGCCTCCCGCGAACGTGTACTCGACGTCCTGGCTGATGGAAAGCCTTTGAGCACTCTAGAGGTCTCGAAGAAGACAGGGCTCACGCGGAGCCAGGTGGGAAACGCGTTGATGCTCGCGTGGCGAAGGGGCCTCGTCCTCAGGACCACCGAGACCTGCTTTGTCTCCCTCCCCGTCCGCAGCCAATCGACCAGGCACTCGACCTCAGCCTCCGTGAAGATGTATGTGCACATCCTGAACCCCCGGAGAATCAGATACTACTACAGCAGTAGTATCAGTTTTCACGCAGCTTCAGCCTCCTCGCCAGCGGGTTCCTGTCATCCGTCTCGTGTGTTTCTTCCAAGGCTCCGGCGAGGG
>Ga0315279_10004137_pt1 | contig 19640 bp, 8 predicted proteins | sample YL17G06_20_MG_FD_203694 | JGI IMG/M metagenome (GOLD analysis project Ga0315279, IMG submission 203694) | Sediment microbial communities from Yellowstone Lake, YNP, Wyoming, USA - YL17G06_20 | ecosystem: Environmental > Aquatic > Freshwater > Lake > Sediment | place: USA: Wyoming | collected... | reverse complement strand
CCCAAACAGCGCTCTTTTCGAATTAATATAAAGTTTTCCTCATCCTTGTTCTCTTCAATAATTCTACAAAATAGACAACCCTCCTCCTTTCTTTGCGTTTGGACATACGCTTTTCGCCACGGAGCCCATAAATTTTTCATAATCATAACCTCATAGTATGTTATTAATTTAAACAAATTTCAAACTAATATTTATTTTAACTAAATTTTCAAATATTTGATTACCGAAATTATTGTTATTTCGGGTCTAATCAAAAAAATTTCTTCGCGATGGCTGAAATTGGGAATCATAAACGAGAATAGCCCCCAGCAAAAAGGGGAGATTTACAAAAGTAGTAGTATTGGAAATTATCTTTTGATTATTGTTTTTATTATTCTTGTTAATCTGATGACCTTTGAGCAGGCACTTGTCCCTACGAATGTTGCACCTATTCAAAACTTTTTTGGATTTGCAGAGGATATTCTCGGGTCAATTGTGGCGATTTATACGATAGTCCTTGCAATTTCCACCTTATTTTTTGGTTATTTGGCGGATAAATTCCAACGTATTAATTTGATTGTGCTCGGGAGCATAGTATGGGGACTCTGTGCAATCTTTTCATTTTATGCCCAAACTATGGTCCAATTCATGGTAGCGCGTGCACTTGCTGGGATTGGGCTGGGTACAATGATGCCCGTAGGCTTTTCACTCCTCTGTGATATCATTTCACCAGGAAATCGGTCAAAAACCTTTGCTATATGGGGGATCGCGACCTTCTTAGGACCCATCGCGGGAGCGATAATTGGAGCCGGTCTTTATGCGCAATTTCAACAGACGGCCCAAAATTATTTATGGAAATATCCTTTTCTCTTCATTGGAGTTGGAGGTTTGGTGCTTGCAGCTTGTCTTATCCTTTTTCGTGAGCCGAAACGCGCTGCAACGGAAACTCTCATGAAAGACATTCTTTCGAAAGAGGAACTTTCATATTCCTATCGTATTAAACGTGCAGACTTGAAAAACATCTATACCCGTAAGAGCAATTTTTGGTTAATCATTAATTTTGTTGATACGATTTATCCGGGTTTATTACTGCTTTGGATCTTTGATTACCTCACGAAATCATTTGATTTGGAAGAAGGAATTCTCTCTATTGAACTAATTGCCACAGTTTTAATAATTGGAATCGGATTTTTGGCGGGCACCATTTTCTTCTCTTGGCTAGGGGATCGTAGGTATAAAACAGATAAAAGTGCCCGTGCCAGAATCGCCGTTTATTGTGCTTTACTGCAGATTCCCTTTATTGCATGTGGCTTTATAATCCCACTTTCATCTTCTAATTTCTGGTGGATTGCAACATTAGTTGCTATTGGACTCGGGATTGATGAAGGAATCGGACCCAACTGGTACGCTTCGCTTATGGATGTGAATATCCCCGAAAACCGCGGAACAATGATAGCTACAGCTACATTTTTTGATAGCATAGGACGGGCTTTAGGTCAATGGTTCGGCGGCTTGCTAATTGTTTATTTTATATCAATAAATCCTGCTCAAGGCGAATTCCTTGCGCTCCAATTTGCCACAATATTTCTCGTTTTGCAGATTCCATTCTGGATTCCAGTGCTAAAGTATATTAGGGCGGATATTCAGGATGTAAATGATATTATAGCTGCTCGCGCGAAAGAAATGGCAGAGAAATCTTGATTATTCAAGTAAATTGCTAAAATCCAAGAAAAGATCATACTCTTTCCTTTTATCATCAAATTTCACGGTAGCAGCTTTAATTATAGATTTTAATTTATCTATTTCAAGTTTTTCGATAAAGCCTTGCGTTATATCGGACCAGAAGGGCATTTTTTCAAAGTAAATATTCCAAACACATTCGGCATTCAATTCTCGGTTGTTGATTTCAGTGGATAATGAGATCCAAAATTTGAGTAGGTTGGCTGAGACTTTTTTTTCTATCTGTGCGCGTTTGAATTCACCAAAGGCTAATAACATAAGAAGTGGTAATGCGTATTTCACTTGGAATTTATAAATATTGGATAAATAGGTGCTTTTAATAGAATCCCAGTCAAAGTTAACGCCCCGGTCTTCGCATTCAGAACGAATGCTTTCTTTCAATGCAGTAAAATAGAATTCCTCTGTTAAATGCGGCTCAGTATTTATAAACTGGAATATTCGTAATGCGCCAGCTAACCGCCAATCGTTCCATTGTAGTGAATAGGTTTTTGCCTCTGAAATGATTTTTTCACGATTTGGCCAGAGCCTCAGTATAGTTTTCAAAGTATTATTAATAGCCTCATAATAAGTCAAGTAATGGTCAAAAATTTTGGAATACGGATAGCCTAAAACGTCAATATAAGTAAATATCTCTAAAAAATCAGTGAAAAAACTGATATATTTTTTATTCTTGGGGGCTAATATTTGAATAAATTCATTATCATTTAAAAGTGATAAAATCCCGAAAAAAGTTGATTCGCCTGTGTAAATAGTGGCTAGAAGTAAATGATACTCGATGGTCTTTCGTAAAACAAGTTTTTCCATTTCAGATAGTTTAAAACAGTCCAGTAACCCTCGCTTCACGATTAAGTCGGCACTGTGATAAGTATGGGCCGCTCTATCCACAAACCGCCCTATATCATGGTACATAAGAAGGATTGGAAGGAGTAATTCGTTTTGAGCCGTGAATCGCTGAATTTTATCTCTTAATCGTTCATGACATTCGTGAGACAGTGAATCATAGGTAAGTTTGCCTTCCTTCAGAAGATAATAAATCTTAAGGCATCGGAAAATGTGCCGCATGGTGCGGTTGAATTCAAAATTGTCACTATTGATCCATTCCTGATTCAATTCTTGCAAGTTTGGAAAAATAGCTAGTAACCTCGCATAATTTTCTGTTATTTGAATTTCCTTTCCAGGATTATCGCACCAATTCAAATCAATTTGTTCGAAAAGGGTTACAAGTTCGTTTTCCATCGGATTGCATCTCATTAGATAAACTATTTGATTGATTATTACTAAAAGGCTTTAAAATTTGTTTTCTTTAAAAATAAAAGTTATCCAATAATGAATTTAACTATAAGAAGTTCCAACCAGTAAAAATCACAAGAGTTTATGAAGACGGGTTTCTTGAATATATTGTAATCTTTTCTCTGATGAATTAGGGTTCTTTAATATTGAGAAGAATACAAGATTATAGCTGGTTGATTTGAAATGGTAGCGGAATCCGCGAAAGATGTCCCGGAGAATGTGGAACCGGGAGATTTAAATGTAGTTTTAGATAAGTTCAAGGAAAAAAAGGAAACACTAAGTGCCTTTATCCGCTCATTCTTTTCACAATCGCCAGGAGAACTCCGCTCAGATGCATTTGACATTTTAAAAATTCTATCTGATAAGAGTTTTGGCCCGTTATCCCAAAAGCAACTCCTGAAAGTAATAGCGCCCCATGATTCAGCCTCACTCTCGAGCTTGAGACGTAGATTGAAAGCGCTAACCCAATCAGGATTGGTTTATGAATTCAATGGATCTTTTGACCAGCGAAATACCTACTACAAAATTTCTCCAGAAATAAGAGGGATACTGAACCAGTTTTGTGAGGCCTTGGATAAGCTAGATAATAAGAGTGCATTGAGTATTGATGATTTCATAGCCAAAGAAATTGAAAAACGATTAACTACTAGAACTTGTCGTGTATATTCAAAGAAAATTCGCCATGGCTATATCCTTTTCGGAGTTACGATTGTGAATTCTAAAACGGAAAAATTCTGTCAGAAGAACTTATGTACTTATTGCCAAAAGATTATCCGCACCATTATTTGTACCATTTTCCCCTCCTACGAGTTTAATATTATTACAGAAGACCCGAAAGAATTAGAGACAGGATATCGCTGTACATTTAGATATACCTTAAGACCCTTAGGACCCGAAGAGGAGGGCTTGTAGTATGGTTAAGTTGCTAGGTATTTTTGGTGTGCGAGAAATCTCGGAATGGCGGCAAATTCTTGGGGACGAAAAATTCAGTAAATTGATTGATTATTTGGCATATCGAATTATTCAAGAAGATATTGAATATGGGACTGAATTAACTCACGATACACAATTATTAATTCAATTCTTACATGATTTAGCGGGAGATTTTATTTCAATCCGAGAATTCGAGCGGTTATGTGACGCATTAATCGAAGCGATTCCGAAAAGCTTCGATGATGAGATTAATATTGGGGATATTCGCAATTTACTAGATATTCGGCGGTTTGGGCAGCTACCAGCGCATCTCTATGTGAAAGCACTGGTTCTAAAGGCAGAGCAGGAATATAATTTCGATTCTAAATATGATTGCATGATGGTTGAATTTCTGAATAATACTTTACAGTATAATCTGGTTGAACAAGTAGTTTTGGACGATATCAAGGGACATACGCTCGATATTATTGATGGATGCAAACCCGATTTAATTATGCTGGATAATAGCTTAACCTATATCGTTGAAAGTAATAAAAACTTGTTAAATCCCTTACTAAAATTTTCTCATCTTAATCAGCGGAGTTTAGCCGGGTTAAAGGTCAGTCCCCGCACCACGAATATTAAAGATTTTATGCTAAGCCAGTTCCGCAAGAAATTCAATTTACCCACGATCGATACGGAATTATTGAAATTTATTCTTGTTCCGGGTACATTCACGAGAATTTTCCAAGATAGCTGCGGTGGGATTGATAGAAACTACATGTTTTTTATGCCTAATAATGATACTCGTATCTGGAAAATAAATTCTTACTATCAAGGGCGGGATCAGAATTATTTTTCAAAGAAATTATATATCCGAGACCTTAGTCTCATTCCAATCGCGGATCGGGTGACTGAAAATATCCTGCACCGCGGGACTTTGACAGATCCCAGAGAAGCCTACACGAATGCGCAATTAAAGGCGAATATGATCGATCTCGTCTATCTAATCAAGAAATTCTCAAAAATGAATTTCCTTTCGGAAGAGGAATACCAACAACTCTGGCGGGAATCCATAGATTACCTTTTAAATGCGCGTGATATTAGTTTCCGCGACGAATTACAGCAAAAACTTCTCCAAATGGAAATGGATAACACGAAGCGCCTTATCAGAAGCATTCCCTAATTTTTTTTATTGATATAGCATTAATTATTGCACCAGAAATTTTAAACCAAAATATATATTGATTTTAAATTCAAATAGCACTTAACATCGAAAATTTTTATTCAATTACTGTGGATTCAAGAGACGAGAGTTGAGAAGTTAAAGATGTGTGGAATCATTGGAGTGCTTACCACCGGCGAAGGGGAAACAGCCCGGGTCATTCGCGAGTCTTTGAAACGGCTGGAATATCGGGGCTATGATTCAGTAGGGATCGCAACGCAATCCAATGGACGACTATATATTAAGAAAGATAAAGGGAAAATCGATGATGTTCATCGGAAATTAAATTTTGACAACTTACCAGGTAACGTAGGAATTGGACATACGCGTTGGGCTACGCATGGGGAACCATCTCGGGTCAATAGTCATCCACATATGGATTGTAAAAATAGAGTTGCAGTAATACATAATGGAATTATTGAGAATTTCATGGAACTTCGAGATCAGTTAATAGACGAAGGGCATAAATTCCAATCCCAGACAGATACCGAAGTGATTCCGCATCTTATCGAGTCCTTATTAGATGAAGAGGATTCACTCGAAGAGGCAGTGCAATCTGCCTTATCTAAAATTATTGGGTCCTATGCAGTAGTAGTTATCGAGAAAAACTCGCAGAAACTCATTTGCGCGCGAAAGGAAAGTCCGTTGGTAGTCGGCATAGGAGAATCAGCCCTTTATTGTGCTTCTGATATACCTGCCTTTCTTCCGATGACGAATCGGGTGGTACTCGTCAATGATGGAGATTTTGTTGTTCTTGAAGAGGGCGAGGTCAAGATAGCCCGAATTCACGGAGAGTCAATTCCAGTTCAGATTCGTGAGCCAGTCCTAATTGATTGGACCCCAGAGATGGCACAAAAAGGTGGAATGCCCCACTTCATGTTGAAAGAGATTCATGAGCAACCGAAAGCAGTTCAAAATACGCTGAAAATTCGCCCAGAGAAAATTGAACACCTTGCTACACTCTTAAATGAGTCCCCAAATATAGTTCTGACGGCGGCTGGAACCTCTTATCATGCATGCCTTTATGGCGCTTATTTATTTGCGAATCTCGCTAAGATTAATACGCAACACGTCATCTCTTCTGAATTTTCTGAGAAGATGGGTGAAACAATAAATGAGGATTCAATAATCCTTGCCGTTAGCCAATCAGGTGAGACTTCGGACACCTTAAGTGCAGTTCATTATGCCAAGAGCCGCGGGGCGAAAATTACAGCCGTTACCAATGTAATGGGAAGTTCTATAACAAGGACTGCCGATCATTTTATATATACGTTGGCAGGTCCAGAGATTGGGGTGGCGGCAACAAAAACTTTTGTGGTGCAAATCACGACGCTTGCCCTTTTAGGTTTGTCTCTGGCTGAAATCCGGGGAATTTGTGATGCATCTGAAATACAAGAGCTACGAAATCAGTTAATGAATATTCCGCTTGATATCGAGCAGATCATTGAAAAGCAAGAGGATTATATCAAAACTACAGCGGATTTACTAGCCCGAAAACCGAATTTCCTATTTCTTGGCAGGGGAATTAATACCCCAACGGCTATGGAAGGAGCCCTCAAGCTAAAAGAAATTTCATATATTCATGCTGAAGCCTATCCTGCGGGTGAATCCAAACACGGACCAATTGCCCTCGTAGAACCAGATTTTCCAGTCGTTTTCATTGCGCCAAGTGATAATACACTAGATCGATTGCTTGGGAATGTGATGGAAATGAAGGCACGTGGGGCGTGCATTATTAGTGTCACAGATAATAATAAGATTCAAGGTCTATCTGATTATATATTCTCAATTCCACAAGGAATTGCATCGATTTTTACGCCTATCCTTAATGTAATTCCGCTTCAATTATTCAGTTATTATGCGGCCATAAAGCGGAATTTTAATCCTGATAAACCACGAAATCTTGCTAAAAGCGTTACAGTATTATAGAAAATAGGTAAATAGGAGAGAATATGTTATGAGTGCCAAGCCAAAATGTGTGATAAGTTTCGGAACAGATGGATGGCGATCCACCATGGATACGGATTTCACCATCGAGAACGTGGCAATCGCAGCCCAAGGTATTGCAAATTACTTAGTTAAGCAAAAATTTAACAAAAAAGGAATCATTATTGGGTATGATACAAGAGAGAATTCCCTGAGTTATGCAGAAGAAGTGGCGAGCGTGCTTTTAGGCAATGGGATCAGAGTTTTTTTAACAGCACAAGATACGCCAATTCCAGTGATAACCTACGAGATTTTAAATCGGAAGTTAGATGGAGGGATTATGATTACTGCCTCTCATAACCCGCCCGAATATAATGGGATAAAATTTATTCCCTATTATGCATCTCCTGCGCTTCCAGATATCACTGATCCGATTATGGATGAAATCCGTAAAGTTTGGGAACATCCGACCGTGAAGAAAGAATCAATCACGGCAAAAGAAAAAAAGAAGCAATTTGAGAGGGTAGATATTAAACAGGCGTATATAACGCACGTTCTAAAGATTATAAAAGGAAATAGTATCAAAAATGCGGGGTTAAAGGTTGTTTTTGATGCATTATACGGCACTTCAAGGGCTTATCTTCCAGAACTATTGAAGGAATTAAATGTGGAAGTGGAAGTGCATCATGATTACATTGATACCAGCTTTGGAGGAGGCGCGCCGAATCCGACCAAAGAAAGTTTGGAAACCATTGGAAAATCCATCATTGAAAAGAATCTAGATGTGGGGCTTGCATGCGATGGTGATGCAGATCGAATGGGCATACTCGATAACGAAGGTAACTTTCTTCATGCAAATATTCTCTTCGCCCTGCTTTTCGATTACGAGTTAGATCAAGGAAAGACAGGCGATGTGGTACGCACGGTTGGAACCACGCATCTAATCGATCGCATTGCGGAGGCTCATAATTGTAAAGTATTTGAGACTCCAGTCGGCGCAAAGTTCGTAGGGCAGTATATGCGTGAAAAGAAATTGCTTATGGGGGGTGAAGAATCAGGAGGGATGATGTTCAGAGAGCATATTGCTGAAAAAGATGGGATTTTCGCCAATCTTAAAGTCTTAGAGATGATTGCATATTATCAACAACCCTTGACAGAAATTACGACACGTCTTTTCGAGAAATATGGAAAAACTTATTTTACCCTCATTAATTTTCCATGTGAAGACGAGAATAAAGAAAAAGCGATGAAAAATATTGTGGATATCCTGCCTGAAACCGTGTCTGGGCTAAAAGTTGTATCTACCACGAATATAGATGGATTCAAGTTCGTTTTGGAGGATGATAGCTGGCTTTTAATCAGACCATCGGGGACAGAACCCCTTTTACGATTATACGGAGAAGCCAATATCGAAGAGGAATTAAATGATATTTTGGATCAAGGAAAGCGACTTCTTGAACGCGCCCAATATTAAGAATAAGTGAAAATAAGTCAGACTCTTTGAGTTATACTCGGAGGGGAAATATTTGCCGAAAAAAGAATTCGACGAGGATAAAGTGACTCAAGCCATTATTCTCACTTTAGAATCACAAAAAAAGCCAATGACCACTGTAGAGATTCAAAAAGTCCTCGATGAGATTGAGTGTCCGGATATTCCCCCGCTGCTTCTTAATAAATTGCGCTTACGGGGAGTAATTAAAGGCAAATTGGATATTAAACAAAAAACGTGGCTTTGGTGGATAGAATAAACCGATGGGTTATATTTTCGTCTAGAAAATCTGAATAAAATTAAAAAATATAAAGGGGTGTAATTCCTTTTTTTAATAAAAACAGGTAATAACCTATCTTGTTCTCTTCCTGAATAAGAAAAAAAAGAAAAAAGTGAGTTTTTATTTTTTGATTTTTAATTTTTCTTCCTTTTTTTCTTGCTTAGCCTTCTCGCCGCCTTCGAGTGTAGATTGAGGGACACCAAAAAGATTTTTGATAAGAACTTCAGCGGGGCGGAATTGCTCGATTCTTCCTTCGAATTTAGCAAGATCGTCTCTAAATTGATCACTAAAAAGAGTTACAAAGTCCTTCAGCCGATCCTCCAGGTAACCTGTAATTTTGCCAAGGCCTACTAAGGCAACGCGTACATATTCACCCTCTTCAATAATTATCTCGAAATCCTTGTAAGAAAGGCCCCGCATCCCTGCTTCTTGAGAGGAACTGAATTCAGTCCCGAAACTCTGAATAGCCTGCAGGAAACCACTTAAGAGGTCAGGATCAAACTCGCCAGGACTAAATTTATAGCTAAAAAGACATAGACCTGAGAGTTTATAGATAATAAGCAGATAATGAGCCACGCGAATGGAATAATTTGCTTCTTTCCGATCAATTTCGCTCCTTATTCCTTTAAGACCGCGTAATATTTTTTCTTCATGAGATTTATCATGGGCTTCGAAAGACTCTAAATAAATTTTGGCGGTGTTATCGGCAATGGCTCGAATTTCTTCCAACCACTCAAGCGCTTCGTACTCTAACGTTTTGGCGAGCGATTCGGGAATAGTGGCGTTTTCATCAAATTTCGAGAGATCCTCAAGCCATGTAGCAAGTAACGGAGCATAATTCATCTCGGGAAACTCCTTGGTGCTTTTGAAAATAAGTTCTTTAAGAATTAAAAGAAAGTCGCAGATGGGTGACCGGATCTCACAATTATTACAGAGGGAGAAGAGACCTTGGGCAATTTGAAAAGCAGTAATGACCTTACCGCCCAACTTTTCAGATTTTACAAGTAATTTTCGGGAAACATCCAAGGAAATTTTAATAAGATTTCGCATATAGGCGAGAAGCCCAGTCGCCTGCTTTTGATCACTCGTAAATACATCTAGAATAATATTTTCTTCGCTCATAGAAACCTCTACTAGCAAGCGATCGCCTGTGACTTTGGCGATCCCAGAAAAGACGGCTCGGGAATTCGCCTCATCTCGTTCGACTTCAGCTAAGTCTAAGGCGGAAATTTGCTCACACCCTACATGAAATGCTTCAAGTGGGGGTATGTCGTTGGCCTCAATGGTCGTGGTGCTCTTATTGAGTTCTTGGCGCCATGTGTCCGCTTCGGTAGTACTTGTTTTTTGGGATTTAACAAGCGGACATTTAACCCACACTTCCTTTGGCTGGATTGTGATAGAGTGCGGTTCTCCAAAGGCATCGGTATAGGAGACGGTCCCGAAAACTTGCCCCTTACCACAGGCTAAAGGCGAAAAGAGAAAATCAACCCCACGGGCTTCGTCGGGATTGAGAATATCAACCTTTTCCACATTTTTGTCAATTTTGAATTGATCTGGAACGTTCAGTAAGACTGAAATTTTACTTACAGCAGTTTTAGTGACATTTCGGAGGGCAACTTTGAAGCGAATATCGCCCCCTAAATAGTCATAGTCGCGTTTTACATCCATCAATTCAGCAGTAGCTGAAACAGGTTTCGTGGGAGCCGCGACCGCTTCCTTCACAAATTCGTTACTAACAGAATCAATAGAGCCCTCAATCAAGCCTTTAGAAATGGAGCGAGCAATTAATTTTTTCATACTCTGCTCGTTTAATCCAAATTGTTCAGCAATCTCGGAAATGCGAATGCGACGATAAGGCTTAATTGTTTCTATCAATTCGTGATCAAGTAATTCATCGCTTATGAATTCATTGTCCTTTGTAATGGTGCCATTTATACTTCTTTTATTAATTAGCCCTTCAATTAACTCTGTTACAGTTTTGCCATCTAAATTGAATGTGGAAGCAAGCCGTTCGAGTGGGAACTTCTTCTCTTGCTTTGAATAATCGATAGTGTCGACTTCTAACCGGTTTAAAGTGATAAAATATTCATTATCCACGGTGTAATAGCCTTCAAGTTCTTTAACACTCCGCAGTGATCGTATATTTTTCTTTATTTCACTATCCTCAAGCCGGAGTGCCTTAGCGGCTTCTGAAATCCCTAATTTACCTGATTTTTTGAATGCGTCTCGCACTTCTTTGAGAATAACTTGATCGGGGAGAAAATAGCTGCCATCGAGATTTATGATCCCATTAAGCTTTTGCGCTTTAATAAGCATTTGGAGCCATTCCTTAAAGGCGTTCAAGGGGATTTCCAGTTCTTTAGATATGTCTTGGATAGGGGCTTTATCTTTTGAGAGAGTAGAGATCAATTGACTTTGCTCATTTTCTGTGATGTGATAGAATTCTTTGTTCTCTTTATCGATAATGCCATGTTGAGCACCATCATCGATTAATTCTGTTATTGTGAAGATTATGTCTTCGAGCTCTAGCTTATAATTGCTAGCTGTCATCCATAAATCTAGTTTTCGCTGCATCTTATGCACCCTCCAGAGTTTTATTAAGTTCTTTCTTTAAGAAATCAACGGTTATAAATTCCTTCTTTTTATCTGCGAAGAACCCACGGATCTGATGCTCTTGTACGCCTTTGAGAATGATGTCAATCAAATTACTGTGTTCCATCTTTAATTCTTCCGCAAATTGATCGATGCGAACTCGGCCCTTCTCATTGATCCGCTCGATGATGCTTTCAGCTGGAAGCGCTTTCTTACGGCGTGTCACGAGGACTACTGCGGCAACAGCAGCCGCGCCACCAACAATAATGACATAGATTACCCATTGTGGAAATGCTGGTTTAATTACAGCTCCAAATGGTGCAAAAATACTGAAATGGGTGAACGTAGCGGTAATGCTATGGTTGGAAGCATGATAAACGGAATTCAGTGCCTGCCATGAAGATCCATCCCACCAGTATATTGCCAGACTGCTTTGTGTTACTTGGGAGAGGAGGCTTGGATCGATAACAATTGTGATAGTACCTGATACAGCTCCGGCGGAGCCCGTTAAAGTTATATTAACATAGAAAAATCCGACCATTCGATAATCTGTAAATCCTTCAGGATAACTGGTAGGGAGATCAATTTTAATACTGCAAGCTGCTGTTGCTTCGAAATCAAGAATCATATTAGCTCCCACTGCAAGGTGCATTGGTGTATTTGCGTAAATGTTTACTGTCTGACCAGCTACAATAGTGCTGGATGGCGTGCCGTTCACAAACTTGATGAATCCGCTCCTGAGTTGAGAAATATCCACGGCTAATACGATATAGAAATATTTCACGCCATCAAGAAGCCCTGTATCCAAATAATTATTTGAAGTGGCAGTCCCGATATATGTGGTTGAATTTGGTATAAAGCCGACTCCCGTTGTTGACCGATATACGCGATACCCTTGTAAATCGGTTTCTGTATTTGGAGTCCAAGTTAAATACAGAGAATGAGTGCCCACATGAACTTGGAGGGTGAGATTTGCTACTGGTGTGGGTGCGGCTTCTTTGCAGAGGAGGACAATATAGGCATTTCTCATGCGTCCGAGTAGGGATAAATCAGTTCCTGTGAGGGTAACATAGTTTGCAATAGTATTTAAAGAGATACCTGTAAGTTCTGCGATATATCCGATTCCATTATGGATGCCTATCACCGCTGTAGTCTCATTTCGATCGAGAGCTGTTATAGTGGCTTGTAAGTAGTACATTGTTATGCTCATGGAGAGAATTTGAATGGAGGTAATATTTGTTACGATATGATAATATCGGCTTATTATGGTATAGTTTGGACTGAGAATGCCACCTGTTCGTGCACTATAGGGAATGATTTCAATATAACAAGGACTGAGTGCGAAGATACTTAAATTAATAAGATTATTTCCACCAATGTTTCGTAAATTGATAGGAGCTATATTTAAGGCGGCGCGTATTGCCCGTAATCGGACGGAAAATGTCCTTCCAGCTGAATTGATAGAATTACCCGCTAAATCTGCCGCATGAATGAAGTAAGTAACATTTTCTGTAGGTAATTGATTGGGAATCGGGAAGATATAGGAATTCCCGACTTTTCTAAAGGTAGAAACCATCTTGAGATTGAACAATCCAATTGTCGTGTTATAATAATACAGCTCAATGGAACTATCATCGACGCCAGATGCCAATACTGGTTCAATGATATCAACTGAAACTTCAATTGTGTGCGTGCGATCCTCGGTCTGATAAGGACTCAATTCCAATGCATTCTGGAAGGTGGGGGCCTGGGAATCACTTACAATTATAACTTGCCGGTAAGTCGGATAGAGGGTGTTCTCGGCGCCGTCTGAAATATTATAGATTTGGAAGTTTAGTTTATGCGGTCCTGCTGGATCATAGTATTTCTGCCCTGGAATAGTGAAAATGTAGCGGTTTCCGGGTTCTTGGATATAATCATCGATATAATGATATTCAGTATAAGAAGGAATGAAAGTAACCCACCAGCCTATAACGATGCGAATGATCCCAGAGGGATCAGAGGTAATAAGTGAAATATTGAAGGGAGTATCGTATTCAATAGAAGTGGGATAGGTAACATCATCGGGATTGAAAGAAGGAGGAGATATATCGCCAATTATAAATTGATGAGTGATTGATATACGAGAATTACCAGCAATATCAGTTGCATTAATGTAATAATAAACGGCTCCACCAGTCTGGGGGGGAATTGTTCCATTCCAGATATTATTTCCGAAGAAGGAGGTCATCAGAACGGTTTCGTTGCGGGTAGCATTCCACCAGTAAAGAACTACTTTTGCCACGCCTGAGGCATTTATGGGTTCAATTACTGTAACATTAACATGGGTAGGCTTATTGCTCGCAGGTGGGCTAATGATTAACCCTGAGATGATAGGTCCTGTATAATCCTTAACAAGATAACTATAAAGTGCGCCTGAATTGTTATTGAATCCCAAATTGCCGAATTTATCATAGGCTAGAATTTGGTAGTAAACTCGGGAATTATAAGCAAACCAATAAATAGAGCCACGATACAGATTCACACCTACCAAGGTCATTGTGACATTACGCCAGAGTTGTTCGGAACTGTTCCGGTATTGGAGAATGACTAAATTTACACCCGAAGCAGTTGGTGGTTCCGTTACAGTTGCATTAACCCACACGCGCTCGTTATATTGAGGCGTTGTGGTAGAGGGGGTAACAGCAGAGATTATGGGAGGATCGGGGTCTGTAACAGTATATTGAAAATTATAGACGCCACTATTACTCGCGTTATCCTTGACTGTGATGCGAATGTAATGAAAATTATTCCATGGCTGAGATGGGATTATCCTGTAATAAATATTGGTAAACCCATTGCCAGAACGCAGAATCATGGATACTGTAGTCCAATCCAATGCATTATAGGAATAACTCAGGTTGACTTTGAAGCCGCCAGCCGCTAACGCCGGTTCATTAACTGTAATCGTGATATTTGCGCCCTTAGTGTAAGGAATGGATGCACTCGAAATGGGAGTCCCATTCACTAAGATGGCTATAATCCGAGGGGGATACTGATCGCGGACGGTGTACTGATGGACTGAGGCAAAATCATCTATTTGATTGCCAGCAAAATCTCTAGCAATGAAATAGAATTGGACGTTCGTATTGTATTTGAATGCTGGAATAATGGCGCTCCAATAACCACTATAAATAGTGCCATTGATTCGGCTCATTCCAATTCGAATCCAGCCTGCCCCTCCATTGTAGCTGAGATTTACCAGTGCCACCCCAGATGCAAAGGCAGGGGTTGTTGGTTCCGTTATCCGAACGTGGACTGTCACAGTCTCATTATAATTCACGTAGGCATCATTGATGCTAAAGGCTCCAATTGTAGGTACACGGGTGTCTACCACCGTGTATTGGAGGTTGGCAGCCAAATTAGATTGCGTATTCCCTTTGGTATCATTCACAATGAAATAAAACTTCACATTAGTGCTATAATTCTGAGGACTAATGATTGCGGAATAATTTCCTAAATAGACCCGGGAATTGAAGGTTAGCCCTTTATTGAAATTCATCTTCTTAGTGGTCCAGGTGAATCCATTGTTGGTAGAGTATCTCAGCAGAACAGTGTGAATCCCAGAAGCAAGCGTCGGCGTATAGGGCTCTTGGATTTGGACTGTGAGATTAACCCAATTATCATAATTAATAAAGGTGCTATTGAAGTAATATCTCACGATTACTGGGGCATACACGTCATCTACGGTATATTGGGCTCGTGAAGCATAATTATTAATACGATTTCCTGCAGAATCATTGGCAATGATGTAGTATACAATAATGGCGCTATAGTTTTGCATTGGAATAAGGCCACTCCAGACCCCATTCCAAAGGGTGCCCGATTTACGAGACATATTAATGGGAGTCCGCCAAAGTCCATTGATAGAGTAATTCAAGAGGACGCGATGGACGCCCGCCGCATAGGCAGGGGTGATTGGTTCAGTTACTGTAATGGTAATTTCGGGGGTCGTGTTATAATAGACACTCACGGGATTCCGATTGAAGTTCGATAGCACTGGAGCATATTGGTCTCTCACTAAATAGGAACCTCTCGAAGCAAAGTTGTTTCCAAGGTTGCCTGCATTATCTTTGGCGATAAAGTAGAATTCGACGGTGCGTCCATAATTGATAGCAGGAATCGTTGCATTCCAGAACCCGTTATAAGTAGTCCCATTAATTAGATTCATTGATATAATAATCCAACCAGAGCCATAATTATAACTAAGATTTACGGCAGCAACACCCGATGCTGTTAATGGCTCCGCAATATTTACATGAACCTTGACGGTCTCATTATAATTCACGTAGGCATCGTTGATGCTGTAGGTGTTGATGTTAGGAGGTATCGTATCACCCACATGATAATTAAGATTTGCCAGCCTATTATCACGGGTATTACCCATCGAATCGTTAACAATGAAGTAGAAGCGAACAGTGGTGCAATAAGGTTGAGCCGGAATAATTTTATAGAAGTAGCCAATATATAACTTTCCTCCTTGCCACACGCCTGCGAAGAAGGTCATATTGACTGGCGTTTGCCAATTGAGCCCATTATTTAGTGAATAATTAAGTAGGACGCGATGAATACCAGCGGCAAGCTTGGGGAGGGTATCTTCCCGAACTTGGACGGTAATATTCACTGCCTCATTATAATTAATATTGAGATCATTCAAAGAATAACTGACTATGTAAGGAGGATATTGGTCAGTAACGCTATAGCTTCCACGGGTTGCATAGTTGTTGCGCCAATTTCCTGCCGCATCCGTTACAGTGAAATAGAATTGTACTTTAGTCCCATTATTTTGAGCCGGAATCGATCCGGTCCACCAGCCTGCCCAATTTGTCCCATTGACTCGCGTCATCGGAATTGGAGTCTGCCAGATGCCATTTGCAGAATAATTGAGCTGAACGGTCTGTATGCCAGCACCGAATGCATCTTCCCAAAGATAAACCGCAATGTTGACGGTCTCATTATAGTTGATAATCAGATCATTTAAGCTGAAGGCACCAATATAGGGCGCATATCGGTCCATTACCGTGAAATTAAAGAAGTGATTTGCATTATTTGCCTTGGATATACGACCTGCACCATCTGTCACATTCACATAGAATGCAATCTTCGAATTATATTTGAAGGGCCCGATGCTGACATTCCAATAAGATCCAACCCAACTATTCGCGTATTTAATGAACCAGGTATAATTGTTATTGAGCATATAGGCAATGAGAACAGACGATATGCCCGATTGCGTGTCGTTACAATTGACGCTGACAATTACGGATTGATTGTATTGAGGTGGGTTGGGATAATAGGTAACATTATTTATAGAAGGATAATAGAGATCTGGGACGAAATAGCTCCAATTTATCCCATTATTATTCCATTTTAGCCTATTACCCGCGTTATCACTAGTGTAGAAGAAGTAGTGGACATAATACAGGGTATTGACTCCAGGAAGCATAAAAGAATACCAAGTATTGCCAAGTGAAAGCATTGTACTATTGATGGGAAGGGATTTATTTGTATAATCTTCTTTATTATACCACCAACAGATAAGGACTGCATTTACACCAGAAGCGAGCGCGGGTTCCTGTACTTGAATAGTGACATTGACAGGAACACCGCGGTTCGGAGCGAGTGGGTTGATGCTAGGATATCCAATTATAGGTGGATATTGGTCAATAATCGTGTAATTGTAATATTTGCTGGAATTTGTGTTCTCAACAGCATTGCCTGCGTTATCGATAGCGTATATTTTGTATGCGACTACGAATCGATAGGAAAAAATCGCAGGTATAGTTCCACGCCACTCATTATCTACAAATTTCATCGCTGTCACATTGATCCAATTCACCCCATTATAATAGCGTATTTTTACCGACTTGACCTGCGAGGCAAGTATATCTTCAGTGACATTCACTCGTACGAGAACTGGAGTATCATAATTCACATTTGTAGAGAGGGGCGATTGAATGGGGAGTGCGATCAGCGGATTGAGATTATCGCCTGAGAAGTAGCGATTAATTACTGAAATTGCTGTATAATTCATATTACCCGCAAAATCAGTCGCATTTATCCGGTAGTAGACAAACCCATAGTGCTGAGGGGGGATGATAGCTCGATAGAGCCCATCATATCGATTGCCTCCGATGCGACCCATAAGAAGCGAGTGCCAACCCGTGCTATCATTGTATCTTAAAGTGACTGCCGCCACACCAGAAGAATTCGCAGGACTGATAGGCGGTAAAGGTTCAGTAACACGGACTGTAATGGCCAAAGCCTCGTAATACATGACGCTCGTGTCATTCAGCTGAATGCTAACAATATTGGGGTTATATTTATCCGTTACATGATAATTCAGATTTAGTGCTTTGTTATTGGCCACATTTCCCGCGGAATCATTAACAATGATGTAATAATTAACCCATGTGCAATAATTATAAGCCCCAACAATTCCATACCAAGAACTGACAAAAATACGCCCAAGCAGCATATTGCCTGAAATGAAAGTCATATTAATTATATGCCATTTAGATCCATCTGCGGTATAATTAAGCAAGACAGCATCGATTCCACTTGCTAAGGCTGGTGTCGAGGCTTCTCCGACGGATGCGGTAATATTTACTGTATTATTGTAATTCACAATAGTCGGACGATACTGGGTAGAAGTAATGAATGGCACGAACTGATCTATTACTGTATAGGTCCCCCGTTGTGCATAATTATTAGCACGATTTTTCGCCGTATCATTTGCAATGAAATAATACTCGATAACAGACCCATAATTCAGATATGAAATAATTCCTCTCCAATACCCATCATAGCTCGTGCCATTTCGCAAGGTCATCAGTATAAGGGATTGCCATGCGCCGTTCACAGAGTAATTTAGCCATACGTATTGTACACCACTCGCATAAGCTGGAGTAGTAGGTTCAGTCACTCGCACATCAATCGTAACTGTTTCATTGTAATTGATGAAAGGATCATTATGTGAATGAGCTCCAATCGTTGGGGCAAACTGATCGATAACGTGATATTGTAAATTCAACGCAGAATTGTTCAGTCGATTGCCAGCGGTATCATTGACGATGAAATAGTATTGAATCCACGTACAATAATTGTACGGGTTAATGATAGCATACCATGAACTGTTGTATATTCGACTATTTTGGATGTTCCCAGAAATAAAGCTCATATTAACGGTATTCCAAATAATTCCATTGGAGGAATACTTGAGAAGCACCTTGTCAATTCCACTTGCCAAGGCGGGCAGTGTAGCTTCTCCAACGCTAACTGTGACATTCACGTTTTCATTATAATTGATTGCATTATCATTTAAAGTCCATCCAATTATGAAAGGTAGGACATGATCTTGAATGACGTAACTCTTGGAGGTATTTTTTGTGGTATTCCAATTCCCGGCAGTATCATTCGCCCTGAAATAGTAACGAATAGTAAGCCCATAATTTTGAGGAGGAATAGTGGCCTCATATAATCCGTACCATTTGTTACCAGAGATGCAATTCATCTTGACAATGGTATAGCTTGCCCATAAATTATTCGTCCAATTGAGCAGAACTGTATCGATCCCTGATGAGATATTAGCACCTCCAAAAGGAACATCAAATACAATTACCCGTATTGTAGCTGTCTCCCAATATTGTGTATATTCGCCTGATTCTCCAAAGCCAGGGGGTGTTCCATCTCGGACAGCAAACCAGTAACGAGTAGAATTTACGATATTTCCAACGGAATCTCCCACCTTAATAGTGTAATTAATAATCCCATAAGGTTGGGGTGGTATCGAATAGTTCCAAATGCCATCATAATTAGTGCCTGTGCGACGCGTCAGCGGAAAAGGACCGAACCAGCCGGTTGAGTTACGGTAATAAATCACAACGGAATTGATGGGCGCTGCATTCGTTATATTCTGTGGCTTATACGGCACACTGATTCGAATAGTGATATTTATATGGTCATAATATTGAGGTGGTTCAGGTTTATTTGTAGGTTTGTAAAAGATAACATCTGACCCTATTGTATCGTTTACATAATAGGAGTAAATTGTGGAAGCACGATAGTTATTTTTCCAATCAAACGCCCAGACTTGATACCGCACCGTTACTGAGAAATTCTGCTGTGGAATTAGGGCGTACCATTTACCATAATATAAATTCCCATTA
>Ga0315279_10004136_pt1 | contig 19640 bp, 21 predicted proteins | sample YL17G06_20_MG_FD_203694 | JGI IMG/M metagenome (GOLD analysis project Ga0315279, IMG submission 203694) | Sediment microbial communities from Yellowstone Lake, YNP, Wyoming, USA - YL17G06_20 | ecosystem: Environmental > Aquatic > Freshwater > Lake > Sediment | place: USA: Wyoming | collected... | reverse complement strand
AATGGGGATGGAGTTGCAGACCGAACCATTTGGCGAGAACTGAGCCTCTGAGCTTTTCCATTTGAGTGTGGACCCCTGGTCTCCGTTGAATCGTCAGAGTACGCCTAGCTTCACGCTAGAGCGTTTACGGAGTGTATGCGGAAAAGGCTAGGGAAGGTCTGTTCAGCTACCCCCGCCTCAAACGCTAGGCAGATTGATAAGCTGGAAGAAAGCAACTCTTCGCGCAGAAATAGGGCGCAGCCGAAGGGACAGCCCCACGCCTTAGATGAGTGTTCTCTCCTTTGACCTTAATTCCTGCCATTTCGGCTGGTGTCTTGTAGTCTAGAGCTTTGTGTGGTCGAATATAATTGTGGAACAACTGATAACCTGTCAGTATCGGGCTATCCTTACGTTCTAATCCTCGCATGACCTTCTCTCTGTCCCTAATCTCGCCGTTCATCCGCTCCATTTTGTTATTGTTGTAATCGGTCTGTAGTCTGATGTGCCGTATGTGTTCGGTTCGAGTCTCAAGTCTTGATGTGCGAAATTCCTTGTTGTAAGCCTCATGGAAATTACCAACCGTCAATGTGACGTTACCGCGAATGGAGCGCATCAGCCAAGAAGTGAGAGTTCCTACTGCAAATGGTTCGCTCTCTGAAATGGGCGCATAAAGCGAATTACATGAACTCCGACTCTCTAGCAACCGAGCTTTCTAGGTCGAGAAAGATGGGGAGAGTGAGTGCTTCGCTCTTACCTAACCGGAGCAGGCAAAATCAGCTGAATCTTCCGCGTTGCAGCCTTGGATTCTCTTCTCAGATGGCAGCCGCACTCGCTCAATTAGTGAGACTGAAAGTGTATCCAGCTGGCGCAATTACATGTTCTGTTCTAGTTAGCTCAACCGTATCATTTTCAAGCTGTATTCCGCGAAGAATGTTTCAGAAGAACTGTGATCGAACAAGAAGGCAGAAATCCGACTTGTATCATATATTCTGTAGATGACGAAATGGACAAAACTATTCTTTTCATGAATCAACAATCGGGTTATGATAAGAAACATAGATCGTGGGTTGGAAATAGAAGACTCTTTCTCGGGTTAGCAGCCATCGGTATTGGAGTTCTCAGTTATACTGCCTATGATTTGGCTTACAACACTGCAAAGAAATCCTCGTCCTTATCGACTTCTTCACTAATGTCTTCTTCATCAGCTTCCTTTTCGTTGACTTCATCTTCGTTAACGTCTTCTTCGTTGACTTCTACGTCAAAAGAACTTGTTTCTTTGGAAGGAGAATTATATGTTGGTTGGGATGGCAATGGAATAAAAAAAGAAGAATACTCACCTCTCTCTGATGAAGGAATGGTTCTTGTACGTGTTGGCGGTGGGAAAAACCCTGAGATTTTTGCAGAAGCGACAAGTGATTCTTCTGGCCTTTAGAAGATGGATGATATTCCTACTGGGGATTATGTATTGTACCCTGATGGTCATCCGGAGTATAGGTACATATGCCAATCAAACAAGGAGTTTGCACCTGCAGCATTTGGAGCTTATAGTATATCATTAAATGAACCGCAAAAGATGAATTTCGAATTTAGTAACGGATTCTTGACATTACCTTTGCTAAAAGGAACACCAATTAAAGTCAATGCCTACTTCGACGAAGGCAATAATACGAATTGGATGAATCAACCGAATGGTGATTCGGGACACCAAGGTACAGATTTTGGAGTTCCTATCGGGACACCTGTTGTTGCTGCAGCTCCAGGAAAAGTCAAATTCATCCAGGATATGGGCCCCGTAGGACTTTTCCCAGTAATTTCTCATGAAGAATTCGCTCGGGAGACCCTTTCTACTCTTTATGCTCATATGAGTAAAGTCGAAGTATCTGAAGGTCAACAAGTCTATAGGGGGCAGAGAATTGGATTATCCGGTGAAGATAAAACTCACCCAGGGCCTCATTTACATTTTGAATTGGACCGAGGTTATTGGGGAGGCCAACAAGGATCGTATACACCATTGGATCCTTATGCATCTCGATGGAAATCTGATCCTGATTCTATAGGTTTTTGGACTAAGAAAGATGCCCCTCAATTTTCAGTTTAGATTCACACTATTACTCTAGAATTCATATATTGACCGTCTCAAACTTCGACTTGTTACTCATGTTTCATTCTGTATACCGGACGCCTAATCTTCAATGCCAGTTCAACGCCATGCATTTCGACCTGTAATCTTGAAAGAATAGGTTGAATCACCGAAATCGATTAGACCACACCTTCACAAAATCATTATTGACTTTCTCCATGCGATGAAGGGCGAAAAGCTCCGAGCTGTCTTCTCAAAACTCTTCGCATGATCGAACATGGGACTTTGCCGGATATGTGTCGAGGATCAGGCCGAATTGGCATGGTCATCATTTTGCAAGTGATCGCATTCACGAAGGTAAACTTGGCAGGGATCTGGGCATTCTTCTCGTGATCGCAGTTCTATCTTATCTTGTGTATGCTTCGGTCTTGATGATATTCTCTGTTCCCCTTCCGACTTGGTGGAGCTTCCTTCACGAGACCCCTCAACTTCTTGAGTATGTGGCTGCTGATTACATCAGAGTGACCTTGATCACACTGGCCTCCCTAGGCTTAGCTGTTTTCGCGGGTTACTTCCTCGCATCACATCACAAGATTGGCAGCGCAGTGCTGCCGCCGATTCAGGCATTCGCTGCCTTCCCTGCTCCAACCTACTTCCCGTTACTATTCATAGTGACGGTACCTATCATAGAACGTGCGCTTCCATTTCTCTACACTGAAGTGTACATCTTCCTGCTGGGCTTCCTAAGCTGCTTCTACTACGTGTTCTTCGATTTTTGGATTGGAGTTCAGGCGATACCCTCTGAGTTTCTAGATGTGATGGAGAACCACGAAGTGCCATTCTTCGCAAAAATGAGGCGCATCATTCTTCCTGCTACTTTGCCGTACCTAATTACAGGTCTCTCCAGCACCATTAACAGCGCATGGGCAGGTATGGCGATTGGCGAATTCTGGCCGAATATAGCGCCCAGCGTTTCACCTAAAGGGCTTCAGGCTCCCTTTGGTATGATGTACTACATCACCTCTAACATAGCGAGCGGAGCTATTGGGTCAGCAGCGTACGTCTCGTTACTATTCGCGGTCGTTGTGGCAGTTTACGGCATCTTCTTTACAAGAAACCTGATGGACCTGGCTCGGAGAAAGTACGTCGTGGAAGAAGGAATATTCGCTGCATAGAAACATGCGATTCATTAACGGAGGTCGAAAAGAGATAGAATGAAATCACTTGGAGAAGCCTCGGCCGTTTTTTTTGTGTGTGTGTGGGTCAGCTGGTGCGGCCGTGGTAATTTGAACCCAATAGGAGACTCCAATGGCGTCAACAATAGAACCTCGCAACCCGTGGGTTCGAACCCTCAGTGATTCGAACCTCCTCGAATTTTGAAACCATTTTCAGCAACAAAATTGTTGCGGGTCCCACCTGGCCTGAACCTACGCGGTTGAATTGCGAAGAGGGAAACCTGACTGTCGAGTCCCCGCTCTCAACACCACAAGGTCGACTTACGGAACCGAAGTTGGGACAGCTATGCATACTTCCTGGCTATTGCTTTCTTCCGAAGCAGATTCTATAGCAACTAACATAAGTATTTGATCATGTTGAGCTTGAATCTTCTCGTTCTTATTCTTTCAGCTATTGCCTGTTTCATCTCCTCGAAGGTAGGGTGCAGTCTGTTGGCGACGAGCTTGTATTTGAGGAGGTTCCAGCACTCCTCGACCGGGTTGAGTTCAGGTCTGGCGATGGGGAACCATTTCACTTTGACGGCGTCTCTGTTGGTTCTCAGCCAACGTTCGATTTCCTTACTCCTGTGGGCGTTAGACCGATCGAGGAATAGTAGCATTCCGCCAAACTTCCGTTTCAGCGTCTTGAGGTACGCTAGAAAGTTTCTGCTATTCACTGTCATGTACTGCCTGAAGAGCTGCTTGCCCTGCAGCGAGACGGCTCCGAAGACGCAGGTTCTCCGATGCGAACCGGTTGTAAGGATGAAGGGTCTGCTGCCTCGGAAAGCCCAGACGTAGCGGATGACCGAATCGTAGAGGAAGATCGATTCGTCCTCGCATAGTACTGCCCGGCCACTCCTTTCCGCCTTCTCTATCGCCTTTCTCGCCCTTTTTTAAACCGCTCCACCTCCTCGTCGGTGGCTGCGTTGATGTGCTTCTTTCTCGGCCGCTGCTTGGAGAGGCCCCAGCTGTGGAGGAGGCGGGTGACGTGCATCAACGAATACTGTACGCCGGTCTTCTCGTATATCAGCCGCGTAACCTCAGTCGCCGTCCAGCACTGCTTCTTCTTGATCAGCGTCTTGACACGCGTCAGCTTCCACGAAGCCACCTTTGGTGGCCTTCCTGACCTCGGCCTATCCTTCAACCCTTCCAACCCTTCATCCTCGAATCGCCGTTTCCAGTAGACGATGTTGGGCTGTGGACAACGGAGGTCAGCCGCCACCCTTCTCGTGGTCTTGCCATCCAAGACGCCCATCACCATGAGCAGTCTCTCCCTTACCTTCGGATCCTTCTCCTGCCTGTAGGCCTCTTCCAGAGTCTCTGAGTTCATACATACGGGATGCGAGAACAAGATTAAGAACTTATGTTAGTTGCTATAGTTCTCGTTCGAACTCAAACACACTCGTGTTTTTCAGAACCAGCTGATCAATCGAGTCTTGTGCGTCCTTAGGTTCGTTCCAGATCTTGCTTAGTACTTCCCTAACCTCGCCTTCGTTCCGTGCCCTTGTGCAGACCTTCTGCACGGTGACAGACTTGTGAACTCCAAGCTTGTGAAGTATCTCGTTCAGGTCTGATGCTTTCAGGAGTTGAATGCTCATCCTAGCAGCGTACTGGGCAACAGAAAGGATCTCATTACCCACTTTGACTTTGTCTTTGGGGTTGAATGCTGTGCCTGCGAAGATCCCTATCACGCCTTGCTTGATCATCCTCCCGTGCTGCGAATCGAATCCGAAATCCATGCTCCACTTCAGCACGTTGAGGAAGTCCTCTAGGCTTTCCTTTCTCACTAGGCCCCACTTGCATTCCAGCACGTAGGTAACAGGTTGGCTGATGGGGCTGGGCTGTATCGTCCAGACCCTATCGACTTCGGCAAACAGTTTCCTTTCGCCAGTAGGTCTGAGAAGCTTGAGCGTAATCCGACGACTGTCCATTTTGGACCGGTGATTTTGTTCCCAGAACTCTGCTCCCTTTGTCAGCTTGTCAACGAAGAATTCTACACCGGCTTCCCAGTTGTGTCCTATCCGGTTGTGCTTGCCCTTTACCTTCCGAATGTAGTCTTGTTTGACCGATATAGCGATCCTCAAGTCATGCTCGTTCAGAGCGGCATGGTAGTAGTATGGAAAATTGAAGATGTTGATCTCTCTAATCTCGTCCTTGAACAGCTGCATAGCTCGGTTCAGAGCAAATCGAAGCTGATTCTCGCTGCAGTGCAATCTCTGTTGGAGAAAGTTCAGGCTCACGATCTCTTTCAGCTCTCTTGCTTTCAGAAGCTCATCACGGATCATGCGAATTCTGTCCGCTAACGGATTGGCGTGTGAACCGCCCTCAAGCAGTAGTTGAGTGCGTTGCGTGGCTTCGGCAACTGCGATGCTGCGGTCTCTGTTTGGGTCAATGAAAGTCACAATATAGCCAGGTCCGAAGGGCGTTTCGTGCTCTGCGGTGCGGTAACCACGGAAGTAGACCAATCCCTTCTTCTCATACCTGCGCAAATTGCACGTCATGTCACGAATTGTGACGCCTTTGTCTTTCAATCTCTCGACGATCTGGGTCGTATAGAATGCCCGGTCAGCGTTCTCTCTCAGGAAACTCAGAATGAGTTGTGCCTTGTTCTCTTTCTGGATCTTGGGCGTTTTCGCAAATGCAAGGAATCTGACGCTATCAATAACAGTCTCATCGCAACGGTCCATGAGAATGTAAAGATAGAAGGAACGAGTGTTGTATGATGTGCCGGCTCTACCCGCGAAGTTTCCGTTCCTTTCACGAAGCGGTCTATCGGACCTTAAGAGCAACCCAGCTTTCCAATATCGGTGGCAGGCGGTCTCTGCAGCTTTGACAGTGAGATCTAGCTCTTCTCTAACCTCTCGGGTACATCGTGGCTTCCCATCGCCCAATAGGCTCAGAAGCTTGTCTCGTGAAGTGAAAGGCCTGCTCATCTTCCAGACTACTTCGCGCGGACTTCCTCTTAGCTAGCGAACCCGAATCCAACCCGAAAGAGTCACGCAACTCTCGGGTGCGGGTTCTTACGCAGCCACAGAAATATCCCGGCCCACCATGATTCAGGTTTGGCCTAGGACTGATCTTCATCGAGCTTCAGGAGAGGCTAGATCAGAAATCTGTTCATAAGATGCTCAAGAGAGCTGCGTTGCTATTAGAAGGCAAGACTAGCGTTACGATGCCAGTGTTTGCAGGCGAAGAGCTGCGAAATCAGCCGAAGACATGATTCAACTAATGGTGCCCCATTGTACTCGAAATCGGGCTGATTCGCCCCTAACAAACGAGCGGAGAAATCCGAGCCTGAGCGCTAACTCACAAATACCTCACAGTAGGCGACATTAGGTTTCTCGAGTGGCAACTAGGGTACCACCTTCCGCAAGGCACAGCCTTGATAGCATACTCTCCTCCTGATGCATGTGGAGCTTGAGAATTGCCGCCGTCTGCGGTGAAGACCATTCGTGACCTGTTCCGTTGGCAGTATGCAAAGATCATCTCGGAGTCTGCTGGCGCCGGGAAGCGGCAGTACGGCTTCGTCATGGACAGGTTCAAGAAACTTGCTTCAGGAGAAATCTCATGGTCGACCTCTATCAGGGAATATGTGAAGGAACGTGAGAGACCAGAGGAGTGTATCTATTGCGGTGGAAAGAAGGACTTGACGGTTGATCACATCCTTCCAAGATCTAGAGGTGGCCCCGACTCGCCCGACAACGCGGTGTGGGTATGCCGGGGCTGCAATTCTTCAAAAGGTGGCAAGCGGCTTTACGAATGGTATGAGTTGGACAGACGGTACGAAGTACCGAGGATTGCTGAGGGAAAATACCTCAAGTTGCTCTATGGCCTACACGAGCAGATGGGCACCCTGGACGTGAAGGATGTTTCCCAACTCTGTCCTCGGTGTGACTTGGACGCAAAATGTGCAGAGAAAGGGAAACTCACAGTCTATTGCTTGGAGGGCCTGTTTCGGAAAACGGGTGCTTGACCAATCATAAGATCCCGCCGGCAACGCACACTCGCACTCTTGTCAATGGCTTGGAGCCCAAGAAAGGTAGGGTTCCGAACCCGAATGGGGCTGGATATCTCTCGGTTATCGTTCTGCAACTGGTGCAACAGGCGCCTCAGAAGAGACTCGACCCAAGCCAGAGCCTCCAATGCGCCTCTTGCGTAATCATTCACGGTTGAGTCTCCGCACGTGGCCTTCTAGGACCGCGACGATGTAGTCCTCAGGCTTTGTGCCGCTCTGGACGGCAACGAGTAGTGTGACGATTCTAGTGTAGACCCAGCGAGGAATCATGACCTGAATGAGATCAGGAGGTTCAGAGGTGAGGGGTTCCATGACCCGCGCATGCCACGGGCATGATTCATATCCGCTACGGGAAAGCCGGCACCACAAAGAGAGACCCAAACGAAACAAACGTGCAACCTATCGGCCGGCAGTTTCAGCCGTCTCTCGTGATTAGATAGAGGTATACCGCAGAAATACCTCGCTAATGTCTGGAAGTCGTAGAGCTTGAGGCAGAAGAACAAAGAACGGTGTTATCGAGCCATAAAGTTCTCAACGAAGAACTACGATGACTGCTTACTAATTTTCTTTGGCGCATTGGCAGCAATATACATGGAGAGATCTCTTGCGTCCGGTCCTAACATACAGACTCTCTTGTTCTGGACATTTCTGCTCGTTGCGACATGGGTTGGAGTAAGCGTCGTAAGACTCTTCGTATCGCATGTGCAGAGAACGGTCGAGAAGTGGGTGTACGGAGATTCCGCGAGAATTTCTGTTGCATAGATAGCCCGCAAAGAGAGGAGGACCTGTTGTTCTCTTGAAACTATTCTGTCCGAACTGTGTTAAGTTGGTTGATGTCGTTGATGGACCGAGGGTCCAATGTGTCACTGGCTCGTGTCGCCACGAAATCAAAGTGAGGACCGTTCGATTCAAAGATGCGAGGGAAGGTGCGAGGACATGTCTGCAGAACGCAGATAGTCTCGCTAAATCGGCAGAGATTCTCTTTGGTAATGGCGCGCGCGAGCATGCATTCTTCATGGTCCTGACAGCCTACGAGGAAATGGCGAAGTGCTCTCGGATTGTTGACGCAGCGGCTCAGAATTATAGTACACAGTCAGACATGATCGTTGAGGAAAGCATCTTCCGACATCACAAGGCAAAATACGGAATAGCAATGCACTATCTCGACGCCTGGATCAAGGAGATGGACGCCATAAGGAGGGCCTTCCCCGATGGGGCGGCTGGAATGGATGTCCCTGACTCGGAGGGCGCTCGAGAGGAGATTAGACAACAGGGATCTTCAATGAGAGAGGGTTGTTTGTATGTGGAGTACAGGAACCGATGGATCGACATACCGCCGATTCCTGAAGAAAAAGCCAGGCTACACTTGCGGATGCTCAAGCAACTGGTCAGCGGCTTCATTAATTCACTTGCATCGGATGCCAACTGGGAGTGGACCATTTCGTTCCCCTCGAGAAGCAAGCAGGATTCGAGGATTCTAACCGGCTTGAAAGGAGGGAGATGGCAGTCTCCATCTTGGCCTAGCTGTCAGCACGAATCTCTCTAATGGGATACCCAGTTTTCTGGCTTTCGTTCAGGCGCGTCTCGATTTCTGTGAGTTTCCTATGCTGAGCAAAGATCATCCAGAATGGCAGCGACATCTCCTTCACGGGAGACGCGAAGACTTCGCCGCCCACCGTGTAGAACTTACACTGGGTGAGGAGATCGTCGAGGACTGCTCGGTCTTTCGGTCTAAGCAATTGCTTGAACCTGCCCAATTCCGCTATCTTCTGTTCGACGACGGTGCGCCATGACGGAATCGTTCTCCCCATCGGCACTACCCGAATGTAACGAACATGAATCCAGTGGACAATACGAGCAGAAGGGCGAAGGGCGACATGACAGAGACCCAAATGAAACCGGCTACTAGCAACGCTTTTGAGAACTGGAAACGGATTAGGCAGCTGGGAGGAACTCCTTGACATGGACTGGTCTATGGAGTATCGGCATGGCGCGTGAAGCGGCTGTCGAACTAGAGAAGTGGTTGCACTATGCGGTGCTATCCATTTTCGCCTTCATAGGTTTCATGCGGTTCTGTGGTTGGGCTGAAAAACGGTCTCATGGAACGCGCAGAATCAAACAAAAGCTAGCGTGGCTTGGTTCCTGGACAAAACAACCGTACACCACCATCGCGCTGATCGCAGTCATAATCTTCGTAATCGGAATCATTGTGGGCAACTTCTCGCGTGAGGCGAGCTACATCGCGTTCTCATTCGCAGTTGAGATCATTCTTTTCGCCGTAATCATCGATCAATTGCTGCTCCGTAGCGAACGTAAGTATTGGGAGAGTGTTGAGAAAAGAGTCAAGGCTCTAATCAAGATGGAGCTGACACAGGCCTTTCTCAGCGTTGCGACATTGCTGGAGCTTGTGTCCGACCTTGATAATGCCATAGGTCTCGACAAACGAGTTGCTGCCGAAATGAAAGAGCTCGCAGAGAATCCGGACAAGCTAAGGAAGGCTGTTGGTCGAAAATTGTCTCGCGCGGGACTCGCCAGCTTCGATTCTCTTTCCGACAGAGCAAAAGAACTCGGTGACTTGCAGGTCCGGTACTCGTTCAGGTTCCTAGAACCGGAACTACTCGAGTTGATGATTGACCTTGAAACATCCCTCAAGACAGTGTGCTCCGACGTGTCAATAGCCGTCACTAGAGATGTCTTTGCGGACGTGTACGAAGACCTCTTTTTCAGCCACCTAGAGCATTTGCTTAGGCTACTGTCCAAAGCGGTCGACGACGACAGGGTGGATAGCCTGTCTTTGCAAGCGTGAACGGTGACCTGCAGATCCAAAGATAGCGAAAGGCCATTGCTATCTCGCGGCGGAATCCCTACCACCCATAGCCGATCAGAGAATCAGCTTCACGAAGAGAGACGCGGACAAAACTAGCCTCCACCCATTCCCCATGCCCGGAGATACCAACAATACTGGCCTGAATCTCCCCCGGGCTACCAACAATCATCGTTAGCAGGTCGTGGTTGATTGTTGCAATTACTCATCCGGACGCGGACCCCACTACTCTAACAGCTCGGGATGCCGTTCGGTCACACACTCCGTCGCTTGGACCAGCGCACCAATGGACCAGCCAACCGAGACCACGACAACAAACATCCTTCACAAGGTCACACAGGGCCTGAAAGAACGGGTTGAGTTGTCAGGATCAAATTGCCCATTTCGTCACGTTAGGATCTTCCTGACCATTTGCAGGTCGCTCCCCCTCATCCCCGAAGCCACGTGATCCCACTCCTGGCGATTCTGCAAGTAGCTATCTGGGAACCGAAGGAACAGGATTGCGGACACGAGTGAGTAGGCCACCCAAAAGTGTTTGTACCATTTGGCGAAATTGTTCGAGTTGTAGGCGGCAATGGGACGCCTTCTTCCGATGGTCTCGAACGACCAGTATCCTCTCGTGTGAGTGGAAGCTGAAAGCTGGGCATATAATTTCAGCAACCTATCAACAAGCCCATACAGCCTCTCACATTCCTTAAGCTTGGGCGATTTGCTGACCAGATCAACCAACCATTTCCGTCGAAAGAAACTGCGAGCGGCAAATGGTGCTCCAGGCAAGCGATACATCCATTTCTCGAACTCCTTTTCGCTGTAGCTAAACCAGAGACCGAGCAAAGACAGCTCCAACCAGCTCCGGAGAACTTGGATTGCCTGTTTGACGAAACCCGAAAGTGCAAGAAAGACAGAAGCCTCAAGGTCAACTTGCGCTTCCAACGCGAGACTCCAACATGCCTTCTGCTTGTGTGTGCCCAAGAATTGAATCCATTCCATCCATCCGACTATTACCCATAGAACGATCGCGAGTCTTTCCTCTTCCTTTTCTGTGGTCTCCGAGTGTGCTCTTCTCACTCCCGAAAAGACGGTTCGACGGAATCCCCTCTTCAGCTGTTCCCGATACAAGGAACTCTCAGTCTCCTGTCTCTGGAACTGTTGACTAGTAGTAATACAACGGCCCCTTCTGGTGATGCGATGAGAAAGGTGCTGGGTTTGTCATTGCGGCAGACCCATTCTGCTGATTACTTTCCGATAAACTGTGCATGGGTCAAAACCTACCGCCTTCATCGTTTTTCTAGACTCGCCTTCGCCTGCGTACTGAGACAGTTCTGGTATAAGTGAGCATGGCGTTTATCTTATGTCCTGTTGAAGAGCCTTGTCCAAGATTGGCCTTGCGACTGTTTCGTATCTTCTATGCGCATCTTCGAAGAGACCGTAGACGATCGAGTCGGGACATTGCGCATGCATCTGGTGCCAGCGAGCGCAATCTAGGGCACTCTTGATCGCTTCGGTAGCGTCCTCCTCTTGGACGAGAACTATTTTCGGGTAGCAATGGCGAAGATGTTCTTCAATGCTGGGGTACCAGTTGTTCGATTCGCTGAGTCGCAGAGACAGTTTCCGATGTCTGCTGCTGAAGGCGGCCCAAAGTCGGTTCAAATGGGGTAGCTCTCGTTTCTCGTATAGTATGCGCAGGTCTCTTTGCATCAGGAGCATGAGTTCCTTGTGGTACTCGTATGAGAGATAGGTAAGAATGAAGGGTTTCATCAGGGATACAGCCAGGCCTCTCAGCTTTTGCGTCGCCAACTCGTAAGACCCTGCCTGACTGCATGGAGAGCATAAATCATGCAGCATCGGGGCACGGAATGGTTGACGTTGACATTTCTCGCAGATGCCTCTGAAGAAATTCGTACAAGCTTCCTCGTCTACGCGCTGCATGTCGCATGCGGCGATTAGAGTGAGGTCTCTAAAGAATCTGAAATCGCTCGGGACTATGTCCTCGCTCGGCTCTGATGAGGCAGAGCCCTGGAGCACAATATAATGTCCTTCCGTCTCACGGTGGTAGGTCCACCCTAATCTGAGATACAGATTAAGCCACTTGTCGAGCTTCTCGGCGGAAGCCTTGGGGACAGCAACGGAACCGGCCGGTTCACCATGATCGTAGCCGAGCAGCCATAAGCGGCCGTACCGATCTTGCTCCACCACTGGGGCGAGATAGCTGTTCATCCAGCGCGACAGGGTACTGTCATCCTTGCCCGTCGCTGAACACAAGGACTTCAAATCGGTAGGAGTTCTGAGCTGCATCATGACTGAGAAAAGCTCATCGTCGCCAGGGGGTTTCTGACCTCTGCCCATGTCCAGATCGCCCAATTCTTACAAAAGATCGCCGGAGCTATAATCATTCTTGAAATTCCGTCTAACAGTCATCACTTCTCTCGCAATCAGATTGGGGCATGAGAGAACTTGATCTCTTTGAGGAAGTACGTGCCGAGTTCGACGACTACACGATTGACGGGGAACGGATTGTCGCAGCCTTCAGAGATTCAGAATCGATCGTCCTCCCAAAATCGGCTCAGGAGTCCCTGAAATCACTCAAGTCAGGCGAGCGCGTCGCGATCATCAAAGTCACCGAGGATTGCGTCAAGGTGAGACGATTATGAACCCAAGGCTAATGTCGGATGGTGATCACCCCTATCATTTGCAGAGCCATTCAAACAACTTTCGAACTGCAATTAAGTCCGGCATGTTCGGGTCTGCCATGCCTAGCCCGACCATCCCTGCTTTAACCCACTTTCGAAGCGGGCATATCGATCATCCTGACCGTTTTTCTCGTTGCATTCGTCTCGTGATGGTCGGAAGCATTGAACATCGTGCATGCTGGGGATGGTCGGAATCACCGAGCCCAATTCTCAGAGGCGATTGAACATGGCGACCGCCGAGCAACCGACCAAGTCGGCCAAGAAGAGGGGGGTGATTTGTGCTCGTGTGTCAACTGAGGAGCAGAAGAGGTCGGGTTTCAGCATTCCCAGCCAGATCAAGCCCTGCTCTGCCAAAATGGCGAGCGATGGTGTTGAACAAGTCCACGAACCCATCGTGGAGTCAGAGAGCGCGCTCACCACAGAAAGGGATGCCATCGCGATACTTTTTGATCTCGCACGTCAGGGGCTCGACTATGTTTATGTGTACGCCCTCGACCGGCTGGCCAGAAATGTCGCTGAGGGCCCCTACGTACTCTACAAATTGAGACAGATGGGCGTAATCGTTAGAACGCCGAATCGCGAGTACGATCTCAACGATCCGATTCAATGCGTTTTCGCAGTGCTAGAATTCTATGCAGGACAGATGGAAAGCATCAAGATCGGAGAACGGACGGCGCGCGGTAAAGCCGAGAAATTCTCGAGCGGCAAATGGGTGGGCCCGATTCCTTTCGCCTATATCAAGAACGCGGCGGGTGAACTGGAAAAAGTCCCTGAACAGGTCGAAGTGGTGCGCGCAATATTCGAAGAGTATTGCAGAACCGCGAGTGTGAAAGAAACACTCGCAACCATCAATAGTCAATACTCGAGCAAGCATGGAACTTTCTCATTCGACCGAATTAGGCGAATCTTATCTAATTCCATATACGTGGGTCGCGCGCACTGGGGGAAGCATGAAAGGTTCGCGCCGCAACATGCAATGATCCACTCGGATCTGTTCGAGAAAGCTCAACTACTAATCGAGAAAAGCAACAGGAGGAAGCCTTGCGCGAGCCTGGGAAGAAATCCGAAACCCCTGCTGGACGATTTGAGCACACAGTTCGACACAGCTACGATTACGCGTTTTCTCCGGCTGTTTAGACCGCATTGCCCGCGGGATAATGTGGAGATGCACGGGAACGGTACAAAGCCTTCAAAGATCGCTAACTGGCGGCTACCGAATTTTCGGTGCAGTGTATGTGGATACGAGCGAACGATTCCCAGCGAACGCGAACTCGAGACAATGCTAGCCGCTTTAAGTTGTCCGCGCTGCCGATGCACAGAGCTGAATACGACGATAGAGCCAGACCGACCAGATGACCTGAGCGAGTATGTCTGTTCCCGATGTGCGATCTCTTTCACAATTAGAGCAACGGGTTCCAATGGGATCATGGTCAAGAGTCAAGAGGGCACGGTCGGCAAGAACAAGTCACCTCAGCATGCTGGTGAAGCAGCAGGGAGTCTTGCTTCGCCGAGACAGATGGTTGATGTTGGAGGCGGAAGAAGCAATGAAGCGACAGGGACATTAGAGAGAGCACGTCAGATACTTTACAAGCTTGTGACATCAGGATTCAACCTTGACCCGTCGGCGTTTCAGTACCTCAAGGATATGAGTGAGGTGACGCTTGAAACGATCAGCGATTCAATCCTGATGAAGATGAAGGAGAAGACTCTGCCCGGCGGATTAATCACGAAGCAGCTCCTCGTCGAACTGTTATCGCCTGCGTAATTCAAAACCGCTCTGGATTGCTCAGGGGCAGGCACCTGCACCTAGCATGCGCACAGGAAACTGATCTGCTTTTCCAGAGCTCTGCAATCTTTTCTGATTGTCATTTCTGTCACCCGGCTTACTTCGGAGATTTCCCTTTGCGTTCTCCCGTCTCCGAGCAGTGTAGAAGCTAGGTAAATGGCCGCAGATGAAAGACCGCGGGGGTCCTTTCCAGACGCGATTCCTAGCTCCTGTGCGATACTCAATATTCGCTCCACAGTCCCGGTTAGCCTTTCATCGGCATGAAGTGTATTCAAGATCCTTGACGCGTAGTCTTCCAAGCGAGGAAGCGGAATGACCTGCTTCAGCTCTCTTCCAAGGATGCTGGAGTACCGGCCGACGATCCTCGTATCAGTCTCGGAGATCCCTGAAATTTCATTCAAAGTTATCCCTGCGGAAAACTGTCTACATGCAATGTACACGATTGCCGCAGATAGTGCTCTCAAGGATCTCCCTCGACTCAGACGCTTCTCCAGAACTGTCTTCCAAAGATCGGCCGCCCTATGGAGCACGATCTTAGGCAGTGAAAGCTCGATCGCTATTCTTGTCGTTTCGCAAAAGGCCTTGGCAATGTTCTTCTCCGTCTGATCTGAAGCCTTCGCTTTCTTGAGCCACTCGTCGCAAGCACGTCGTGAAATGACACCAAGTTCAGACCTGCTTACGTTGCCTTCTTGCACGAGAGTGCTTCGTTCCAATTGCGGACTGACTGCAACGGTCATAGTTCCCTTGAGTACTTCGTTCTCAAGCGGTCTCGAACGATCCTCACTGCTATTCAAGACGTACCCGCAATCCAAGCAGAAGGCTCTACGAATTTCATCAGAATCCTTCACATGAGCATGTCCGCATTTGGGGCAGCTCCGAGCCATCCCGAAAGCTAGTGACACTTTTCCTCACCTTCCCCTATGGAGAGGCAGGTAGCTCGAGCCTTTGAACGAACTCCTGGTACTGTCCGTGAAGAGTTACGATTTTCTCGATCCGTCTCTCTTGGGGCATGGGAGGTCTTTCCGCTTTCCCAGTCCTGTACCTTAGCATCGTTTCATTAGCTTTCACGAGAGCCTGCTCAGTTACTATTCGGCATCCCTCTATTTTGTTCTCGACCCCAGCGACGCTATACCGGCCTACGTAAATCGGATTCGTCAAAACCTCCCTGACCGCCTGCGCGTTCCAGAGACCCCCTTTCCTAGCTGGAATACGATCCTTGTTGAGTTCGAACGCTACTTGGGGCATGGACTTTTCTGCTACGTAAGCCCTGAAGATTCTTCTGACGATCTTGGCTTCGTCCTCGTTGACGGCGAGCCTGCCATCACGGTCCTTGCTGTACCCGAATGGTGGATGCGAATTAGGCCATCTACCCTCGCGCGCCAATGCGTATAATCCGAGCCTAGCCCTCTCACCTATTAGCTCCCTCTCCAACTCCGCCACAGACGCCAAGTTTCTGTAGTTGAACCTGCCCGCCGAGGTTGTCGTGTCGATGAACTCTGTAACGCTGCATAGCTGAACCCCGCACTGTCTGAGTGTCCTTTCAATGTTGACCAGGTCGACAAGAGACCGGCAGAATCGGTCAAGTTTCCAGAACACTATGACATCGAATTCTTCACCCTCGGCCTTTTCAAGCATATGCTGGAATCTTGCTCTCTCTACCGTTCCGCCGCTCTGATCTTGGTCGATGAACACGTACCTAACGGTCCAACCTCTTTTCTCGCAATATTCCCAGCACTGGTTAACTTGCTCGTCGATGCTGTAGTTTGACCTGTTGTTGGGCGATGTTCTGGCGTAAATCGCTGCGAAAACGGATTTCTCACCATCCATAGTGGTCGCCTAGCTGGCCCTGTTTGCCGACGCGTTCGTAGTCCCCGGGAGGAACGGACAGCGATCGTTAGCGCAGATGCGGCAGGTCTCGGGTGTAGGATTGAAGGTTGACCCCGCGATCTCAGGATGTTCTCTCAAGAGCTCGCGAGTCATCTGAGCTCGGTTCTGAATTGTGCGAACATAGTCTTCGGTCAGGATTCTGTCTTCGTTGCCGTTAGAGACTACAACTTCAGAGTCCGGAGTCCAGTATAGCGCTGCTTGAATCGCGTGGACTTCTGCTAGTTGCTTCGCCGATTTCACTTCGACGATGCGGAGTTTGCCGCAGGGATCTTCAAATGATAGATCGTTCCTGAAGCCGTTCCCGTTACGCGCTTCAATGGCTTTCAATATGAAGCCAAGTAGGAGATGACGCTTGATGACTCTCAACATAGCCATCGAATGAAACGCTTGGAAACGTAGCCTACTGTCAGAATCGAAAGGGGCTGGAGCGAAGGCGGGACAGATGATCTTCCTCGATAGTGAGGAGGGGGAAAGTCCGCTCTTCATGGGTGCCATCCCCGACAGAAGAGTACCAGCTGGAGTTTTCTTAGCTCAACGCGTTTCCTCCCTCCTGAAGCAACCTGGAAGGCGTCTACGAAGAGTCTGAGAAAATGCTCCTCGTCGACGAGGCCATCCTCGAATGGATGGAAGACCGACACTTGCACAATTTCGCCCATGTCAGATTACCGTATATCAGATCCTTCTGTGATCGGTCATAAGAATTAGGTATATACGGCAATCAGTTAGGCATATCTACCCGAAACAGCAACAGCCTAGGCATGGGCAAAATAACAATCATAATCCCAAATGATCTTGAGGGAAGGATCAGACGATTGCTGGTCGCGAAGTATGATGGAAAACTCCATGGGAAGCTTACGGACCTCGTGATCGCAGCACTCGAAGACTACCTCAAGCGAGAAACTGCCAGAAGGTAGGAGCTGACAATTCGGTGAGGGGAAGCTACGATGACACGTACGGACGACTAATTTAGATATGAATCCCTTTGATCCTGAAAGGAGCGACCTGAGCTTTCTCGGGGCAAATGCTGGAAACGAAAGGAAAAGATGGGCCTGTCTAAAGTGCGGAGGCACCATCTCTTGCCATAACGGCATCTGCTTCTAATGCGGAAAGGGCGCTACCGATAGGAAGATGACTAAGACCAAGCAAAACCATTTCTCACAACGGAATGGTGGACCTCCCAACTCTAAAGAGGACTAACACATCAATGAAACCAGAGTGATGAAGCCTTGGCAAGTGACGGAGCTCTAGCGTGGCTTGTTGACGCCTCATACGACTCAGGCCAAGTAAACCTTCGCTTCGTCAGAGCCAGTGACCTTGAAACAATCCAATGGACCGACAACTTCCAACCCTACTATCTGATTGAAGGAGAACACGGCGGTGAGACAGTACGGAAGGTCAATCTGTTTACGCAGGAAACTGTAAGCCTCCAGAAAGTGAATTACGTCAAGAAGCCTCCGAAAGACATCCATGCATGGGAGGCCGAGATTGACCCCGCCCTAAGCTACGCCTACGATAATGGGCTTCGTTTCGGTCTCCTGCACACGCTCAAGGACGATCATTGGCTACCCCAAGCCTCACTAGAGGCTGAACAGTCTTCTCGTTTCGACAGACTGTTTGATGATCTCAGAGAGAAGAATCCTCTGAAGTATGGCCTAGTGAAAGAGGCTTACACTCACACAACTCAACCAGTTCCAAGAATTAGCGGAACAACACTGGGGATCACTGATAACGGTGGGACAGAAGAGGACTACTACAATGCGTTTCTCTTGAGCAGACTCGCGAACTTGCCCATCCCGAGAACCTACCGGAACCACGCAGTATCCGACTGGATACGTTCCATGTTGTATACTTACTATCGTGCCCACAACATACTGATTCCAACTTCAGAGGAGCTCAAACTGGGTGACAAGAGGAAATTCGTGACAGGCGCCCTGACAATAGCCCCCGAGTCCGGCGAATACTTCAACATGGTCGTGCTCGACTACGAGTCACTCTACCCCGGCTGCATAGACGTCTTCAACCTCTCATACGAAACAGTACGCTGCTCCCATCCAGAGTGTCAGAAGAACAACGTTCCGGGATTAGATTACTGCATCTGCACTCGGCGACGTGGAATTTACTCTGCGCTCACCGGAGCCTTGCGAGACCTTCGTCTACGACTCTTCAAACCTCTGCTCAAATCCGAACTTCCAGAGTCGGAGAAGACCCTGAGCGCAGGCTCACGTACACTGAAGCTATTTCTAGTCTCATGCTTCGGCGTAACTGTTCGCATTCATGGACTGGCCAGCCCACTACTGGCTGAGGCCATCACAGCCTACGGTCGCCATGTCCTCCAGTCCACGTGGGATATGGCAAAAGAGAGGGGACTGAAACCTAAGTATGGAGACACTGACTCTGTCTTCTTGGACAACCCACCGAGAGACGATGTTAAGCGATTCGTTGAGTCCGTGAGGAACCGTTTCGGGTTACAGCTCGCATATGATCGCGCCTACGCAGTTTGCGTATTGAGCTCCGCCAAAAAAGCATACTTCGGCATTCTACCCAACGGGGAGCCCGAGATTAAGGGCTTAGCAATAGCGAAATCGAACTCGCCAAGATTCTTCCAGGAAACCTTCCAGAAATGTCTAGCCAAGCTCTCCGAGGGAAGGCAGTCAGCTGACGATTTCCAACGAGCCAAACAGCATGTCCCCGGAGTAGTGAAGGATGCTATTCGCGCCCTTCGAGAAGGAAGAGTTCCGCTTTCTGATCTTGAGTATCGCGTCGGACTGCGGGATGATCCTAGCGAGAAATCGAAAGCTAAGACTCTGCCACAAGCCTACCAAGCCGCAACGCTCCTCCTCAAGGAGGGGAAGGAGGTTCCCCAGGGCGGAGTTGTGGGATTCGTAAAGGTTCAGCGGTTCAGGTTCCAAGGGAGGCAGTTCACCGTGAAACCCACAACGCAAGCCAACACTAGAGAGATCAGTGTCAGTGATTACATCCGCAATTTGTCCTCGTCGCTCGCTCAGACCTTCGAACCCATGGGCATCAAGATCGAACTGCCTGAGGCCGATCTCTCAGAGTTCTTGTAGCCTTTCAAGACAGCCGGAACATTCTGACCCGATAACGCCAGGGGTCCAGCCAAAATATCGTATTCCTTTGATGCCCAGCCAAGCTGAGCTGGTTCTA
>Ga0315279_10004135_pt1 | contig 19644 bp, 18 predicted proteins | sample YL17G06_20_MG_FD_203694 | JGI IMG/M metagenome (GOLD analysis project Ga0315279, IMG submission 203694) | Sediment microbial communities from Yellowstone Lake, YNP, Wyoming, USA - YL17G06_20 | ecosystem: Environmental > Aquatic > Freshwater > Lake > Sediment | place: USA: Wyoming | collected... | reverse complement strand
AGGAGCAAGAAGAGGTTGCCTTTTAAACGTAAGAGTCGTGGAAGGTCGAAGGGTAGTAAAGGCAGTAGCGGCGTTGTTCAATGTGCCGGTTGTGGGGCGCTGGTTCCCCGTGATAAGGCTAAGAAGTCTACGCGTAGGCTTGCGCTTGTTGATTATCAGTTGGCGAAGGAGCTTCGCCAGAAAGGTACTTACATTTCTTCTTCGTTTGACACGAAGTATTACTGTGTCTCTTGTGCGGTGCATCGTGGCATCGTGAAGGTCAGAGCCGAAAAAGAGCGGCACATGCGTCCAAGAAGAAGGTTCTAGCTTCCCTAACTGTTTTCCCTTTTCTTTAAACTATTATAGACATGCATGCTTCTTTGTAAGACTGTCAAATTTGAGAGTACCGCAAGTAGGATTATTGCCCAGTTTATCACAGTGAAGGGTGTCCAAAAGAGTGCCATAACGCTTGCGATGGCTAGGATTAGTATGCGTTCGGCTCTTTCCGCTATTCCGATTGACTCCATCTTTATTCCTGCTGCTTCGGCTCTTGCGCGGCTGTAGCTGACGAGCAGAGACCCTGTCAGGGCTATCAATCCCCACAATGGGTCGCACAAGTTTCCAATAATTATTCCAGCATAGACAGCTGCGTCTGCGTAGCGGTCAAGCAACGAGTCCAGAAAACCGCCAAACTGGGTTGTTTGTTGGTATAGTCTTGCGACTATGCCGTCTAGCGCGTCGCAGAAGCCTGAAAGCAGCAGCAGAATCGTGGCGAGCAAGAGATAAAATGTGTTGTTTTGCCATTCAGCGTAGGCTAGTGCTGAGAGGAGGGCTAGGATTATGCCTATGGCGCTTATTCTGTTTGGGGTCAAGCCTATCTTGTGGGCGATTCTGGCTTCAATTGCGAGTGCTGCTTGGACTTTTTGTTTCAGTCTCGTTAGCATGCTGGCTTCTTGCTTTTTTATGTTAGCAATTCTTATTTAAACTGGATGCGTAAAGATAGGTTTGTCAATGGAAGGTGTTTGAGGATGATTAGTATTGAGTCGATAAGAGTTGATGGTAAATCGTGTATGGGGATGAAGGTTGAGTTGCCTGAAAGTCCACCTTTGCTGTTGATTGTTGCGGAGAAGGGGTTTGTCATGTGTGGGTTTCTGAACGTTGAAGCTGCTGAGCGGCTGAACGTGGCTGCTGCGATGGTCAGCGGAGTAAAGACGTTCGATGATGTGTTCAACGCACAGGTCAAAGCAGTAACGTCCAAAGCGAAGAGTCTAGGCGTTGAGGTTGGCATGAAAGGCGCAGAAGCCCTAAGGCACATAATCTAGAAAGAGCATATGCCAAAACGAGTGAACCCTTGTACACAGGAAGAAGAATCAACCCCCCTATAACTTGGTACGGTTACGTGAATAGAATCATCCTAACCCCGCCCTTACACAGCAAGGCAATTCCTTTTCCCTCAAGGGAAAGGAGGAAGAAAAGCAATCAAGAAAATATTAGAGTCTTTAAATGTATATCACCGAATGAGATGTACATTTCACCTGTTCTCCTATGATTGGGGTAAAATTCTGTCCAGTCAAACCATGTCAACGTGCTGTTAATAACTGAAGTGTGCATTTGGCTTTCTTCGATGATACTGTGAAAGGTCTTATTGGACTGAATTGAAGAACCGTTTCTACTCTTCGTGCGCGATCAATGTAAGTGTTTGTCTGACTCTCTCCAGTTTTCTTATCTTGTTGTGTATTTCCTTGATTTCGTCCATTGTTTCTGCTTTTGTCATTGCAATGATGTCGTAAACGCCATAGAGAGGATAGGCTTCTTCGACTCCCTTGATCTTCTTCACTGCCTTCATCAGCTGCTGGTCATATTCCTCCGTATTTATCAACATGACTGCGCGTGCCATCCAATCGCCTATTGCTACTGGGAATGTTTTGCATTTAAGATTTTAGAAACGGTATATAGGAGTAAAGTTTACCCCGATCAACCACCAATCAACCACGGCCACATTTCACACTTGTTCGTTTTGAGTTCTTGGGCTGGCTTGCCTGTTCAAGGTACGAAGATGAAGATTGCCGCGGGTCCTGGGCTAGGAGTTCTCAGATAGAAAGATGATAATACGCCGCGGAAATTGATATCATCATCTTCCACGTTGAGTTCATGTTGTTGATGTTTCTTAGTTTAGTATGTTTGTGTGTGCGCAACGGTTTGACCCCCTGTATTTGGATCCAAACATGTCTGTAACTGCGGAACAGAGTTTATCGATGCAATCACCGACTTTTCTCGGGTTACCGACACTCGTTGACCATTCATTTAGCGTGTGCTAGCATGGAAAATCTTACTGAAAAGCGGTCGAGCAATGGTGCTAGAAGCGTGAAACATTCCGGTGTTTGTGCTCTTCCAATGCATAGTCAGCGTGCTTCTCGTAAGGTGCTTTACGGGTCGCGCGCGCCCAACAACACAAGTTATAATATTGGAAACATGCCATAAGGAAACAGCATTGATGAGGAGCAACTGATTTGAGTCTGATTGAAGGGTTCGTCAAAACAATAGAGCGAAAGTCTGCCAATTGCAGGGGCGAAGAAGAACTCAGATATCTGTTTCTAACAGAGCTGGAAATTCTTTCACGAAAGTTAAGCCTGCCATTTCAACCGCGCATTGAAGAGACTATTCAGTTAGGGAGGGCGGATGCCCGGGTTGGAGCCATAATTTACGAATTCAAGAAACCTTACAGACTAGACGACCTGCCAGCTCGTAAAGAAGCATTGGAGGAGATTCAGCGATATCTAGAATCAATTCGTACTGAAAGACAAATTCCCGCCCCAAAACTTCAGGGTTTCGTTACCGATGGAAAAAGCGCAGCTTTCATAGCATTTAACCAAGAAACAAGGAACTTCGTTACAGTTGACACCTATGAGCGAACTGTCAAAGAAGAGAACGCTTTCATCCCAATTTCTAAGGCTGTGATCTGGCTTGAAAGAACCTTGGGATCTTTGTCTCATCGGGAACTATCTCCGGAAAATCTTCTCGAAGATTTTGGCCCAAATTCAACAGCTGGCAGAGAATTGATAAAAGACCTTTGGAACGAATTCAATTGCGCCACTAATCTAACGGCAAGTCAAACATTTTACGAACAATGGAAGGTACTTTTTTCGACCGCTACTCAAAGAATTTCGCCTGGAAAGGATTTTTCCCGGAACTTTGAATATTATGGACTCGACAAGAATGAGCTGCTGAAAAACAGCAATAAACCAAGAGATTCTCTGGAAGAAGCAAGGATTTTTCTTTTTGTTGTTCACACATATTATTCACTCATACTGAAATTACTTGCAGTCAGGATAGCAGATGAACTTCAATTACTTGGACCAACATCATTAATAGACCTGATAGAGAGCGATCCAAAAGAGGGATTGAGACAGAGTGAGGAGAGTTTGCCTAGACTTCTGGCTAATTTCATAGAACGCGACGTTTTTTCATGGTTCATGGATTCCAAGAACCCATTAAGTGTTATTAGCCATATGGCAAGAAGGCTGAGGGACTACGATTTGGAAGGAGTCAGACGCGACGTACTGAAGAGAGTTTATCAGACAATGATACCGCAAAACCTGAGAAAATCTCTTGGCGAGTTCTATACAAAAGATTGGGTAGCAGAGCTGCTTCTTGATGAAGTCGGATATGATGGCAGTTCTTCCTTGCTCGACCCAGCCTGCGGGTCAGGCACGTTTCTGGCATTAGCTATCAAGAGAAAAAAAGCATCACAACATTTTGAGGACCCTAAAGAGGCTTTGGAAGACATACTCAACAATATTATAGGATTTGATATCAACCCAATAGCAGTAATTACTGCAAGGATTAACTACCTCCTATCGATTCTAGATATCTTGAAACAGACACGCCTCACGAAGGGCGTAAGTATTCCAGTCTATCTTTGTGACAGCGTAAGAGTGCCTACCGAGAGACCTGATATTTCAGCAGTTCAAGGTTCAGTAGGGCAATCTTACGTTATTCCAACAGCAGTTGGAGAGATCAGATTACCTGTCCTTGCGGATTCTCATCAGGAATTGTCTGTCTTACGGACTCTCAAAGATTTTTCATCGCGGTCCGTGGATGAATTTCTCAAAGTCATACGTGACAAGATTGGAGAAGACCAAGAACTTCTGTATCGACCCCTATTGCGAGGGCTACACAATAAAATCGTGGATTTGGAAAAACAAGGCCGTGATGGTGTCTGGGCAGGTTTGGTTGAAAATTTCTTTGCACCCCTTCTCGTAAAACAGTGTCAATTCGTCGTAGGTAACCCTCCTTGGGTTGCTCCCATACATGTGCCCAAAGAATACAGAGACGACGTTCGTCGATTAATTTCAAATTCTGGTTTCCAAAAACCGTATCTTCCCAGATTTAAGATTGCCAAGGCAAGATTCCCTGGCGCCGAAGAGCAATATGTGGCATGTCTTCCTTTTGTACACTTGGCTTTGAATCGTTACCTCAAACCCAGCGGAAAATGTGCTTTTCTTTTAACAAGCTCGCTAATCAGATTGTTGCACTCTGGCGGATTTAGACAGAAAATGCTGGATGTTCAACTCGACAAAATAGTTGACATGACGCTCATAACTGACATTCATGAAGGTGCTACATGCTGGTCCTTCATTCCAGTAATCACGAACAAAACAAGTCCTAGAACCGATGAAGTAAGTTACAAGTTCATCTGGCAACATAAAACCAAGGAAAAGCGAAAGAAAGCACACCCCGAGGACACTCCAACACTGTTCGAAAGGAGTTGGAAAACGACGAAGTCACAACTGCCTTTCGATCTGGATGACGCTAGATCTCCTTGGTTTGTGGCCGAGCCGAGTGCGGTGAAGATTTTTCGCCAAATGCAGGAGATCTATCCGAGATTGGGTGATATTTGCAGGATAAATAGGGGAGTAATGACAAGTGCACGTGAATACTATGCCCTAAGAAATGTCAGGTTGGTTGATGATTTCGTGATCGGAGAAAACCTTGCTGGCGAAAAGGTAGTCGTCGAGAAGGACTTGGTTTACCCAGTGTGCATAGGGGAGCAGGTAAGGGCTTGGAGGTTTGACTATACGCACTTGATAATTCCTCACAAACCCGCAGATTGGAAACCAATACCCGAAGATATCATGGAGAGGAACTATCCTGAAGCCTATGATTATTTCCGAAATAGACGAGGCAAATTGGAGTCTAGAACTGACTTTTCAGAGTCGAAAGGGCCGTTCTACATGGTTTTCCGTATTTCCAAAGAAAAGGCTGCTTCTTGGCGAGTTGCGTACGCCTACACGGGTACACAACTTGAAGCATGTGTAATTCCTGAAAAAATAAACTCATCGCTACTGAAAGTTGAAAAAGAACTTCTTGTGGAAAATACGGTGTATTTTGTTGCTTCCAAAAGTGAGAATGAAGCTCTGTTCTTTGCTGGACTACTTAATTCTCTTCCAATCAAAGCGTTCATTCAGATCTTTGCAAAGCCTAAAGGATTTCCGTACTTTGGATATTATCAATGGAACCTTGGCATCCTGCCATTCCCAAGATTCGACAAATCGAATGCGTTGCATCTTGAAATAGTAGAGGTCTCAAGGAGCGCACATAAAGGTGTTCTCAATAACGATGAGTTGGACAAATCAGTGTCTAAACTCTATCGAATTACAGCGAAAGAACTTGAGTGTCTGCAAGACACATTTAGCATGTTATCGGGAAGTCTCAATTCTCCGAACGAGCAGATTGCTGATCAAAACTAACGCTCGCTTTATTGCAGGAACGCCTAGATGCGTGGATGCGTATATCGTTTATCGCATAAATCCGAAAGAATTTGGTGTTTACGGGAGAAGTCCCGAAAAAATTAGGAAATTGATATACATACTGAGTCATGCTCAGCTCCTTTAGTGAGCCGAGCAACGCTCACGGGTTTCAAACCACGTATGGCTTTTGCTCTTCAAGTGAAGGTTTCTCTGAAGCATCCGGGTGCTCATGATGATATTTCTGTGACGCAAGCTCGTAACCATACCAGCTTAAGGCCAATCCGTCACTCATCAAAATCTCCAAACATGAAGTGTGTGCCATTCCCTTTCGGATAGATTTGCTGGTTTCCATCAGTTGGCATAGTTGATGATAGCTTGCGGGGCATGAAAGATTGTGTCAAAAGTTTTATATTTCGAAGACCTCAGAGAATGTAATTCTGGAATACGGAAAGGAGAAATGGACTGTGAAAAAAGCATTCTGTCTAGCATTAATTGTTATCTTGACGTTTGCATTGTTCTTTTCGATCCCAGCATTCTTTGATAACCATACAATCGTGAATGCAGATACTAACACTGGGCTTGTTGCGTGGTGGAAGTTGTGCTTTAAAAAGAGTTAATAATGTTGTGTGGTATTATCCTTGTTGGAGTGAGGGGGGAAGGTTTTGGGTAGGATTAAGGCTGGTTTGGTTTCTGGTGTTTGTGTTTTACTGTTGTTTGTGGCAATGCTTGGTGCAGTGTTGAATGTTCCGTTGGCAAGTGGGCAGTCGGGAACCATATACATTAGGGCTGACGGCTCAATAGATCCGCCGACAGCGCCCATCTCAACAGTCGATAACGTCACATATACGTTTACAGACAGCATTTATGACTCAATTGTAGGGGAGAGAAACAACATTGTATTGAACGGAAACGGATACACGCTCCAGGGCACTGGAGCTTATGCAGGAGAAACAGGAATTGAATTTTGGACAGGAAGCAACGTAACGATCAAGAACACGACGATCACAGCATTCGGCGAAGCCATCAAACTCCATAGTGTTGGTGGCGGCATCGTAATTGGCAACAACATGTCATCAAACGGATATGGCGTTATCCTCGATTACTCTCAAGATGCCAACGTGAGCGACAACACCATTACAGGCAGCATCTACGCCGCTATTCAGATTGGAAACACTGTTGTTGACAGCATTGCCAAAGGCAACTATCTGATGTCAAACAATTATGGTGTTCGCATAGACTTTTCTGAACACAACAATATCAGCAGCAACTTTATCGCATCCAACGGAGAGGGCATCTGGCTGAGTCTTGGTTGTAATTACAACAGTTTCAGCGACAACAACATAACATCAAACGCGTATGGCATTTACGTTGACCGCGCTTTTGACAACATCGTCTACTGCAACGACATAGAAAACAACGGTATTGGGACTTACTTTTTCCGCGATTCCTATTACAACAAGTTTTACCATAACAACTTTGTAGGCAACACTCAGCAAGCGGGGTCTTATGACGGGACACCTAATACATTGAACGACGATTATCCTTCAGGCGGCAACTACTGGAGCGACTACACTGGTGTCGATGAGAGAAGTGGCCCCAATCAGGATATTCTTGGAAGCGACGGAATGGGTGACACACCATATGTTATTGATGCAAACAATCGAGACAATTACCCCCTTATGAAACCATATCCTTGGGCTACACATGATGTTGGAATAACGAGTGTTACAACATCCAAAAACATTGTTGGACAACAATGCAATGTGTCCATCGACGTAATGATATTCAACTATGGTGATGACACAGAAACCATCAACATCACAATTTACGCAAATCAAAACATAATCGGTGAAACATACAACATTGACCTAACAAGCAGAAACTTCACAGTCATCCCATTCACGTGGAACAATACTGGTTTTGTTAAGGGCAACTACACCATATGGGCTTATGCTTGGCCTGTTCAGGGCGAAGTGCACACACTGGACAACGATTTCACGGGTGGTTGGGTTTATGTCGCGATGGTTGGCGATATCAACGGCGATGGTAAAGTGGACGTGAAGGATGTCTACGCAGTAGCTAAAGCCTATGGCACATCCCTGGAAGGGCCCAATCCGCCAGACAGAACATACGCCCCGAACTGTGATATCAACAACGACGGCAAAATAGACATAAAAGACTACTACATAGTCTGCAAACACTACGGCGAAACAGACCCATAACCCAGCTTTTTCTATCTCTTCAGTTTCTCGAATTAGTTAACAATGCCAAATGATAGCTCATCAGAATATCTAACAAGTTGACCCTCAACCGTCAAGCCTTTTTCAAACTCAACCCTAACAGTTTTGCGTAAGAATGAGGTTAACGGATTGGAAAAAAGGGAATGTGCGGGAGAAGACCCGAAAAAAAAAGTTCTCCATTGACATACCATAGTGCAGAGAAGACATTGAACGCTAAGGAAAAGTTTCTTTCGGATTTGCTAGAGAGAAGGAAAAAGGGAACTTACAAAGGTTATCGAAGAGGCTTAGAGCTTTTCGTGGAATACTACCAAAAAGACTGTGACCAAATCCTAGCTGAAGCGAAAGAGAAATTCAAAAGCGAAGACCCGACAGAACAAACGTATTTCGATAGGAAAATCGAAGCGTTTCATAAATGGATGCTAGAAAAAGGCTACGCTTTGACTTCAGCAAGAGGCAACACGCTAGGAATAATTCAATTCTTTAACTTCTATCGCATTCCGATAAACGCTAAAATCCCAATGCCACCACCTACGACTAAGACGTATATCCCAAAAATAGAGGAATTGCGAAGGTGTTTCAATGTTTCTCCACCAGTCGGCAAGGTTGTTCTAAGTCTAGGCTTAGATTTGGCATGGAGAATAGTTGACTTCGTGAACTTGAAGAAAAGCGATATTCCAGACTTGAATCAACAAGCTCCGATACCAATTCAAAGGATAACACAGAAAGAAAACGTAGTTTCAGCAACCTTCATTTCAACTGAAACATGCGAATTGCTCAAAGCCTATCTTCCGACTCTACCGAAAGACAATGACTATCTATTCCCTTCAAAAATCACTAAAGACGGTCACATGAAAGACGAGTCGATAAACAAGATTCTCAAAGTCATGCTCAGAAAGGCTAAGATAGAGATTCCAAAAGGAAAACGGTTCACCTTCCACAGTCTAAGAAAACGATTCCTTTCAACTTGTGCAACATTGAACATAGACTCAGAGTATGCGAAGCTAATGGTAGGCAAAAGCATAGGCTCAGACATTGAAACCTATCTCGAAGACGCAAATTTCAGAGAAGCGTTCAAGAAAGTAAGAGAAGAAACGTTAAGTCTGAGCAATGGCACAATAAAACAAACTATGGAATCAAAAGACACTAGAATAACTGAGCTTGAAAAGGAGCTTCAAGAAACGAAAGGTCTTCTCAGAGCCATGACTGAGCTTTTCGGAAAAGAAATCCTAGAGAAAGCAAGACAACAATACAACGTAGAAGTAGCAAAACAGTCTGGAGAACCGTTGACACCAATTGAAGCCTTAACGGAAATCGCAAAGTTCAAGCAAGAAAAAGACCGAAAAGAATACGATAAAATGCTAGAAGAAACAAACGGATTCAACCATAACGAAACCGAAACCGCTACTTAACCCCTCTTTTTTCTGAATTATTAGGCTGTTTTTGTTTATTTTCAATAGAACAGTTAGCTTTTTAAACCTTCCAAGTTAAGTTCAATTATTGGAGAAAAACCATGTCAAAAATTGCTTGGTTACGACAGAGAATTCAGCTAGTTGTTCCGCTCATCATTTTTGTTTTGATAGCAGTTATCTGGTTCAACTACTATAACCTTGGTTTCTCCCACTTCAACAAGAGCAATGCGGTTTCAATATTTGGTTCTGTGATTCAAGGGATGTCTGCACTCTTATCCGTAGCCATTGCTGTAATCATTTTCAGAATTCAAAGCCTAGAAAACCGAAATCAGTCATTGGAGCAAACTACATTGAATCACGTTTATGAAATTGTAAACTGGAGTTACGCTGAATGGGACGCTCCTCTTGAACTGGATATTAGAAACAAAAGCATAACGGACAGATATTACCAGAACCGTCTTGAACTTCAACGACAAGGTCGCCTTCCGTGGACAAAAGAAGAGTTGGAAAAGGACAGAGATAAAACACAGAAAAGACTCGAAGGAAACTTGAGCAAACATGACGGAACGAAGCGAACGATACAAAGAATTCGGAATGGTGTCTTTTCGAGTGTGGTCTTCTTAATAATGCCAATACTGTTTAGCTTCTTGTTGTTAATGGTATCCGACGCCCTAGATGCATCCTATAATTTCGTTTTTGTTTCAATAGTGGTTCTAATGTCAGCAATGGGAATCGTGTCACTAATAAAAATGGTCTTAGACTCTACGGTTCAGAATCAAGCCTAGTAATGGAGTGCCCGAACATGACTTATAGTCTTCATGAAATCAATAAGAAAATGAATAAGCTCAGTCTGTTTCTTGCGAATAGAAATTTACAAGTTGAAGAAACAGACCTTAGAACTGTTTTGCTGAAGCTCATAGAGTTGAAGCAGATTATTGGAAATATTGACAACGATGTTCATTTTTTGGCTTCTTGTCTAGCTAATTCTTTTTTGAAAAAGAGTCATAGCGTGACAATTGACTTAAACAAAGCTGTAGGTAGTGCGGGTTTAGACATAGAACTAGAGGAAATAGTCGGAGAAATAAAAACAACGATTCCTTATCATGAAAACGATTTTGGAGCAAACCAAAAGGAGAACATTAGAAAGGATTTGGAAAGACTAGAAGAATCTGATAAGAAATTCAAGTATTTCTTCGTGACAGACAACAAGACTGAGACGATATTAAAAAAGAAATATAGTAAACACTTTCCTTCTGTCAAAATCGTTAATCTGTTGAGTGAATATTTCTAAAACCTCAAGAAACCGAGAATTGGCGGAAAACAAGCCTATTCTAAGCCTCTTTCAACCAAAAGACTTAAATTTGCGTTCCTACTTATATTTGAGTAGCTAGAGCGGTTGTTTGTGCGTTCAGTCGCTCAAAACCCTTCTAAAAACGCTCCTTATCCCTATGCAACCACAAAAGCAAAACAAGCCTTTTCCTTCGATTTAATCAATTGATTAAACTCCCATAAGACTTAAATACTTTTTCACCTTCTATTTCTGACAGATTTGGCAAAAGCGGTTCAATTTGAACCGTTTGACACCAGAATAGGGATAAGCAATGAACGCTAAGACTCTGACAAGACGCAAGACTAGGCAATTGATTTCTTTAGCTGAAGCTCTAGGCAACACCTCAGAATACACCACAGACAAGCAACTGAAAGACGTTATCGCTCAAACATTAAACGGTCACGACAGTCGAACATTGAAGAATTGGCTACATTATCTAGAAGCTATTCAATGGATTCAGAAACCAATACGTCACGGTTCAAACGGAATACTCGGTCACGACAAGTCTGTTAACTACACCATAAACCACAGCATCATCGAACAAAACCTCAAACTAATCTCAATTACTGAGAAACCTTCGGAAAATCCAAAAGACTCTGGAGAGAAACTCCATCATGCCATATTGGATGATGCAACATTCAAGCCAGAGCCTACTGAAGCAAAAGATTCTCAAACAGATTCTAAAAAGCGAAACGAAACAGATGCTCTGAATAGGAAAGGTTTCGAAACGCTCAAAGAATCTCAATTAAAGAATCTTCAGCTTGTAGAAGCCGAAACAAGAAAACTTCCTTCACTTGACAACACTCGGAAAACATCTTCTGAGAACACTCTAAACACCCTCTCATAAGCCTCTCTAAACACAACTAAGCATACTGAAGGAAGAGAAGTTAGAGGACACTATATTCAGTATAGCTAGTTAGTAGTTAGTTAACTATTATCGTAATACACGACTACTAAGGTAGCCTACCCTTCTAAACCGACTTGCACACAAACTCTTCCATGACTTTATGCGTATCTAGGTTCACAACCAGAGTTAACACCACAAACCATATGGCTTAAAGCTCGAGATGTTCTTTGTCTTGTTATGATGATGTCATAATAATCTTAAGACCAAAACACCCACCCAAAACCACCACCACATACTAGAAGGCATAGCTCGTTTCTATTGATTAGATGTGCTCGTTTGTTCGGGTGGGTGGGTGCGATTTGGGTGTGTTGTTCATGATTCATGGACAAATCAGTTTGACATACCATAAAGCTAGTAGAGTTATCAATGGATAACCTTAACAGTTTCTGATAAAGACCTAATAGGAGCGATTTTAAGCCATATTTTGCATAAACAAGCTCAAAAGATGCCCCCCGCCACTTTTAAAACCCAAATTGAGGAGAAGCCAGAGGACAGCTTCTAAGTGGTTGACTTGGTGGTGGGTGTTCTGCTATTAAGCTGAAGTCTAGTCTAGTGTTTTCGGAATTTTCTTTTGCAGTCTAGGCATAGCCATTTATCGCCATGGCTTCTGACGTTTTGGCTTCCGCAATGCACACAGAGCGAACCCGTTTCTCTAGCTTGTTCGACTTGTTGCTGAATAGCCTTATATGTCGATTTATTCGAAACTAAGTCTAAGAATCCGTCTTGTTGTGGAAGTTCTGCTAGGTCTAGTCTTGTGCGAATCTCATTCAGCAACAACAAATAATATTCGTAGAGAGCTAGAGTTTTCGGGTCTGTTTCTAGGTCTGCTAGGATAAGCTGTTTGAGGCTATTGCCTAGCAACACGAAAAACTTAGCAACGTCTGAAGAGTTCATTTTGCGTGCGTTTTCGATTTCCTCAGAAGTCGGGTTCTTCAGAGGATACGCAAGCCAAAACCCGACTAGATTCTCAGAACCACTAACTATTTTCGCTTCTACCTCATCGCATCTTTTAAAATACTTGTCTTCTTTTCCCTCATACTGCATTCTTGACCGATAAGAGATTTTTTCGTTAATGAATTTGCTAAGTAAATCTTGAAGGTCTTGCCAAAAACCTCTTAGTTGAACGATTCCTTCGCTTTCTAGGATTTTCTTTAATGCTTCTTGAAGTTCAGTATATGTGATTTTGCCTTCGTTGAAAAGTTGCCATGCATTTTCTACGCTATCCATCATTTCACCTTCTTTCTATTTGTCATGTATTCAAGCCATGACTGCTTACACGCTATCGAGCAAAAATGACGGATTTCACCATCAAAAATTAGAGAGAAATACGTCGTATTTGAGTCAAGCTTTCGAAGACAACGTGTGCAACAGAAAATTCGTGGTTTAGCCATCATTGCATCCCTCTAATGGATGGGTCAAATTATACATCTGGTTGAAATCTTCATGTGGAGCGGGAAATCGATAATTAAATCCTAATTTTTCGAGTCGGTCTAATTGTTCCATGCATGTTTTTGTTTCAAAAAAGAATAAATTCCTAATGCGTGTTGCTATGCAAATCATTTTCTCCTTGCACTCTGAACAGCAAAATCGAGTTTGGCTTCTGCTCGAAAATTTGGTTTTGCAGAAGTCACACGTCAAAAGTTTCTTAACTCTCCTAGCTCGAAGTTTATCATTATATTTGAGGTAGCATTTTTCTGAACAAAACTTTTGCGACCATCGAATAGGCGTAAACGTTTTTCTGCAGTTTTTGCACTTGCGTTCTTCCATCATTTTTCGCTCCATCCAATATCTTCTAAATCTCGTGCAAATTGCCTATCGTTTGGGTTTTCACTTCGACGCAAAAGGTCAAGCTCGTTTTGCTGAAGGCTTTTAGCCATTTTTCGAACACGTTCAAGCTCTTCATTCAAGTTTTTGATTTCGTGCTTCAATTGCCTAATTTCATACAAGCTTTTTTCTTTGACGCTTTTTATCCATGCTTGTTGATTTTTGGCAAGAGTTGTCAATTCTGCAATTCTCTGTTCCATCTGTTCTCTTTTAATGCGTGCGAATTCAAGCTGTCCTCTTAGCTCAGAATTTTCAAGCTCTAGGTGTTTAGTCGGAAAATACTTCTTGTCCAAATTCTCATGATAAAGCTGTCTTAGTCTTTCTTCCCATCCCTTTTCTGATTCTAGCTCTTTTTCTAAGCGTTTGATTTCTTCGTAGGCTTTCAAAATTCCATCAATGGCTTTCTGTTCTGTTTTCGAGATTTTCTTCTTAGACTTTTCACGTTTCGCTTTCGACTCTTCTATCAGTTTCTGCTTTTCCGTTTCGACTTTTTCCAGAAATTCACGTCGTTCTTCCAGAGGCTTGTTTTCCTCTTCAGCCTCAAAAATCTGGTCAACATAGCGATTATCATAACCTTCTCTGATTAATCGGAGTCTTCTCTGAATGTGCTCTCTGTCTTCGTTTTCTCTGTCCCACATGGCTAATCACCTAGAAAATTGGAGAGGCTTGGAATGTCCGAAACCAAGCCTCTTTTGTGAAGGGAAAACGTGGGAGCGTGTGGCAGTTGGGAACCACACGTTTTGACTAGCTCATTTCCCATCATTTTCCCATCACTTCGACATTCGACTGCTTATCGTAAGACTGTCCGAAAGTCGAATTGACCTTCTGAGTTTTGGCTTAGAACGTGTTGATAGACCTTTTTCTCTGAAAGCAACTTCTGAGCTTCTGCTAAACTGAGCCTTTTGCCTTTACCGATTCTTTCAACTGTCACGTCTGAATCTGGAGCATTTACCGCTACATGCATGGTTCTACCGTTCGCTAAGTCATGTTTGAAAAGTAAGCCATTACATATAGAAACGAAAATGTGTCTGTATTCCTTTGTTCGAGGAACAGACGCTTCCATCTTTTGAAGCCAATAGCTGTAAATGTTTTCCATTGTCTTAGGGTTAAGAGCTATCTTCGTGAAAATCACGTCAAACTGAACCGACTTCAGAATTCCTTCGCTTTCGAGCGGTTCAAAACTTGTTTCTGTCTTTTCGACTCTAAACATTCCGTCAAACGAGTCAAATCTCTGAGTTTTCGTGATTTTCTTGTATCTCCATCCTTCTTTAGCGTCATATTCAAGCATTTTTTGAGATGTTGTTCGAGTTTCTGGCATTCTAGGACACGCTCCTTTGCCTTCTCAGTCTTCGACGTTGCGGTTCAAGCATTTTGTCAACTTCGCTCTCAGTTGACTTTTCCTTATTTGGGTCATAATCGATGCCTCTAAACTCTGGAGATTTCAAACCTTGAATGGTTTTTCTCCACAATTCGTTAAGAATCGCTTCAGCTTCACGTTTTTCGCTTGAATTTGGGTCTGCTTTCGCTCTTAGGTCATCGATAAGACTTTCAATATTTTCGTAGCCTTCAGAATGACCCATCGTAGTCGAATCGTGACCTCTTAGCGGAATTGTTCCGCTAGCTCCAGAACCGCTAGTTCGCTCTTCTTTCTTGTTCAAATCGTTCAAAAGTTCAATATTGGTTTTAAGCTCATCAACGTCTGTTATTTGGCTACTGTCGATGTCCACACCTTTCGCTCGAAGTTTCTCAGTCAGTTCTTTGACCATCGCATCAAAACCACTAGCTTTCGACTTTAAACTTTCATTCTGTCTGACTAACTCTTCCATCTGTTTCGAATCAATTGAGATTTTGAGGTCTAGCTTTTCTTTGAGCTTTCGTTCTTCCTCTGGAGTAAGCGGTCTATATTCACTTGCCATCATTTTTCACCTTCAAAATCTTCTTCGATTCGTTTCTTGACTTCTGCATCGACTTCGCTATCACTTGCGTTTGTAGGCATTTGGAAAACTCCGAAAGACATCGGAAAAATTCCGATAAAGCAACCGCTCTTACTAGGCACAGTTATGAGGCTAATTCGAGTGCAGTTTTCCGAAAAAGGATAAAGTATCTCTATGATTTGCTTCATGATTTCTGGAATCGAGAAACCACTACGTTCTGAAATAACGTCTAGTTTTGCCTTCAAATCTTTGTCTAGGCTTATTGTCGTTCTCTTTTGACTTTCTGACATACTATCAAACTCCTTTAGTTGAATAAGGGTGAATACAAACGAGTATTTAAGATTTATTCTTTTGCTTAACAGTTTTTGGCGGATTTCGCAAAACAAGCTAATCCCCTACCCCTTTGAGATTTTCCCCTCAGAATTTGCCTCTAAAATTTGAGGTTTTAGAATGGTGTGGTTGTGGAATTGGTTTTGAGAATGCTCTAGTGTCTAGTGCAGAACCAAATCCAAAACTGAGTAGCTTCGACACGCAAAACAGTTAATCAATTGATTAAAAACCCTAGAATTTCTGAGCATGAAAACCTTCACTTATATGTGGAGAAAATCAAAGCTCGAAAAAGCCGACATATGTAGTTATCGCCTCAGAACGAGTTCTATTTAAGCGTTTCGGTCTTGAATATTGACGAAATTGAAAAAAAAGCTCAAAACGAACGTTTATAAGACTCGAAGACCATGGTATCTAGTGGACACTACAAACTTGAAGACATGCAGTCTTCGAGGATGTCCAAAAACGAAAGAGGGAAAAGAAAATGTCAAGTGCAGACAATGAAAGAGTTCAAAGCGGTTTCACGGTTTCAAAGCTAATCACGGACATCTTAGAACACTTAGGAATAATCATAGTTGCTGAAGCGGGTCACGGAAAAAGTTTCACAGCTTTCACGTTAGTCAAAGAAGCCATGCAAAAAGAGAACATCACGGTTGTGGTGTTTTCACCATCTACGATTTGGAGAAGAAACTTCGGTAAAATCAACACGGTCAAAATTGGAACAAGTGCGTTTAACCCGATAGTGACAAGCGAAGAAACTGAAGTCGAAGTTATCCCATATCTGAGAGATGCGGTTCACGTAAGCCTAGATAAGAAATGGCAATACGTTAAGACCACATGGCTTGAAGACTTGTTACGGTCTAAGACCCATGTTCTCTTCGAGATAAAATACAAGAACGGAAGACGCATAAAACACTTTGAAAGCGAAGTTCTGAAGTTCATTTACGCAATGCAAGAACACGAAATAGACAAGAATTCAGAGTATAACCATCACTACATTGTGGTTTTCGAAGAAATTCAGAACGCTTTTGGAACATACTCAATGAATGCAGATGACAGCTTAGAGCTATTCACAGTCTTCACTCAGTCTAGGAGCGATGCGAATATTCACTACATAGCGATAGGTCAAAGGCTCAACGATATTTCAACTAAGGTAGTCGAACGACTTAGACCGCTAATCGGTATGACACTAGGAGAGAATAGTCTTCGCAAAATCAAAGCCATGATTCCAGAAGAACTTAGACCTAGAATTCAGCAATTGCCAAAACGAAGATGGATTTATCTTGACGGAAAAGCGAATCCAGAAATCGAGATTCCGATTTTCAAGAAAGAAGGTAAACCGACTTTTCTGAAGCCTAAGATTCCACAACCACAGCAAGAACCACAAAGGAAGCCTAGTATCCTAGAGCGAATTCGAAACTTTCTAAACGTTATGGACGTTCCTAGAAAACCACTAGGAAAAGGTAAGGTCACGGAAGACTTTGAGGAAAAAGAACCAGAACCAGATAGTGATGAGAGCTTAGACACAGAGAGCGAAATCGAAATCGATGAGAGCGAAGAATATCCAGAGGAATGGTGATAAAGATGCATGATATATCAATGCAAAAGTCGAAGAAAAGTAGAGGCTTCGGGAGATATCTCCACTTCGCTTGTTTTCACCCAATTGTCACGAACACCCGTTTTCTTCAACGACTTACAGGATGCTAGCTTAGAAAATCTTGCGTAGCTGTTAGCAGCTCTTTCCTCTTTTGTCCTAGCCATGTTCAAACCATTAAGGAAAAATCATACCTATCAAATCTATTTGAAAAAGAGTTTAGTATGCTACAAATAGAGGTTGCACAACTTCCTGTTGTGACTGCAAAAACCTTACGAGAGTGTGTTATGTTATGTCCGTGAACGAACCACTGGGCATTATTGTTTCCGAAGTCAGAGTCTGCACCAAGTGTGCGCTCTGGGAAACTCGCAAGAATGCCGTTCCAGGTGAAGGCAACCCTAAAGCTAGGATCATGTTTATCGGGGAAGCTCCAGGTCGCTCTGAAGACATCATGGGAAGACCATTCGTTGGCGATGCTGGCAAGTTCTTGGAAACGTTGCTGGCTGAAATGAGTCTGTCACGGACTGACGTTTTCATCTGTAACATTCTGAAATGCAGGCCACCTGGAAACCGTCCGCCCAAACCCGTCGAGATACAAACATGCACTCCCTACTTGGACAGACAAATCAACACCATAAAGCCACGTTTCATCGTCACACTAGGCAACTTCTCAACAGCCTACATCTTCCAAAAGACAAGCTTACCATTCATCAGTATTACAGAGGCTCATGGGAAATTTCACGAGACTACCATCCTAAACAAGAAAATAACAGTATTCCCGACTTTTCATCCAGCCGCAGCACTGTACAGCCCAAAATACAAACAAGAAATAATCAACGACTTCAAACTACTAAAACGAGAACTTGCAAAAAGAGGAAAAACCTAGCCACCAAACTATCTTCAAGCGCTTATTTTTGGGGGAGGTCGAACTTGTTTGCCGAGTTTTCTTCTAAGTGCGATGCGGTAGAGCTTCCTGAGGGATTTTACGAGTTGTTCGACACTGGGCAGGTTGGAATATATTAGCGGAATACGATCATATTCAGCCAAGTTTATCGAGTATTCGTCAGGTCGTGAACCGTGAAACACGACGACGCGCGGTTTCAGGCTGCTCATGCGCACGCTCAACATGGGCGAAATACCGTTCTCAGCATGCGTAAATATCAGCGCACGCTCAGTTGTTGCCCCAAAAAGCTGAGAAAACTCAAGCCCAGAAAGCGTCTCAACAGCCTTCTTGCTGTCCACAACCGTGTAACCCAAGACCTCCCTAACATTCAAGCTTGAACACGCTATAACCTCACCCTGAATAGCCTTGCATAAGTACTCCACGCGAACAGGTATCGGAAACTCGCGCAGGTCTAATATGGCGTTGCTGGGCGAACTCGTGAGCTTGGCAAACTCATGGATGAAGCGGCTTCCACGTTCCTCATCAATCTTCAAGATTGCCCAAACAAACCTTCTTACAAACTTTGCGCCTGGGCTTTTGCGTCTTCCGCCTTCATAATCGCTGATGAGGGATGATGAAACCGCCATCTTCTCTGAAAGCCTCATCTGTGAAACCGCGAAGAGTTCACGCCACTTACGCATGGTCGCGCCCGGACTGCTGGACAGGATTATCTCGCCAGCGATTCTTCGTGCCAGAACTTCGCGAAGGCTCGGAGAGACAGACATGTAAACGCCGCGTTCCCCTTAGAACAGAATGCACTATAAAAACCTTCTACACACGTTGAGAAAAGCCTTCTCTAGACAAGGAAAATGAGGAAGATACCAACCACAATGATTACCGAGCCCACAACGTTTCTGGCAGTGACCTTTTCATGCAGCAGGACGATGCCGACCAGCGTTGAAAACAACGGAGTCGTCGAAGATATCGGGACGGCTCGTGATTCCAGAGTCTCTATGAAGCTGTAAGTCAGGAAGAACCATCCAAGCCCCAACGCGACGATCCCCCCTGCAATCAGTGTAGCCACAGTTTTCCTGTTGACCTTCCGAAATTCCAAACCCTTGTCGATTAGCGGTGAAAGAGCGAACAACGAAACCGCTATTGCGGTTACCCTGACTGTGTTGATGGCTAAGGCGTGATTCAGGTCTGGCGTTGTTTTCACAGCTATGTTGATCATCGCTATGCTCACTGACCAAACTATTGCCGTCGTCAGAGCCAGAGCGATGCCTTTGAGCAAGGTTTTCTTTTGTGTTTCAGTTCTGTCTACCTTCTTTTCTTCTTGGCTCAACAGCCATATTCCAGCAAATATCACGATGGCTCCAAGAGCAACTGGCACAGTAACAAGCTCTTTGCCGAAGGAAACCGCCCATAACAGGTTGAACAACGGATAGGTGCACGTTACTGGAACGG
>Ga0315279_10004134_pt1 | contig 19646 bp, 15 predicted proteins | sample YL17G06_20_MG_FD_203694 | JGI IMG/M metagenome (GOLD analysis project Ga0315279, IMG submission 203694) | Sediment microbial communities from Yellowstone Lake, YNP, Wyoming, USA - YL17G06_20 | ecosystem: Environmental > Aquatic > Freshwater > Lake > Sediment | place: USA: Wyoming | collected... | reverse complement strand
CGGGTCGCCAGGACCTCCAGCGCCCCGGGCCCGAAATCGGGGGCATAGACGACCTCGACGTTGCGCGGGCTTTCGACAAGCAGTCGGGCCAGCGGTTCCGTGACCGTGTAATTGAACACGTCGACGCTGCCGAAGTTCGATAGCGGATCACATTTCCAGGCTTTCTCGAAGGTGTCCACGGGGCCTTGCCCCATGGCCACACCGCTCGGCATCTCATGCTTGATGATGACGCACGCCGGCCTGCCCGCGAAGACCTGGTGGAGCTTCTTCACCAGCCTCTGTCCCAGGTCCATGTCGCCGACGTTGATATAGCTCAGGCCTTTCGTCCCCTCCTGGAGAAGCTCGAGGGTGGCCATGTTGGGGCCGGAAGCCCCTTCCTCCTGGTAAAAGGCGGCCGGGTAGCCGGGGTTCTCGCCGTAGCGCATGGCGGTCTTTTTAATGAAACGGGTCTCTCCGAAATCCAGGATGTCTGGGAAATCCTCCTTGACCTTGGTCGAATACTGGGTCCGGGAAGTCCTGTCCTTGTTGTCCATGGGTTCTCAGGTCCTTTCGTGGCGGTTGATGATGGAAACCTCGTATTGGTTTCCGGCAATGTCGCCGGCGAACAGGCAGGCCACCGCGACCCGGAAGTCCGGACCGGCGCCGGACGGCTTCAAAGATTCATAGACCGCCTCGGCCGTCTGGGCGGAGTCCGCGCCATCTATGCTCATGTTCAGAGGGTCGTCCGCGAACGACCGCAAGGGGTCCTTGTTCACGCCGTCATAGGTCGAGATCATCTTTCCCTTGCCGGGGAGGAGCGTCACTTCGAAAGAATCACGGACCGCGACGCCTCCGGCTCCCCTCTTAATGATATTCAGCGCGGCCTTCGGGCCCGGCAGGACGCAGCCGCTGATCCGCGGGGTGAAAATGGGGGCGTCCGGCTCGTATTCCCAGGCGATGAGCGAGGCGGACAGGACGGAGAGAGGGTTCGAGGCATGCTCCAATGCCCTCCGGACGTCGGCCGTCTGCTTGCCGTTCGATACGGCGACCCCGCCGGGAAAATAGAGCATGGCCGGGTAGACGAGGAGGTCGATATGGCCCTTCTTGAGGGTCTCTTCGTCCGTGGGGCGGACCCAGACGCCGTCCTCGCTCCATTCGAGCTTTCGCGCCTGGCTCGACGGCGAGCGGCCGGTGATGGCATAGACGACGACGGTTTTCCCGTCCCGGCTCCGTCCCAGGATGATGACCCTTCCGGGGTATTCCATCGCGGCCAGGTCCTTGAGCGCTGGGTTCATCGGTCCACCTTCCTTTTCAGCCCTTATTGATAGCATACGGTCGGGGCGAAGTCAAAATGTGATCGGGTCTTGAGACCGCGGCAGGATCATGTTAAAATTCCATTTGACGAAAAGAGGTTCCATGACCAAGCTCGAACACCCCGGATCCCCATACAAGGACATTGAGTTTCTGGATTCGCTGGAAGGCCGGACGCTCCGGATTCTGAGCGAGTACCTAGGACCCATGGCCCGGCTGGACAAGGCCAAGGTCAACAGCACCGTCCTCTTCCTCGGCTCGGCCCGGGCCAACCCGAGTCATGCCGACACCATCTTTACGAAATATTACTGGGAGGCCGAAGAGCTGGCCTACCTCCTCGCGAAATGGGCCATCCCGCTCAAGCCCAAAGGCAAGAATTTCGTGGTCTGCACGGGCGGCGGCCCAGGCATCATGGAAGCGGCCAACAGGGGCGCCCAACGGGCCGGCGGCAAGTCCATCGGCATGAACATCTCCCTCCCCCAGCCCCAGGACCCCAATCCCTACATCACCCCGGACCTGTCGTTCGCATTCCATTATTTTTTCATGAGGAAGTTCTGGCTTGTCTACAAGGCCAAGGCTGTCGTGGCCTTTCCCGGCGGGTTCGGCACCCTCGACGAGTTCTTCGAGATCGTCACCCTCCTCCAGACGAGTAAGATCTCCAAGAAGGAGATGACCCTCGTCCTCTACGGCGAGGACTACTGGAAGAAGGTCGTCGATTTCGACACGCTGGTGAAGGCCGGGGCCATCACTCCCGAGGACCGGAAAGCTTTTACGATCTGTTCCGATCCCGGGAAGACCTTCGCGTTCCTTAAGAAGAAGCTCGTGGCGTGCCTGTAAAAGACTTCGAGAACACCTCTTCAATGGGGCAGCTTTATTTTCCGGGCAATGGCAATGAAGACCAACACTCCCAGGGCGATCCCAACGGCGTCGGCCAGGAGGTCAAAGACGTCGCTCTGACGTCCTGGGACGAAGGTTTGGTGGAATTCGTCGAGGGCCCCAAGCACGAGGCCGGCGCCCCAGGAGACTCCGATCTTGAGCTTAGCCGATTGCTGAAGCGTTCGGAAGAAGCCCATCGCCAAAAGGAACCCGAGCCCGCCGAACTCGAGGCCGTGGAGGAATTTGTCGAAGTTGCTGATGCCGATATCGATCGAAATGGTTTTCGACGAAAAATAGAAGATGGCCGCGTAGTAAAGCGTTGCAGGCAGGAAATAAAGGGCCTTTTTTCCGGTTCCCACCATGATCATTCTATTCTAATGAAAAAAGTGCTCTTTTCAACCCCGGGTTGATTTTGTTGCCGGTCTTTGACATCATGGCCATGAAAGATGCTTAAGAAACTTCCCGTCGTCCTGGCCCTTTTAGCGGTCCTCTCCTCATGCGCCCGCACTCCGTATCACCCTCGAGGCGGCGTCGAAACCGGAGTGGCGTCCTGGTATGGGCCTGACTTCCACGGGAAGCTCACGTCGAACAGAGAGATCTACGACATGTACGACATGACCGCGGCCCACCGGACTCTCCCCTTCGGGACCTACGTCATGGTGACCAACCTCGACAACGGCCGGACGGCCACGGTGCGCATCAACGACCGCGGCCCGTTCGTGGGCGATCGGATCATCGACCTGTCCTATGCCGCGGCTAGGGTCCTTGGCGTGATCGGCCCCGGGACCGTCCCAGTAAGGCTTGAGGTCCTCGCGGACATCTCGCCGGGGCCCGGCAGCCAGGGCTGGTCCGTCCAGGCCGGGTCCTTCATTTCAAAGGACAACGCCTCGAACCTCGCCCGCAAGCTCAAGGGGAATTACGAAGGAGTTTATATCGCCCTCTTCAAGACATCGACCCAGGTCTATTACCGAGTCCGGCTCAAAGCCTCCGACGGCGACGCCGCCCGCAAATTGGCCCAACGCCTCTTCGCCGACGGATACGCCGTCATCATTCTGGAAGAACGATAATCCCAGCCTATTTTTTCGCTATCTCCCCCTTGACGGTCTGGTTCTGGTGGGCGCCCTTCAAGGTGTGCACCTGGAGGCCGTCCTGCCCGGGCAGCCATACTTCCGCCAGCACGTAGTCTGTTACATATTCCGTGTACGACGGCTCGAAGTTCCCCACCATATCGAAGACAAGCTGGGGCTCCTCGAGGGGCGGCTTTGGTTGCGCCAGCTTCATAATGAAGGGGACCAGGACTTCCTTGCCGGTCGATTCCTGCCGAAGGGTGATCGGCCGGTCTTCCTTCTGGTCCACCCGGTATTCGCCCGGCGGGAATTTTTTGCCACCCGCTTGGAACTTGAACGGGATTTTAAAAGTGCCCTGGGCATAGGCTACGTTCCCGCCCGCGACGAGGGCAAAGGCAAGCGCCACAACGGTCAAATGTACCAAATGCTTCATAGGGATCCTCCTCTTTCTTAAATGTCTGCGCCTAAACGAGGGGTTCCTCCATGCCGCCGCCGGCCTCGGGAGCCGTGGAAGGAACGTCGTTCTTGAGAGCGGCTTCCATGGCCTCCACGAACGTGTCGATCTCCTCGAGCGTCGTGTAGACGTTCGGCGATACCCTGAGGGCCTGATAATCGAAGACCGAGTTGGGCGGGGCCCCCCCCACGAGCGGGACCGCGATGATCCGATACTGGTCCATCAAGAATCGGGCGAGGTCCCTGACGTCGATCCCCTCGATGTTGACTGCCGCGACCGCCCACGCTTCCGCGGGCTCTCCGAGGTTCGACAGGATCTTGATGCGCGGATGGACCTTGAGGGCGTTCGCCCAGCGCAGCGTCAGGTAGCGCAGACGCGCCGCCTTGCGCTCGCCCCCGATGGCCTGATGGAAGGCCAGCGCTTCGCCGAGCGCCGCCCGGATGGCCCACGGGTGCGTCCCGATGGCCTCGAACTTGCGGATATCGTGGTCCTGCTGTTCAGGGGCGGCCTGGAGAGGCCAAAACCGCGGGATCATCTCCCGGCGCACGTATAAACAACCGTTGCCGATCGGCGCCAAGAGCCACTTGTGCAGGCTGACGCCGTAGGCGTCGCACTCGAGGTCCCGCAGCTTGAACGGGAACTGTCCCAACGCGTGCGCGCCGTCGACGATCGTGACGATCCCCTTCGAGCGGGCCAGCCGGGAGAGCCGCTGCACCGGGAACATCTGGGCCGTCAGATTGGTGACGTGGCAGAAATGGAAGACCTTCGTTTTCGGCGTGATGGCGTTCTCGAACCGCCGGAAAAGGTCATCTTGCGTCGTCGGCACGGGAAACTGGAAGCGCGTCACCTTGATCCCCTCGCGCCGCATGCGCTGGTCCCAAGTCGTCAGCATGCGGGGATAGTCCTGCTCGGTCGTGACCACTTCGTCGCCGGCCTTGAGGTCGATCCCGTTCTGGACGATCTGCAGGGATTCGCTGGCGCCGCGGGTCAGGGCCAGCTCTTCGGGGTCGCATCCGAACTCCGCCGCCATCCGCCGGCGGATCGTCTGGATGTTGTTGGCGACCATACCCTGGTAATGGATAGGCAACATGTTGATCATGTCCATGTAGCGCCAGACCGATTCGAGCACGACCCGGGGGGACGGGGCGGTGAAACCGTTGTTCAGGTTGATCAGGCTCCGGTCCAGCTTGAAGGCCAGTTGGATCTCCCGCCAGTAGAATTCGTCCTTGGCAACCTCCTCGGGCGTCCGGTCCGCGACTGCTTGAGAGGCGGCTAAGACGCCGTCGAGCCCGCCGGATTTGGCCGCGTACGCGGCCGGCACCATACCCCCGGCCATCCGCAGGAACGCCCTTCGACTCCACCTCGTAGACTTCATGTCAGACCTCCTAAAATTCAAGTTCCTTGAGATTTGTTTTTTTTGCTCGACACGACGCTCCCGCCCACCAAGCCCGGGATCGATCCAGCTCATCGCGAAATGATAGTATTCCCGGCCGTGGATCGATGTCAAGAAAGTGAAATAACCGACTATTTTTTCGCCTTATAGAGATACGCGCTGTCGCGGAGCTTGTTCTCGGCCCCGTCGTGGACGGCATACGTGCCCCCACTCCACATGCAGGCCGCTCCGTATTCGCCCTTCTTGTTGAGGGCGTAGAAATTGAGTCCGAAAGCGGGCTTGCCGTCCTCGGTCAAGAGGCGCGGCTCGAGCTTCGTCTTGACGGCGATCCTTTCCAGCGTCTTCAGGCAGGCCTCTTCCGGCGAAAGACCGTGTCCCATGAAATCCACGACCGAATAGCTGCCGAGATTGAGGATATTGGCCTCACCGCGGCCCGTCGATCCGGCGGCCCCGATCTCGTTGTCCACATAAAGCCCCGCCCCGATGATGGGCGAGTCGCCGACACGCCCAGGGATCTTGAAGGAAAGCCCGCTCGTCGTCGTGACTCCGGCCAGGTCCCCCTTTTCGTTGAGGGCGATGCAGTTGATCGTCCCGTAGGTCCATAGGAAAGGCCGGAGATCGGCGGTCATCTTTTCGGGAGCGGGAGGGAACCAGTTGTCCTTGTCCGAGAGGTTTTCCTTCCAGCGGAGCCAGATCTCGCGGGCTTTTTCGGTGAGCAGGTCCTCTTCCTTGAAACCGTGGGCCTTGGCGAACCGGAGCGCCCCTTCCCCGACAAGGAGCACGTGGTCGCTCCTCTCCATGACCAGCTTGGCCACTTTGGAAGGGTTTTTGATGTTCCTGAGTGATGCTACAGCTCCGGCATCGTGGGTCGGCCCGTACATGACTGAAGCATCGAGCTCGACGACGCCGTCCTCGTTGGGGAGCCCGCCATAACCCACCGACATGTCGTTCGGGTCGTCCTCGACGATATTGACACCGGCGATGACGGCGTCAAGAGGATCGGCGCCCGTCTTCAACAGCGCCATCGCCTTCTCCGTAGCCCGGATCCCGTTGCCGCTGGAGACGACGCGCACGCCCCTCGTCGTTGCGGGCGTGGTCTGGGTCGACCCCGTCACGGCCTTTCCTGCGAGCATCGACGCGGCGCCGAGGCTCACTCCGGTCTTGATGAATTCGCGTCTTGAATATCGGCTCATGTGATGATCCCTCCTATTATCATTTCAGTCCTTTTCTTCGACGAGCAGGATGAGGACCGAGTGGTCCCCGGCCGGGATGTCGAAGGCCACGGACTTCCCCGTGAAGATCTTGACCTCGCGGTTGTCGATGAGGAGCTGGTATTTACCCTTTTTCAGGAACCAGATCTTGACCTCGCGGTTGTTCAGGGATTTGATCTCGAACGAAACCTCGCTCTCATTATAGAGGAAATGGCGGAAGACGGCGCCCCCGTCGGCCCGGACGAGGTCCTTCCCTTCCTCCAGGAGCGCGGTCCTCTTCCGGGAGACCTCCACTTCGTAGTGGCGGCCCTGGATGGCCACCCGTGACAGGGTCCCGCTGTCCTCGGGAGCGATCATGCCGAACCGGAAGCCCTCCCAAGGCGTGAAGTCCAGGTACTCCTCCAGAGCGACCAGGGCGAACAGCGGTCCCCAGCTCTGGTACCGCTGGCCGCCGGCCTCACCGGTCCGGGAGTCGAAGTTCTCCGGGCAGAGCTGGAAGTTCTTCCAGCTTCGGAGAAAGAGCTCCGAGCTCTTTCTCGCGAAGTCCCCGGCCACGGCGTCGAAGCCGTAGGCCTTCAATCCCTGGTAGACGAGGTAATTCGTCGGCGGCCAGATCGTGCCGCGCCAGTATTGCTGATCCTTGTACGCGGGGTCGTCCCTGGAGATCGACGGGATGACGAACTCGCCCCAGAATTTCTTCGGGTCAAGGAGATGTTTCAGGACGCGCAGGGCCCGCCTCTCGTCGGGGATGCGGGCGATGAGCGGGAAGAAATTCGAGGCCGCCGCTCTGGTGGAGAAACGTCCATCCCAGTGGCGGTCAAAGTAGAAGCCCTCACGCTCGTTCCAGAGCTTGGCATTGATCAGGGACTTCATCCTATCGTATTCCTCGAGGTACAGGCGCGAGTCTTCATCCTGGGCCAGCATGTCCGCGATCTGAGACAGGCACCAGGAGTCGAGGGCATAGAGGCAGTTGAGGTCCAAACAATTCATCTTCATCGTGCCCGTCTCATCGCTGTAGGCGGCATCATCCCAGTTGGGCAGGTCGTCCTGCCCGGACTCCCACATGGCCCTTTGTTTGGGCGGCGCCTTCTCCTCCCAGGGCGGGACGTTCTTCGCCAGGAGATCGATGTCTGATCCCCATTCCAGGAGGCCGTCGCCGTTCCCGTCGCGGCGGGCCTGGCCATTCGATCTCTTGGCGGTCCAGAAGGAATGCCACTTCTCGAGATAGGGATAGGCGTGTTTCAGGATATCCATATCGCCGACGCGTTGGAAGAGCTTAAGGACGACATAGGCGCCGACGGGAGGCTGGGAGCGGTCCGGCGTCCCTCCGAAGCGGCTCCGCCAGTTGGGGATATTCCCGTTCGGATATTGGGTTTCGAGAACGGCTTTCACGGTGTCCACAGCATGCTTTGAGCTTTCGACGGCCAATTCGAGAGCGTTAAAGAACGAATCCCATTCGAAGATCGTCCAGTGGTCGGGAGTGCCGTCGGGCCGGGGGAAGATCCAGCGCCGCCCGGCGGGGGTGTAGAGACGGTGCGTACCGGGCTGATAGAGGACCATCCAGAACAGGTTGTTGGTGATCGCTTCCGGGACGCCGGCGTAGAGCCCGTCGACGGCCACCCGTTTTTTCCTGTATCCGGCCTCTTCTTCTTCGAGGATCGAGTCGATGGTCTTCGAATTCTTGTAGCGATAGATGTGGTTCTTCGTCAGGCGCGCGTCCTCGCCGACCCCGGCCACGAAATAGAGGTCACGTTCATCCTCCGTAGAAAATCTGAGTTCGAGCGTATGGGCCGCGGCGGGCGCCGCTTCGGCCTGCCTGTCCGTCCACAGGAGGAAATTCTGCTTTCGGGACTCTCCGCTCTGGCCCTGGACGTGGCCGTCGGCCTGAAGGTGGTAGCTTGCGGGAACGTCCCAGGGCGAGCTAAAAACGAGGAAGACCTTGATGCCTTTGGGGCATCGGACCCTGCCGACGATGGTCTTTTCGTCCTGGCGGGACCATTCCAAGGTCAAGGTGTCCGATCCCGAAGAAGGTTTGATCCGGACGGGCGTGTCCTTTCCCTGATTGAAAGGCAGGCTCAAGTCGAACTTCATCCGGGCGTATTGGCCGTCGGGCGAGTTCGGCCCGACCTCGGAAATGAGGTCAAAGAAATCGCCGGGTTCCGCCACCTTGCCGTCCTTTTCGACCTTGAAGGCGAAACCGAACGCGCTCTCCCGGTTCGGAGCGAAGACGATCCCCGGCCAACCCGCCCCTTCCAGGGCCCCGATGTAGACGTCCTTCCAGGGATAGAAGACCTCGGCCGGGGCGAAAGAATAAAAGAGAAGCAGGACGAGCGCGGCGGCCGCCATCCAGAAAACGCATCGTTTGAGAATCCTCATCCTGGCGGCACTCATTTATCTATTAATGTATGGGAAATCGAAGGGGAAATCAACCGAACAGCCGGCGGGCACGCCTATCCGCCTGACTTTAAATCCTGAATGACCTGCAGAAACGTTACCGGCCTTCCGAATCTGCCTGACCCGATGAACACGGTTGGCTCTCCTGCGCCTGGCAATGAACATGTCCAACTCGCGCAGGGTCGTGTATTTCTTTTCTTGCGATTGGGACTATAATATCCAATCCATGAGATCGCGCGTTTCCATCGTCAGGTGCCCCGGCTATGAAAGCCGGGAGCTTTCCTCGTCGATCAGGACCGCGCTGGGCCTCATCGGCGGGATCGAAAGCGTCCTGAAGCCGGGGAGCAAGGTCTTCGTCAAGATCAATCACCTCTCCCCCGGCTCGGCGCCGGAGCGGGCCATCGTCACCCATCCCTTTTTCACCCGGGAGGTCCTCCGGCTCCTCAAGGACCTCAATATGGACATCACCGTGGGCGACGACATCCAGTTCGAAGGCGAGGACGGCTACCTGATTTCGGGCTATCGAGAGATGTGCCGGGAGATAGGCGTCCGGCTCATCAACCTCAAGTCCGAAGGTTTCCGGGAGGTGCCTTGCCCGAAGGGACAGGCGGTCCAGAGCGTCCATATTGCGGCCGCCGCCCTGGACGCCGACGGCGTCATCGATCTAGCGAAACTGAAAACGCATGCCTTCACCGCCTTCACCGGGGCCGTGAAGAACATGTTCGGCGTCATCCCCTGCGGCCTCCGTTTGAAATTCCACAGCCGGTTTCCCCGGAACGAAGTCTTCAGCCGGATGCTCGTGGACGTTTTTTCCTGCCTCCCCCCCACGCTGACCCTCATGGACGCGGTCACGGCCATGGAAGGCCTGGGCCCTTCGGGAGGGCCGCCCCGGGCCGTCGGGCTCGTCCTCGCCGGCAGCGACGCCGTCGCCGTGGACGCCGTTGCCCAGTCAATCATTGGATTCGGCCCCGACGATATTCTGACGACGCGGTATGCCGCCGAAAGAGGTCTGGGGACGGCCGGCTTGGAATCCATCGATGTCGTGGGCGAAAGGCTCGAAGATGTCCGGGTGGAACGCTTCCGGAAGGCCGCGCTTCCGGTCGGTCTTTTGGAAAGGAAGCTGCCGTCCTCCTTGTATGCCTTCTTCTCCGGTCAGCTCATCATGCTTCCCGAGGTCGCGGCGGACAAGTGCATCGGCTGTCAGGAATGTTTCAAGGTCTGCCCTGCCGACGCCGTCCGCATGGAAGGCGGAAAAGCGCGGATACTGAAAAAACCGTGCATTCATTGCTTGTGCTGCCACGAAGTCTGCCGTTCAAACGCCATCAAGCTCCGCCAGCGCCTATTGGGTCGCCTCGTCCGCTTCTTCAGCTCCGTCTTCAAGATCGCGTGAGCCCGACAGGGGACGCGGCCGATTTCGCAGCCGGGGATCAACTCGGCGATTCGGGTCGATAAAATCGGATGAATAAACCGGGGACTTGTGGTAACTTGACTATGCAGTCCCAAAAACGGAGGCAAGAATGGATTTCAACCGCTATTTCAAATCGCGGCAGGGCGAGATGATCAACCTGCTCAAGAAGGTCGTGGCCATGGAGTCCCCAACCTCCGATAAGCCGGCCGTGGACGCCTGTTCGGCCTTCGTCGTCAATGAGTTCAGGAGGACCGGGGCTAAGCTCACCCGGTTCCCCCAGAAGGACATCGGGGACCTGCATTTAATCGAATATGCCCCGGGCGGGCTGAAGAAGGAGTCCGAACAGATCCTCGTCCTTATTCACCTGGACACGGTCTGGCCGCTGGGCAAGATCGATAAGATGCCTTTCTATATCTCCGGCGATAAGGTCTTTGGCCCGGGGGCCCTGGACATGAAGGCGGGGGTTGTCATGACCGTTTTCGCCCTGTGCACCCTTCATCATCTGAATATCAAGCCGCAAAAAAGGATCGCGATTTTCATCAATTCGGCAGAAGAGACGGGCCACGACGCCGCTTACGCGCTCATCAAGGATCTAGCCAGGAAGTCCGCGCTCGTCCTCTGCATGGAGCCGGCGCTTCCCGGCGGGGCGTTGAAGCTCGAGAGGAAAGGCCGTCTCGTCGTGAAGCTCGACGTACGGGGCAAGGCCGCCCACGCCGGAACGCCGGAAAAGGGCATCAACGCCGTCGAGGAGCTGGTGGCCCAGATCGGCCGCCTCAAGAAGCTCAGAACCGGGGAAACCACGGTCAATGTCGGCCGGATCGCGGGCGGCGAAAAGGCCAACGTCGTTCCCGATGAGGCCTGGGCCGTCCTCGACATCCGTTTCTGGAAGACCGCCGACAAGGAAAGAGTCCGCGCCCACTTCAAGGACATGAAGCCCACACTGCGCGGGGCCAGGGTCAAGGCCGTTTTCGAGAGCCTGACTCCCCCCATGGAAAAGACGAAGGCCTCCTCGGAGCTTTTCGCCCGGGCCGGCGAGATCGCCTCAGGGCTGGGCCTTCCGCTCAAAGGTGGAAAAACCGGGGGGGGTTCCGACGCTTCCATCGCTTCCAGCCTGGGCCTTCCCACGCTCGACGGGCTCGGGCCGGACGGAGAAGGGCTCCATGCCGAACACGAGCACCTCCTCCTTTCCTCCTTCGTCGAACGGACGGCCCTATTGACCGAGCTCCTGGCCCGTCTGTAATTGACTCGCGAAAATTATTTTGTTACTGTTATTTTATAAAAAGGAGGAATCGTATGATAAAAAAGTATTATCTTCTTTCGCCCGGTCCGACACCCATCCCGGACAAGGTGCTCTCGGTCGCGGCCGAGCCCATCATCCACCACCGGACACCGGAATTCTCCAATATCTTCATGGAGGTGACGGAAGGGATCAAAACCGTCTTCGAGACCAAGGAGGACGTTTTCATCCTGACTTCCTCGGGCACGGGTGCGATGGAGACCGCGGTCGTCAACACGCTTTCGCCCGGCGACAAGGTCATCACCATCAACGGCGGCAAGTTCGGCGAACGCTGGGGCAACATCTGCAAGGCCTACGGCGTCGTCTACAAGGACATCATCCTGGAGTGGGGCGCCGACTTCACCAAGGAACATCTGGCTGAAGAGCTCAAGGCGGATCTCAACGTCAAGGCCGTGTTCGCGACCCTGTCCGAGACGTCCACCGGCGCCATCTATGACATCAAGGGCTTCGGCGAGGTCGTGTCCGGAACGGACGCCATCCTGGTCGTGGACGGTATTTCGGGCGTGGGCGCTACACCCTGTCCCATGGACGAGTGGAAGGTCGACGTCCTGGTGACCGGCTCGCAGAAATCCTTCATGATCCCACCCGGCCTGGCTTACATCGCCTTCAGCCAAAAAGCTTGGAAGATGGTCGAGACGTCCAAGCTCCCGAAGTTCTATTTCGACGCCAAGAAGGCCAAGAAGAACCTGTTGAACAAGACCACCCCTTGGACGCCCGCGATCTCCCTCATCGTCCAGCAGAAGAAAGCGCTGGAGATCATTAACGGCATGGGCCTCCCCAAGCTCTTCGAACACCATCGCATCCTAGGGGACGCCACCCGGGCCGGCGTCAAGGCCGTCGGCCTCGAGCTCCTGGCCGTGAACCCAGGCAACATCCTGACGGCCATCAAGGTCCCGGCCGGCGTCGACGGCGTCAAGCTTGTCAAGACCATGCAGAGCAAATATATGGCCTACATCGCCGGGGCCCAGGACCCGAACAAGGGCAAGTTCTTCCGCATCGCCCACCTCGGCTATATGGGAGGGTTCGATGTCATCACCGCGCTTTCCGCCTTGGAGATGACCCTCCTCGACCTCGCGTACGCGTTCGAGCCGGGCGCCGCCGTAAAGGCCGCCCAGGCCGTTCTGAAGGAGAACTGGCAATGATCAAAGTCCTCATCGCGGATTCTTTGGACAAGGAGGCCTTGGAACAGCTGAAGGCCGTTCCCGGCTTTGAAGTGACTGTGAAGACAGGCCTTGACGAGGCCGGCCTCGTCGGGACGATACCCGGTTTCAACGCCGTCGTCGTCCGGAGCGCCACTAAGATCACCCGGCCTGTCATCGAGGCCGGGACCGACCTCAAGATCATCGTCCGGGCCGGGATCGGGCTCGACAATGTCGATGCGGCGGCGGCCAAGGAGAAAAAGATCGCCGTGGCCAATACGCCCGCGGCGACGTCCATCACGGTGGCCGAGCACACCTTCGGATTGATGCTGGGGGCCGTCCGGAACCACGGCAGGGCCGTCGTCTCCATGAAACAGCATAAGTGGGAGAAGAAAGCCCTGGAAGGCACCGAGCTCTACGGGAAAACCCTAGGGATCATCGGCTGCGGACGCATCGGCATCGAAGTGGCCCGGCGCGCCATCGCCTTCGGCATGACGGTCCTCGCCTATGACGTCATCCCGATCAAGACAAACCTCGCGGTGACGCAGGTCTCCATGGACGAGCTCCTGGCCAAGTCCGACCTCATCACCCTGCACATTCCCAAACAGCCCCAGTCGGTCGTCGGCGCCGCGGAGATCCTGAAGATGAAGGACGGCGTCATCATCGTCAACGTGGCCAGGGGCGGGGTCGTCGACGAGAAAGCCCTTCTCGACGGGCTCAATTCGGGCAAGGTCCGGGCCGCAGCCCTGGACGTCTTCGCGAAAGAGCCCCCGGAGGACTTCACGCTCATCGACCATCCGAACGTGACGCCCGTCCCGCACCTCGGCGCGGCCGCCAAGGAGGGCCAGCAGAGGGCCGGCCTCGAGGTCGTCAAGATCCTCAAAGAGAGGCTCAGCTCGTCAGGTTAATTAATACAAACGCATTAAATAGTTTGACATCTGACTTTTAGCGGCCTGAAGCCGCCCTCACTCCCCCGGCCCCCGGGGAACCAGTCCCGTCGGTTCCCCCCGTCGCACCTCTGTCGGCGACACGGACGATCTCAGAGCCCCCCTCCGATTATCGGAGGGGGTAGGGGGTGGCAAGAAAAATGGACAGAGTCTTGGGCGTGTCGCCGGTATAGCCTTCATAGGGCTCGGGTCCCCCCTCCGCTACGAGGGTTTGAGGACGGCATTCAGTGCCGTTCATACAATGTAACTTTTTTTATAGCGTTCGTATTAGGTTAACGCGCGCATCGCCCGAGCTCAATTTAAAAAAGTCGAAAGAGACGTCCAAAAGGCCCGGGAACGCGTTTGGGGCCGCCAACTCCGATAATCTGCGCCGCTTATTTCTTTATATTGAGATATTCCCCGGTGGGGCTTTTCTGCTTAAGGGCCGTAACTCGGCCGTTTTCCATGACGAACTCAAAAATCACGTCGGAGAACTGCTTGATGCGGAACATGAGGCCTTTGTAAGGAAGCAGCTTCTCCTCGGGTTCTCCGGGGTAGACGAGGCACAGCCCGCCGTCCTCCTTGAGGACCACTTGGAACTTGTAGCCGGTCGGGGTCTCATAGGTCCCTGCCAACTGTCCCAGGATCTTGGGGTCGAGCGTCTCAGGCTTGCGGGTGAAGGTGACCTCCGCCTCGTCGAGCGAAATAACGGCCTTGTCGATATCGCCCTGGGGATTGGTCAGGAAGTTGACCGCGAACCTGCCGTAGGTTTCGTCGTCGGGCGTTTCAAAGCGATCATAATGGAAGTGGCTCAGCGACCATCGTAATTTATGGAAGTCGAACTGGAGCTGATTGTCTTTCATCCCGATTTTCAAGATGCCGTAGGCGGGGTGCTCGTAATCCCCCGCGTAATCCTTGAGCGGATGGGAGGGCTTGGTGTCCGGGATCCGGTCGGCGCCGGCCTTGGCCCGGGCCTCTGTGCCTGCCTTCTTGCCTTTAAGCCGAATCTCAAGAAGGCGGCCGCTCCAGGGCGTCTGGTCCATCCCCAGCAGCCGCTCTTGGACGTTGGAGCTGATGGTGTCGTAGAGGCTGGCGCAATGATCGCCGATGACGAAGACGAGGACACCGATCCTCTCCCTGGGCAGGAAGGAGACCTGAGAGTGAAATCCTGGTAGGTCCCCCCCATGAGAAGTCACGAGGTGGCCCCTATATGATGCCGTTCCCCTGCCCATCCCGTAGGCAGTGTTCAGGCTTTCCCAGTATCCCCGCGTTTCCGCTTCGGTGTTGGGCAGCGCGATGGCCGGTTCCAGCGTGGCCTTGAGCACGGCCGAGGGGAGAACCTGCGTCCCTTGGTATCGGCCGTCGTTCATCAGGGCGATGAGCCAGTGGGACATGTCCTGGATATTGGAGATGATCGCGCCGCAGGGGGCTACGCCCCCGATGTCCTCGTAGTATGGGATCTTGTAGATTTCGAACGTGTCGCGCTTTTCGGTGAAGGGCACTCCGAAGTCGGGTTGGTTCAGCATGTCCGTGACGGAGTAGACGGTGTTCGTCATGTCCAGGGGCTTGAAGATCCTATCGCGGACGAAATCCTCCCATGTCTTGCCCGACTGGAGCTCGACGATGTATCCCGCGGCGGCGTACATCAGGTTATTGTAGAGGAAGGTCTGCCGCAGCGGCTCCTGGGGCTCCAGGTATTTGAGTTTATCGAAAAGCTGTTTGCGCGTATCGTCCGAATTGTACCAGATCGTATCGTGCCGGGTGATGCCCGTGCGGTGGGAGAGCATGTCGCGGAGCGTGACCGTGTTGTTCAACTCGTTATTGAAAAACTGAATAGAGGTCACGGACTCCCTCACCGGTTTATCCCAGGTCAGTTTCCCTTCATCGACGAGCATACCCGCGGCCACCGCCGTGAAGAGCTTGGTGTTGGATGCGATCTGGCAGAGCGTTGAAGGCGTGAAGGGCAGCTTTTTCTCGTAGTCGCGGTAGCCGTAGCCCTTGGCGAAGACGAGCTTGTCGCCGATCACAACTCCGACGCCGATCCCGGGCGCGTTCCAATCCTTGAGGATCTTCGCCATATAGGCGTCGAAACCCTGAAGCTTCTTGGCGATCGCTTGATCCTGGGCCATAAGGGCCGGCCCAAAGGCCAGCGCAAGGAAAATGAGGACGGAAATCCAGCAGGCCGCCTTGAATCCGGACCGTTCGTGTTTTACCCCGATACGCATCTCCACTCCTTTCCCGAATCGAATTTGCTAAATGTGTTAGGACTATACCACCGGCCGGAAGCTGACGTCAAAACAAATTGCGCGGGCTTTTATCTTAGGGAGCGCCTCACTTCACTTGCTGTATATAATCTTCCCATCCAATATTGTCATTAACACTTTTGTGTTGAGTATCTGCTCCTCATCTATTTTCATAATATCCTGATCGAGCACGACGATATCAGCCAGCTTGCCAACTTTTATACTGCCTTTAGCGTCTTCCTCAAAAGCCGCATAAGCCGCATCAAGTGTAAGCATTCGCAAGGCTTCTTCCCTGAAGATTTTTTCCGGTCCATGCCATTCTTGGGGCACGCCATAAGGGCTTTTCCTTGTTACGGCGGTATAAAAATTGAAAAAAGGATTGCCGGTATCAGAATCCGGGGAATCTGTCCCCCCGGCGACGACCACCCCGGCATCCAGGAGCTGCCTGAAAATAAGAACATTTTTGATCCTTTGGGGCCCCAATCGGTCCTCGGCCCAACGCCCGTATTCTCCCATGAAAATCGGCTGCATGGCAGCGATCACATTCATCTTTTTGAATCTGGGCAAATCCGGCTTCTGGACTACGGATGCGTGTTCAATCCTAAATCGGTGATTCTCAACAGGGTTTTCTTCCAGCGCTCTTTGATAGAGGTCCAACATGATATGAAGAGCCTTGTCTCCGATGGCATGCGTACAGACCTGAAATCCCCTTTCCAGAGAATTCCTGATTATGGAATAAGCCTCTTCTTCCTTCATCATCTGCAGGCCTGATGTATCGGGCGAATCAGAATAGGGTTCAAAGAGCAAGGCCCCTCGAGAACCCAATGCCCCATCGATGAACAATTTAACGCTTCTTGCTGTAAGAAAATTATCAATCCGGGGGCCTTGACTGAGAGCTTCGGGAAAAGCATCACTGTCCGCACTGATCATGGCATAGACTCTGACCGTGAGCTCGCCTTTTTGCCTGAGTTGTTCATAGACCTGCAAAGATTCCTTGTCCGCTCCGGCATCGTGGATCCCGGTGACCCCCCACTTCTTAAACTGCTCCATTGCCAGCTTGAGATAAGTTTCTTTACGCTCCAGCCCTTCGCCGGACTTCTCTCTTTCAATAAAGGCCATTGCTTTATCTATAAGTATCCCGGTAGCCTCTCCCCGGGCATCTCGCAATATTCGTCCGCCTTCCGGATCCTTGGTCTTCTTATCGATATTGGATAATCGTAAAGCCAGGCTATTATACCAGCCTGAATGACCATCTATTCGAGATAGAGCTGCCGGATTATCCGGAGCTGCCGCATCTAATTCATATCTCGTAGGGAATTTCTTTTCCTTCCAGAAGCCCTGGTCCCATCCCTCGGCCTCAATCCAGTCTCCTGTCTTTGCTTCTTTAGCTTTGCGGGCCACCATTTCCAGGATCTGCTCCTTGTTAAGCCCTTTCAAATCCAGAACGGTCAGAGCGCGGCCGGCTCCAAACGGATGAACGTGCGCGTCGATCATGCCGGGGATAACGGACTTCTGCTCCAGGTCAACAACCCTTGTCTTTTCTCCGATAAGAGACTTAACATCTTTGTCGTTGCCCACCCTGACAATATGGTTTCCCAATATGGCCACGGCTTGGGTACGAGGGAGAGGAGTGTCCATGGTGACGATATTTCCATTCCATAAAACAACGTCAGCTTTTATTTCGGGAACTTTTTGACGGCAACAAACGATGATCGAAAGAAATGCTAATGTAACGACGTACGGGATAGACTTAACTCTTGTAGACATGTGACCTCCTCGTATCGCCAGGTTGTGTCCCTTGTGAATGCTTATTCGTCAGAATCTTCTTTGAGCTCGGCATTCTTTTTTTCTGTCGACAATATATCGCCGGCCGCGCGGCGATGTCAATCGCCGGAATAGGCCGCAAAATTGTCGATAGAACGTGTATCGGAATTTCGGGATATGAACCAATTCTCTCGAATTTATACGAACGCAAAAAAAAGTACCAATGTATGAACGGCACTGAATGCCGTCCTCAGGCCCCCGTAGCGGAGGGGGGACCCGTCGGCTTTTTCGACGGGGGGAACCGACGGGACTGGTTCCCCGGGGTCCGGGGGAGTGAGGGCGGCTTCAGGCCGCTTAAAGTCAGATGTCAAATTCATTCATGCGTTTGTATTAGGATCGTGTCCCTGGAATTCCGACACACATCCTACCGGCAATTTTGGGATAGTCATTTGAATTGACTATCCGCCGCATTCCTGATAATCTCAAGGTCAGCAAAAGAACAAGCAAGGGCGGTAAGGCCTGTGAATTGCTCCCGGTGCGGATTTGAGAATCCCTCCGGCACGCGTTTCTGCGGCCGGTGCGCCGCCCCTTTCCGCTCAGAAGGCGGCCCACAGGCCTCGACCGAAGCCCTGCTCACGCCGATACGTGAGCTTGCGACCGGGACGACCTTCGCCCGCCGCTACCAGGTCATCGAGGAGCTGGGCAAGGGCGGCATGGGGCGCGTCTACAAGGTTTTCGACACGGAAGTCCGGGAGAAGCTCGCCCTCAAGCTCCTCAATCCCGATATCGCCTCGGACGAGCAGACTATCGAGCGCTTCCGGAGCGAGCTGAGGCTGGCCCGGGCCGTCTCCCACCGCCACATCTGCCGGATGCACGACCTCGGTCGCGAAGAAGAGACCGGAACCTATTTCATCACGATGGAATACGTCCCGGGAGAGGACCTCAAGAGTCTCATCCACAGCATCGGGGCCCTGCCCGTCGGCAAGGCCGTCGCCATCGCCCGGCAGGCCGCCGAAGGGCTGGCCGAAGCCCACCGCCTGGGTGTCGTCCACCGCGACCTCAAGCCCCAGAACATCATGATCGACCGCGAGGGCGGCGCCCGGCTCATGGATTTCGGGATCGCCCGCTCGGTCAAAACCAAGGGCATAACGGGCGCCGGCGTGATGATCGGGACTCCCGAGTACATGTCGCCCGAGCAGGTGGACGGGAAGGAGGCCGACGCACGTTCGGACATCTACTCGCTGGGCGTCGTCCTCTTCGAGATGCTGACGGGACGCCTCCCGTTCGAAGGCGACACCCCGCTCAGCATTGCCGTCAAGCAGAAAAGCGAGCCGCCGCCGGACCCGCGGACGATCAACGCCCAGATTCCGGAAGACCTCCGGCAGCTCGTCCTGAAATGCCTGGAGAAGACGAGGGACAAGCGATACCAGAGCGCGGACGCCCTCAGGACAGAGCTTGCCCGGATCGAAAAAATTCTGCCGGCGACGACCCACGCCCTTCCGCTCCGCAAGCCCCAGACCTCGAAGGAAATCACAGTCAGGCTGCCGTCGAGGAAGATCTGGGTTCCGGCGGCCGCCCTGCTCCTCGCGCTGGCCGCTCTCCTTGTCTGGCAGTTCATTCCGGCGAGCGAGGGTTCGAAGCGCACTGTCGCCATCCTCGGTTTCAGGAACCAGACCGGCGACGCAGGCCTCGATTACCTTCGGGAGACCATCCCCAACCTCCTGATCACCAGCCTCGAACAGTCGAAACACATACGGGTCGCCTCCTGGCAGAGGCTGAAGGACCTTTTCCGGCAAGCCGGCAAAGACGAATCCGCCCTTTACGACGAGGAGGCCGGCTTCGAGGTCTGCCGCAGGGAAAAGATCGAGGCGGTCGTCGTCGGATTTTATAGCAAGGCGGGGGAAACATTCGTCTCGGACGTCAAGGTGCTGGACGTAGAGAGTAGAGAGCTCCTGAAAAGCGCCTCCGCCAGGGGCGAGGGAGTCAACAGCATCCTAAGGTCCCAAATCGATGAGATCAGCCGGAGCGTGGCCAGGGGGATAGGCAAGCCCGTCTTGAAGATCGAGGTGCCGGTGCGACCTATCATGAATCTGACCACGGAATCCATGGAGGCTTACAACTATTTCCTCCGGGGCCGGGACGACGTTGAAAACCTCATGGCTTCGGACGCCAAGAAATTCCTGG
>Ga0315279_10004133_pt1 | contig 19651 bp, 15 predicted proteins | sample YL17G06_20_MG_FD_203694 | JGI IMG/M metagenome (GOLD analysis project Ga0315279, IMG submission 203694) | Sediment microbial communities from Yellowstone Lake, YNP, Wyoming, USA - YL17G06_20 | ecosystem: Environmental > Aquatic > Freshwater > Lake > Sediment | place: USA: Wyoming | collected... | reverse complement strand
TAACAACAGGTGCAGGTGTCCGTACAAGGCTAAATCCACGAAGCTGGCGGATTGCGGAGGCACAGCCAAGAAGATCTGGGAGCTTGTGGAGTTTTATGATGAACATTGGAATGGCTCGCTGTATTCTGAGCCTCGTCCGAAAGATATGAAGTGGTATCATTTTGATGAGCAGAAAATAGTGGACGTGACAGACTATGAGACATGGTTAAGGCTCTTGAAGATGGCAGAATGGAGAGAATAATCAAAGAATATAGGCGGTGCGAGAGGGAACACAAGGACTTCAACAAAGCGTCAAGTTGAATCACCCTATCGCGCCAGCGTGTGTATTCATTCTCTTGATTATGTCTACAACTTTGTCGATGTTCTTCATTTCAAGGTCTGGATACAGAGGCAGGCACAGTATTCTGTTTGAAATATCAAAAGCTTCCTTCAGCTTGTAGGTCTTGACTAGGCTCTTCTTTTCTTTTTTGAAGTAGTCAAAATCAGTGGTTAAAGGGAAAAAGTACTTTCTGGGCTTTATTCCATTCCTGACGAGTTGTGAGTAGAGTTCATCCCTCTCTTTGAGGCTCCCCAAACAAACTGGCATATAGCCATAATTGTACTTTGAAGCTACTATTTTCTGAAATTTCGCATGTTCAGAAAGTTTCTCTTTGTAGTGCACGTATATCTTCTTTCTTCGGCTAATTTTCTCATCGACATCTTCAAGATTACAGAGTCCCATGATGGCTTGAAATTCATTCATCTTCGCATTTGTACCAGGCATTACAACCTCTTCTTCGGACCTGATACCATGATTCCTTAGTAGCTGCAGTTTTTCAACCATATCTGCGTCTTGAACGACAATAGCTCCTCCTTCGATGGTGTTGAAAACCTTCGTGGCATGAAAGCTCAGTGTCGATAGGTCTCCGTAGTTCAAAACTGATTGATTCTTGTATTCAACACCGAAAGCATGTGCTGCATCATACAACAGCTTCAAGTCGTGCTTGCCAGCAACTTCTTCGAGTTCCTTAACGTAGCATGGATTGCCGTACACGTGCACTGCAAGTATTGCGCTAGTTTTGTCGGTTATCTTTCGCTCGACATCAGCTGGATCAATGTTGAACGTGTTTGGATCGATATCTGCAAAAACAGGCTTCAATCCTTCCCACAATATTGCATTTGTTGTTGCGGCAAAAGTAAAAGGTGTTGTAATCACTTCGCCCTTAAGCTCATATGCTCTCAGGGTAAGTTGAATGGCCAGTGTACCATTAGAGACTATTACAAGATTCTTGATTTTCAGATACTCTATTAGTCTTTTTTCCAATAATCGTAGAAATTCGCCGTCGTTTGTCAGCCACCTAGTAGCCCATATTCTCTCCAAATACTCTACGTATTCTTTGAGGGGAGGCAGATCTGGTTTGGTAACATTAATCATTGTTCTTGCATCCTCAAACTGATGGAAAGCCTACTAGACTGACTCGTTGCGCGCGCTAAAAAGAGTGCTGTAAGTGTCATATAGAAAAATTCTATAGAAAATGGCTCACTTTCTCGGTATGCTCACGGCGCGCGCGCTTAACAGTGCTGTATTGCCTGCAACAGTCGAATTGTAACCAGCATTACTGTATGCAAGCGGTTGGCCAAGAGTTGTTACAAGATAGTGCGCGCTAAGCTTGACTAGTTTTTCCGTTTTGTGGAGTTTCGAGATTTACGTTTTCTTTGAATAGTGATTGCTAACATGACGGGTATGAAGATCGCGGATCCGATTACTGCAAGAAGCACTTCGTTTGGATGTGTGGCGAGTGTCTTGGTTTGTTGTGAAACGAATTCCATGACGACCCTGTGGGTGCTGTGGTGGTAAGTGAAATAGATTGACCAATAATTGGTTAAGTCGTTGACGGTGTAGCTCATTTGTTTTCCGTCAAACGTAATGTTTAACGTGCTTATGTCGCTGATTAGTGTTTTGGCAATGGTCACGTTTGTGAAGCCATAGGTACCTGAAGGACCGCTTACTGTGAATTCGAGCACTTTCGACGTGGAGTCGAACGCTAACTGCGTAACTGTCGAGTTGGAAAATATTGAGAAGGGTGTATACGGGTTCTGAGAGAAGGTAGCCGTAACAGAAGTTGTCCCGTTAATAATGATGGAAACAGGATTCACTGAACCAGAGATATCGCCACTCCAAACGCTAAAACTCCAACCCGCAGTGGAAGTAGCCGTCAACTGAACAACGTCACCCAAACGATACGAAGCCTGATCAGGAACCTTGGTAACAGAACCGCTACCCACAGTAGAAACCGTCAAAGAATATGCGTTCTGAATGAAAGTAGCAGTAACAGCCACAGGCCCACTCATAGTGACAGTCGTATTAGCTGAGCCTGAAGCGCCTCCACTCCAACCCGCAAAGGTCCAACCAAGAGCATTGATCGCTTTGATATCCACAACCGTACCAGAAGCAAACGTCTGATTGCCTGGGACTACGCTCCCTTGACCAACCGTGTACATAATCAGCGGATACGTGTTCTGAGTAAAAGTAGCCGTGACAGCCACGTTACCAGTAACCGTAACTGACCGAGTGGAACCAGTACCGGAACCATCACCACTCCAACCGCTAAATGTGTAACCAAGACCAGGCGACTCAGTCAAAACAACCAAGTCACCATAATGATACGGGCCAGTGGTGTTAGGAGTCACCGTACCAGCAGCAGAAGAAGGAAGCACCGTAACCGAAACAGTGTACGTGTTCTGAGTGAAAGCAGCCGTGACGGCCATGTTACCAGTAACAGTCAAAGAAGTAGGATTAGCTGAACCAGTCAAAGCACCACTCCAACCAGAGAATGACCAGCCAGCAACCGGAATAGCCGTCAACTGAACAACGTCACCGTAGTAATAGGGTCCAGTACTGTTCAGGTTCACAGATCCACTGCCAACGGTCGTAACCGTCAGAGTGTACGCGCGCGCTATTGAAGCCGTAGTGTAGCCAATATGATAAGCTTCAGCAACATTATGAGCTGAATACCAAATTCTAAGAGTGTTACCACTTACAAGAAAAGTCGAACGATAAGTTTGACTCTCATCCCAACTTCCACTAGCCCCTGCATCCAGAAAGACTCCATCCTTAATTACCCAACTAAGACCGTCAGCACTGCTAGCAAAAATCATCTGGGCTCCAACAGTATTAGTACCTATATCACAGTCCGTCAGCAACATCCAATATCCCGAAGCAGAAGAAACGTACTTAACACTGAGATGCCAAGGCTCTTTTCCCGGGGGCAAACTGCCAATTTGAGTAATATCAATAGGATTCGTCCACGTAAGCCCATCAGTGGATTGTCTTCTCACTACCTTGTTTGGCGAAGGAGTTATATCCACAACCCACATGTAATAAGTTGAACCCACTTTTTCGACTGCCGGACTCTGAAGAGAATTGATACTGCCAGTCAGTACTTGAGTCCTCTCAGACCACGTTACACCATTACTCGAAGTCTTAACATAAATCCGATCCCCTGATGACGGATCAGACGATCGGTAGTAGCACCACAGCTGATTATTTAAGACGAGCAAACTAGGGTCACTAAGCCAATCTGACGCACCATGAGAATCTATAGGATTGTGCAAACCAGTAGGTACAATCCAAGAAACACCGTCATTGGACGCCAGTATAGAGGGATTTTCATAGTAACTGTTGAGCCATGGATAAGGAGTCATAACCATCCAATAGAAATAGCCGTTCCAACCTGAAGGGAAATAAGCTACGTCGGGGTGCAGTGACTGGTTGCTCCCGTCATACGTAGGCGTGTATTGGTAAGTTGGAGCGTTGGTTGGCAATGCAGAAAAATCCGTCGCCACCACAAAAGAAGCCGAAGCCGAATTCGTACCATCAGAAGCAAGCACCGTCCGCGCACCACACCCCGAAGAAACAGGCACCGCAAACGAGCAAGTGAACCCGCCAGAACCGTCAGAATTAACCGTGCTAGGAACCGTCACCTGCGTTACTCCATCATATTCTATCGTAATCACGTGCGAAGCTGCAAAGCCAGTACCCGTCACAGTAACCGTTGAACCAACACTACCACCCGTTGGGGCAAGAGTAATAATGGGCACCGCGGCAGCCACTGTTACTAGGATGTCTGGAGTTGAATCAGCTGTGGCGCTGGCTGAATCAGTGACGGTCACGTAGATATTGTAGGTTCCTACAGTTGAGAACGGAATAGTTGGGTTATAGGAAGTTTGACCTGCTATCGCACCTGTAGCTCTATTTTTCCACTGATAACTGTAGGGCGGAGTTCCGTTTGAAGTAGTTGCTTGAAATGACACGGACCCGCCTGGGATTATCGATGTAGGTGATGTTGCCGTGGCTGTTACAGCTAATGGTAATGCAGAAACAACGTGTATAACCGCAGTATTATCGGTTTGTACAGTTGTGCCCCCAGATGTTACTTTCGCATAGAAAGAATAATCTCCTGCAACTGAGCCTGGAGTAATTTGGATGGTTTGCGCTGTTGCGCCAGTTATTGCCCCCGTAGCTGCGCTATACCATTGATAGGTGTAAGTTCCTGTTCCTCCAGACGGATTGATAGTCAACGTGACATTAGCACTGTTTATCACCCTGTTCGTTGTTTCAGGTGTTATATGTGCCTGAACTCCTGTAACTGGTCCGATGGGTCCTGTGTCTGCGATGATGACATCATCCACATAAACTGTCATATCACTGTTTGAAACTCTACCCGAAGCAACAAGTCCCACTTGTAGTTGGTCACAATTCCAATTTCCGCTCAATCCTGTTTGATTTAATTTCGATACACCATTCAACCAAAAATGCACTTGTGCGGTTGATGCACCTTTAATCCATTCTAATTCTACACAATACCAAGTATGCAATACAGGATTATCGGTTGAAAGTGTAGCACTAACTCCTTGATTTATGCTTACAAGTTTCCATTTATAGGTTCCAGCATCGTTATAAACGCCTAGCCATGTGAGGTCGTTTCCTTCTCCACATAGAATTACACAACCCTGGAAACTGCTAGTAGTTGGAAAATCATCATAGTAAACGTAGCAACGTGCATACGCGGTGCTCATAGCATTAACTTCTATATGGGCTAAAGCACAAATTCTGAAAGCTGGTTCATAGGCTTTTCCGCTATATGTGCCTGTATTCTTTTGCGTGGTACTAGCTGCGAAAGTGCAGCCACTATCAAGGTACGTCCCTCCCCATGCGCTTGTGTCGCCAGTTTCAAAGCCATCGAGGAAGAATGTTGCACCACGCACGCTAGCGCGCGTGCTGAAAAACAAACCCAACGTTAAGGAGGCAAGAATCGCAACGACCAAAATCTTGAGTGTAAATTTCTTCAATACTTTTTCACCATGATTTTTCTACAGACATGCATGCGTGAAAGGAAGCATAGTTTTTCCACAGGACTAGGCCTATTTGGAGAACGAATTTTCAATGAAAAATGCCTTTAACATCTGGAACGGCACAACGATTGCACGATCTGCATAGCTTCTGCCAGCTTCTCCCTTCATTCTTCTCCCTTCTCGTTTCTCCCCCGCGCTCTTCGCTTGAACATGCACGCTATTATTGCGCGCGCGCATATTCCCAAGACCCGAGCGTTTATTTAAACCCGATTGAATCTTGCTTCTAGAGAAGGCTTCTATGGGTTTCGGGAACATATTACAATTAGCATTACTTCTAGCAGTTTAGTTAGCGTGCGCTCACTTGGCACTATACATGTGAAATCAAGACGAGTTAGATTGCATAATGTTATCCCGAGAAGAACGATCCTTCCTGTCGCGCGTGTTGCACTAGGAGTTAGACATTCTGGGCTGGATTTCGTTTTCTTCGATAGCTATTTTCATTTCCTTTGTGAAGTTGAGGTTTTTCAGCAATGAAAGGGGGGCAGGATTTCACGCAGCTCATCGATCTCGGTTTTTGATAAGGCTAGGTTAGCGCACGCTATGCACATTGTCAGTTTGCATGAGATTGGCATGATTTCCGATATGCTTCACCGTTGCGTTTGATTATGCAGCGCGCACGATATCTCACATCTACACAACCTCACATTGAACTATTTTTTGCCCGCGAATTCTGAAATTCCTCACTTTGGCCTTTGATTATGCCATACTTAAAAGCTACAATTTTCTTGGCGTCCAAGAACTTCAGGGTTTTTTCATGTCCTCTACGTGCCATGGAAAGCATCAGGTCCTGATTTTGATACAAATATTCAATGGCTTTAGCTATGTCCTCTGAAGATTTCTCCCTGATTTCTATATAATCCTTCCATGGTTCAAGCGCAAAATGATCATGACGATGGTTGGTCGAAATCAAGCAGCAACCAGTTGACATAGCTTCTGCACTCGAAGCTAAGGGAAAAGTGTCAACACTTGCGTAAATCTCCTGACGGGGTATGTATCTAGTACGAATTGGAATGTACTTACCGAAATTTGATATTACCCTGCTGTGAATTGGAATACTAACCTTGTAGGCAGGGTTCACAATAACATGGCATTTGTAGAGCACTTCTTTTAATCCGTATTGTGTTAAAGTCCCATGATAAGTGTAATTTTCATGTTTAATTCCTCGAAGTTCACGTTTCCAATCTCCAACTATATGCAGGTGATATTTGCGAGGATCAAGGGAATTGAAAGCTTTTATCAAAAAATCAAGTCCTTTTTGGGCGCGCGTGCGCGGGGGATTAGCAACGAATAACAGTTGAAGATTGTCGCTTCTGGCTCTTGGAATGTACCCGAAAAAGCGGGTATCTACGAGACCTGCAACTCGGTATGATTTTTCCGGAATAGCCTTTTCCACATCGCTCAAATTCGTAAAGACACTTTTTACATTCGGATGATCTCTTAGAAACTTTAACCCTTTCATGGCTTGATCCAAATGGGTTACGTCCTCGTAACCGCCACCAGCATATATGGTTGTATGAATTGAAATATTTCTTTTCCCTATGAATCCAGACAAGCCGTAATTTTGTTTTCCAGGTATTTTCAAGGGGCAATCTAGTAAGCCTAAAGTGTGGTTTAAGAACAAGCAGTAAATGTCAGTAATTGGATACTTCGTGATAGAATGTAGAGGATGGACTTCTGCTGGAAAAGGATCACTCATCTTGTTAACGCTAAAGAACAATATGCTGTCGTCAATTTTGTGAAATGCAAAGTTTTCCCAATATCTGAAGCCGGATAGCAAGAAAGGAAAATTCGTGTCAACCACAGCCAAAAGCATAACACAATTCCCAGCCGATTGTGACCAAGTGATCGTGACGCGTATTGATTTTCGTTAATGAATTACTAGCGCGCGCACTTTATATCTATTAAGACACACTCAGACATTCTGAGCAGGGATTCCAGTTGGTTCCCAATCCGTGATAACCCGGTTTGATTGTGACCAAGAGAGCCTTGGAACTCTCTTCCAGCCATAGGTACAATAGCCACATGTCGATGGAGCTTTGTCAAGAGCCTTCTTAACATCCCATCCTGTAAGGTTAGAAGCATAAATGCCAACGTACCCATCGCTCGGAATCCGAGTACCAAATCGCTTGTTAAAATAATGAATATATGTGGGGATTGGACAGCTATAGAGCCTTCCATTTCTGAGATTAGGAACAGCATTCCACCTTGGTCGACATCTTTGGAAACTCAGCTTCACGTCTGAGTCGCCTTTCCTATTGTAAAAAGCATAGAAAGACTCGGCCGTTTTGAGAGTTCTCAATCTTACTCCTTTGGCACGTGCGAGTTCCTTGAACAAAGCTATTCTGTGCTTTAAAGGCGGATATACCGTAATATCGAAGCCAATGGAATAAGCCCTGCACGCTTCCCAAAATGAATTTGACATCTGAGTTATTAGAACGCCGTTAGTAACAATCCGGACATCTGCCTTTGCGAAGCAATCTCTAGCGTAGAATAGAAAACGTTCAATTTTAGGATGAAGCAATGGTTCTCCCCCCATTAGCCGAATTAGGCGTATATTTGAAAACAACTTCTTCAGTTGGAGCATATCCTGGGCAAATTTGTCGGGATCAGCAAACCATTCATCTGCAATAGGGGAGAAATGCCCGCAACTTTTGCAGTTCAGGTTGCAGTGGTCTACCAAGTGCACCTCAAGGTAAGCCAACGCAGGTTTGATTCTTAGCGCTCTTCCAATCGTGGGAATAATCATCTTAGCCACATAGCGTCCGCTAAATCTCCCAGCCAAACGTTCTAAGTCAATCGTATCAACCAAAAGCCATTCCCTCTCCAGCAAAAACCTTAGACTTTCGACCTCTATTAGGAACTATAAATACTTGTTGATCCCGCAAACTTGGGATTAACTGTGCAAGCTTCTCCAGCCGAGGCTGCCCCTTTAGTTTGAGATAATACGTCCGGATATTCCACAAAAGATAAACCACACTTGGATTATGCCGACTTCAAAACTTGTGGCGATATTCGGATCTAAATCGAATACGCCTCCAAATTTGACAGACCAAGTTTACTATCTTTCTTAATTTGGCTTTGACAAAACGGATAACTTGTCTTGGATAGTAGCTGACTTCTCTGTGACCGGATTCAAAGATTAATGCTGCTTCAGAGATAATACTTTCCAAAGAGAATTTCTGAGGACAAAGTTCTTCGCATTTCCCGCACCTAACACACCTTCGAGCTTGATTTTTTCGAGAAATATCGTCCCAATACTTGCTTCTGATGTTCTTCGCCTTTTCTTTCATGTGGTATTCGTTGTAAAAAGACAGTATCATGGGTATGTTAACTCCCTCGGGGCAGGGCATGCAATTGCCGCAACCTGAGCATTGGACAAAATTCAATTCGCCGTATTTCTTTTTTACTCGACCGACGAGTTCAAGTTCCTTAACTGTCATTCCACAGAAATCAGAATAGCTGGCACTTTTTACGTTCTGGATAACCTGCTCGATTGTGTTCATGCCACTCAGAACGACGGACACTTGAGGATGATTCCAGACCCAACGGAGAGCCCATTCAGCAGGGGTTCTTTTCACTTCAGCTGTATCCCATAAATCTTGAACCCCTTTCGGAAGGTTGACTACCAGGTTCCCACCTCCAATCGGTTGTATGACTACAACTCCCAGACCTTTGGAAGCTGCGTACTCAAGACCTTGAGTCCCAGCCTGCCTATCCTCATCCATGTAATTGTACTGGACATAACAGAAAGCCCAACCGTCATATCCGTCTACTATGTTCTTGAACACGTTGAAGTCGTCGTGGAAGCTGAAGCCAAAATGCTTGATTTTTCCTTCGTACACCTTTCTCTCAAGCCAAACAATAACATCAAGTCGTTTTAGTTTGTCCCACCTCTTTTGATTCAGGGAATGAAGCAAGTAGAAATCGACATAACTTGTACGAAGTCTACCTAGCTGTTCGTTGAAGTATTTGTCCATGTCTTGGTGAGAGTTGACCATCCACGTTGGCATTTTGGTGGCCAGTTTTACTTTTTCTCGGTAGCCATCCTCGAGTGCCATTCCCACTAGGAGTTCACTCTTTCCTCCGAGGTAATTATAAGCCGTGTCAACGTAGTTTACACCGTGGTCAATCGCGTATCTGATCATTCTGACAGCCTCAGGCTGTTTATTACCACCGCGGACCATACCTTTGACTGGCAACCTCTGAGAACCAAAACCCAAAACCGAAGGTTTCCAATCTAGCTTTCCAAATTGCCTATAATTCATGGCAGATCTCTCAACTCATATCAGACTACAACGCGCGTTTAGATTTCTTCCACAAGAAACCCCGTCTAAGTCAATGTTACGGTGCCTGCATGTTAATTTTGCTGACCAATCAGTTGCCGCTTTTCCCTCGAATGGTCTCTTAATCAGCGCGCGCTATATGTAAAAGGTACTAAGAACTGAACCCCTCGATGCCACAGGGTTAATAACAAAGTTAGCAGAACTGCAACAAGTATTTGATTGTTTTGGGTCTGCTATTCTATTAGCGCGCATGCGTGTTCCTAAATTGGTCTAAAATGGTATTTATTCTTGTTCTGCCTGTTCGCGCCCGATACGGGCTTGTTTTGTAGTCAAGTCTTGGCCGTGCTGAGGATGGAAAATCATGGATTCGGACATCAAGCCGATCTGATCATCGCGGGGTCTTATACCGCGACCTTCGGCTTAACCCTCCACAGTTCGAGAAAGGCGGACACTGCAAGAAGACCGAAAGCCGACGCGAGGCCTAAAATTGCCCCCAAATCACAAAAGACGAATTAAGACCATTTTTAACCATTTTCGGAACAGGCATGCGCGCTACTTGCGTGCGCCCTAAGTGTTTGAGGAGGGACGCAACGATTGTTTTAATAATAAAGTGAGTAATGTGTGGATTGCGTGGAACGACGTGGATGAGTGTATTAAGGGCTCTGGAGAACTCGGTCGTCGTGATGAGCAGAGACTTGTCGATGAGCGGTTCAATTCTGAGACGGCTGTTTGGTGTGAAAACTATAGGCGGCGGGATGTCCTTGGGGAGATTTATCGTGGGCGGCAGGTCGTTTTGCTTGGATTAGTTGACGAGTTAGGTCTTTCGAACGTGCAAGTGTTCTAGAGGTCGGTTGTGGGTGGGGATTCTTGTCTCTTTCGCTTGCAGGTCGCGGGTTTTTGGTGAATGCGGTGGACAACGCTTCGGCCATGGTTGAGGCGGCTCGGCTACAAGTGAAGCGTGCTGGTCTGGAGAGTCGTGTCTGTGTCAGTGTTGATGATGTTCATAAGCTTTCTTTTCCGACTGACTCATTTAATTTGGTTGTTGGTTTAGGGGTTGTGCCGTGGCTGCATGATTTGGGGAAGGCTCTTACCGAACTTGAGGGTTTTGAAACCCGGTGGTTACGTTGTTCTAAGCGTGGATAATTCGAGTTGTACACGTTTAAAATGGTGGCTTGATCTTCCAGTTGCACTCCGAAGCGAAGTGCGGCGCGGGCTAGAAAAGATTCGGTTGATTCGACCAAAGGGCATGAAAAGTGCTGCTAGGTCTTATGTCTATTCGATTGACGAGTTTCATAGATGTTTGCGTGAGGCGGGGTTTGAAACGGTAAAATATGTGGGCTTTGGGTTTGAGCCCTTCACATTCTTCGGAAAGGATGTATCTCCAAGTGCTGGAGTATCAGTTCATTTGAAGTTGCAGCAATATTCCGAAGGACGTTTTCGAGTCTTGGGAAGGTTTGCCGCGCAGTCTGTGTTCTTGGCGATTAAGCGCACTCGCGCTACAAGCTAGGACTTGTGCGCAGATACTATTGGCAACTTTTTGACCCCTCTTTAATGATAACTTCGGCTGCTGGGGTTTTGCCGAGTGTGGGTGGAAGCGCGCGTGAATTTGCACAGTGATTTCGTATCTTGTTGTGTAGACAAGTCTAAACAGCCTCATTAATTAGTAGCTCGATCATGCTACAGTCAAATGTAGGTATATTGAGTCTCTCAAAAACAGCTTTCCGCTCGTTGAAACTGTCGTCAATAAAAATAGACCCTTGAGGGTCGATAAAGTCAGCTTTCGAAGCATTTGGTGGCAAAGCTACTATTTCGTCAAAAAAACTTTCCAATCTAAATTGTTTGAGAGCAGCCTGAAAGCCTCCGACGTGAATAGTCTTAGTGATTAGAATTACCTTACAACCTTCGTTCAGGCTTTGGTACAAAAACTGCACCAAATGAGAATTGATTTTGTTCTGTATTACTAAAGTGTCATCTAAATCCACATACACTTTGCTGTATTTGAGGTTGTGTCTATATCTATTGACCAAAGCTCGATCTATTTGCGCGTCACATTTGTTGAGCATTATTTCTATATCGCGACCTTCTTTTTCGTAGATGCTCAACAGAGCTAAATTCGCGCCTAACACCCTGGCGAGGGCAGCCGTTCCGCTAATTCGAGGAGCGACTTCTAGGAGCTCCAAAACCCCTTCAGCATTAGCCTTCATCTGAAAAAACCATGCCCCATGAAACTCCAATTCTTTTGAAATCGTGTTTGCGGTTTTTCGAAATATTGCTGCGGTCTTAGCATTAGCCAATCTGCTGCTCATCGATATTCCAGCCCTAACGCGGATTCTCTCCCTGCCACTGCAAAAAAGTAGCCCTTTTCTTCGATCTGTAAAGCAGTCAATTGTGTATTCCTTTCCAGGCAAATATTCAAACACGGCGAGGGCTGGGTTGTTCTTTAACAACACTAAAAGAGTTCGCAAATTCTCCACTTTTGAAGCACTTTGAGAGCCCTGTCCGATGTCTGGTTTCACAAAGACAGGAAATCTGTCAATATCAGACGGCGTACCAAAAATCCTTGGCATAGGCAATAGGTCCTTGAACAACGTATAAGTTTCAGATTTTGACCTGCAAACTGAACAAGTCTTTAACGGTGAAGAGACAATTTCGGCAGGGATTTTGCCACTGTTCTGAGCAAGAGCCAAAACAACATCGTCGTGGGCCGGAAATACGTAATCTATGTTATGTTTCCTCACTATCGAAGATAGAGTCGCAACCCAGTTGGGTTCGTGAACATCCGGTACGATGAAGTTCTTCTTAAAAACATAAGGAGCATGATTAGATACATCAGCCCCCGCTGAATAAAGAGAAAATTCTTTACAATACCTCAACGATCTCCATACCTCTAAGCCGATTTCTGTGCCACCAGGGAACACGAGTACACTTCTTTTCTTCATACAGATACCTCTTCGAAAAGTCATTTGATTTTTCTTGGAATGCGGTAATTCTCCTACGTTCGACCACACGCTATGTTCGAACATTTTTAGCGCGCGGACATAAATATGATCACTTGAACAAACGCCTATACATACTCATTGCTAGTCACGCGCGCGCACGTAAACCTGCGCGTTCTAGGTAGTGTCTGCCAACGACTTTGTCGACAAATCCTATCTTCACGTCAGCCTCTTTCATCCTTCTCCACAAGTTCCAATCAGCAGGCTCTAGGTATTTCCAAGCGTTGATGTCATACTTGAAAAATCTTAGCTTGGAGTCGTACAAGGCTGAAAGACGGCAAATCTTCCCGCACTCTGGCGGATAGGAGCCAACGCTTGTCCACTTCCCGGGTTGTATCTCCATCTGAATAACACCATAGACCATTTCATAATCATGCTCCATCCCGTGTCTTAATAGTAGTTCCAAGTGTTCTTCGGAGAATTCATCATCGTCATCTAGGTGAGCTATCCATCGACCCGACGCCAGTTCTAGACCTTTGTTTACAGGAACAGCTCCAGCAACCATCCATCTGAAAAATGGATCCTTGGGATAGTTTCCTCTTTTTTCCAAGTTAAGGAAACGCACCCTTTTATCATGAAGCTTTCCGACAAGCTCTTCTGTATTGTCCGTGCAATGATCTCCAACTATTATCAACTCGAAATTCGGATATGTTTGTCTCAAAACAGAAGGAATCGTTCGTTCCGTTAGTATTTTCGCCCTATTGTACGTTGGAATGATGACGGATATTAAAGGCTCTGAATTTGCACTGGGGTTGAGACTTATTCTCAGCTGTCTTAGCAGTTCCCTGTTTGCCCTACATTCGATTGGATTCTTAATATCATAGCGCACGCGCCCCAACATCCACATCCTGAATTGATTATTATCAATAAACGATTTGCATAGATGGAATATTCTCTCAACAAGCGTGATGAGACTTTGGCTAACAGCTATAACACGACATCGTTCAAGATATCTTTTGGGCAAATCAATCATTTTCGCTCAACTTTCTTTGAAAGCATTCATGCACGGTTTTCTGAAAGCATTTTATCGCGCGCGCTAGCGCACGCTATTCTGATACCACGAAACAATCGTGCCGGCAACCTGAGTAACCTGCTCGGAAGTGAGTTCAGGATACATAGGCAGGCTTAGGATCTCTTTCACTATCTTCTCAGTATTCATCATCTTGCCAACGCATTTCAATCGACCTTGATAGGCAGGCTGCAGGTGTATGGGAACAGGATAATGGATCAACGTGCCAATATTCCTTTCCAGAAGGAACTCTCTGAGAGAGTCGCGACGTTTAGAACGCACTACATACTGATGATAGACATGGCTAGCCTCTGGCGAACATGTAGGCAGTATAAGATCTGTACCAGAAAGTGTTTCGTCATAGACCTTTGCCAAGTTTTGTCGTCTCTTGTTTTCTTCATCTAAATGGCGTAGCTTGATTCTAAGGATCGCTGCCTGTAGCTCGTCCAGGCGAGAATTCAGACCAGAAAGGTTGCTGATGTAACGTTGTTCCCAGCCATATTCCCTCAGTAATCTCACTCTCTCTGCAAAAGCGGGTTTATTTGTAACTACTATTCCCCCATCTCCTATCGCTCCGAGGTTCTTTGTCGGGTAGAAACTGAAAGCAGCAATGTCGCCCCACGCCCCTGTTTTTCGACCTTTGTAGGTGGCGCCGTGAGACTGAGCGCAGTCTTCTATTACCAATAGTTTATGCTGAGACGCAGCATCCAGAACGCTTGTCATTTCGGCTGGATGACCATATAGGTGCACCGGGAGTATCGCTTTCGTTCTTTGTGTGACAGCTTGCTTTATCAGATTTGGATCGATAGTGTAGCTGCTTGGATTGATATCTAATAATACAGGAGTCGCACCACACAGTTCAATCGCTGCCACAGTCCCGATCGCTGTGTGCGACACAGTAATGACCTCGTCACCCTCTTTAATGCCGCATGCTCTGAGAGCTAGATAGAGCGCATCTGTACCGCTACTAACGCCAACACCAAGGCGAACACCAACGTACCGAGCGAATTCATTCTCGAATTCTTTGACTTCTGGCCCCAAGATATATTGGCCACTATTCAGAACTCGTGCAATAGCGCCGTCAATTTCCTTTTTGTGTGCCAAGTAGTTTGCTCGTGGATTGCTCGGAAGCAGCATGATTTGAGCACTCATCTAATCCCTACTTTATGTTAGTTCCAATTGAATGGATTCTCTTCCAACCTAATTCCAAATTCCAGGTCTTGCTTGAGTTTGGAAAGAGCACTTATCAATGTTATATCATGAGAAAGGAGAGACTCGGCCTCAAAAGGAATAATCTTTCTACTCTGCAATATGTCTGACAAGCGATTATGCTCGTTTACCGTTCCAAGCAAGTATCTTGAGTCCTCCCTCGAAGGTTGCCCAATCAAGTTTAGCGCATATACGTTTCCATAGGGGGTGACGTTTACTCTGAAATATGAAAGAGAATTCACGAGGTCCTTCTCTATATAGCTGAGCGAATCATTGCAGGGATCGATAATTACGTTGAAAGTATCTGCAACACTCACATTCAGCTTCCCGAATGTCCTGGATGTGATATCTTTTCTTATCTGTTCAAGAATGGAGGCTAGTCCCTTTCTCTGTTTTTCGTCAAAGTCACCTAGGTCAGTCGCTTCAACACACCTCAGATCAAAGAAATCAATGCCAAGTTTTCGCGCAAGTTCAATGGCTTCAAAAATGTGTTCATAATTGTCTTTGAAAACCACGAAACTACAGCCAATTTTGACGTTCGAGTTGCAGCTCTTCTTGGCCTTCACTAAATTCCTCAAGTTGCTCTTTACAATGTCAAATTTGTCTACTCCCATTACCTCTCCATAACTCTCCCTGTTATAGGCGCTCACACTAACTCTAACTTTATGAATCTTCATTAGACAGTCTACTAATCCCGGATTGTTCAGCGCAATTCCATTAGTGTATAAACTAACCCTTAGATCTCGGTCCAATCCAGCTTTCAATACATCAAGTATCGAAGGACTTAGCAGGGGTTCAAGACCTCCACTCACGTCGAGATTTTGGCCGTGCAGGTCTGCAAACTCGTTAATCAGATTTACATATTCTTGAGTTGACAAAACTCTCTCTTTATCATAGGTTTTCCCATCTCTGTAACAGAAACTGCATTTTGCATTGCACGCTTCGCTGATGAAGAGTTCCATTGTTTCTGACAGAGGAAAAGGTGTTTGACCACTCATTATTCGTGAAGTACGATCATAGTCTTTCGACAGATGTTCAAGAACCTTGACCAAGTAGTGATATGGAGAAAATTCAAATATTCCTTTGACTTCAGTAGAAGATCTGATGAAGAGGTACATCTTCTTGAGCTCATCTTTGCTGATCCCAAACGCACTGCACAATTCCCTTGAAGGCAGGTAGGGTCTCAGGAATAGATCTCCCAAAACATGAACAGTTAGATCCTTGATTCTCGGGCTTGGAAGCGATTCAACAAAAATCTCCAGAGGCTTCTCTAGATAGTGATAATCTTGGAAGCCCAAAGGTAACTCCATGACTGGACTAGCTCCGAATTAGAGTCGCGTAAAAAAGAGTGTTCTAATCATTAAAAGAACTTGTGCATACAGAATTCAGGTCTGAGACGCACGATCATAGTTAGTGATTTTGGATCTTGGCAGATCAGACGAAAACAGTTGGTTCTCTATTTGACAACTCCAACACAGTTGATCTCATCATTCAAGTCTTCTAATAAAGGAACGTGCACAATCGATTGTTGTGTTGAATGAGTACATGTACAGGAATTTTCTCCGCAGTCTCCTGAATCTCAGTTCCTTTACGCTTTGAGATATCTGTCCAGACATGCGGGAAGCAGGGAGTGTGGGTCTCCCAGAAAACTTGAAGATGGTTATTTCTTTTAGAAAAAGTGGATAATCAAGAAGCCTCAATGTTGCTTCAAAATCCTCATCTGTTTCCGTTGGAAAACCGACCATGAAATGTGTTGCGAGTCTGATATCCGGAAATTCCTTATTGATATATAGCATGTATTTCCTCCATTCTTGTGCAGTGTATCTTCTTCCCATGAGTCTAAGAATCCGGTCACTGCCTGACTCCACCTGGCATCCTAGCGTCTCTATCTTGCCAGACTCGAAGATTTCGACAAAATCAGAGAACATGGCTTTCAAATATTGAGGGCTCATTTCATTGATAATGACCCTGTAATCTATGTCATTGTTGAGATTGACGATTCTTCTGAGTAGATCACATGCGGTGGTTCCTATGTCCACGCCATAGGCACCGAAATCCTCTGCGCACAAGAAGAAACGGTTATATCCTTTCTGCAAACCTGTTTCGAATTCAGAGATCACTTTTTCAATCGGTCGACTTTTGACTTTTCCCCAAACAAGATGCTCACTGCAGTACGTACAATACGAAGTGCAGCCTTCAGCAACCCGAACAAAAAAAGTGGACGAAGGCGGGTTCCAGGGCTCTCTATGGCTTACCTTATAGTCCAGTTTGCCCAGATATTTGTTCAAATAATAAAGTATGTGATCATTAATGAAGTCTGGATTGTCAGATCCAAGAGTCTTTCGAGGAATAGGCACGTTCGCATCAGCAACCCCAATTGGGACAGAACATTGATGGCGTGTTGTTTTTCGTAGAATCTCTTCAAAGCGGCTCAAGTCGGAGGGCCCGAAAATTGGCCCGGTGTGACTGGTCGAAAGTGATTTTGGATTTACTTTTGCCAGGCATCCCCAAACTACAAGCTTTGCCGAGGGTTTCATTCTAGACTTCAGTGCATTAATGATCAATAACGAATCTTTCTCGGTACTTTCAGTCAGTCCGCAAGCATAGAGAATAACCAGATCAGCTTCTGCCGGATCCTCTGTCACGACCGAACTTGGATCGTTTTTCAAAAAGAACTGCTGAACATGCATTGAGTAAAGCTGACCTACCTCGCAGCCATTCGTGCTAACATGAATCTTCAAAGTGATCACAGAATTCTTGATATTCAGTCTATAACCTCGCAATCACACGCTTAGGCCAGATGATGCATCACATGCAAGAAGAAAAATTTATTCCAAGCTCTCCAAACATTGCTCATTCTTCTGTGAAGGAATACATCAGTGCCCCAGAATACTCTGGCCCTCCTATCGGCTTGAACGGCCCACTTGTTCTCAGGTAACGATTCAATATCAGAAACTATGCGAGCTGCAAACTTCATTTGCTTTTCACGGTATTCATTGACTTTTCGAGCCAGCTCGTTTTGCATTTTCTTATAATTGCTCATAAGATCATCAAGCAACGCCATAATCTTTTCAGCTGTCACCTCGCTTGTGCGGATAGTGTATTTTGAGAACCCCACGCTTTCCGAGAAGTCGAAATGTTCTGGCGCGTATGCAAGACAGATGAAAGGTGTATTTGCGGCAGCACTAAAAACCGAAGAATGCAACTTCTCACCGATGAGTATTCCACACGTTGAAATGAGCTGAAGGGTGGCGTGAATGTCGGACCAGTCACTGAAGATGTTGACATCTGCCAACTTGGACAATTTATTTATGTCTGACATGTTATTTGTCCAGAATGGAATCAAGACGAGTTTGTAGCCGTCTTTCTTCAGGATTCTGCAGACTTTGCCCACTTCTCTAAGCACTCTGTCTGCACTCCCCCACGAACCCCCGGAAAAAGCTGCTCCAATATTTAATGCAATTTTCCTATTGTCCTTTGATTCTACTTTGTTAGGCTCTAGAGATAAGCATGGGTCACCTATCACATCCGATGCTATGCCCCAGCTCTTTAGCAAAGCCCTTGAGATATTGCCCCTGACTCCGATAAACCGAAAATCGAAACGTCTTAGTCTGGCAACCAACATTGGATCAAAAGGTCCATAGAATAGCGGATCTTCAACACCAGCGCCGAATATGTAAACGTACTTTGTTGGTTTCATCCACATAGTGATCCTAGGTATGCATGTGCCTCCGCTAATGAGAGTTATCTGACTATGTTTTTCTTCGATCGTGCTGCTAGTTCGAGATAGTTCAAGACCATGTTTGCCAAAAATAGCTTGATCCACCTTGTACAAGGCCTCGTCTCCTAGGTTTCCAGGAGCCCCCCAACTGACGTAATTTATCTTGTTCTTCATTGCATTGACACGCTTTCCATACATGTCGCTCCTATTGTATGAAGCCCGTCGGGCGGAAGTGCACGTTCTTTGCCTCGTGGCGCGCTTCTGAAAATGTATTTGTGTTTGGACACCAAGCTTGTGCATAACTCTTAAGCTTTCACGTTTAGTGCCTTGATGATTCTTTGGAATTCATGATCTTTCATGAGTGGAAACATCGGAAGCGAGAGGATCTTTGAATAGAGTCTTTCGGCACAGGGGAAGTCCCCCTTCTTGTAGTTTGTCGTCTGTCTATAGTATGAGAGGTAGTGTAGTGGAGGATAGTGAACTCCGGTTACGATTTTGTTTTTCTGCAAGTGAAGGTAAAGTTTGTTTCTGGTCAAGGGATACGGCTTCTCCACTTTCACGACCAACAAGTGATAAACGCCTTGGCGCGGACCGTCGGATTCTGGATCATGAAGCATATAGATTCCAGCGATTTTCTCGAGCTCCTCCTTATACCTTTTAGCTATTTCTCTTCTAGATTGATTAATTGAATCGATTCTCTCAAGCTGTTTTAGTCCTATCGCAGCTTCTATCTCGCCTATTCGAAAGTTGAAGCCCAGGCCTGTCACATCATACTTCCAATCAATGGCCTTTTGTCCAGGAGTTCTTGTTTGAAAATGACTTCTTGCGAGGAAGGCATGGTTCTTTATTTGCTCGTTATCTGTGACGATCATTCCGCCTTCCCCCGTTGTCATATTCTTCGTGGCATAGAAACTGAAACAGCCTGCATCGCCAAAACTCCCAGTTTTCTGGCCGCTGACTGTTGCCCCATGGGATTGAGCACAATCTTCAATCATTCCAAGGTCATAATCTTTCAGCAAACGATTGATTTTCGACATGT
>Ga0315279_10004132_pt1 | contig 19652 bp, 21 predicted proteins | sample YL17G06_20_MG_FD_203694 | JGI IMG/M metagenome (GOLD analysis project Ga0315279, IMG submission 203694) | Sediment microbial communities from Yellowstone Lake, YNP, Wyoming, USA - YL17G06_20 | ecosystem: Environmental > Aquatic > Freshwater > Lake > Sediment | place: USA: Wyoming | collected... | reverse complement strand
CTTATTGGCAACGACTCTGGCCGTCTGCTAGCTGGATTGCCCATAATCATTTACTTGGTCTACGACCTCTGGTATAGGCTGATAACTCAGAAGAAACCCTATCATCATCCCGACCGCTGGCCAGTAAGCCTCGTTGTCTATCTTCTGCTCCTTTTCATCGGAAGCATAGGTTTGAACTGGTATGGATACCTGATGTCGCCATTCTATGGAAATATGCTTGTGATTGCCTTCTTCATCATGATGAGTTCCTATGGCCACTATCAATACACATACAACAAGAGAAGGAAAGCGAATAACAGCCAAAAACAGTAAGCAATGGGATAACTAGGTAGAGCAATCATTTATATCAGTAAGGGGAAAATCAGAAAAGCCAAAGCGTCATTTATGCCATGAACTACGATGCAGGGCCAGATACTTTTCTCCTTGAGATACAGCAAGATTAAAGCCGCGGATATGACACTCGTATCTATTGTGGGTCCCAAGCCGAAAAACTTCAAATGAACTAGCGTAAAAAAAAGCCAGGACACAAAGGCAGCAATCCACCTATGTCTGGTCAATATCGTCATTCTCTCAATGAGGTATCCTCGATAGAACACCTCTTCCAAGAAAGTCCCAGTCAAGAAGAGACCAAAGAGAGTGGCAAAGCCGTATCCTTTTATCATGGGTTGAAGTGATCGTAGCGAGGGTAATCCAGCGGACTCCAGAACAAGACTACTGATGAAAGAAGCAACGAGCACCAGAACATAAACGAGAACTCCCCATCCTGGGTGCCTCCGTTTGAATTTTCCCAAACCTATGCTTGCCATGTCCTTCTTCTCCACTTTGGGAATCCAGAGAAAAACCAAAAAAGAAAGGGTCGCCCACTCCCCAACAAGGGCCAAACCAATGCTAACGTTGTTTGCATTTTCTGGCAGAAGGAAATCCCGCAAGACGAACTCAACCCCAAAGACAATACTCAAACCTACTGCATAGGTCCATTTCTTAGAAAGTCTCGTATCAGTGCTTTTTCCGTTCTGGCCTGATTGTTCAGTGAATGTCTTCTCTGTCTTGCTACTCACGTCCATCCATATCAACTGGTTCTTGAGTTAAGGTTTGTGTCATTGGCCTGGTTTGGTTTGGATAAAACTTTACCCCCGCATTGCCAGAGAAAAGCGAGTCGCGACAATGTTGCCGTTTGGCAGATAGTTGAACAACATTCTGCTGCAAATGACAGCTACAAATGATCGCGGCAAGAATTAAATATTGAGCTGAGTATTGCTGCTAAAGGGAAGACTGAACTCTTGGCTGAAGAAGGGTTTAGAAACTACTGTCTTGAAAGAGAGCTTAGTGAAAAGACAATACAGGCACACGTTAAGATTGTTAAAGAGTTTGAAACTTTTTTGAGAACAAAATGCGAAAACAGGAATATAACCAACGCTACTCTCGCCAATCTGCACACATTCGTCAAACACTTGATGGAGGAGAATAAGAACACGTGGGATAACCTGCTCTCCCTGGTCAGATATGCCCGTTTCATAAATAATAAGGAGATAATTGTTCCTCTGCTGGAGCTTCTTGACGGCAGTGACGTCTTGGAGAACCTCTCAAATACAATCAAACAGATAGTGGGCAACACCAAGCACAAGGCAATTTTTGAGGGGACTAAACTGCCTCCTCTGGGCACACTCCCAAAATATAGACCAAAAATCACTAAAAAGTTCATGGATAATCTCGAAGCAGAATTGGGTGTAAGTAAGTGCAGAGAAATCCTTTCGAGCGGACCTCATGCCAGTCCTAAGGAGCTATATTTGCCTGAGCAGAAGAAGTTCTTGGAATCTAAGGGCATAGACGACTTCCTTAGAAAAAAGCACGATGAATATGTTGAAGAGCTCGAGAAGCACATGAAAGAAAAAACACTGTACTTCACCCAAGAAATCACCAAAGAGGTTCTTGATTACGTGAGAAAAACTCCGAGCTGTCAAGTAGGCGTGAGAAAAGGAGACATAATCTCCGTCACAAAGATTCCCTACATGGCCAAGGAGTATTTGCGCGAGAAAGACCCCAAGAAGAAGCGATATTATGCCTGCCACTGTGCGTGGGTACGCGAAGCCATAAAGTCAGACCTGAAGATTTCGCCCAATTTCTGCTATTGTAGCGCAGGATTCGAGAAACGTTTATGGGATGTCATCTTTGGCCAAGACGTCAAAGCAGATGTCTTACAGACCCTATTAAAAGGCGATCCAATCTGCAAATTCGCCATTCACGTTCCCAAAGAATACATTGGTCAGAGATTATCCAAAGGAATCAAGTGCGCACGCTAGCGCACGCGAGGAAAGCCTGCGACTCATGAAAAGCGTTGGATGATGCATGAAATGCTTAGAACTGGGATACGCGCGCCCATAAGCGATTCAAACACTGATTTGTTACAAGAACGGGCGCCAAGGAGACTTTAGATGAGTATTGAACTCCCAGAAGCAAAGATTCTTGCGGATCAGATGAGCAAAGAGCTAAAGGGCAAACGCATCAAGAGCTATCGTCTTCGAGACTGCGGAAGATTGCAGAAAATTGGGTTCATGAACAGAGATAATAAACCCTTTGATCAACTTGTGAACAGAGAAGTCGAATCTGTCACTTCTAGGGGCAACTCCATACGCGTAAAGCTTGATGAGGGGATGAACATGATTCTCAACCCCGAATACGGCGGCGAGATTTTTTATCACTCACATGAAGCGACGGTTCCAGAGAAGTTTCACCTAAAGATAGATTTTTCCGACAAAACCGCGTTGACGGTAAGATTCACCAGTATGGGAGGTATGAGGGTGCTAAAGGATGCTGAACTGATGGACTCGTACGTGTTCAAACGAGATTTCAACACTGAGACTCTCTCACCCATAGATGAGGATTTCACGTTCGAGCGATTTTCGAGACTCCTATCAGAAAATAACCGAGCGCTCAAATCTGTGCTGGTGGGAAAAGACGCTGTCCTGGTGGGGCTGAGCAACAGTGCCTTTCAAGACATAATATACAGGGCTAAGCTGCACCCAAGAAGAAAAACGTCCGAGTTGAAATTGCGCGAGCAGAAAGCCCTTTACAACTCTGTCAAGCTTGTTCTTCAAGAAAGACTTCGGTTGAACGGGAAAAACCAGTTCTTGGACCTATATCAGAATCAAGGTCGTTACATCTCAACAATGGGTCCGAACATGAGAAGAAAGAACTGCCCAATCTGTGAGTCGCCTATACAGGAATTGAGCCTTGGCGGAGGCAAAGTGTTCGTCTGCCCCAAATGTCAAGTCTAAGATCACGAATTTGTAGTCGAGAAGCGCCCGCTCAAAAACACCTTGTTGAACGCCGAGAGAATTCAAATTAACTGAAACCCATGCTTGGTTCACATCTAGCCGGACTTTCTGATCATCTGTAGAAAATAGCAACACAATTTTAGGCGCGCACACAATGTAGTGTTTCAAAAAGGGGTATGTTAGTCATGGAATCCGAATTGTTGCAGAAACTCGTCGGCAAATCAATGACAAGAGAAGAACTCTTTCAGAAGGTCAATCATAATTTTGAACTGCTTCCTGAAGTGGTCAAAGGCATCTCCTCCCCAAAAGCCACAATCAGATATGGTTGCGCCAAGGTACTGATGGATCTAAGTGAGAAACATCCAGAAGAACTGTATCTTTACATGGATTTCGTCACAAGCCTCTTAGACAGCAAATACAGAATACTCACGTGGAACGCCATGGCCATAATAGCAAACCTCGCCCGAGTTGACAAGGACAAGAAGTTTGATGCCATATTTGACAAGTATTACAGCTTCATTAATGACCCGTACATGGTCACAGTAGCCAGTGTCGTTGACCACTCCAGCAAAATCGCAGTGGCAAAACCATATTTAATCCAGAAAATAACAAACGAGCTTCTGAAGGTCGAAAACATACCAGCAAAACCACATCTGACAGAAGAGTGCAAGAGGGTCATAGCCGAAAGAACCATCGAATCTTTTGACAAATTCTTTGATCAAGTCAACACCAAAGACAAAGTGATTTCCTTCGTAAGGAAGAATATCCACAGCCCGCGAGGGACTCTGAGACAGGAAGCAGAGAATTTCCTTGCAAAATGGGACAAGTAACGCGCGAGCGCGCGCGATTCAATGACAAACAGTTCAGTCAAGTTTTTAAACAAATACTTCTATAGCAAAGTTGACGTTTCAAGAGTAAGAATGGGTAAACGTCAGAAGATTGAAACTTCAGTCTGTAAAGAGGCTTCGCTGTTTGCCCAATACTTGAGGAGTGAAAAACAGACATGAGTTCCAAGAATTGCAAACCGCGCGCGCGAGTGGAGGATCGGAAATGAAAATCGGCTCAATCGTCATAGATTGTAATGAGTTCGACAAGATGTTGGCGTTCTGGCAGGAAGCGCTCCACTATGTCCCCAGAGAGCCTGCACAGGGTGGCTGGGTCATTCTTCGTGACCCCGAAGGAAGAAGCCCAAACATATCTTTGAATCAAGTCCCTGAGAAGCGCTCAGGTAGGAATAGGTTGCACCTCGACCTCTACACTGACAGCAGAGAGGGCGAAGTGAAGAGACTGCTCAAAATCGGAGCGAAGCGTCATCGCCAGACGTATGACCCTGATGATGACTTCCGTGTGCTAGAGGACCCAGATGGCAACTTGTTCTGCGTTGTCCAGAAATAGCCGTTTGGGGTATGATTTGGATAAAACTTTACTCCCACACACAGAGAATTCTCAAATTGCAGAGAATAAGAATAATAGCGAGCGCTTTATTATGCGCGCGCTAAGGAGATTAGAAATATCGAGCGTAAATTATTGAGTGATGCCAAAGACAAGGATTATCTGAGAAGCAAACACACGTAGCGCGCATGCGTGTTCCTGAAATGGCCAAAAATGGCCATAATTCCATTTTGCACATTTCTGCCAGTGCTCAAGAAGACAGTTGCTAAAAGAAATCAAGAACAGATCTGAAATTCAAAACCTTCCTTAAATCATGGAAAGCGAATAAAAACCATTTTAGGCCAATTTCGGAACAAGCATGCGCGCTAGAGAATTACTAATAGGTTTCGTCTTCAAACCTGCAAGGCTTCATATCCAACTGTTTTGTCGGAATCTTCAATGACAAACCGTAATCAATGACAGGTTTCCAACTTGATTTTTCAGGAGTTATGCGAAAAATCCTGTCTTTGAATATCACTATTAGTTCATCGTCTCTGTAGAAGTGTGCATAAAAGTTCTCTTTAACCACAAGATTTTCTTGAATTAGCTTTATCATGTTCTCCAATTCTTCTGCAGGAAAAGAAATCTTGAGAAACGCCAATCCTGTGGAGGATCTCCTACTTCCTATGACATTTAGCTTCTTTATCAGCTCTGTATTTCCCAAACTTTTATCAATGATTATACCATGATATTTTATCATTCAATCACTCCGCGTGCCAAGATTGTGATGCCGTTCTCGATGTGTTGTGATGCGCTTATGGGTATTTGAGTTTGGGATTAGACTTTACTCTTTCTCTCTCTACACTTACTTACGACTTCACATATCTCAATAACTAGCGCGCATGCCTGTTCCGAAAATGGTCAAAAATGGTTTCTATTCGCCTCTTGCGTTTTAGTGGTCAGTTTGCTCTTGATTTCCTTGCAATAACAGGCCTTCTTGAACATGTAGAGGCGTGCAGAAAGGAATTAAAACCATTATTGGCCAATTTAGGAACACGCTAGCGCGCCAGTTTTATGCGTAATATATGACTGGTGGTTCAATACCCATCTGCCAGAACAATGCTATCAGTTCACCTCGATGATGAACTTCTTCTTCGAAAATATGAACCAAAATGTCCTCAGCAGTCTTCGTTTCAGTTTTTCCTTTCGGACCAACCTCAAACTTCTTCTTTAGGTTTTCCGCAGACAACGTCTCAAGGTAATCGTGCATGTGTTTCTCCACATGTTGCATGTAGGTCTCTATTTCTTTCAGAGTCTTGTATTCCTCGAATTTCTTCTTTGGACGTTGGTTTTCATGTTGAAGAAAATTCAGCCAAGAGTCTGTCACGTTTAGCGTGTGAATGAAGATGTTTCTAATCGAATGGAAACTAGCTTCTCTATTCTTAACGAATTCACGCCACGACAGTTTAGCGAACGCCTTGAAGAAAGCACGCCTCTCAGCCTCGTTATATGCAAGGAGGTCTCTTATGTCAACCATTCCTAGCACCCATGAAAGTAGTGCTAATTCAGCTCATAATAACTTTTCCGCAAAACAGTTGTCTCAGTCTAGCTTTCTCTCTCTGTGTGTGTGGATAAAACTTTACCCCAGTGATTGGGGGGTAAAGTTTTATAGCGTTGAGTATTGAGACACTGTTTGGCGGTGGGTCTTAGGCGGGGGGGTAGGGGTCCCCTGTACCGTAAACCCTCTATAGGACGGGCCGAAAGCTCAGGTTGAGGCGTTTAAGGCTGCTTGGACGCTCACTCTCGAAGCGAAGACTATCCGTCCCTTGGGGCTGGCGGTCGTTGAGCGGTTTCCGTAGGGAAGCTGTCTTCAGCGTTGACCAGGTGAATATGGCCAGGCCCGGGAGGGAGCAACCTAAGTCTGGACGTTCAGCGCTCAGGGGGGTGCGGGTACGAGTGTAGGGTTTGAGGGTCCGGTAGATTCTGGGCGTCGAACCTCTGTGGCCCACCGTCTTTTTCACCGCCAATGCTCTTCTTGCGCGCGCTGCGGAACCAAGGAGCTGCATGATGAGAGACTTTCAGAAAATGATAAATGCGGTCAAAATCTACTCTACTTTGATGCTGACGGAAGTATAAACATGAATTTTAACGAGGTTCGCAAGGATTATCTGCTTGACCGCTGGGTTGTGATCGCCACCGAAAGGGGACGCAGGCCTACAGACTTTGCTAAGCAAGAGAGACAGCAAGCGAAGACAACAGTCTGCCCGATGTGCCCAGGAAACGAGCATATGACACCCCCTGCAGTTCTGGTCTACCTCAAATCAGGCAAGACAGTCAGAAAAGCCAAGGACGAAAACGGTTTCAGACAAAAGAATTGGCTAATCCGTGTCATCCCCAATCTTTACCCAGCCTTTTTGCCGCCACAAGAAAGAATCAGCCGAAAGCAAATCAGAAGTGAGAACTTGATTGCAGCAGTAGGCCACCATGAAGTCCTCGTGGAATCGCCCATCCATGACGGAGGCCCAGCAAACGCGCAGATACCACAGCTTGTTCACGTAGTTAACGGATACATTGACAGGCTTCAAGAACTGTCCACCAAGCCCTACGTGAAGTATGTTTCTATTTTTCGCAACCATGGCTTAGAAGCAGGAGCTTCACTTTCACACGCGCACAGTCAGATAATTGCCACACCCCTTGTTCCAGACATCGTGAAGAAAGAGATGGAAGCAAGCCGAAAATTCTGGAGAAAAAGCAGGAAATGTGTTTTCTGCGACATAATAGAAAAAGAACGCGAAGGACCAAGGTTCGTGCTTGAAAACTCGAAGTTCATCGTGTTTACCCCTTACGCAAGCGTCAACCCGATGGAGTTCTGGACGTTTCCCAAACAGCATGAAAGCTCCCTTCTGGAAATGTCCCAAGGCGAGGTTAGAACTCTGGCTGAAACGTTGAAAACCTGTCTCTTTCGCCTGAAGACCTTGGTGAACGACCCACCTTACAATTACGGTTTTCACCTAACCTTAGACAGAGAAGCCCATGACTATTACCATTGGCACCTTGAGGTCTATCCGCGACTGGCAATCTGGGCTGGGTTCGAAAAAAGCACCGGTGTTTACATTAACACTATGACTCCTGAAACTGCAGCGGAAAGCTTGAGAAACGACGTTTCACACTAGCACGCGCAAGACTTCGTTTTCATGTTTCGGCCTTATCTGCATAACATCTTCCACATAGGCCCTCAGAGGTTCAGCCACGCTCCAAGCCTGGGAAACGCATCCTCTAGAAGCGTGTGGCGGATCTCCATCGAATATTTCACTCAATGTTCCTAGCCCGCCATCAAAAGTCTTTACAGTAAACAGCGGCAAAAGGAAATTCTCGAATGCATACTTGCATGCCGACTCTGTATAGCCCTCTGTTTTCATGAAAGCGGTCGAGAAAGGCCCCAGTAACCAAGGCCAGACCGTGCCATTATGGTACGCCTTATCCCTGCTCTCGCGATCGCCAACGCAAACCCCAACGTATTTTGAGTCATTCTTGCTAAGGGTCCTCATGCCAAACGGCGTCAGAAGCTCACTTTTCACCACATCGACAACTTTCTTCGCTTTTGCACCGTCAAGCATACTGTAATCGAGGGCTACTGCAAGAATCTGATTGGGCCTTAACGAATCATCATTTCCAGACCGGCCCACAACGTCGTACAAACAACCTTTTTCCCCGTTCCAGAACTTCTCTGAGAAACTCTTTCTTGCCCGTTCAGCCATCTGCGCGTACGTTTCTGCTTCCCTTCTTTCACCAAAGCTATTTCCAAGCAGTTGTGCAGTCTTCAAAGTGTTGTACCACAACGCTTGAATTTCAACCGCTTTTCCTTCTCTAGGAGTGAGTGGTTCGTCGTTAAATGCTGCATCCATCCAAGTCAAACGGCGACCGTGAGAGAGCAAACCGTCCGCGTCCAAGTGTATGTTAAAGCTTGTTCCTTTCGTATGATATTCAATGATCGACTTCAACGTTTCCCATAGCTGCTCTTTCACGAGCTTGAAGTCGCCCGTATACTTGAGATACTGCAATATTGCGTTGACGAACCACAAGGTTGCGTCAACTGTGTTGTAGGCGGGCTGTCCGTTCTGTTCGGGAAGGAAATTAGGTATTAAACCCTGCTTGCAATACTCCTTGAAGCTTAGAAGGATCCTTTTTGCGTAGTCGAACCTTGCAGGTACGAGCACCAGTCCTGGCAGCGAAATGAATGTGTCTCTTCCCCAGGATTCAAACCAGTGGTATCCCGCAATCACAGCCTTCTGTCCTTCGCCTCGGCCTTGGACTATGAAACTGTCTGCGGCCAAAACGAGCCAGTCCAACCAGCTGTTTGCGGAGAGAGCTCTAAGCGTCCCATAAAAGCCTAACAAGAGATTCTCGCAGCGACCCTTCTCTTTTTCATACAGAGCCTTAACGTCATTTGTTGCCAAAGGCAGCTGCACCAGAACCTTTCTTGCACTGTCTTCATCGACGCCTGCTGCCGCAACTATGGCAAAATCGTTGCTATTCCCAGCCTCAATCCCTGTCTCGAAATGTCCAGGTTGAAAACAGTCATCAAAACAGCTTTCTCCACGATTAGCCTCCTCTCGCAAGTACACATGCTCAACCCACTTCCCCCCTGCAATATAGCGTCCTTCAGTCGCCATCATCACAAGCACTGGCCGAGAGGGCCTTGAGCTTATCTGGACCTCGGCATCATCCTGTTTCTGGACAAACTCTACTTGTCCTTTTGACCTGTCGGTTAATGAATGAAAGTATCTGCCGTTCACGATGGGGAAAACCTGAACTCTGACGTCGACACTACTATCATTTAGAACCTTGTAGAGTGTTACGACGGCGTTTTTCCCGTAAGGCATGAATATTGTTTTTTGAACAACAACATGCGGCAAGACGTAAACATATTTTGGGAAGGGTAAGACTGAGAATTCATTGAGGAGATTGTATCCACGTGGGAAGAATCCGTCTTGAAACTCGTTTGTCCCAAGCCGATAAACCTCGCTTCCGATGCTGAGGTCTTCATCAAGTTTTGTCAGAAAGACCCTGCGGTCTCCCGGAGGATGCAAAGCCGCGACGAGCAACCCGTGGTATTTTCTCGTGTTTATGCCTAGAACAGTGGAGGAAGCATAGCCTCCCAGGCCATTTGTTACAAGCCACTCTTCCCGGATTTCATCTTCGAAATGTGAAAGCATTTCTTGGTTGAGGTTTATCGATGGCGGCTTCATTCACGGCATCAGCTTTGCAACGTTCTTTTCACGGGACACACCGAAGAAATTGGCCACGGGAACGCACTTGGTCCTGAAGAGTAGGACATGAGGTTTTTTCAGTTTGTACTCTGTGAGAGTTTCGGCATAGCCCATGCCCTTCGCGAAAACCATGTCAACACAGTCGTATACTTCGCGGAACTCTGTGGAAACTTTATTCATCGCAAGACCAACCGAATCCGTCCCAGTCGTAATAACTTTGTCCGCGGCTTTGCACATGCCCGACAATTCCGCATCTTCAAGAGTCGCATCGTTTATTATCGGCCCAGCCTTGACGGCGACTGTGACTGTTAACCCCATGTTTTTCAACTGCTCGACAAGCAACGTGTCAAAAACAATTTCTCCGGCGTTGTCCGTGAGGTAAAGTACAGTATGCGCCTTCTTAGCTAAATCGTATATCTTGCCAGTGTCGTCTATGACCAAGTCTTTTGCAGCGTCCCGGAAGGCTTTCTTCAGACTGCCCGAAGTGAACTTGTGGCCTGGAATGTCAAACTCCATTAAGTTGCCTACTATCGCACACAAACATGCTCTCTTGAACCTATCTTGCAAGTTGTACCCTTCTTCGACAAGTTTCCGGGCATAAGGAAGAAGTCTCATCGCCTTCTCGTTGCTGATTCTCTTGCTTCTCTTGTACGGATCGGCATTGCCTGTTACCCTTCTTATCACAGCGTCCCTTTTCGTTCCTATGTCAGCGGGGACAGCGGTGGGCTTAAACTCCTTGGTCAGCATCTTCAGCAGATCGCTCATTGTCCTGAAGCGTAAGGCAGGGTTTGTCGTTGCTTCCCTAGCTTCGGCCGCTCCCCTGCTAATTATGCAAGCGACGCATTCAGCTTCGACCTTCAAACCTGTCTGCTCACCTTTCCTTTCTCGTTGCTTCCGCAAATTCAAGCATGACCGCATAAGGGTCCTTTGCCTTCACGATGCCGCTCGCAACGAGTACACCCTGCGTACCAAGCTTCAAAGCTGCCCGAACATCCTCTCCAGTGCTTATGCCGGCCCCGCACAGGATAACAACTTCTACGTTGATATTCCTGACAAGCTGCACAGTACCCTTCACAACTTCGGGCTTGGCTTTGGAGACTGATATCCCAGTACCAATAAGTTCAGGAGGCTCGATGGCAACCAAGTCGGGCTTAAGAGCCGCCGCAGCCGTGCTCACAGAGGGGTTGTTAGCGCAGACGACTGATAGCAGGCCTTTTTCGCGAGTAATCCTGACTATCTCATCAATGTCAGAGAGTTTAAGCTGTCTTTCAGAATGGTTAATCAGTGTTCCTTTGGCACCAGCTCCTTTCACTGACTCTGCAAGTACGTGGCCTGTGTACCCACCCGGCTTGATAGGATCAATGTGTTGAGCGAAAACAGGAATGTCAACGGCATCGGCAACAACTGCCAAATCTGTGAACTGCGGAGCCACGCCCATGCTGACGCCCGTTTCATCATTGACTTTTTCCGCTTTCTTGGCAAGCTCAACAGCTCTTTTTCCAGTTGCTTCGGCGTAGGTTTTGAAGTTAACAATTACGATCGGTACTTGAATTTTCTCTGGCATAGTATTTCCTCTGAACCTTCAGAGCCAACTTCAATGCTAATCTGTCGTTTCAGGATAAAAATGGTTGCGTGTTGTAAGAGGCCGGGGCTAGCGTTTAACCATGTTTTTCGCAGGTACAAACACCGCTGCGGCGATTACTGTTGTCCAAAGGCCGCTCTTTTCTCCCGGTGCAGACTGCGTCACGTTTGCCGTCTTGATCATCATTCCGCTGGTTTTGAACAATTGCTCCTTCTCATGCCAAGCGATTTCAGGATCAAACTGAATACCCATGGTTGTTGCAAGCATGGTTGCAGCCAAGTCCTCTGAGTAGTCTCCAGCCTTGTCATCTGTCTGTCCAAAAGAGTGATGCTCTGAAAGGTAACCGTAATCATCCTTGCCTGACGGAATTGCAACTCCAATTGACGCCGCGATGAGTCTGTGAGGTTCGTTTGTCGAGTTCCTAGCGAGGACGACGAAAGTGATTTCTCCAGGCCTTATCAGTTTCAGGCCTTGTTCTCTTGGGATGAGTTTGCAGCCTGGCGGAACTATGCTCGAAACACTCACAATGTTGCAATGCTGTATGCCTGCATCTCTCAAAGCCAACTCAAAAGATTGAAGTTGCTCTTTGTGTTTTCCGACGCCCTTTGTCAGAAAGAAATATCTCGGTATCATTTCGCGAATAGATAACAATGATGTACTTATTAGTCTTTTGTTTGCAGGAAGGGCTAATGAATAAACTAGGGAAAAGAATAACAAAGCTTGATGCAATAATAATCTGAGGACAGCCATGTGTCGACGCGCCGAAGCGTGTTTAAGGACGAGACGAAACTCGACATCAACTACATTCCCTATAAACTTCCGCACAGAGAGGCGGAACTACGCCTACTCATGGAATTCTTCAGCTTTGCACTGCAATCCCCGGAGAAGATGGCCCAGCGAGTCGTAATAACGGGCGATGTTGGCACAGGCAAAACCGCACTCTCGCAACGCTTCGGAGCAAACATCACGAACGAAGCAAACAAGCGGGGAACAAGCCTCCGCTACATTCACGTGAATTGCCGCGAATATCACGGAAGCCTCTTTCTCATCTTGCAACACGCAATCTCAATTTTCCACCCAAACTTTCCGAAACGCGGCTACTCAGCTGAGGAAAGCCTAAACGCATTCGTGCAGATTTTGGACGAACAGAACTTACACGTAATCTTGGCCTTAGACGAGTTCGAGAGCCTCATCGAAAGAGAAGGCTCTGAAGCTGTCTACAAGCTGACCCGTCTGCAAGAGGCAAGACAGAACAAGCCCCAACGGCTCTCGCTCATAAGCATATTGAGAAACCTCACAGCAATTCATCGGTTGGACGCCAGCACAAGAAGCACACTACAGTCCAACATAATAAACCTTGGAAAATACTCAAAACAACAACTCGCCGACATCCTCAACGACAGAGCCTCCACAGCCTTCAAGCCACTAGCCGTCCCTGAAGATACGGTGGGCTTAATTGCTGAACTCGCATTTTCCGAGAGTGGGAACGCCCGCTTCGGAATCGAACTGCTCTGGAGAGCCGGAAAGTACGCAGACAGCGCGGATTTGGACACAGTTCCGCCCGAATGCGTTCGGAAAGCTGTGTCGAGCATAATCCCAGCGATGCGGAAAAGCGACCTAGCCGACTTGGGCTTTCACGAAAGACTATTCCTGCTTGGCATAGCGAGAACGTTAAAGAAAAATGAGAAGGCCTACGTCACTTTCACCGAGGCTGAGCGATCCTACGCTGTTGTGTGTGAAGAACTGAATACGACTCCAAAAAGCCACACACAACTGTGGAAATATCTTCGAAACTTCTCTGCACTTGGCATAGTAGAAGCCGCGGTTGTGACAGGTGGTTCGCGAGGAAGATCGACGGGCATCTATTTGCCCAGAATCCCAGCTGAAGAACTTGAAAAAGAGTTGAAAACCCTTCTGGAAAAGCAAGAAATGTGAGAAGAATGGACATCGAAGACGTATTCTCTTCCCGACTTCGCATGAAAATCCTAAGAATCTTGGTTCGAGTCGGAGAACTCAACGGGTCTGAAATCGCGCGTAGACTGAGCGTAAACTATGTGACGACCAGCAAACACTTGAAAACCCTAGAGGACGAAGGCATTCTCGTGCACAAGGTGTTTGGAAGAATCTGCTTGTACAGACTGAATGAACGCTCGCCCAAAGCAAAAGCCGTTCAAACTCTTGTCGAAACGTGGGAACAAGCAAATAAGCAATAAACAATGCTATCTCCATGAGCGTGCCATTGCTTGATTAAGGAGAATCTCGAAAAGAATACAAACGAATTGGAGAGCCTCCTGCAAAAGATTGCTGGCTCCATCGCTAGTGGAGTCCTATCAGAAAAACTCCCACCGTCAAGACTGCTTGAGAAAACCGAGAGCCACATCATTCAACTGTCTGAACTGGCTACAAACAGCCATGAGTCCATGCTTATACTGAAGCCAGAGAAGGCCCACACGATAAAGGCCAAATACAAGAATTTGACTCAAACCTTGACGACGTTCAAAGACATTCTACTCCAAAACACGTCTGACCCGGCTGCAAACTCCCACATAGCCTTCGAGCAACTCAAGAAAGCACTGACCGACGGTTCAGACTTACTATTTTTGATGCAGGAAGTCCGCGACAATCCTTCACCACTCATCAGCCACTTACTTGATTTCGAAAATTCCTCACAAACAAAAAGCTCCGTCATAAGCATACATACTTCAGAAGAAATTCAACCCACAATCAAGTACATTTTGGGGCACCTTGAGAAACTCAGCAAAGAACTGACGGAACTGGAAAAAAGAATCGGAGAAATCAAAAACAGCGTACGCGAACTGCAAGAAGAAAGCTCAAAAATCCTACCCGAGAAAACGGACAAACCACTTACTCCCACAGAGAACAAAACAGAAAAAAGACAACTTCACATCTCAAATTTCAGACCAGACCGAAACTAAGGAGATGAAGACCGCATGACAATGGTCGACGTATCAGACAAGCCTGAAATACCGCGAGAAGCCACAGCGTCAGGCATAATCAAACTAAAACCCGAAACAATAGAACTTATCAAGGACGGAAAGATTGCCAAGGGAGATCCTCTTTACACTTCCAAGATCGCCGCAATTCTCGCGGCCAAGACAACCAGCAGTCTAATCCCACTGTGCCATCCATTGCCAGTAAGCAAAGTCGAAGTTGAAACAGAAATACTGGACGAAACGAGCGTACAAGTCACTGCCACAGTTAAAGCAAGGGCACGAACGGGGGTCGAAATGGAGGCACTGGCCGCTGCAACCACCGGTCTTCTAACGATATGGGACATGGTCAAACAATACGAAAAGGATCCCGAAGGACAATATCCCACAACGGCAATTCAGAACGTTCGCGTGCTGAAGAAAGCAAAAGGAGCAACTCGAAAGAAGGCTTAGCAACAATGAGCGAAACCGCAAAGAAACACAAGGCCGAAGCACCGAAGAAACTAGCCTTCAGCATATTCACATGCAGCACATCCCGGTACACTCAAATGAAGCAAGGAGAAAAAGTCCAAGACCCGTCTGGAGATCTAATCGAATCTCTCCTGAAGAAAGCTGGACAAACGATACTGTTCCGCAGAGTGATTTCTGATGATGGCACGATGATTGCCGAAAGCATGAAAGAAGCCATTCGCAGTAATGAAGTGGATGCGATCATCTTTTGTGGGGGGACGGGCATAGCCCCCTCTGACGTTACAATAGAGACCGTCATACCCTTCCTAAGCAAGACATTGCCGGGTTTCGGCGAGATATTTAGACGCTTAAGTTATGACGAAATAGGGTCGGCAGCTGTCTTGTCCCGAGCAATCGCAGGCATTGCCAAGGACAAAGCAGTTTTCTGCATCCCTGGCTCACCCAACGCAGTACAACTCTGCGTCTTAAAACTCATCATCCCTGAAGCAGGACATCTGATTAAACACGCACGAGAATAGTACAGACCGCATTATCAGGCTACTCTCCCGCTCTGGTTGATCGGAGAGCCTCTGTTTTTCCTTCAAATTTCTGTAAACCCCGTTGCAGACAGCCTTCATTCGAAACGGCATGATAAACTCGGTAGACTTATATTCCTCTTAGATGGTCAGAATCGTTAGGCACGCACGGGAATAACGATGATTCTGAAAGACCATTGCGGACGACCGCTCCTTAATCTACGCATAGCAATCACGGGAAAATGCAACCTCAGATGCTCGTACTGCCACGGAGAAGGGGAAGAGAAACCTAAAAGGAAAACCACCAGAGAAATGACATCGAACGAAATCATACGAGTTGCCAAGATTGCTGTTGGACTAGGCATTTCGAGGATCAAGCTGACCGGGGGAGAGCCCCTCACACGCAACGACGCCCCAGAAATCGTAGGGGGAATCAGCGCCACACCAGGATTGAAGGATCTCTCAATGACCACGAATGGGACCCTCCTAGCACCTGTCGCGGAAAGACTTCATTCAAACGGCCTGAAACGGGTAAACGTAAGCCTTCCGACTCTCGATGAAGGAGTCTACGGCGAGCTCACAGGCGGCAGAGTGCAGGATGTATTGAAGGGCATCAATGCTGCGGTTGATGTTGGATTCACTCCGGTGAAGCTCAACATGCTCATTCTGAAAGGAGTAAACGAAGAAGAAGTGCCAGAAATGATAGAATTTGCCGCACAAAGTGGAACTGTTCTACAGCTGATAGAACTCGAGCCCATAAACGTGACAGATGAATACTACATCGAAAAACACAAGGCACTGGATGAATACGAAATGATGTTGGAACGAAAGGCGGTGAAGGTTGAAACGAGGCAGTACATGCAAAACCGACACGTCTACTATTTGCCCGATGCAAAGGTTGAGGTCGTGCGACCCATTGAGAACACTGAGTTCTGCCTGCACTGTACACGCTTGCGCCTCACGAGTGTCGGAAAACTTAAACCCTGCTTGATGAGAAACGACAATCTAACAGATATACTGACTCCAATCAGAAACGGAGCAACAGATCAGGAACTAATCGAACTTTTCACACTGGCCAATCAAGAAAGACAACCATACCAGACAAGTCCCTATCTACTTGAAAGCTGAGAAGACAGGCACTTGCACGTGCCAGCTGGCTAAAGCTCAATTATCCTAGATTCCCTTTTCACAGTATCGAGCAAAGCCAAAGTCGGTTTGCCAGAAAGATAGCCACACACCTCGCCCGGGTTGACAACCAGCGTCCTACCTTTTCTGAGTATTTGGGCAATATGCGTATGTCCATAAACTACAACATCAAAACTCTCTTTGTCAATCAAGGCCTCCAAAAGCTCCACGTCGCCTCCATGCAACAAAGCAATTCTCAAATCATTTGCCACTATTTCCGCAAAGTTGCCTCGCAGTTCAAGTCTTTTGTTTTCGCTGAACCTTTTCCTAAGAACTTCATGGTCGCCATCATTATTGCCGAAAACACCGATTAACCTTGCTTTCAACTCTTTGAACCTTGGAATCACAAAGCCAGCTACGTAGTCTCCAGCATGGAGCACGAGGCCAACATTCTCCTCATTCAGTCTCTTCACAGCCCTGTCAACCATCGGCAAATTGTCGTGCGTGTCTGAAATCAAGCCCACCAACAACTTCTTCACCTTGCCTCACTCTTAGCCGTAGGAAACAAAGCCTTTATGAACTTTCCTTAATGCTCAGACGTCGAATTTGGAAGCTTTTGCTCCAAGCTCTCACGTTCTAGGGCAGCCTCCCGAAATCAGTGCCCATAGAAACAACATCATTCACGACGAATAGAGGTTTGTTCTAGAGAATATTTCGATTTCTGGAATAGTCAAACGAGCGAAACACTGCTTAAGAAAATCTCCGCATCCTTGTAGTCTAGAAAACAGTTCTGAAAGAGGAATATAGAAAATGAATCCTTGGGGTTCGAATCCATCATCAAAAAGAAGAGATAAGCTCTACATAATAGCTGAGATTTTGGAAATTGCCAAGGAAGGAACCTTGAAAACCCAGATCATGTACCGCGCAAACCTCAGTTTCACGCAACTGAATGATTATCTCAGATTCATGTTAAGAATCAACCTATTGGACAAGGTCTCTGAGAACGGAAAAGATAGATATGAGACCTCTGGCAAAGGTATGGATTTTCTTCAGCGCTACAGGGAAATAACAGAACTGCTGAAAAATGACGAAGAAACCAACGGCAAGAACGGAGTGAAAATCCCACCTTCACACCTGCTCAAGAAAAGCCAAAACCTGTGTTGATTATAAGCAATAAGCTTTGAGCGCCTTGCTCTCGTAGAGTTGGGCTGTATACGACCGGCTCGAGACATGTAGTTCAACGGAATCGGACGTAGAGTCTTATCTTGGCTTTCTGTCTTGTTCTTTCAAATAGTTCTGGGCTTTTTTCTTCAGTCTTGGGAATTCATCGAGCATGGCTTTGAGGACTTGCCATCTAATTTCGTCGCTTTTCGATTCAATTCCCATTTCAACTCTTCCCAAAATATCATGTCGCACTATACAATATAAACCTTCTCCACGCATGGCTCCAAAGACAACTGTCCAAAAACACCCCCTCCAAGCCTATTGCAAACAAGAGTTTGCCACGTGCTTTTTCCCTAGACAGTGCAGACCAGGAAGCAGACTCTAAGCACGTATTGAAACCTGTGAAGACTGTCCCATTAGGATCCCAATTGCATTTGTCAAGAACTGTTTTTATCCTTGAGCACAGAATTGGCTTCTTGAGCATGGAACCCATGGAGGTCGACGCAGTCTTCTTCGATCTGTTTGACACTCTTGTGCTACTAGAGGATTCAGAGGCCTACTATGAATGCTGTTTGAGAGAAATGCATAGATTCTTGAGGAGAAATGGAGTCGATGTTGCGTTTAGTATTTTCGAACGTGCCTATTTTGACATTCGTGACAGGTTCTATTCTGAATCCCGGGAAAGCCTGGAAGAACCACATTTCAACGTTCGAGTCGCTCAAACATTGCAGGAGCTAGGCTACGACTTCAAAGATTCTGACCCAACTGTCGTCGGAGCCACAAGTAGTTTTGCAAAAGAATTCATGTGCCACATTCAGCGGGACCAAGAAGCTGTTGGCGTTCTGCAGAAACTTCACAGAAACTACAAGCTTGGTCTAATCTCGAACTTCAGCATTCCAGAATGTGGTCAGAAGTTACTAGAAAAGTTTGGACTGAGAGATTACTTTGACATTATCGTTATAAGCGCACAAGTCAACCAGCGCAAACCCAGCCCCAGAATCTTCAAAAACGCACTGCAAACACTTGGAGTTGATGCTCCGAGGGCCGTCTTCGTGGGCGACATGGTGGACTTGGACGTTATGGGTCCTCAGAGAATCGGAATGAAAACCGTCTTAATCACGAGAAGACCAAGCAGAAAAGACACTCCTGCAAAACCCGACTTCGTAATCAACAGCCTAACCGAACTACTTGACATCCTTGAAGATTGCTGACCGAAAAGAAACGGTTTTTCAATTTTGAAAGAAATGTTTATATCGGCTGAATGCCTTCAATTCCATTTTGGTGATTGGTTAGCTCCGCAATTTCATGGCGGCGGCTCAACCCCGACTACAAAGGCGCGATGTCGCCTCACGGAATGAAGATGGTTGGCCTCCAATTGCGGAGACAAAAATGTGGACCTGACATGCTTATCTCGTTAGGTCTGAATTGGGCTTTGGCGTTTAGTGGTTGATCTTCCCTCCAAATCCAGTTGAATTTGCGGTTTGTACAAATTGTCAAACATATGGCTGTGGTCAATTTGGAGTTAACTCCGGTTGATCCTGCCGGACCCTACTGCTATCGGGATGGGACTAAGACATGCTAGTTGTGCGCCTCCTAGCCACGCTGGAGGCGCGGCGCACAGCTCAGTAACACGTGGCTAACCTGCCCTTAGGACGGAAACACCCCCGGGAAACTGGGACTAATTTCCGATAGGTGAGGACTCCTGGAATGGATTCTCGCCTAAAGGGCGCTTAGGGCATGCTTCTAGGCGTTGCCTAAGGATGGGGCCGCGGCCGATCAGGTTGTTGGTGAGGTAATGGCCCACCAAGCCTTTAACCGGTACGGGCCGTGGGAGCGGTAGCCCGGAGATGGGCACTGAGACAAGGGCCCAGGTCCTACGGGGCGCAGCAGTCGCGAAAACTTCGCAATAAGCGAAAGCTTGACGGGGC